>Ga0180431_10003899_pt1 | contig 18831 bp, 16 predicted proteins | sample SS_ome_11_FD_132459 | JGI IMG/M metagenome (GOLD analysis project Ga0180431, IMG submission 132459) | Hypersaline lake sediment archaeal communities from the Salton Sea, California, USA - SS_1_MS_1 metaG | ecosystem: Environmental > Aquatic > Non-marine Saline and Alkaline > Hypersaline >... | reverse complement strand
GCACCGATATGGTCCTCATGACCGTGCGTCAGTATGATGCCCCTGATTTTTTTCCTGTTCTCCAGAACATAGGAAAAATCCGGAATGACGAAATCTATGCCGGGCATGGTGTCATCGGGAAACATCATACCCGCATCGACGATGATCATCGTATCCCCGGACTCGACGACCATCATATTCTTGCCGATTTCACCCAGACCGCCGAGCGGGATGATACGAAGCTCTTCTCCATCCATGTCTAAACTCCCGTATGTCCGAAACCGCCGCTGTTTCTTTTCGTGTTATCGAGGTCTTCCAGCTTTTCAACCTCAACCGTTCGGGCCTTGATAACGGCCGCAAATACCATCTGGGCGATTCTCATACCGCCTTCTACTCTGAACGGCGTTGCCGAATGGTTAATGAGCAGGACCTTGATCTCACCCCTGTAGTCCGAATCCACCGTTCCGGGAGCGTTGAGCACCGTAATCCCATGTTTCAGGGCGAGTCCGCTTCTGGGCCTGATCTGGGCTTCGTATCCCTTCGGAAGGGCGATCACAATACCCGCGGGAATGCACTTGTATTCGCCGGGACGTATCTCTATGGGAGATGGGAGCGAGGCATAGAGGTCGAGCCCGCTCGATCCTTCCGTCATGTAGCAGGGAAGAGGATTATCACTGTTCAGGCGAAAGATCTTAATAACCATGCACTGTTGATTGATCAAGTGTCGGAAGGAATGCGACTCACAACCCTATTGTTTTTACTGTTGAACGCCCAATTGTACCACGGTTTAAAGGATAAAAAAAGGAAAATTTTACCCACATCATCGTTAATAGCAGCGGTGGAAGGTTTTTATCCAAAATCGAAATTAAAATCGTCGAGCACCCCGTTCTGCGCGTCCGGACCGAGGCTTGCAAAACAGAAATCAGGCGCATGGAACAGGTCCCGGGCCACAGCGTGTATCTGGCTTACCGTTACACGGTTTATCTTTTCCATTATCTCGTCGTAGTGAAATATTCTCCCGAAAACCATTTCCTGAACTGCCATTCTCGTCATCTTCCACTCTACGCTCTCGCGGGCGAGCGTATAATTACCGAAGAATCTCCGCTTTGCGCGATCAAGCTCTTCCTCCTCAATACCGGACCGCATGACAAGCCCGATCTGCTTATTGAGCTCGTCCAGTACGGGTCTCAGGTTTTCCGGAGAGGCGGAAAAATTGATCGTAAACTCTCCCGAATCCGAAAAACTCGAAGCCATCGAGCTTATCGCATAGCAGAGTCCCTGGTCCTCGCGTATACGCTGAAAAAGCCTGGAAGACAGACTGCTCCCGAGGACCATATTGAGCAGCAGAAGCTGGTATCTTCTTTCGTCGCCGTATCCGTATGCCTCAGTGCCGCATAGAAAATAAACATGCTCAATCTCCCTGCACTCGGTCAGACATCCGCTGCCCGGGGCGGGTTTCTTTCTTGGATACCGGGGTGTCTCACGGCTGTCCGGAAACCATTTCTCGGCTGCTTGTGCAAATTTATCCGGATCCAGGCCTCCGGCAGCGGAGAGTATGAGCCTGTCAGTACCGTAACACTCCCGGTAGAAGGTGCGTATTCCCTCGAGTGTGACGGAGCGAACGTCGGCATCCCTCCCCATTACGGGAGTTCCCAGTCCGTGGCCGGGCCAGATAAGCCTGGAAAACATCTGGTTCACATAATCCTCGGGATCATCCATCGACATCCCGATCTCGCCGAGTATCACGAGCTTCTCTTTTTCGAACTCGGACCGGTCGAAGATCGAGTTCAGGTACATATCCGCAAGTATCTCCACCGCCCTGTCGAGGAATATTCTCGCGGAGTTGACAAAGAAGCTCGTGTGCTCGTGCCCCGTCGCGCCGTTGATGTCCGCGCCCATTTCGTCTATTTCGAGCGCGATATCGAGCGCGTTTCTCTTTCGCGTTCCCTTGAAGAGCATATGCTCGGTGAAGTGGGTATATCCGCGTTCGTCCGGTCCTTCATCGCGGGAGCCCCTGTTGAGCCAGAGTCCGACCGATACGACCTCGCTTCCGGGTACCGGGTCGATAAGAAGGGTGACTCCGCTTTGCAGGTGTATCTTTTCCATGGAGAATTCCGACTGATTTTATACTGGCAGGATGAAATATACGCATGTTCGGAGAGCGGGTAAAGCCGGATAAAATAAAAGGGTTCATAGGTCCTCATATATACTGTCGAGCGTCTGAACACCAACGGCGAAGGACCGCGCGGAGCGGTCGAGCGCGGTCCGTTCTTCATCGGTCAGGTCGAGCTCCACGATCCGTTCGACGCCCTTTTCGCCGATAAATACCGGAACTCCAAGGAATATGCCCTCATACCCGTACTCAGGGTAAGTCGTATCCTGCTCTCCAGCCCTCCGGGGAGACGTTCGTTCAGCTCATGGCTTCACCGTACGAAGACCCGCTTCAGGAGGTCCTGTTCATATGTCGTGTCGGGTCCGGCTACCTGACCTTGACCGTCCTTTTCCCCTCCCACAAGCCGTGTATGTTGCAGTAGGAAACCGCCAGGAGTGTGCCGGGTTTATCTATCTTGAGGGATGCCGAAACCCGGTGATTCGTGTATACCGGCCCCTGGTTCGGTCCCTCGGCCGACTCGCCGTGGGCCGAAAATTCAAATCTACCGACCTGATAGGGAAACTTCGCCCCGTCGGGATGGAAGAAAAGGGTTACCCAGCGAATGTGATGCTCGGTGGTGTTCGGATGCGCGATCTCCTTGCCCAGACTTAAGACAACATCGAAAAACTCCCCCACGGAAACCTCATCCGGACATTCTATCACGGGAACATGCTTTTCCTTTTTCCAATCAGCCTTCTGAATGATATCCTTGAGTTCTGCCATACGATCAACCCCCTTGTTATTTAATGGTTCATAATGAAAATCACTGAAACACCGGCCTCTTTTTATTCCACATCCGCGTATCGAACCGGGCCTGACAAGACTAACATTAATCCCTGTAAAAAGTCGGGTCAATGTCATACCTTTTTTGGTAAGAACCCTTCATTTTTCTTTGTTATATGGGACTTTTCTGTTATCTTTCCCACTTCTCAACGGTTTTTCTGAAAAGACCGTCCATCCTGAAGTTCCTCATCCGTCGTAAAAATGCGAAAGGTAACCGGGGATAACGCGATAATCGGAGCCACTCGTATGAAATACATCTATTCGCTGTCCCTCTTCGGGGTCATACTGCTCACGGGGGGATTTTTATCCTGCAGGAGCATGCTCTGCAGGAGCACACCGGACGCCCATGAAGCCGTATATATCGAGCCCGTCCGATTCGATATCGAGGATCGCGGGACGGACTACCCCGTACATCGGGATGTTCAGACGACCCTCTTCTATATCGGTGAATACAGCAGGGGGAGGCACTTCCTGCTCAACAACAGGTCAAGCGCGTGGACCGGGAAATGGGTGGAGAGCTACGGTGGGATTGACCATCCCGACAAACGGGAAAACCACCTGCCCGCCGGGTTCGAGCCACTTGAAAATCCCTTTTACTGCGCCCTCCCGTATAACGACCTGAACGGCAGCGGACACAAGGAAAACGCCTCCATTATTTACTGGTCAAGGGAAATTCGTTCACGGGAGGTGGAAAGGATAACGTCATACTGCAAGAATCGATGGGTCAGGATCGCCTTCGGCGACCGCGTATGCTACGCGCAGTGGCAGGATGTCGGTCCCTATGAGACGGATGATGCCGCGTACGTGTTCGGGACCGGGAAACCGGCAAATCGAATAAACGAAGCTGCGGGACTGGACCTCTCACCCGCCTGTTTCCATTATCTGGGCATGGAGGACAACGGTAGAACGGACTGGCAATTCGTCGAGTTTTTCGATGTGCCGGACGGTCCCTGGCTCGACACCATCACCATTTCCAATCCCTGCTGGGACTGATTGTTCCGTCACCGGTAACAGTGCGCGGCCGAATGACGATCTATGGAGCAACCGCGTCAGCATCATTCCCCACGCCGTTGTTGAACCTGCGGTCCTCCAGCATTCTCGAAATCCTGGCGCGTTCCTGGTACCGGGCGGTGATGAAGTTGATGATCATGACCATGATGAGCACGAGGCCCCATATCAACCCCTTCGCATAGGGGGTGAACCCGAAGAGCGTGAATGCGTTCTGCAATGCCTGCAGTATAAAAATACCCATTACCACGCCGATCACCCGTCCGTATCCGCCGTATGGATCGATACCGCCGAGCACGGCCACGACAATCGCCTGGAGCAGGTAGGTATCCCCGTAGCCCACCTTTGCAGAGTTGAACCTCGATATCATGACAACGGAGGAGAGTCCGGCAAGAAGGCCCGTGGTCATATAGGTTTTGAGGATGGTGAAATTGATATTGATCCCTGAAAACAGGGCCGCAATGGGGTTCGCACCCACGAAATACATATTCATTCCGAATGACGATTTTCGAAGTATCAATGCCACAACAGCGGTCACCACGATAAATATGATGAGGGGTATGGGAAGACCGAGAGCGGTCCCCGATCCAATGGCAAGGTAGCTGTCCGGGAACCCGACGACGCCTATTCCCTTTGTAATGGCCATCCCGATTCCGGAATAGAAAATCATGGTACCGAGCGTCGCGAGTATGGCGGGAACACCGACGAAGGAAATGAGGAAACCGTTGACCAGTCCGCAGACAACTGCACTGAGGAGTGCTATAAAAATCGCGATGACAATGATGAGCGCACTGAATGAACCGCTCACATCAGGGGTAATGTAATGCGTCATGATGAGGGCCGAGAGGATTCCCGTGAGGTTAGCGGTTGCTATTACCGACAGGTCGATACCGCCGGTTATCATCGCAAGCGTCATGGCAAGCGCAAGGAGCCCGAATTCGGGAAACTGAAACGCCATGGACTTGAGGTTTCGGCCCGTCAGGAACTTACCCGGAAGGAACGCGGTAAGCACGAGGACCACGAGTACGAGTATGATGAACAGTATTGTTAAATTGGTATCCAGCCCTCTAAGTCTTTTTAATCGAAACAACGAGCCACCTCCGAATCATCAATGCTATACCCTGAACGTCAGGGATCGATAGGCCTTCAGTTTGTTTCTATATGATGTTATGGCAACACTCGCAATTATAATGATACCGACAAAGAAGTTGTTCCACGCTGCGGACAAACCCAGGAGGACGAGGGTATTGTAGAGAATCCGAACGATTCCCACGCCCAGTATGGTCCCGAGAATAGTGCCCGAACCCCCCGTAAGCTTGGTTCCGCCGATAACGACGGCCGCGATAACCGTAAGCTCCGTACCGACCAGGTACACGGGATTCACCCACCGTACTTCGGATACCGCGACGACACCCATGACACCTGCCAGAAATCCGATATACGCGTAGATGAACATCTGAATGGCTTTAATATTGAACCCGGCCCTGACCGCGGATTCCCTGTTGCTCCCTATGGCAAAGATGCCCCTGCCCAGCATGGTAAACCGCAGGATGAACCAGGTTAAAATAATGACCGCAATGAGCGGTATCAGAAACACGGACAAGCCGTAGGTACCTCCCTGGTCATTAGCAAGTTTGATTATCTTTGCGGAACCGAATCTAACGAAACATTCCGGCATTTCACGAGCATTGACGGATTCAGTACCGACAAAAGTGGTGAGTATACCGTGAAAAGCATTCAGCGTTCCGAGCGTTGTGATGAGGGTCGGAAGCTTGAAATATGAAATAATCAGTCCGTTGATCGTCCCGAAGGCAATACCGACGACGCAGGATATGAGAAATGCCATGAAAAGATTGCTCCAGCCGGTTGCCATTATCAGGCGCACGGATATATAACCTCCGGAAATGGCGACCGCCGTGAACGAGACATCAATACCGCCGGAGAGCAGCGCGACCAGCACGCCCATGGCAAGGATCCCCATACCCGCACTGCCGCGAATGATGTCAAAGAGGTTTTCAAAGGACATAAAGGATTTATTGACGGAGGTGACGACAATCGAATAGACAATTATTATGATAAGCAGATACGTCTCATGCTTCCTGAATAACCTTTCAAACATACCCCATATCTCCTGACGGCTTTTTCCTTAATAACGACCGGCTGCCGCTGCTTTTTTCTTCACCGTTTCGTACAGCTCTTCCTCGCTCGTACTCTTCGGATCGACTTCCACAATCTTTTTTCCGTCCCGCATGATCATTACTCTGTTGCAGTTATGAAATACTTCCGGAATTTCGTCCGAGATTATGATGATGCCGATACCCTTTCCGGCGAGATCGGTTATCATATTGTGTATCTCGCCCTTGGAGGCGATGTCGATCCCCACGGTCGGTCCATCCAGGATGAGTATCTTCGGGTCCGTGGCCAGCCACTTGGCAATAACAACGCGCTGCTGGTTTCCCCCTGAAAGACTGTCGACCGGTGCTCCAAGTGAAGGTGTCTTGATTCGAAGCTCCCGGGCATATTTATCGATGAATGCCGTCTTCTTCAATTCGCTGATAAAGCTCAGTCTGTTTAAAAGTCTCCTCAGCACGGTGACGATTATATTGTTTCCGATGGATTGATCGAGAAAAAGGCCCTGGTGATGCCTGTCCTCGGGTACATAGCTTATACCCAGCCTGACGGCTTCCCGTGGAGAGTTAATGTGAACCCGCTTCCCGTTGATATTGATTTTCCCCGAGTCGGGGCTATTGAGTCCGAAGAGGGACAGTGCGAGCTCGGTCCGTCCGGAGCCGAGAAGGCCCGTAATACCCATTATTTCACCCTCGTGAAGCTCAAAACTGATATCCTCGTAATTCCCTCTCTTTGTCAGGTTTTTCACCTCGAGAAGGGGCCCGGCTTCCTCTTCTCTTCCCTTGTACTCGAAGGTGGTGTGTTCGATCTTCTTTCCGGTCATATGGTAAACGAGCTTATCGGTATCGAGCTCGGCCGTATCAAACTCGCCTACGATCTTCCCGTCCCGTAAAACCGCTATCTTCTCCGCAATCTCCAGTACCTCGCTCAGCTTGTGGCTGACGAAAACCGTGGAAATTCCCTGCTCTTTCAGGTCCATGATAATGGAGAAAAGAGAATCGATTTCCTTCTTTGTCAGTGCCGTTGTCGGCTCGTCCATGAAAATGAGCCTCGTGCCCTGCGTAAGCGCTCGAACAATGGCGACTATCTGTCTGTTTGCCATGGAGAGATCTTCCACGAGATCGTCCACTGACAGTGAAATACCTATTTTATCGAGCTCGCTGAGAGCGAATGACCTCACTTCACTCCATTTCAGCAGCTTCTTCCTCCGCTCGACCATCTGATTGAGTGATATATTCTCAGCTATGGTAAGGTTGGGGAAAAGCGAGAGGTCCTGGTAAATGACCTGTATACCCTCTCGTATCGAATCGATTGCACGGAGGTGGGTGTAGGGTTTGCCGTTGATGATGATTTCACCATCGTCGATGGGAATGACGCCCGCTATTGCCTTGATAAGTGTTGATTTCCCTGAACCGTTTTCACCGACAAGGCAGTGGACCTTCCCCTTTTCAACGGTCATGCTTACATGATCCAGTGCCTTGACGCCCACATACGACTTGCTGACGTTCTCAACTTTTAAGAACTCATTGCTCATAAATACGAACCCGTGTTTTTCTGTTTTAGGAAGAACTTCGAATATCGCCTAATCCGGATTTCCATGAACGAGACATTAAACCTATAATAATAAACTCACCGTGACTTAGTAAATAAGGTTAATCCTTGATCCGGCTGTAATCGTGCGGCGCCCGCTTCGTTTTCCGTATAAAAACCGATGAGCTGTAAATTAAACAGTCAGGTTGTGCAGGATATTCCCCTGCACAACCTGTTTTTATCGGTTTGATTAAGTATCCTCAGAAGGCATAATCATCAACATTGTCTTTGCTCAGCACAAGCGGTGCGTTTCCGAAGATAATTCCGCCCTTTACGGAGCAGCTTTCATAGCCCTTCTTATCAAGATTCACACCCTCTTTGATCTCCTCACCCATGAGTACCTTGTAGGCGATTAATGCGCTTACGTATCCGGCATCAGCAGGTCTCCAGCAGTGCGCACGGTAAAGATATCCCGATTTGAGATAGGGTCCGTTAACGGACGGAAGTCCCAGCCCGGCGACCTTGACGTTACTGACTCCCTTATCCTCGAGTGCCAGCGCGGACATCGCACAGGTTGCGACCGTACATCCGTATATACCCTTCAAATTCGGATAAGTTTTCAGGAGCTCCACGACCTTGTCATAGGCAAGCTTCTCGTCGTTCTTGTCCTCCAGCGGACCGTCGGTGACGAGTTTCATCTTCGGCCATTTCTGCTTCTGCAGTTCCACTCCCGCGTTCCACCACTGCATGTGCGTCTCCATGGTGAGCGCGCCGACACATCCGGAATACTCGCCCTCGTAGTTCATGGCTTCAGCAAGGGCCGAGAACATGAGCCTTCCGAAATCCTCATTCACGAATGCTTCCATGTCCCAGTCGACGATTCCTTCGAGCTGCTGTGCCTCGTGGCTTACCGTAACGATACCGGCCTCTTTTGCCTTCTTGAGCACGGGAACCATTGAAAGAGGGTCATTGGGAACAACAACAATAGCGTCCACGCCCTTGGCAATGAGGTCCTCAGTCATCTGAACCTGCTTTGCGGGGTCGCCTCCCTCGGGCGCTATCTGATAGGCATTGACTCCGTACGCCTTGCCGAACTCCTCAACACCGACACGCATGTCGTCAAACCATGAGATTCCTTCGTGCTTTGCCACCATTACGATTTCGAGCACTTCCTCACCTTCCTCTTTTTCGCCGGCAGCAAAAACGAAAACAGCAGTAAACAGCATGGCGAGTACGAGGGGGATCACAATAAATACATTTCGCTTCATAGCATTCTCTCCGTTTTCTATTGGATTTTTATGAAGGCCGTTTCGTTTTTAGGCCTTCGTGCAGATGACCTTAATACTCGAAAACCACCCCCTTTCGTCCGGTTTTTCAACTACCGTCAGGATGTAAGAACTCCCGTTCTCCAGTGATTTATGAGCTTTGAGTATGATAAGTACGACGATGCCGGAAGGCGTATCCCGCCGAAGTTCTTGTACCGCGGGTTCCCCTCCATTTAGTTAGTTTTACATATTTACAAAATATGTAATATATCTAACTGAAAGTGTGATAATTTTAACTTAACATACCATCAACGTCAAGGAAATTATTCATCCATAAAAAGAATAAATTATGGACGTTTTTCAGCCCCAGTATTTTTTCTGAAAATCGACGATTTTCCTGTAGAGGCCGCTATCGGCCAGGGCATCGAAAGTCTCCTCGAAAAGCTGAAACTGTTCACGGTACATCGCGTGGTTCCGCATATCGGGCTCGACAGTATCCAACGGGTGCACCATTCTTTCGACAGCTTCCTCAACGGTGCTGAAAAGACCGCATCCGACCGAACCCAGTATAGCGGCCCCGAGTGTAGCGCACTCCGATACCATGGGCCTCTCCACCACCCTTCCGTACACGTCAGCCTGTATCTGGTTCCAGAGCTGCGATTTCGACCCCCCGCCCGACAGCCTGAGAACATCAAAGTTCTTTCCGAGCACTTCCTCCATGGCAGCGATCACCATGTTTATCTCGAAGGTCACTCCTTCAAGCACGGCCCGCGCCGTATCCTTTCTGTCATGAATGAATGAGAGCCCGATACTCCCCCCCCTCGCGTAATCGTGGTAGTGTGGAGTACACTGCCCCTGGAAATAGGGAAAGAAGATAAAGCCCCTGCTTCCCGGGGGACTCTGGGACGCTTCGAGCGTAATTATATCGAAGACATCAAGATTCAATTCCGAAGCCGCCTTCATCTCGCTCCTGCCGAACACGTCTCTCCACCACCGCAATGCGGCTCCTGACGTGAAGTTTATGCCTTCCATGTCCCACTTGTTCGGAATACCCGAACCCCCGACCAGTATCTTCCGTTTCGGGTCCTTTTTACGGGAGTCGATATGCGCCACAATGACCATGCCGGTTCCAACGGTGATCTCAGCCATGCCCTCTCTTACTATACCCGCTCCGATCGCACCGCACTGCTGGTCTCCCGCACCTATGGCAATGGGCATACCCTGCGCAAAACCCGTTTGCCTGCTCGCATTTTTTGAAATGGTCCCTACCTGCCGCGCAGTGGTGCCCATGGGCGGGAGCTTTTCCATGGGCAACCCTATCCTGGAACAGAGGTCGCCGGACCAGTCCAGCCTGTCGATATCCATCATACCGTTCAGGGTAATGGATGCCGGATCGGTGCTCAGGTCCTCCGCTCCGAGCTTGTAGAGAAAATATTCCTGGCCGTTGAGTATTTTGTATGTTCTGTCGTATCCACGCTCCGGATGGTCGATAAACCACTTCATCTTAGGATAGGCCCACATGCTGGAGACCGGTACACCGGTGAGTGCATGGACCCTGGCTTCGCCGATATTCTCCTTAATCCACTCGACCTCGCGATCCGCGCGAACATCGGCCCAAACGATTGAATCTCCCAGGGGCTTCATTGCACGGTCAACCGGAATAAACGTTCCACGCTGGCTCGAGATGCCGAGCGAAGCAATATCGCCGGGACTGATGCCGCTCTTCTCCACCGCCTCGTTTGTCGTTTCGCACAGGCGTGTCCACATAGGTTCCACATCCTGCTCGACCCACCCCGGATGAGGATACGTACAGGGATATTCCCTGTAGGACAGACTCACCACCCTGCCGTCCGTGTCCGTTATCATCGTTTTCACACCCGTGGTCCCGATATCCATTCCCGCTATGTACATCGAACTTTCCCTCCGTACAGGTAATTATTCTATCAATTTTTGTGAAAATAATAACATCTATTCGGGGTATGTCAAATTCTTTTCATTGTGACTTCTATGAATATCTGCAGTACGTCTTGAAACTTGACAATATTATAACAGCGGTATATAAATGAACATTCGGGAGAGAATGTGTACTTATTATCCAAGGTATGAAAGTGGACAAGAACACAAGAATTAAAATTATTGTCGATATTCTTCGTCACAAGAACGCCGTAACCATAAAGGAGCTCACAAAAAAGCTCGGTGTCTCTGAAATGACCATCAGAAGGGACCTTGTTCTCCTTGGAAACGATAACATAGTGGAGCTCATCCCGGGCGGAGCGTTATTAAAAGTTCCGAGGGATGAAATACGCAATAACGAAAAGTATTATATCTACAATGAGGAATCGAGAAGGACACGTGAAAAGCTTCGTATCGGACAGCAGGCCGCGTCGATGGTGGAACAGAACGACACCATAATTCTCGACGTCGGCTCCACGGTGGAACATATCGCAAAGTTTATCCCGAACGATATGTCCGTCACTATTCTCTGCTATGCGCTGAATATACTCGTCGAGGTGTACAGGAAGAGGAGCTGTAATCCGATCCTTGCGGGCGGTTTTCTTCACGAAAATACCCTGATGTTCGAAAGTTCGGAGGGAATAGAGCTGATACGGAGGACGAGGGCCGACAAGGGATTCATTTCAGCCGCGGGATTCCATGAAACCCTTGGCGTAACCTGCGCGAATACCTATGAGGTGGAAACCAAGAGGTCGGCGATCCGCTCTTCCAAGACAAAGATTCTCACCATTGATTCGACGAAATTCGGTAAAACGAAAATCGGCTACTTCGCGGACATAGACGATTTCGACATCATCATCACGGATTCCGATATACCGGACGAGTACAGGGCCGTTATCAGTAACCACGGCATAGAGCTCATTATCGTCTAGCCCCACCTGCTCCTCTCTCACGCAGATCGGAAAAATCCGTACCCTCATTCTCTCAGGAGAGAATTATATCCTCTTTTCATTCATCACTTCACTTTACCGAACGGATACGCCCATGAAAATATTGTTAAATAATTATTTTACGATATATTATCATTAAATCTTCTTTGAACATTTATTAAGCCATGAGGCATTACTCCAGGCAGAACACGCGTAATTAAACAGGGAGAGATGGATATGAAAAAACATCTGATTTCAGTGCTGGTTTTTTCCATGATTATCATAGTGCTGTCCGCATTAACCTCCTGCGAAATGATTTCCGAGCTCGATGGAGGGAACGGCGACTCTTCCGATGCACAGGATATACCTGAGGATGTTCTCGAAATTGCCGATTTCATCACCGGAATCATAGGTATTGCGATCTCCGGAGATAATCCGCCGGACGGTCCGGACCTGGCGGAATATCCCGACGGTTATCCCGACGGTATGTCCGTCAGCTCGGGTTCGGACATGAATACGCTTGTAATTACAATCAGTGACATGGAACCTGACGGCTCGGGCGGTCCGGTGGTAAACGGTTCCGTAACGCTCGTCAATTCCTGGACTCCCGGCGACAGCACCTCGACCCTCGATGTTACCGCCTCTTTCTCCATGACGAACTGGACTTACAGCTCCTGCTCGCTGGATGCATTGTCCGTATTTCCCGTTGACTCGAACGGTGAGTGGACATCCGACGAGCCCGAAAGCGTGTCCGGAACCCTTACGGTTGACGGAACGGTCTACGACTTTGCCGAGATACTTGACGCGCTGGAGCAGTCCGAATCGGACGACGGGGAAGACGGGGACGAAGAGGATACGGTCGTTTCCGTTACCACCATAGATTTTATCGCGTGCGGAACGGCGAACATCAGCTTTTCCGACGGCACGAACTGGGAAGCGGTCGATAACCCGGGCGGGATTACGGGCAACCTGTATGGGATCGCCTGCGACGCATACGGCAACTGCGTTGCCGTCGGAGACGGGGGAAAGATCATCTACTCGGATAACGGCCGAAACTGGACCGCCGTTCAGACCGGCACGACTTATTCGCTCTGGTCCGTGGTAGCCGCGGGCAGCGGCCTTTTCATCGCAGACATCGGGAACATACAGGGCACGGGCGGGAGCTATACCGACCCCTCCCTGCTCTCTTCCGGAGACGGCGGCCGTACCTGGTCGACGATCACGCCGCTTATAAGCGGCACGGCTGAAATCCTTGACCCGCAAATAATCTGGGACTTCGCCTGGAGCGGCTCGCGCCTGATCGCGGTCGGCTCGAATTATTCGTGCTACTCCGACGATCTCGGTGCCACCTGGACCGTTCTCGACGGCCCGGCTTTCGACATGTTCAGGGCGAAGTCCGTGGATTACTCCGAAGACCGTTTCGTCATTGCCGGCTACGACCAGTTTGAGGGAACGGTGGGGAAAATATTGTACTCCGCGGACGGCGAAACCTGGCTTGAATCGGAAGACACGTTTCCCGGAATCACCTTTCACGATGTGTTTGGAAACGGGAACGGCAACTGGGTCGTCACCGGGGAGTCCGTTGATACGGTCGGGGTGGACACGATAAAGGTCTATTTCAGCGACGAGAACGCCGAGTCGGGCTGGGTCGACGTGAGCGGTAATTTCGAATCCATGCCTCCGTCATCCCTCACCCACGTAACCTGCAAGAACGACAGGTGGATGGCGAGCCACGTAGGCGGATGGCACTACCTCTCGCTTGACGGACGGAACTGGACTGAAAGCAGAACTGACTATTACGCGACGGCCGATCTTACGTTCAGGCCCTGAAATATCCCAGGCCTGCGTTCAAGTACCGCAAGGGCGTTACAACGGAAGCATGAACGCCAGTATGGTGAATATCGTTATATAAGCTCCTGCGTGGGCGATCCAGGGCGTGATCAGTCCGCAGGGTATATAAAATTGCAGCCCCTTTCCCTTACCGGGAAAAGGGCTGTTGGTCATTCATTGAAATACAATTTATAAGCCCCGCAGACCTCATTTCCCTGACAAATACCTCACGGTGTTGTGCCAGAAATCTCCATAACCTTCCCATTCGACAAAGGCCGAACCCCAATGCCGTGAAAGGTCCGATGTAAAGGCCATTGTCTTCCCTTCCTTGTAATCCCAAACGGTGATAAAGGGATCATCTCCGAATTTCGCGAGCAGATGTGCGCCGTCCTTGACCGTGACCTTGTTATAGCCCAGGAAAAGGGGCCATTCGTCCGGGACCTGCTCGAAGAGGGGGTGCCCGGCTTCCAGCACATCAGGACGTACCCCCTGTGATTTTTCCATCCTGTCATCCGTTTGCTGTATCTCAACGGGAAGAATCTCCTCTATTACCGTATCATGATACCCCGGAATTCCTCTGAGCCCCTGAAAGGAACCGTACCCCCCGATCATGATGAACGCCCCGCCCTTTTCGACAAACTGCCGAATAATATCAAGGCGGTCCGCTCCCATGGGAACTTCGAACATGTTAGGGTACATCTGAAGCGTGTTCTTCCCGCAATCGCTTAAAATGACCACGTCATATTCATTTAATTTTTCCAGCGTATCCGGAAATGAACCGAGCGCGACATGGTTGGGCATATGCACCAGCTCAATGTCATCGAATTTTGACAGTGCCTCAACAAACCAGACACCATAATCTTCATACCCTGCGATCGGAAACAAATCGAACCCTTTGATATGAAACTTCAATACAACCCACGTCTCCCCGACGAGCAGCACTCTGGTTTTCTCTGACATGTTTTCCGTCCTGTTTTCATGTATTTGTTTGAACTTCCGAAGTAATCTGCAGGCTATGCCGAATCTCTTCTTATAAGTTCAGGTTTGAAAACAAATGCGTCGTAACTCTTTTTATTCTCGTTTTTTAAAATATCTACCATCATGTCGGCCGCCTTGGCCCCCATGGCATAGGTGGGCTGTTTTACCGTAGTTAAAGATGGATAAATATGCTTGCTTAACTCTATATCATCATATCCCACCACTGCAACATTTTGAGGTACTTCGAGGCCTTCCTCATTGATTGCTTTGAACGATCCGATCGCAAGCAGGTCGTTGAATGAAAAAATCGCCGTTATTCCCCGGCCTTCAAGATCTATTTGCCTAACAGCTTCATATCCATCAGCGATAAATTCCCCGGCCTCGACAATATTCTCATCCTTTACCGCTAAGCGGGCTTCTTCAAATGCCTTTAGGTATCCATCTTTTCTCTCTATTGCCACTTCCATATCCCGGGGGCCGGTAAGACATAGTATGTTCTTATGCCCTTTATCAAGCAGGTAACGCGTTGCAATATACCCCCCGTAGAAATCGTCACACCGAACCGAATTCTTGTTGCAAAAGATATTCGTTCTTCCAAGAAAGATATGCGGCAGCAGGTATTTTTCCTTTTCAGCACATATATCGTCCGATGCCCTTACCGGTACGATTATCAGGCCGTCAACCATTCTATCTTCCAGGACTGATATAGCCTTTCTCTCTTTTCCCGTGTCTTCGGAAGTATTGGCAAGGAGAATGCTGTATTCATTTTTTTGTGCTGCATCCTCTATTCCATGCAAGAGCTGTGAAAAGAAAGGGTTGGAAATATTCGGGAGAACAACCCCGATGGTGTTTGTTTTCTGATATTTCAATCCTCTTGCAACAAGGTTTTTTCTGTATCCAAGCTCCTTCGCGGTTTGAATAACGAGTGATTTCATCTCTTTTTCTACATCAGGCTTGTCGTTTAACGCCCTGTTAACGGTACTCAGTGATATATTCAAGCGAGCTGCAATATCTTTCTGGCTTATTCTACCCATAGTTTCTAAATGAATACGCTCATTATTTAAATGTTTAAAATATTTAAAAGATAAATGAACTACGCTGTTCTCTGAATATACTTGTTTAATATTTCCGTCAACAGCGCAATATCCTTTCTTCCGATTTCCACATCCGTCTGCGGTGTTTTATCATTCACGACACAGTCATGGAAATGAAGCTGCTCCCTTCTGAAGGCTTCATCGTATGAAGCTATTGTTTCTCTCTCATGTATGGCTTCATCTTCCATTTCTATCTGTTTTACCCTCGTCGGGGCGTTCTTCAGGAATGGGCTCGGAAAAGAAATCGATATTGTTTTTTGAGGAGAATATCCTATGAGGCTTTCTTCAAACCACTTTCTTTCGGAATGGCCTATTTCGAAAACGCATCTTTTCTCATTGTCATAGTCCAGAAATGATGTAATGAAATAACCATAGGGTCCGGGCATGGGGTGCCATACATCGGTAAACAACACATCTTTCGGATAACCGAAGGCACCGGTCAGTATGGAAACATCATGTGAACCGAGCATCAGCAGCCAGTTGTATGCATGTATAAGATCTTCATTATCGGAAGAAATCGCCTTTTTCAGCTTGTTAAAATAAGAACATGTGATTTCATCTATTACATCTTTTGGAACATCCTTGTATGTATGAAGGTTGTAAACATCATCGACCAGCTGAGAATTGAAATGTGGCAGATCGTGTACATAGATTAATTTTGTGTCGCTGTTTTCAAATAATTTCTTTCCATATTGGAATCCCGGATCGTATCTCTTCATGTACCCGACCATGATTTTTACGTTATTGCGTTTGCTCGCCTCCACCATTTTATCCGCTTCTTCAATCGATAGACACATGGGCTTTTCTACGAGTACATGTTTTCCGTTATTCGCCGCTTCAATCGCTATATCCGCATGATCCATGGTGAGAACGAAAACGGCTTCAATGTCTTTCTGATTTATCAAGTCGTATGCGTTTGTGTACCTTTTTTGAATATTATAATAATCAGCTATTTTATTAACAAGGTTTTTCGAGATATCACAAACACCTACGACTTCGAATTCATCAAGCTCATTTAAATAGGGTAAATGCATTATCTGGGCAACTCCCCCACATCCGATAACACCCACCTTCAATGTTTTACCACTCATATCCGCCTCCCCTTCAGGTCTGTGAAGTGTTGCTTTTAAAATATTTTTTCTCCTGCCCCAGATCAATTTCCGAACTGGGGCAGGAGATGACAACTTCGGTTTAAACGGCAAAATACCGTTTATGGCTCAGTCAAGAGAGATGCGGGGAATTATTCCCAGTACCACGCCATCTCTTCCTTGACGTTGTTCTTTGCCATGGAATCCGCTGTTCTTTTGAGCATGAGGTCGACATCGACATCATAGAGGAACTCCTGCAGGATTTCCATGAAGTCATTGACGAAAGCCGGTGTCGACAGGCCTGCGAATGCGTTGCCCATTTTCGGTACGGTCGGATCCAGGAGCTGCGCCATATTGTGCTGCCGTAATCTGTCCGGGTAATCCGAGGGATCCACACCCTTGACGCACGCGGTACTTCCCTTCAATAAAGACAACTGCAGCTGTGTCTCGGGAACCGACTCATTTTCAAGGAAAAGCCCTATTAAATCAGGAGAGGGAGCACCCTTGCAGAGTGTATAGCAGTCAGGATGTCCGAACCAGATTTCATCCGGGAATGGCCATCCGCCCAGCTCCACATCGTATTTCCATCCCATGCTGAGAAACCGTCCATAAGCCCAGTCACCCATTATATACATTGCAGCCTTGTGGTTGAAAACAAGGTCCGCAGCCTCATCCCATGTTTTTGTGGAATGATATTCATATATATAGGGGACCAATTTCTTGAACTTTTCAACAACGGACCTGAGATCGGCATTCGATTCAATATCCACCTTACCGGTATAAAAATCCTTGTAAAACTCCGAGCCGAGCATGGAAAGCAGGATGGTATCGAACGTGTAGATCGTGGTCCACTTGTACTTCGAGCCAAGCGATATCGGGGCAATATCAGGTTTCTTTGCGGCGATGGTTTTGCAAACATCCAAAAGGTCATCGGCATCCTTCGGCATGGTTAAACCGAGCTCTTCAAAGAGCTGCTTATCATACCAGATGTAATTTGCCCTGTTTGCATGGAAGGGCATCGCCCAGTAATGACCGTTTATATTCAGCATTTTCTTATCGAGCAGGTACTTGTCTTCCATTCCGCTCGCATACCAGATGTCATCAATCGGCTCGAGAAAATCAGAATCTATGTAGACTTTTATCTTCGCGCCTTCAAGAATATTAAACCCGTCAGGCGGCATCCCGGCAGCGAGTTTGCTTGCCAGTACTGAACGAATATTGGCGCCTCCGCCTCCGGCAACCGGATTTTCAACGATGTCCACATCCGGATACCGCTGTTCGAATAATTCAAAGGATTTGTGCATGGCTTCTTTCTCGCCCGCAGCCGTCCACCAGTGAAACAGAATAAGCTCACCGGACGGCCCTTTTTCCTCGACAGCTTCCGGTTCAGACACCTCCTCAGGTGCTTCAGCAGCTTTTTCCTTGCTGGAACCGAAGACGAATGCCGCGGAGCCGGCTGTAAAAACGATGAAAAACACCAATACGACTAAAGCGATCCTTTTCTTAAACATACTTAACTACCCCCTTGAATAAGAATATGTTCATTTTTCGTCCGATAAATCTCTCTGTGTTTTCCTCCTTTCGCATGAGATTGGGTTTCCCATATATCACAGTGTCTTGGTTTCCACGCCTTCAATTACCCTCCTTTGGAAATCCATCTATTTTCATTTTTCCGGCCTTATCCGGAAATGGTTACAACTGGGACTGCAGGTAATGCAGGGTCTTGACGAGGCCTTCCTTTACTTTCTCCTGAGAAGTCTCATACCGCTCGTCTTCGAACTCAATGCTCACAGGGCCCTTGTACCCTATTTCCTTGATTGTATTGAATACCGATCCCCAGTTTATATCCCCGTCTCCGGCCGGTATAACGGGTTTCCACCACCCTTCACTATAGATTCCGTTCCGATGCAAAACGTCCTCCACTACCTGCGTATCTTTTGCGTGAAAATGGCGAATTTTATCCGCAAACTCCCGCATAACCTCACAGTAATCGATTCTCTGCCAGGTGAGGTGCGATGGATCAAAGTTCATGCCGAAGGACTTGCTCTCTATCCTCTCAAAAAAACGTTCCCAGATGGACGGTTCATAAAAAACATTTCCAATCAGATGCTC
>Ga0180431_10003898_pt1 | contig 18835 bp, 12 predicted proteins | sample SS_ome_11_FD_132459 | JGI IMG/M metagenome (GOLD analysis project Ga0180431, IMG submission 132459) | Hypersaline lake sediment archaeal communities from the Salton Sea, California, USA - SS_1_MS_1 metaG | ecosystem: Environmental > Aquatic > Non-marine Saline and Alkaline > Hypersaline >... | reverse complement strand
ATGTCAGCGGCGTTGGGGACGCTACGTCCGTCCAGGCGAAAACGCCTCCGCTTGACGATATGCCCCAACCCATGTTCCCGCCGGTCGGCGAGTCCACGGCGTACGATTTGCCCGACGCGCCCGATCCGAATTCGCCCGAGGGCCTCGATCTGACGCTTGATGTGCACATTAACGGCTTGCTTTACCTCGAGGGATACTTAAATCTCACAACAAACTTGAAGGTCTTCGGTTCCGTAGCTACGGAGAGAGGCCTCACGGGATCAGCCGACCCGGAGATCTGGTATAATTATCTCAATAGTCGGGGCTGCAACCAGAGCCAGTGTTGCGCGTTGGCAATCCATCCGTCCAATCCGGACATTCCGATGAGCAGCAGCTATCAGTTTACTGCATCCGGCGGTACCGGTGGGCAGGTTATATGGTCCTTCAAAGAGGACGAATACGGCGATCCTATGAACCAGAGCGGTGGAACTATAACTGTAGACGGCCTGTACACGGCGGGCGACGTCCTCGGTGCCGTGGATACCATAATGGCCGAAGACGTCGGAGGTTGCGAGCCGGGATACACGGATATCACCGTCATTTGTCCTACGATAACTATCGAAGGCCCGAATGAAATTGAAGTTGGGGATAACCCTGATTATGAAGTTACGGGCGGTGCTTCACCATACACCTGGTCAGTGGATTTTCCAGCAATAGCTACAATCGATGAAAACACCGGTCAACTCACCACACTTAATATTGGAACCGTGAAAATCACCGTTACCGACGCAAACGGCTGCAAACCTGCAAATGACTTCCTGGTCGCGATATCGGCTCCGGTGGGATGCCAATTGATATACTTCAACGATTGGGACGGCAACGAACAGGGTAATTTCGCCTCAAGCTGGAAGACATGTACCGAATACGAGGGTGGGTTAGGAAGCGATAACTGCAACGGACAGGATGACTGGCAGACCGGCGCGCCGAATGGAAATTGCGGCGACCCCGACAGTGCATATTCCGGTACCAACATCATCGGAAACGACATCGGGGGCAGCGGCTGGGATGGATGTTATGCAAACAGTGTCACTAATTACATCCTTTCTCCTGTCATCGATTCCACCGGTTTTGAAAACATTAAATTACAATTCAGGAAATGGCTGAACGTTAGAAGTAATGACCGCCTGGAGCTTTACGTTAAATGCGGATCGGGGGGGTGGGATTTGATGGTGAGCTATCAAACCGTATACGACAGTGCCTGGGATGAAGTAGTGTTCGCTTTCCCGCCGGGTGATTGTGAAAACCAATCGAGCATCCAATTCCGATTCTTGTTGGATACCAACAGCAGCGACACCGCCGGGGGTTGGAATATAGACGATTTCTATCTTTGCGGGAGTCCCATACCGTAATTTCTCACATTCCCATAAAAGCGGGGTTTATGGCCCTGTTGGCGGGCGATTGAAGTGCGTGGTATCCTTCATACACGATGAAGATGAAGACATTGTTGCGCATAGTTTTTTCAGTATCGATTTTCGCTCTGTTGGTCGGGTGCGTTGCGCCCAAGAAGGTGGCTAAGACGCCGGAAACTGCCGATTTAATCAGAAGGGTCGATCAGTTTTATACGTTCCTTTTGAGCCGCCAGGTGGGCAACCGGCATAACGATCAGGACGAAAAGTTCGTCAGGTTCTTTTTAGATAAAAGTAACTACTACGATTTCCTCGATACGTACTTGCCTCTGGTGCGCGATCGCGACCTTATGAATAGCACCGTTCAGCGGTATTATGTGCTTGACGTAACGCCTGCCGAGAATGGCGAGAGCGCCGTGATCAAGCTGCGGCTGCTGAGCCGCGACGCGCCGTTGCTATATCGCAAGCTCGATGTCACACAGAGGTGGTTCAAGACTTACGGGAATTGGTATCCGGGCAAAATCAAGGGCGAGAAACTCTCAAAATGGGAAAGAATGACCGGCCTGTACACACTTCCTCCCAAGAAGCGCTGACCGCTCAGGAATGCAGGATCAACCCGAGATTGAAGCGTCCCGAAGCGGTTTTGCGGCCATTGTCGGCAAACCCAACGTAGGCAAAAGCACTCTCCTTAACGCGCTGGTGGGCGAAAAGATCGCCATCACCAGTACCAAGCCCAATACCACTCGCAACCGAATAGCCGGAATTATCACGCGCGGCGATGCGCAGGCCGTGTTCCTCGATACGCCCGGAATTCATCGTGCCCGCAAAGGGCTCAACCGCCGTATGGTCAATATCGCCATGGCCGCCATATCCGAAGTGGACATCGTCCTCATGATGGTCGAAGCCGGCTCGAAAACGCTCGATATCGAAAAGCACATTGTCCGCAGGGCGGCTGAGACGCATGCTAAGCGGTTTCTGTTGATAAACAAGGTCGACCGCGTGGCTAAACCGACAATTCTGCCGGAGATAGAAGAGCGACTCGAATCGATGGGGCCTTTCGATGAGGTGGTTCCGATCAGCGCGCTCAAAGGCGCCGGAGTCGATTTGATCGAAAAGCTTGTTATCGAATCACTCCCGGCCGGCCCGCATTATTATCCGCCGGACATCTTCACGGATCAGCCGGAGCGGTTTATCGCCGCCGAGATGGTTCGCGAGCAGGTGACTCGGGCCACGCGCCGGGAAGTGCCTTACGCTACGGCAATTACGGTCGAAGAATGGGACGAGCGGTCCGAGATGGTGTTTATTCGCGCTCGAATTCACGTCGAAACGCAGAGTCAGAAGGGCATTATTATCGGCAAGGGAGGCAGTATGCTGAAAAATATCGGCGCCGCCGCAAGGACTTCCATCGAAAAAATGCTCGGGACAAAAGTTTATCTGGACCTGTTTGTGGACGTTATCCCCAAATGGCGCCGCGACGGCAAAACGCTCGACCGCCTCGGCTATCCCGACGTTGAATAGTCGCCAGTTTGTTGATAAATCAATCGAGATCGATAAAACCGGCTTGATATAAGTCATGAGCCGTGAAAAAGATCAAAGCGGTTATCTTATCGATTGTTTCTTCGGAGCCGTTTTTTAAACCGGCTTTGTATAATTTTACGCAGCTTTCTTTCAATGACATTGTGCCGTCAGCGAGATTCAGCCATTTGGTCCCTAAGACGTCGAGAGTTGCCAGGTACCCGTTTTCGGGATTGAAAACAATGGTGACGCCCTGTCCGATTTGCCGGGATTTCATGGAAGTTTTCAACCGCAGGCGCTTTTTAAACAAGTTTTCTTCCGGAAGATTCAAAAAAATGTCCTCTATTTTTCTCTCACCATAGAAAACCATGAAAAGAAACACGTGTACGCCATAGGTATGATCCAGGAAATAATTCTGACAAGGGTATGCCCGTCCCAATCTCGTCCACGCCAGTTCGTAAATCCGCTCCACCTCTTCCCTGGTAGCCCCGGCGTCGGTCGAAAAGGTGAAATACGGAAGAAACTCGGAAGCGTCGTAAGATTCCATTTCCGTTACTCCGAAAGCTTCGGGATTTTGGTGCACCGGCGAGTACTCCTGAAGCTCGAATGTGTTCATCGTGACGGAGGTTATATTATCCCGGTTGGAAACGAGGAAATCGATAGTGTCGTTCGCCTCTTCTATCGTCTCACATGGAAACCCTACGAAGTTGTGAAGGTTGACGGCGATGCCCGTTTCGCCGGCGTCACGTAAGATTTGCTTGTTCCTCTCGACATTCGTGTTTTTTCTCATCAGATCGAGTATGCGCTGATTGCCCGACTCGTTGCCGATAATCAGTTGTCGGCACCCACCCCTGTGCATTTGTTGGAGAAGTTCTTTCGTGAATTCCTTTTCATATCTGATCTCCGCCTGCCAACAAAACGGCGAATCCTGTTCGAGGGACAACCTGGATATTTCCCCGCATCGTTTGGGTGGAACGCAGTCGTCTGAAAAGAAGAGTAAACGGGCGCCGTGTTTCTTTTGAAGCAATTGGATGTCTCGTCGCAGTACTTCGAGAGAACGCTGCTGAAACTTGTTTTTGAAGGCCAGAGACACATTACAGAAATTGCATTTGCCCCAATAGCATCCACGGCCGTTGGAAATTAGAAACACGGTCTCCGGCGAAAGGAAGTCGTCAAGGTTTAATCCCGAATAGTCCGGAGGTGGCAGTTCATTGAATTTTTCTCTTTCATACCTGTTTGAAGTAGTGGCGCCCCGACTCTGAACCGAGCCGAGTTCCGACTTCAGGTATAGTTTATCCAAGTCGTTTGGTATCGAGAAATCGGAGCCTATAATTTCCACCAATTTAGCGAGCGCGCTTTCGCCTTCGCCGAACACATAGCTGTCAACCCATTCGAAGGCTTTTTTATCTTCGCGGATACGTTTTTCGGCCAATGTGACTGTTGCGCCACCGATGACGATGTGCGTGGCGGGAGACAATGATTTAATTAGCCGGGCCAAAGCAAAGCCCGAAACCAATTGTGAATAATACGTAATCGAAATTCCAACTACTGGAGGAATCTCGCGCAAGACTTCAGGGAGTACTACGTCGCGCATGATTTCTAGGAAAGGATGCCTGGACTCGTTGAAAGCGAGTGCGTAGATATTGTCGAAATTCATAGTTTCCAGGTAGAAAACATCTTTATAGGTAACCTTTGTGGGGAAGCAATCTGCTGACACCATATCAAGCGCACGATGGATAATGTTCGAGGCGAAAATATACTTTGGGGCCTGATAAAACAGGTCTCCGGAACGAAGAATAGTCTTTGCGCGCTCGATATTCTCGACCACGTCCGGCGCGTAAAGGTCCGCGCTCAGGAGATATTGCAGATGCTTTTCTTGTTGTTCAGTCATCTCGTCCGAACTGCGTAATTCCTCTATTTTTCTTAATATAGACCTGTAACGCCCCTGTAGATATGTTGATGTGAACATCTCGTCTAAAGTACGCATGCCGACATCATACTGGAAAACCTCGTGCCCGATCGAGCGCAAGAAACCCGTCAAGCTCGGCAAGCTTAAATACGGATGGGTCATACATCCCAGCGGTGGGATGAAAAGAGCTATTTTCATAAGTACCTCATTGGAATCAAACCGCCGATACGAGGGCTTCAAGTTGGGGACGGAGTAGGATTGGGCTGAATACCTCGCAAACGCATATACACTTTCTCCACTCGCTCCATGCCCAGCGTCAACCATAAAAGGTCGTATACAAGCCCGGCAGTAGACCGGGGAAACCAGGTTAACTTACGCGCCGTTTTGTAGAGTTCGATTGCATCGTAATTATAGCCTCTCCGGTAATACACGCGCGCGAAATAAGCAAACCTTTCTGCAATCGCCTCGACAATAGTATCGTCAATCATCCCGTTTTCTATTATTTGATCTATTATCGCCGTAAATCCTTTAAGCCTGATCGGTAAAGGTTGAATTACGTTTGTTAAGCGGCTGGGACTATTATGCCGTCTGCATCGAACCAATATTTTATCGATCTCCCTGAAACGTGCTCCCTGTATCGCCAGTCGGAAATGGAACTCGTAATCATCCATGTACGCTATTTCCTCGTTAAATCCGCCGACCCTTCTGACCGAGGAAGCCCTGTGTAAAGGCCGGGGAGTTTGTATCGAGTGCCTGATGAGATAGATCAATTGATTATTTATATCCATTTTTTCGCGACGAGCTTTGTCCGAGCCGGGGAACATGAACCGAGCGATTCTATAGATCAGTGGGGGAGGATAAGGCGCCAAATCATGATCTCCAAAAAAAACGTTTTTGCAGAATACTGCGTCGATGTCCGGCGTGAAGGCTTCGAGGCAGCGCTCGATCTTGTCCGGCATGAGCACATCATCGGCGTCGAAGAACTGTATGAATTCCCCATCGGCGAGTTCGAGACCCCGGTTGCGGGCTGCGGCCGCGCCTCGATTTTCGCCGGTCTCCCAGCGAATTCCGTCGCCGAAGGATTTTACTATTTCAAGGCTGTTGTCGGTCGAACCGTCATCTATAACGATGACCTCGATGTTCGGATACGTCTGCTCCAATGCGCTCTCGATAGCTTCACGCACATACATTTCGGCGTTGTAACAGGGTATGACAATACTGACGAGTGGATAATCGGGCATCCGCTAATATTTCTCCACCTCTTTTTTCAAAACATACAACTATATAGCAACATAAGGCCGGATATTCAACCATAGCCTGGTGTAATGTTTCGTTACATAATCACGGGGGCATGGCGCCTCGCGCCCCTTTTCCGTACGCCGTATATGACTTATCGCGTCGCTCGGTTCATTAAATTGTTTCCGACGTCGAGCTACTGTTATACCATTTTTCGATCAAATATACTATCATCTCCCGTCTGAAGGATTTTCTTATGGGTAAACGAATGCGATTGAAAGCCATGATCCTGGTTCTCGGAACGATCTATATTACCGTTACGATCGTTCTTTTGGCCCTTGTTCCTATTGAGGAAATGCTGGGTGAAGCCCGCTGGAAATGGGTGGGTCTCTACTTCCTGGTAATGTTGTTCTTCTCCGGTATTGGAGGAGCGATATTATATTTTCGTCTGACTACGGCGGTAAAGCTCCTTGAAGCTCATGAAAAAAAAGAAAAGCCTTCCCCGGAGCTTATTGAAAGCACTCGCAAATTGGTGCTGACTTATCCTGCTATTGGAACGCTCAGGGTAGGTCTTTTCATCGTAGTCGGCATAACAGTTCTGGGCATGTTTTCGTTGTGGCTTATGGATTTGGATTGGGCTGCTTTTCGTTTTTACCTGGCGGTGGCGTCTACCTCGATCATTTTCACGGTGACCTTCGTTTTTTTCATTCTGAAGAGAACATTTCGGCCGGTGGTGAAAATATTGTTTCAAGAAGACCCCGATATTTGGGAAGGGAAAGTGTCTTTGCGAATTTCCATTCGAACCAAGCTTATCGTTGGATTCCTGTGCATGGTGGCGGTTATGGGGCTGTTGATATTGGTGACGAACTCCTATTTCATCGGCTTGTTCCAGAAACATATATCCGACCTGTTGGTACTGGAAGAGCTTCAGATGTCGGTGTGGAAAAATACGCTGATCGCTCTATTTGTGGCAACGCTAATGGGCGCCGTTATCGCATGGCTCATATCGGGTGACATTGCATGGCCTCTCAAGCTGATTTCCGATGCGGCCGAGAGTATCAGCAGGGGCAAGCGCCGCGAAGGTGTGCCCTGGATCAGCGAGGATGAGACGGGGGCTCTCGCCACGGCAATCAACCGAATGACAACGGGCTTGTTGGTAACGCTTCAGGGAGAGGTAACCAGGGCGGAAAATTTGCTTAAATCTCTTGGAGAGACCGTAAAGACGCTAGCGAAGAGCGCCGATTCTATAGCCGAGATTTCTTCACGGCAAGCGGAAAGCGCGAGCGAGCAGACAAACAACGCTCAACAGGCCGGCGCCGCTTCAGTGGAAATATCCGCCGTGGCTCGACGTATAGCCGACCATGCCAAGGATGTGGAGGAAATGAGCGCCCGAGCCAGAGAATCCGGCGAAGCCGGCGGTCAGGACCTCAATGATGCAATACGTGGGATCAACAGCGCCGCTAATCGTTTCAAGAAAGTCTCCGAAGCTGTCCGTAATCTGGGGGAGCGATCTCGGGAAATACGCTATGTACTGGAGCTTATTGAAGAGATAAGCACACAGATAAACTTATTGGCGATCAACGCTTCCCTCGAAGCCGTCGGTGCCGGCGATGCCGGAAGGCGCTTCGGAGTGGTGGCCGTGGAAGTCGGCCGGTTGGCAGAGAAAACCACTGAAGCCATCGGGCGTATAGACATTATCATCAAAGAGGTCTCTTCGGCGGTGAACGATACCTTGGTAATGGCCGAAGAAACGGGAGAGGCTATTTTTGCGAGCGCAGATGTTGCGCAGGGGTTGGAAGAGAGTTTCCAGCACATACTCGAACTGGTGAATTCCACAAACCGGTTGGCGCTCGAGATTGAAAAATCCACTCTTGAGCAGAACACCGCCTGCGACCAGATGGTCGAAACCATACAGGGCTTCGCAGAACTGGCCGACGAGATCGAGGCCGACACTCGCGACCTGGCCGGTAGCGTCCAGAGCCTTGCCGACCATGCGGAACGACTGAAAAATTCAACCCAAAATTGATAACTCTCAATGAAATAAGAGAGGTGGGATATGATTGAATGGGCTAAAGACGCCGTAAAATCGACCATAAAGGTTCGAGGCGCGCCGGTTCTGGCGATTTTCATTCTCGCTCTTGCTTCCAGCTCCATTTATGTTCTAATGAAAGAATATTCGGGTAACCCACATTTGAGGAGTGCAAAAAAGCTTTATGAGGAAGGCGATTTCGCGGCGGCCATAAAGGAAGTCGAGGCCTATCTTGTCGAAGAACCTTTAGCGATTGACGGACTTGTTATGCTGGGGGATTCGCATGCGGCGCTTGCGGACGTTTCCCGCTGGGACACCGAAAAGTATATGAAGCATGTTTGCACCGCAGTAAAAGCATACAAGAAAAGCCTCGATATAAAATACAACAATAACGTGGCCTCAAAGCTCTGGATGTTGGAGGAAAAAACACAAGGGCTCGTGGATTCAAAAGGAAGATTGTATGGAGGATGTAGTTCGAGAGAAATTGATGGAGAAGAGGCAGTCCCTTGAGGATCAGCTAAGAAGCGATCCCCGGAATCAAGCCTACTGGGTTCAACTCGGGAACGTCTCGAAACAGCTTGGAGATAAATCGCGCGCGATAGAGGCTTATCAAAAAGCTATCGAGCTTAATCCCGACGACACCTACACGAAAAACATTTTGGCAGGCCTCGAGGGCAAGAACATCGAGTTGCCTATTAAAACTCGAAAACCTCCCGACCAAACGCCGGAACCCGCAATCGATCCCTCAAAAGTAATATTCAAGTACGGATTCCCGATAATCTCCATATTGATTATTGTCGCCGCGGGCGTAATTTATAAAACGATCAAAAGTGTTGAACTGCCCGATCCTCATATACTTATGGAAGTTGACAAAAATACGATGAACCCCGTTGTAAGCCCCGATGGAAAGTGGATAGCCTTTAAGCTGGCCCCTCCCGAAGATGATCCATCGGGAATGTCCGCAATGCTTATTGCCACTCCGGACGGAAAGACCGTAATCCCGTTACTCGGGGCAAAGAAGGGGTTTCATATAACAGATTCTCATGCGGTGTGGTTACCAGACAGCTCGGGATTTATCGTTCAAACCGCACGAAGAAAACAAAAAGCGGAATATAGCATAATTGGAGTAGATAAAAGAGAGATAATTCCCATACCTGTGGAAATTCCTCCTCAACAATCTTTCAGACCGGTGATCAGCCCCGATGGCAAGCGGATAGCTTATGTCGCCACACTTGAAACCGGGGGCGCAAAATCCATAATTATTGCGGACATTAAATCGGGATCATGCGGCAGTGTTGCAGAATTCAAAATGATAAGAGAACTATCTTGGGCGCCCGACGGAAATACCATCGCTTTTTGCGGTTCTTATTATGATGAGGAAGTCGGCAAGATGCTCCGCAGGATTTTGGCGGTGGACATTGAAAACGGGGAAATTTATGAGGTCGGAGAGGCGGATTATGCGTGCAAACCCACTTTCTTCGGTAAGGAGGATACCAGACTGGTGTATAAACATCACAATACGCTTTATTCCGTCTCAATGTCTTCGCTCTCCGATATGAAAAAGCTTCTTCCGGAGAAGTATACAGGTAGAATTGAGGACGGCTTGACCGCATCTGCCGATCTGAAGGTACTTGCATTCGGTGTGGTAGTCGGAACGGTCGAGAGTTTCGGAGGAGGCTATCATACAAGTGACGTTTTTTTGTTGAAAGAGGGAGAGACCGAGCCTTTTCGCGTGGAAAATTATCACAAGGAAAAAATGAGCCCGTCTCTTTCCCCGGACGGAAGTTGGATGGCATACGAAATTATGGGGCCGAATCCCGAAACACCATTCAAGATTTGGGTAGGAAACACGTCGCCGAAATAAAGGAGAGGATTCATGAGTAACTCGTTAATCGAACTTATAGGTCCGACCGCGTCGATGGCGTATCTTCGAGAGGGTGTCAAGGCGCGGCAGGTCACCACCCATACGCATGATGCGGTGCCGGTGGCCGCACTTAAACGGTTTCAAAAGATAGGCCACTGGGACTTCAAGTATATCCGCGCCGGCTCCACTTGGGAATTCCCCCGGATGCAGGGGCCGGGATGCATTACTTCCATATGGATCACGGTCGCCGGCAGGCTGCACGAGGTCTTCGTCCGGAAACGGGTGCCCGCGCATCTGTATCTTTGGATAAATATTTACTATGACGATTCGGATACTCCCGCAATCAGCGCTCCTGTAGGACATTTTTTCGGCAACGGCACTTCCCGATACGTTCACTTTTCGAGCAAATTCGTGGGCATGACCTCAGGCGGATATTACAGTTTTTTACCCATGCCGTTCAAAAAATCCTGCCGGGTGGTGATGGAGAACCGGCATCCGACTCGCACCATACCCCTGTTTTACGGGGCCGTCACATATCATCAGGTTCCCGACATAGGGCCTGACGTGGGTTATCTCAACTCTCATTATCGGGAGAACACCTTTACGGGCTCGGATGATATTGACGGAGCAATGGTGCCCGACAACCCGCACGTAATTCTCGAAGAGGACTCCGGCCCCGGACACTTCACGGGTATGACGCTGACCATGTACCCGACCGGTATCAAATCCCGATTCAAGGCCCCTTACTTCGGCTTCCCCTACCTGGAGGGAAACCTGAAGGTATACGTGGATGATGAAGTTGCTGAAAAGGGCCCGCCGATGATCGAGAAACCGGCAGGCGCGCCTTACGGCTCGCAGTCAATCGAATGCACCGGCGTCGAGGACTATTTCCTCTCAGGCTGGTATTACAAAAAAGGGCCTTTCTCGTCCCTGTATCACGGTTGCCCCATCAGGTCCAATTTGACCGGCGCGGTCAGTCAGTACCGGTTCCATGAAGCGGACCCATATCCATGGAAAGATCGCATTCGTATGACCATCACCCACGGCGAATTCGACCAGGTGGATTGCCGCATGGAAAGCCTTGCGTTCTATTATAAAAAAGCTCCCTGATTGATAATGATGCAATATCGTATGCTATCTTGCCCGACGAAGGGATTTGGCTTGTCGACTTACGTTACATTTTTTACGAATGCTAAGGTTCCGGCCAAGGAGGCGAACGAGACATGACCACTGAAACGATGAGCGGCCGGGAACGAATTATGGCCGCCTTGAACGGTCAGGACGTCGACCGCATTCCCTGGTCGCCCTGCATTGACGGTTACTTTCTGGGAAAGGTCGACCAGGTCGACGGCTTTCGCCGAATCGGCGCGGACGCCATGCTGCGCCATGTGTTCAACTTTATCGGGAGCGTGCCGTTTCGCATCAGCGCGCCCGTGCCCGGCAAGAGCCTTCCGTGGACAATGAGTGAAAAGCGAGAGGGCGGCGAAACCGAGGTAATTTATGAGACGCCGGTAGGCACTCTCACCGAACGCTACAAGTTCAACCGGGAGTCTCCCAATTTGCCCTGGGTCGTCAAGCGCAGGCTACAGACGGTGGAAGACATGAAAGTCCTTACTTGGATGTGCGAGCAGGCTGAGTTTGTACCGTTTTCGGCTCTCTTCGATTATGCGGAACAGCGGATCGGCGACGACGGCGTCACCACCATTTCCATCCTGAGCACACCCGCATTATGGCTTATCAACTCCGAGGCCATGGTGGATACGTTCTGGTACCTTTACTTCGATCACACCGGGGAGATGGAGGAGCTTTTCGATGCCGCACACCGAATGACCCTGCGTATGCTCACGGCCTGTGCGGAAGGGCCGGGCGAGGTTATAATTCAATACGAGAACCTCTGCTCGAACCTTATCTCCCCGAAGATATGGGACGAGTACGCGCCTCGCTGGATAAGCGAATATGCCGAGGTTCTGCACGCGGGCGGCAAGAAATATCTCATGCACGCTTGCGGCCGGCTGCTCGATTTCGGCGACAGGCTCAGCAAGGTTCCTCTCGACGGCATTGTGGACATCGCCACTCCGCCGACCGGAAGTCTTCCCGACCTGCGCACGGCTCGCGAATTGTGGGGGCCGGACAAGTTCATCATGGGAGGCATCGACGCCACCGCGCAAGTGGAAAAGGAACCTGAGGAATTGAAGGACTACGTCAAAGAGGTGATGAAAGGAATGGGAGAAGGAAGGCGGATGGCTCTGGGAAGCAACGACGCCGTCCCCAAAAATACCACGTGGGAAAAGCTCCAGGCGGTCACCGAAACGGTAAAAGAAAGAGGAACGTTCCCACTCAACCTGTAGGCGCGACACTCTCGGAGTGTGGGGCCTGCCATACAGTATTCTCTATTTTATGAGTGAAAGGGGAAGTCGATGAAGAAGAAGTTGGTGCCGGCTTTTACGATGGTTGCAGCAGTGGTTCTTATGGTATGGCCGCTGGGATCGGAAGAGCGTACGGATTATGACGTTGCAATTCGGGGAGGAACTCTATATCTGGGCGGGATGACTATGGGCGGCGTGGGCGACGTCGCCGTTCGGGGCGACAAGATAGTTGCAATCGGTAATGCGCCCGGCCGCGCACGTCGAGAAATAGATGCTCGAGGCATGATCGTCTCGCCCGGGTTTATCGACCTCCACACCCATACCGATCTGCCGTTTCTGTATCTCGGCGGTCTACCCATTCCGAGATCGGTAAAGGCCAACTTGAACTATATCACTCAAGGCGTGACCACTGTTGTGACCGGCAACTGCGGCGCCGGCTTTCCGGTTCAAACCGATGTTGCCCAATGGTTCGATAAAGTAAACCGGATGCCTTTCGGATCGAATGTTATTCACCTTATCCCACAGGGCGATTTGAGGCTCCAAGTGATGGGCGCTGCACAGGCCGAACGGCCCGATCCGAAACCCACCCCGGAAGAAATGGAAAAGATGAAACGCCTGCTTGGCGAAGGACTTCGCGCCGGTGCGTGGGGAATGTCCACCGGGCTTGAATACGATCCGGGAGCGAGATCGGATATCGAGGAACTCGTCGAATTGAACAAAATCGTGGCACAACACGGCGGCATTTATGCGTCACATATCCGGCATGAAGGGCCGCAGCCCGAGAAACTGATTGCCGCCTTCGAGGAAGCCATTGCTATTGGCGAGCGAGCGGGTACGCCGGTTCAAATATCGCACATAAAGTGCTCGGGTAACAAAATACACGGTATGAGCGTGAAAGTGATCGAAATAATCGAAGCCGCGCAAGCTCGAGGGGTGAAAGTCTTGGCGGACCAGTACCCCTACGCCGCCGGAAGCACCACATTGAGTTACTTGGTTCCAGTGGACAAACGCGATGGTACCAAGGTGCTTAAGGAGTATTGTACGCCTGAAGGCCGTGCGAAGATATATAGCGAAGTCGCCGACGCGATGGCTGCACAGCTAAAACCCGATAAAGTGATGATTTCCCTGTATCCTTGGAAGCCTTGGCTTCAAGGCAAAACAATTGCCGAGATAGCAAAAAAGCGAGGCGAAGACCCCGTAGTGGTCGCGATAGATCTTGCATGCGGCCCTATCGGATCGGCGATTTATTTTACCCAAAACGAACAGGACCTCAAAAACTTTATGAGGAAGAATTGGGTATGCACCGGGTCGGACGGATCCGTGTTCATTAAAATGCTCGGTAAAGCCCATCCGAGGTTTTACGGAACCTTCCCGCGCAAAATCCGTCGGTATGTATACGAGCAGGGGATAATCACGTTGGCTTTCGCGCTGCGAAGCATGACAGAGCTACCGGCGAAAAGTTTTAGCATCCCGAACAGAGGGAAACTCGCTCCCGGTTATTTTGCCGATATAGTGGTTTTCAATCCCGAAACCACGCCGCGACCTGGCGACGTGGCAAAACCCCAACGTATACAGCGAAGGCATCGAATACCTGATGGTGAACGGCGTGCTAAGCATCGATCATGGCGAATACACCGGCCGGCGAGGCGGCAGAGCCATCAGACACGGCGGGAAATAATATTTTCATCCGGGGACACAATTCGCAAAGAATCATCGTGTTCCCGAATGAATTACATCGACACTCGTGGGCACGATCTCGGTCATCTTCAGTTTCCGGACTTCGCCGGCGATTTCGAATTCTCCTTCAAGGCGAATGTCTTCGGACGATGCGCCTATCATTACTTTCACCTTTCCGGGCTCGACGGCAAAGTTCATATCCCGGCAATGAAAAGCAAGTTGGCTCATATCCAGATGGAACGTCAAATCGCGCGCTTCACCCGGCTGTAAAGTGATACGTTTGAAACCCTTCAGTTCTTTTACCGGCCGAGTCACACTGCCGGCCACATCATGGATATACAATTGCACCACCTCATCGCCCGCGCTTTTGCCTGTATTTTTTACATTAACCGTGATGTCTAGAACGCCGTCCGAAGGTAGGGCGTCTGCGGAAAGCCTGAGGTTGTCATATACAAAGGTCGTATAGCTCAGGCCGTGACCGAAAGGGTATAGCGGCGTTACGGGCATATCGGAATAGTCTCCCCAGAACATGCTTTTTGCGCCGGTCGGTTTGTGATTGTAGTAGACCGGCATTTGCCCCACGTCTCGGGCCAGCGACACCGGCAGGCGGCCCGCCGGATTTACATCTCCGAACAACACTTCTGCGACCGCATTGCCGCCTTCTTCTCCGGGCAGCCAGGCTTCAAGCACAGCGGGCACATGCCCGGCGATCCACGGCAACGCCAAAGGCCTGCCGTTGATCAACACCACGACCGTCGGCGTGCCGGTTGCGACCACCGCCTCGACAAGCTCCTGTTGCACTCCCGTAAGCCCCAGGTTTGCCGCGTCGCACGCCTCGCCGCTGGTGCAGCCCTTCAAAAGACCGGATTTCCCGCCTAACGCCACGACCGCGACTTCGGCACGCTTCGTTATTTCCACCGCTTCCGCTATGCCCTCCGTCGCCGTACCGGAAATGTCGCAGCCTCGCGCATATAGCACCTTTGTCGCTTCCGAAACCCGGGCCTTTATGCCCGCCAACACGCTAACCATATCGGGAAAATAATCGGCAAGGTTCGTTTTGGGTCTATCTTTTAAACCCAGAATGTCATCCGCCTTTTCACCGCTTCCTTCCCGGACAGGCGCCGCGCTTCCTTCGATATCCTGTTCTTTGACACCCGACGAATCCGTCCATGCGTCATCGGAGATGGCGCCGTGTATGATTTCGTGGTGAGACGGAAAATGATAATCCCCCTGCAACAACCTGATGGATGCGGCGCAGGGGCCGATTACCGCCAGGGATTTTATGTCGGGAGACAGTGGTAGAAGATCATCCTCATTTTTCAGCAGCACCATGGATTTTCGGGCGATATGTCGAGCCAGCTTGCGGTCGTCAGGCCTGTGATAAACGCCCGCTATGGCATCGGTTTCAACGAAGGCGTTCTCAAACAGCCCTAACTCGAATTTGGATTTCAGCACGCGCCCGACGGCTCGATCCACCAGTGCCACATCCACGTCGCCCCGCTCGATCGCGGTAAGTAAGGGTTCGTTATAAATGCTGAGAGTCGGCAGCTCGAGGTCCAGCCCGGCCTCCAGTCCAAGCCGAGCAGCTTCTTCTCTTGTGGCGGCGATATTATGGTTTCTGTGCAATGCCTCCAACGTAAAATAATCGGCGACAACGTACCCTTTGAAACCAAGCATACCGCGCAATACGTCGTCGAGGAGATATTTCGAGGCGCCGCATGGCACGCCGTCTATCTCCTGGTAGGCGTTCATGATCGAAGCGATACAGGCCTCTGAGATAACCGCTGCAAACGGGGCGACAAAAACATCCAGCAGTTCCCTCGGAGGAATATGACTTGGCGCCCAGTTGAGACCGCCTTCCGAAAAACCGTACCCGGCGTAATGCTTGCCGGTACAGACTATGCCTTCCTGTAAGTTATCGGTCTGTAGACCCTTCACATACGCGACTCCCATGCGTGAAACAAGATAAGTGTCCTCGCCGAAAGTCTCCTCGACTCGCCCCCACCGGGCGTCGCGTGCGACATCGACCACCGGCGCCAGAGTATGATGAGCGCCCACCGAGCGCATCTGCTCGCGGATAACGCCCGCCATCCGCTCAACCAGTTCCGGCTCGAAAGTAGACGCCAGACCGATAGGCATCGGGAAACAATCGGCGTCGCGGGCCAAATACCCCGCGCAGCTTTCCTCGTGAACTATTGCCGGAACGCCCAGACGAGTTTCTTCGACCAGGAACTTCTGGATGGCGTTGGCGATCTTTGCGCCGGCCCGAGGTTCCATTAAACCGGCCAGTCTTGTGATATGACCGATGCCGTTTTGCAAGGCCGTACGCGCCCTTTCTTCGCTGAATGCGTCATCCTCGATACATTGCGCACCCCAAACGGCGCCCAATTGCACCACCTTCTCCTCCAACGTCATGCGGGACAAAAGGTCTTCAACCCTCTCCCCTATCGGCTTACCTGAGTCGCGGTAGATAGCTTTTTTCAGTTCGTCGTTCATGGCGATCACCCCAAAATGGACATTATTCCAATATTTTTTTGTTGATTACAGTAGAGATTTTTTCACAAACCCGAATTCGTTTTCTAATCGATCCGCTCCCAGGTCAATGATCCGGTCAATTCAATATCGCCGATTTTCACGGGCGGAGTACGAAGAGTCATACGGTTGCCGGAGAGCTCGTAATGTCTGATCTGTTCTCCGCCCACCCAATTAGGGTTCAAACTGCCCTCCACATGGTTGATTCTGAAACCTTCTTTTTCGTTTACTTCCGTCGTGCCGAAGTATGCTACATAGCCGGCGTAAGCGGCCTTTAGCTCATCGAATGTAGGCGACTGGGAAGCAAACTTCGGACGGTCACGGCGCATGATTTGCGCTGAAAAGTGCCCCTTCCCGTCGTTTATGGACATACCGACCGGGTCCTCGCCCCACGGATGGATAATCTTGCCGTCCGAACTTCGGAATTCATGCGAGACGAGTTTCCAACATCCTGCAAATTGCGCTAATTTGTCCTTGCTCATACCTTTTTCCCTTTCATAACTTGTTTAAGCCCCATTGATAAAATGCATTTTTTACGGGGTTAGATATAGCACAAACCGCTGACCTTTACACTGCCGATACGCACGACGCTTACGGCAACATCACCGATTTTGACGAGTACGGCGACGCTCATTACGACCGGCTATACGCCCCGCCGGAGCCCGCACCCGGCAATTATGTCCTCATCAACGGAAAGTTGGTACTTGAAAAAGGGAAATATCATGCCGACGCATTGGCCGGGAAAGTAATCAGGAAAACATAATACACAAAGGATCACTCTTTTTCACTGTTTTAGCACGCGTATTTTCTTTTAAGCCTTTCGAGTTCGACCTTAAGTTTCTTTTTTATCGAGGTATGTGCGGGGTCTTTGGCCAGGTCATGACGCTCTTTCGGGTCAACGGACAAGTGGTAAAGCTCGTCCGGAAACTGTGAATTTAAGTAGTGTATATACTTCCACTCCCTGGTGCGCACCGCCTGAATTGGCGGATGTGGAAAAAGCGGGTCTTTAAAATATTCATAAAGGAAAGATTCCCGCCAGGGAACGCTCTTGCCGGTGGCCAACTCAAGGTAGCTTCTCCCTTGCACGATATCCGGCGGCGCTATGTCGGCGGCGGAAAGCAAGGTGGGCGCGAGATCAATGTTCAACACCATCTCTGAAACCTTCCGACCTCCCTTCGGAACCAACCTCGGGTAGCGGAACAGGTGGGGAACCCTGATGCTCTCCTCGTAAGCGTAGCGCTTGCCGAGCAGGCCGTGCTCACCCCACATATAACCATTATCGCTGGTGTAGATAACGAGCGTGTTCTCAGCCATTCCCCTGGCGTCGAGGAAATCCAGAACTTTTCCCAGGCTGTCATCCACCGCTATTAAAGCCTCATGGTAACTCTGGATATTCTTCTTGAATTTTTTTCTCTGCCGATTAATTCCGGGGATCTGAGGGAGATTGGGGTTAATAAATCCCAAATCAGGAAAAGAAACTTGCTTGAGCATGCCGCTGTAACGTTCGGGTGGCTTAAAGGGGCCATGAACCGCCTTATGGGAAAGGTAAAGACAAAATGGTTTTTTTCGGGATTGACCCAAAAATTCGATGGCGTATCGGGTGAGGGTATCTGTGATGTAGCCCTTGCTCTCGGTGTTTTTGCCATTAACGATGAGGGGGCAATCGAAGTATTTGCCCTGTCCGTAAAAGGACACCATCCGGTTGACCTTGCCTTGACCCACGAGGTCCGGAACGCTCTTACCCGTCATGTGCCACTTTCCGATCAAGGCGGTGTCATAGCCGTGAGCGTGAAGGAGTTCAAGGAATGTAACATTGTCGTCGCGCCAAGGCGTAAAGTTGTTTATAACGCCGTGGCAGTGAGGGTAACGGCCGGTAAGAAATGACGCCCGGCTCGGGCTGCAAAGGGAGGTGGTAACAAATGAGTTTACGAAATGCACCCCTTCCCGGGCCAGCCGGGCCATGTTTGGGGTCTGCAGCCAGGGCTTGTCCATAAACCCCATCGTGTCGTAGCGCTGGTCGTCGGTAATGATGAAAATGATATTGGGCTTGGCCGCCGATGTCCGAAGCAACGAGGGCACACCACTCGCCGCCACCGTACCGGCAATAGTCTTAATCGCATCCCTTCGATTAATTCTTCTTTTATCCATAGCTTTTCATATTATAACCTAAATTGAGCGTAGTCGAAGGGGGTGCGGATACATTCTGGCATAAAAAATCGCTCAATTCAGATATAAAACTTTTCTGCCGAACAGGTAAGTCGGGCCTACCTTTATGTTTTTTACAAGATTCCCAGGACAATACCAGGCCCCCGAACTCGATAT
>Ga0180431_10003896_pt1 | contig 18837 bp, 21 predicted proteins | sample SS_ome_11_FD_132459 | JGI IMG/M metagenome (GOLD analysis project Ga0180431, IMG submission 132459) | Hypersaline lake sediment archaeal communities from the Salton Sea, California, USA - SS_1_MS_1 metaG | ecosystem: Environmental > Aquatic > Non-marine Saline and Alkaline > Hypersaline >... | reverse complement strand
TGAAAGATATCCTTGCATAAAATGTAATGTTTCACGAAGAAATAGAGAAAAGATATACCACTTACCTTTCGACCAGCAATATGACCGCACTATTATAGAAGAAGAACGCAATGAGTGCTATGTTGAAACAATTATTGAAGCAGAAAGACGTGGATTCAGGCGTGCTTTTCGATGGAAAAGTGAGTCAATACAGTTTACTGATACAAGTCAGTTACCAGACATTTAGCTATATTCAAAACTAAACAATCACGCCTCATGCCACCCGCAGGCTTGCCAGGTGGATGACTGAACCCATGTGCCTCAATAAGATGATTCCTTATGTCTGTGCCGGAAAGACCTATCAGCCGATGATATTCAGCAGAAAACGCCCAGGCGCACCCATGACAACAGAAATCAGCTAAACACCCAGGTATCTCAACTTCCGAGCCAGTATGATGGTAAGCCATTGCTACCGGATAGTATTACCCACACATGGCACAGGTTAACGCTCCAAGCTGGACTGAAAGGAATCAGGCTGCATGACGCTCGGCATTCTCATGCCTCTTTGATGCTGACATCCTAAAGTGTTCTCTGAACGATTAGGCCATGCCAGCATTCAGATTACTCTTGATACTTATAGCCATGTTGCGTCTGGGTTACAGGAAGCCGCTGCCAGAGGCTTCGACAATACCCTTAACGCAGAATCCAAACTTGATAAAGAGCTAAAAGAGTTAGTCCGAAGCTGAATTAGTGCCAAATTAGTGCCATTTAACAAATTAAGCCCTGTATTTTATTACGGTACAGGGCTTTTTTAGCTTTGATTTTTGGTGAGCCGCACAGGAATCGAACCTGTAACCTGCTGATTAAGAGTCAGCTGCTCTGCCAATTGAGCTAGCGGCCCATGTGATCTGCTAAGGCAATTTTAGCACCCTCCCAGGTACGATGGCAAGTAAATGCCGCTACGGATAATCTCAAAAAGAAAGGGGCCGGTGTGTTCATCTTACACTGGCCCCCCATGTAGCAGCCAAATTCCTTTTTTAAAGAACGCTCTCTAGTTTTGCACGAAACGGCTCAACTGCACCGTACGCAATGGGACAATACCGAGCCAATCAACCCTGACCTGGTTCTTGGACGTGATGGCTTCCACCTCTTCTGTCGGCGGAGGTATCTCCACTTTGGGATGTGACTGGCGGAATTTCTTCATGGACTCCTTGTGCCTCTGGAAAGCATCCGTCTCTTTCTTGCTATGGTCATAGTAGTGAAACTCATCCTGGTTCCCATCCCGTATCCACAATATCCTCATAATTACTGACCTCCCTTTGCAATGTGGTGCTGATGTTACCTGCCCGTTTCTGGCATAACCAGGCCCAGGAACCGCGCTCCCTATTCCACGGTCAGGTAGAACTTGGGGGAAACGCTGCCGTCGGCAACATCAGTCCGGTAACAGTAAAAACAGCCGCTCTCAATGGTTATTTTGTATTTGGTATAACCCGGCAAAGTGAAACTCACCATACCATTGCGCATGGTCAAGTATGTATCGGGAATCAATTCGCCATTGACCCCCACCGCCGGCTCCCACCGGTCAGCAATCTGGGCATAGACTCCCACTTGAAGATTCAGGTACCGGTAGTAATGCATCAGCTCATCGGTGTTGGTGAAATACAGGGTAACCGGCAGGTCGCCGGGTTCGCGGCTGGCATTCACATAGAAAAGTTCGCCGGATTCTTCAACACCACCGATAGCGCTCCCGAAAGCGGTCCAGCGTGGTGCTGCCGAAAGCTCGGCAACTTCAATCTCCGCTACTCCGGTCCCGCCTGAGCCATCGTCATAAGCGTAGGCGACCGGCCATGGTACCAGGAGTAGTAAGGCTATTAATGGAAAGAGCAGTTTCTTACTCATTTTTTACTGGCTACCTATACCCTGGAGAAGAAACCAGCGGTCTTACTTGATACTGGCTTTCATCTCCTGAACTCAGCTTATCGCGAGCGTGAGAAACATCGCATAAAATAGTGGGTATGAGCTATAAACATCCTGTAAATGTTCTGGTTACCTCTCGAAATCAATGAGCCAGGTACCCACAAAAAAGTGAGGGGCTCCGGCAGTACCGGGACCCCCCACCTCCTGAACCGTTACCAGACTGGGTAACAGCCTGGATAATTAATTACTGATAATTGCTTATTTCACCCTCCCAGCGAAGCCCCCGAGCTTATCTTCAATAAATGCTCCATGTTGTTGAAATCCTGCCGGAGCACCTTGTCCAGCCTTATGGCAAATATGTCGGTACCGAACGGTTCGGTCAGATAGCTATCAGCCCCCAGATCAAGCGCCCTTATCTCGCCGGCTCCAGCCCCCCAGGAGCTGATCATCATAATTGGCGCCTGGCTCCACTGCCGGAGACGGAGACAAACCTCAATTCCCTCCAGATTGGGCATCATGACATCCAAAATGATAAGGTCAGGGAATTCCTTTTCCACTGTCCTCTGCAAGTCCGCGTCATGATGCTGAGCAAAGGTTGTCTGATAACTATCCTTACTGAGATTGTGCTGAAGGAATCTCAATAGAACCGGATCACTACTGACTACCAGTATTCTCTTCTTCGCCGCCATATCAGTCTCCTTATCCCATGAATTTCCCATGACTGATATCAGGTTAACACTCAGGTGATAAACAAAACATAAACGTCAATATGTATAAGATAAATATCCTGTAAGAATTAAGAAAATGAAAAAGGCTGCCGATAAACTCGACAGCCTCGTTTGGATGACAATATCAGTCCGGCATGAGAATAATGCCGGAGCCTTATGAAGCCACGGCGAAGTGGTAGCCAACGCCGGGGACAGTCTGAATATACGTGGGATTTTTGTAATCAGGTTCAATCTTTTTGCGGAGTCGGCCAATAAAGACACGCAGGTACTCTCTCTCCGAGCTATATTCATTACCCCAGACACTCTGCAGAAGCATGGCATGAGTCAACACCTTATTATTGTTGACCGCCAGCTGTTGCAGGACTGAATACTCGGTGGGGGTAAGCTTCACTTCCCTGCCACCGACAATGACCCGTCGCATGGCAAAGTTAATCTCCAAATCGCCACAGTTGAAGGTGGATTGAACCGGAGCAACTGCCTTATCCGAATGGCGCAGGGCTGTTTTCACCCGGGCTATCAACTCGGCAATACCGAACGGCTTGGTCAGATAGTCATCAGCACCGAGTTCCAGGCACCTGACTTTATCTTTTTCATCGCCGCGTGCACTGAGTACTATTATCGGCACACCAGACCACTCTCTGATACGCCGGCACACTTCCCCCCCGTCAACCTTGGGCATCATGAGGTCCAGTATTATCAAATCGACAAAATCCTTCTCCATGACCTCAAGGGCTTCTTCTCCATCCACGGCCGGGCTGATTCTATATCCCCGCGCTTTGAGATTGGCACTCAACAGCCTCACTATAGCCGGGTCATCATCAACGACCATTATATGAGTCTTATCCATAATTGCCTTACCCCCTTAGTTAGTTGGCAGACTGAAGCTGAACGTGGCTCCTTTGTCCATTTCGCTTTCCACCCATATTTTCCCACCATGTGCCTCGATGATACCGCGACAGATGGCAAGTCCCAGACCGGTGCCCATCCGGTTCCCCTTGCCACTGCGGTTGGCAACCTGAAAGAAACGGTCAAATACCTTGTGGTGAAGTTCCGGTGGAATGCCTGTGCCCTCATCGGTCACGCTGACCACCACATGGTCATGGTTCGGGCAGGCTTTGATAATGATGCGGTTATTTTCCCCGGAGTACTTGACCGCATTCTCCACCAGATTGGTGAGCACCTCACCAATCTGGCCCTCATCGACGGTTACCGGCGACACATTGCCCGGAATATCAATCTCCAGCCTGTGCCGGGCGGCCAGGCTGTTCAGCCTGTCCCGCACCGACGCCACCACATCAGCCAGATTTCGCTTTTGCTTCCTGACCTCCAGCGCCCCGCTCTCCAGACGGGACATCATCAGCAGGTCGTCCACCAGCCGATTCAGCCGGTCGGCATCTTTATCAATCGACTGCAAGAATTCCCGCCAGGTCGGCTCGTCAAAATTCACATCCGGCTGGAGGAGACTGTTGGCGGAACCTTTGATGACCGCCAGCGGTGTGCGCAGCTCATGGGATACGTTCGCCAGAAATTCGGTACGCATGGTATCCAGCTCTCGCAGCGCCCGGCTGCTTGATTCCTCTTCATATAACCGTGCATTCTGCACCGAAATAGCTATCTCCCTGCCAATGGCAATAAGCAGATCGATTTCCATACTGGTGAAGTCCCGTTGGGAAACGGTGGTGACACCCATGATACCGATGCATTCCCCCAGTATCATAAGCGGGACAACCGCGTAAGACCGAAAGCCAGCCCGGGCCAGCGCTGCCGTACCAGGCTCATCATGAGACGATAGGTCACCGACAACGAACGGCTCAACCCGCTGGAAGACCCTGCCGATAATACTGTCATTACTTTCCTGACCGATTCCTCCGATAATCTGTTCCGGTAAGCCGTAGTATCCCCCGAGCACCAGGTGGCTATTTTCCACAAGGCACACGTAACCGGCATCAATATCCATTGACCTAGTAACTTCCTTTATGGCCGAATCTATTATCTGCTGGAGTTCAAGGGACTGGGAGGCTGCCCGCGATACCTTAAGGAGAATAGTGGTCTCACGGTTACGCTCTTCAAGCTCTCCCATCAACTGCCGGTTTTCAAACAACAGCAACTGCTTCTCCAGGCCCTGCTCAATAACCGAGAGGAGATGCTCCGGGTCTAACGGCTTCTCCAGATAGGCAAAGGCTCCCCGGTTTAACGACTGCATGGCGTTCTGTACTGACGAGTAACCGGTCAGCATTATCGCGATGATATCCGGGTGCACATCAAGCAGCAGTGACAGCAGTTCCGTACCATCGGCATCAGGTAAGCTGATATCCAGTATAGCCACATTATAAAAACGCTCTCTGGCTCCGGATACTGCCGTCTCCGCCGAAGGGGCGGTCATTACCTCATAGCCCTTGGACTCCAGAATACGCTTGATTACTTCCAGAAAATCACGGTCGTCATCAACGACTAATATACTCTTTTTGCTTTTCATGTCGCCTACCTGCGTAATTTCGCTTCTTATTGAGCTGGCTCAGCAAACCAATTACTTCCACAGGGTCAAACGGTTTATAAAGGCAGGTGACGGCTGATGCCGCCAGCGCCTCATCAATCAGGGGCTGGACTTCTTCGCGGTACCCGGTCATCATTATGGTCTTGATTCCGGAGTTAATTTCTTTTAGCCGGAGACAGGTTTCCAGACCATTCATAACCGGTAACTTAACATCAATAAAGGCGACACAACAGGGTTTATTTTCGACCAGCGAAATCGCCTCCTCACCGCTGCTGGCAGCGAGCACCTGGTATCCCTGTGACTCCAGCGTATGGGTCATTGTCGTCAGGATATCATCATCATCATCCACGAGCAGTACCGGCTGGTGCATGGCCGCATCTTTAATTATCTGTACCATCGTATCGATTCTTAGTGGCTTATGAACAACGCGGTGGGCACCCTCACTTAACGCCGCCTTGATGAGCTCATCCTCAGAATAGGCAGTCATCAGAATAACCGTCGCATCCGGGCTCATTTTTCTGATTTTACGAAATGCCTCCACCCCGTTCATCTCCGGCATGACGATATCCATCAGGATAACATCAAAATGGTGCCTCCGGAATTTATCGACTGCCAGGACTCCGTTCTCGGCGGTATCAACACAAAAACCACGGCGCTTTAAAATCATGGAGAACGTCTCCATTAGATCCACATTATCATCAACGACCAGAACACTGGCGGAATCCATCATTTTACTTCCCCCTTCTTATCTAAAACTATTTCTTGACTGGCAACCGTACGGTAAAGGTGGTCCCCTTCTTGACCTGGCTGGCTACTTCAATGGTGCCGCTATTCTGCTCAACGAGCCGCTTGGTAATAGCCAGGCCAAGGCCAATACCCTTGGGTTTGGTGGTAAACAATGGCTCAAATATCTTTTCCAGGTTTTCTTCAGGTATGCCACAGCCATTATCCCTGAAGCTGACCCAGGCCATTTCATCGGCGGTACCGGCATTTATCTTCAGCTCTCCCTTGCCATTCATAGCCTGCACCGCGTTCGAGATGATATTGGCAAAGGCACGGCCTACCTGCTCGGCATCGGTCCTTACCTGAGCGGTATCACCATTCAGGTCGGCGGTCACCTTCATTCCCTCCGGCATCTGTACCCAGGAGAGGCTTTCCCTGACCAGACCATTCAGGTCAACACGTTTCTTAGAAGGCGGCTTGATGCGGGTGAAGTCCAGCAGGTCGGTGACAATTCGGTTGGCGATATCTATTTGCCGGTCGAGCATCTTCAGGGTGTTCAGGTCCTCTTCACTATTATCCCTCTCGGCAAGAGCCATGTGGAGCAAATAGGCGCAGTTTCGAATTACATTCAGCGGATTGCGTAGCTCATGCCCGACTCCCGAAGCCAGTTCCCCGACTGCTGCCAGTCGCTCGGAGCGGATAAGCTTTTCCTTGGCTTCCTCCAAATCCCTGGTCCTCTTCTCCACAATATCTTCCAGTTGCTCGTAATAAACCCGCAGCGACTGTTCCAGCTCTATCTGGTGAATGGCACTACTGATTCTCTCGGCAAGCGTCTGGATAAGGTGCCCCGAGTCCTTCAAATGGGAGTGGTTCCGCAGGGAATGCATTTCTATCCTGCCCAATACCTCACCACCCACCAGTAAGTCCTCCCCGACCATGTCTGCCGACTCCTTAAAATCAGGGCTCTGGAAGACCTCATCCCTGACAACTATCCGGACCTTGCTCGCGCCGGGAGACCGTATTGCCTCTGATATCAATGCCACCGCCGATGCTAAGAATCTGTCAAGGGAACCGCACTCCTCAGCCACCTTACCAATTCCATAAAGGCACTTGAGCTCTCGCACATACCGGCGTTTCTGCTCATCGCTTTTCTGCAGCATAGCCACCACCGCCCCTACGGCACTCAGAATGATGACAAACGCCGTTGGCTTGAACAACGCATTGGGATACAGGTCTATCCAGAGAGAGTAAGGAATGAGGAGCAATGCGGCGATAATAGCAGTGACCACCGCCGGCCTCACGCCGAGAACATAGGCGGTATAGACCACGGGAGCAAAGAAAACCAGAGCATAGAAATCAATCCCGTAGAAGTTATGCGGCAGGTTGAGCATACCCTGGACGGTAACCCCACCAACAAGCCCGGCGATAATCGGGAGGTAGTAAATAAGGGTACAGGCCACCATAATCACTGTAACCCGCCACAAGTAAGGGCTCTTCACTATGCCATTAGTAATATTCTGCTTCCTCATCTTCGTTCCCCCCTGAATAGGGATCCGGTTCTTCCTCTGGTTACAACATTATCCTTCAAGGCCGACATTTCCAAACTACTACCACCTGGCACCAGAGACAACCGTGATATCCCCCTTTTTATTTGAGAATATGCCCTTATCACCTGAAGTCAGGCGAAGCAACGGGCACATCTGGTTCCGGCTACTCACCCTGCAATTGACGTAAAAGCGCATGGATTTCATTTACCTCCCGGAGTAAATCGTCGGCATTGATATCAGGCATTGAGCTAATGAGCCCGAGAAGCGGATTTTCTTCCTCGTCTTCATTTTTGAAGATGCCGGCAAAGGAATCAGATGCTTCATTCGTTGCCGGCTCACCCGGCTCCGTCAGCTCTGCCCCTTCTTCCTCTTCGCCCACCCCGGTAACCGTGGTATCCATGTCTAGCTCATCCACCTTCGCTACCTCTTCCACGGCAACCTTATCCTCGTCATCGGGCTGGTTCGGCATAACGAACAGCCCGTCCACCCCGTCTTCTCCCGTTACTTCAGCACCAGTGCCGGCGGTAACGCTAATCTCCGCCACTGGCTCCCCGGGTATATCAGGGTGGGTCTCGCTGGTGTTGAGCTGCGTCAATCGCGCCCTTGCCTCCTCAAGTTCCTGAGTCCTCTTGCTCACCAGTTCCTCCAGGCTCGTAATCTGATTGACCAGCGTGTCATCCCCTCCCAGAATACCAGCCCCGGGCTCCGTCAACTCGATATACTCATCCTCCGGAGACTTCCCCTTATCCGGTTTCTGCAGTCGGCGTATTCCTCGAAACATCTCACACCTCCCGGCTCTTAAATTTAAAAATAGCGCCTGGTTATCTTATTTGGCTTTATTTAAACTGACCCTCCCGGCTCGCTTTGGAGAGAATGCCGTATACCTCATAAAAATCATCCATTTTCTTTTCATGAATACGTCTCAGAATCTCAGCCCGATGTCTCAACACCTTGTAGATCTCTCTCCTTCGCTCATGCGGCAAGCCGCGCTTGGGGGCGATTTTATACTCCAGCAGATACGAGTTATTCATTCCCCGGAAATGGAAGGTATCGTTGACCGGGTTCCAGTTAAAGACCTCGATAAAGGAAAAAGAGTCAGAAACCGAGTCATAGCTGACAATCTCGTTGACGCTGGTAATGCGCCGGCCCGGTTTTCCGTTGGGCAGGCGGACCATCTGGGTAATCACCACCACATTGAGGTTGTCAACATACGTCTTGGGCACGTTGATGGGATTACCGGTGACACGCTGAATAAGCTTGGACACCGACGCCGCATGGAAGGTACTCATGCAGGCGTGCCCGGTTTGCATTGCCTGAAAGGCTATGGCCCCCTCAACGCCGCGAATCTCACCCACGATGATGAGGTTCGGGCGCTGTCTCAAGGAAGCCTTCAGCAGGTCAAACATGGACACCGCCGATGACTCCGAACTTTTTTCAGAACCGCGGGTACAGCCACGGATCCAGTTATGATGGGGCACCTGCACTTCGGGAGTATCCTCAATGCTCACTATCTTGGATTCAGGCGGTATGAAAGTAGTCAGCGCATTGAGCAATGTGGTCTTACCCGAGGCGGTTTCCCCCGATACCCATACATTCATACCTTCCTGAAGAATTATGGAGAGGTAAGCTGCCATCTCGTAGTCCAGGGCGCCAAACTGAATAAGCTCGATTACACTCAACGGCGTCTGTGAGAACTTTCGGATAGTAAAGTTGCTGCCCCGTTTGGAAACATCGGCACCGTACACAATGTTGATACGGGAACCATCCGGTAAGGTAGCATCAACACATGGCTCGCGGAAAGTCACCGGGTGTTTGATGCTCTCCGCCAGCTGGATAACAAACTTGTCCAGATCACTGTGCTCTTCAAAGCCGATGCTTGTCCTGAGCCCCCCGAAGAGCTTATGCTCCACGAAGATATTGCCCAGTCCGGAGCATGATATATCTTCGATATTGGTATCCACTATCATCGGGTCCAGCACCCCCAGCCCCTCCAGTTTCCTTCGCAGCAGGTAACGGAGACTGTGATACTGGATATTGGTCAATACCATTTTATTTTTGGAGGATCTGCCACCACCCGTCAAGGAGAACCTTCCTTTGCTTCTCCCTTTATTATCTCCCCCGGTACCGGTTTTGACCGGTGTGCCACCACTATTCCGTACCGTCACCAGCCTATCTACAATGTTCATCACCACTTCCACCCGCTTCCCGGAATCCGTAATTCCTTCCAGTTCCTCCACATAGTCGGCAAGGCGCTGCTCGATTTCATCGAGCATATCATCAAAACTGTTGGTGAGACTCGGCTCTATCGGGATATAGAAATCACGGACGTCTTCCGGGTTCGCCAGGATATGGACAAACAAGTCATCATTCGTACGATAGATGAGATTAAGATTCTTTTTACCCTTTAAACCGCGGTCAACCTGCTCATAGTATTCAGGAATACCATACTCATCCAGTGGAAAAGCATGCAGGTATTGCAGCAGATGCAGGCTCTGCTGGCAAACTTCCTTTAATGGGTCGGGAAGTTTCTGATAGGTAGGGCATTTTGCCAGATTAGCTCCGCAAGCCTTCCCGCAGTCCTGAGCACAGTTATGTATATCAAAGGGTAACTGATACAAACTAACCTCCTAAACTCTGGCTTTGGCAAGCGGAATGATGCGCATACCTACCTTTGGCTCAATATCAAAGCTGACCACGTCACCGGTAGGCCGGTCAGCTCCCCGGACCTTGAGGACTTCCATCAACTTCACCATGCGGTCGCCCACCTGCTCCAGGCGCAGCTTGAAGCGGGCATCGCACAGTGAGCGAGTCCGCGAAAGCATGTCCTCCTCAAAAGCATACGAGTGCGCCACCAGAATAACCGACCGGTCCTTGTCACATAAATTCTTGCACTCGGAAAAGAAGTCGATGATGGAAACCGGGTTGCTGTGCGATATCAGCATCGTTATGGAATCCACAATAACCAGCTTGAACTCCGGGGGCAGAGTGGAGAAATGGTAATTCAGTACCCGGAATGGCTTCTTGCCATCCTTCAGTACATGGCTAAAGGCAAGCGGAAATATCCGCAAACGGTCCGCCAGAAAGTGCTCCCCGACGTGCAGAGAAAGGGAAGCCATCTGGCTAATGAGACTCTTCACGGTATTTTCGGTGGTATAATAGGCAACCGATGCCTGAGCTGAAGTCAGCGTGCCATGGGTGAGATGCTGGCACAGCACGCTTTTACCGGCATCAGAATGGCCTTCAACAAGACACAGGGAACCCACCGGGATTCCTCCGCCCAGCTTTTCATCAACCTCGGGCACACCGGTGAGGATGAACTCTCTTTTTACTGTCTGACCTGGCATGTTGTTTCACCTCTCCATTCTAGTCAGTCTCTGACGTGTCGGAGGAACGCCGTTTGGGGCTCTCTCCATCCACCTCAGGGCTCAAATCAACGCTAAACTCTTTCTCGCTGCCATCAGTACTGGTAAAGACTAATTTCAGTTTGAGCGGTATTTCTTCGGTACTTTCTTTCGGTACTGCTTCCGCTACCTCGACCTCATCCGGCAGTGGTTCCGGTGTTCCACTGTTCCAGAACGGTCTTAAGGCATAGGCGGGAGCATCGCCACCGGTCAGAATACCGTGGAGCTCCAGAATCAGCCGACTCCAGATTTCGGCGCTGCTGGTTTCACCTGAGTTGGGCTCAGTTATCTCTATCAGGTGCAGAATAACTTCCTGCAACTCCGGCGAGAGATGCCCGCTGATACCATAAACCTCCAGGAAAGAAGCTAACTGTTCCTCGCCTATTTCTCTTTTAGCGTAGGCGACCCAGCGGATGATATTGGAGAGTAGATTTACCCGCGGTGTTGATTGAGTCGTTTCCTGCCTGAGCCGCTCCTCAAGCACATCCATGTCATCAACTCGCCCCGGCGCTTCTCCCTTTATCCTCCCCGGACCGGCTTCACCTCCACTGTAGTTCACCGGTGGCTCCGCCGGTTCGACCTCCTCCACTGAAGGCTGATACCCCCCCATTGAAGGCGGAGACTCACCCCTGGAAGGGTTGGCGCCCGGTTCAGCAGCCTGCCTTACCACTCCCTCAGACAATTTTCCCGGTTGAGCCGCTGAGTGTCCTGTTCCAGCATCCTTGGTGACCTTCGGCGATTCGGTATAGCTCACATCGGAACTGTGGCTCATAGCTCCACTAATGACCACGGTTTGGGTATCGTCGGCATCAATCGCTGACAGCAGCTTGGAATTCCCGGGAGGCGGCATCTTGAAGCTCATCAGGTAATCGCGAACACTGGTCAGCGTTCCCTTTAACTCGCCCTTGATCAGCTTGAACTCTCTTTCAAGTACTTCAACCCGCTGATTTACTTCCATAAGGCTACACCTCCTTTTCTACCTCGTTTTGTTCGCTGAACCTGTCCACAGCCATATCTGTCCGAAGTGGCGTTTGCGCTTCCATGAGACGACTGCGGATATCCAGCAGTATCTGGTTCAGCTCTACCTTGGTCGCCTGGAATTCATCTTCCAGTGCTTTTATCCTCTCGTCTATATCCTTATCCATATCCATATGTCCCCCCTACACCTGAATTGATTGAAACAGAGCCGCGGCTATTGACGGCAGAAAAGCCAGGCTGACTCCGGAAACAGCGGCGGTAAACGCCAGATTGTACAGCACCTTAAACTTGCTACCACCATCAGCAATAGTGGGTGCCAGGGCATTGGCTACAGTAAATATCAATACCAACGGTATTACCAGGGTATGCATGATCTCCAGACCGGAGAGATTAAAACTGGAAAAGGAGGCCATCGATGGCGCCCCGGATACACTGGGCATTGAGTCCTGAGCTCTGGTTACCATGCTGGAAAATGCCATAATCACCTCAGTAATGAACACGAGCAAGACCACTACCGAACCATGCATCGCCAGACAAAGCCAGCGGAAGGGCCCGGTTACTGTTTTACGCCTGGCACGGAGCATGGCTATCCGGTTGGCAAAGAGCGAGGTCTGATATCCCGCCTGGTCCGGCGCTCCCCCCAGGTCTACCGCGTCGTAGAACATCCCCACACTGCGGTTAGCCAGCTCGCTCCCCGTCTCATCAATAAACTTTGACCAGCAGAGTTTGGTCTTGATGCCGGCAACCAGCCTTGTCCGCAGTCGACTCACCGACTGTCTCAGGTTATTTATGGAGTCCAGGTCCAGCCGGTTCAGGGCAGCACCCACCGTGGTCCCCAGCGCCGCGCAGACACCACCCAGCGACCGCAAGAAGGTGCCAACTTCAATATCCCTTCTGGTTACCTTGTTATCATCGGATGTCACGATATAGCCTACGGGAAAGACCACCGCGGCAACAACCAGCAACACAAATCCTAGGTTGGTGCCCAGTATCAGCAAAAGAGCACCGGCAACGACAGCGATGGGCAGAGCCAGCTTAAGTAATTTCCGGGTAAGTCTCTGCTCATGAGAACCGGCCCAGCCGAGAACAACCATCTCTCGCGGCGATACGAGATAAATCAACCATACGCCGGTAGCGGTGGTGGCAATAGCAATAAACGCCATTCCCATGATAATGGTGGTCTCTATTTTCCATATCATCGTTGAGACAATACCGATGATAATAACCAGGACCGCCGACAGTATGAGCGACACGTAAGCGTCACTCCACATCTTCATTGCTTCCAGTTTTCGGTTGTATTCATTATCGTAGTTCTCAGCCACTGCCTCAGCTTCCCTGGCCAGAAACTCAGCTTCAGGTTCACCAGAGATAAGGGAACTGGAGAAACGGAGCAGCATTCCCTTGACATCCTCTTCTTCAGCACCCTCCCCCACCAGACGGCAGGCACGGGCGTAATCATACTTCAACTTCTTTGAAGCGAGTTCAATCCGCCGGAAGTATTCCGCGGAAGAACAGGGAAGCTGGGCAGCCCGCTCGAATATCTGGCCGCGCGGAACTCCACCCGAGGCAATTACCGCCATATAGGAGAGCTGGTAGAGCATATCAAAGTTCATATAGCTCTTGCTCTTCCCGCTCTTCCCGCTTTTACGGCCCCCTTTGGTGAATAGCTGTGTTAGCCTGCCTAGCATTTAAATATTTTCCTTAGTGTATTGTTCTATGAGCACCGACCCCCACGGTTACTAATTCAATTCTCAAAAGGTATCGAAGCCGGAATGCCATTTGGAGTTGAGATAACCACCAGATTGGTCGTGTTATCACCCACCGGTGGACTCAGGTTCGCCTCAATCCGTAGCTCTTCCTTTGGATTAAATATATCCGGCTCAAATGCCTCCGGCTGCCCGTTCAGATAAATCCCAGCCACCGTCCACTCATTAGTACCGGGGGTTCCCTCAGTATAGGGGAGCCAGACTACCTGGTAGCTCTGGGTAGTATCATAGTACTGGATAATAAGGTCCCATTTATCGAAACTGGCCAGCTTGGTTTGACCCCCGTTCTCCAGGTTCACCTGCAACTGGGTTGCCGACTGCATGGTGGCATTGCCCGTAGCAAGTTCGGTTCTCATTATGTCTTCCCCCCGGTTACTGATTTCTTCCAGCCCGGCTGACGTACTGTCTACCGACGTCAGAAATCCCTGGGACATGGTCATGCCCCCGAATACGATTAACGCTATACAAATTAAAGAGACAATTGCCGTCTCCATATCTTTCTCCGTTACATGCTGAAGTAATATTCATCAGATATGCCGTTAGGTATGATATACTTGATAAAATAGGTGCCGGCACCAGGGTCAGCATTATAGCTAATGGTAATTTTAAGCGTGGCGCTGCTCAGCCACTCGGTATCATTCTCAATAGTGTATTCCCAGCGCGGATAACTGCCGCCGGCATCATCCACATAGGAAATACGGGAAAAATCGTCCTCCTGTCCAAAAAAAAGGTCGCTCTCGTCAACATCAATAATCCGGGAGCTACCTACATTCTTTATCCACACGTACACAGTTTGACGATCGGAAGAATTGGCGACATGCACAATATTTATCCGGCTCTTCATCCGATCGTCTATGGTATCAGCCATGCTCACCATAGCCTGGCTGGACCGGTTCACCATTGGATAGACACTGTTGAAGACAAATATCATACAGACCACTCCCGCTATAATAAGTAGAGCTGTAGTTACAGCCTTGTCCACGAGAGACCTCCGTTAACATCCCTTCAAAGCAATTTCCAGTCCTTACAAATACCATCCTCATCTGCCACAGCCTCTGACAGCGGGTGATTCCTGCTCCTCGCCCGGGTTGGGGTGGGGACACCGCGGTCGTGTCCCCACCACCCTCAAGAAAGTGAATTAGTGCAGATTTATAACCGTATCAATATAGGCAGGTATAGTGCGCTCAATGTTGAGCACTGCCCCGATGGGAGGTTTGACCTCAACGGTGAATTCCTTATTGACCGTCAGGTCGGTGTCAAGCGCATCAATGAGGTTACCGCCATCCGAACCGGCAGTGCCACTGCCAAGGGTTATCTGGAACTTCTCATCGACCTCCAGCAGGTCATCGCCATCAGCTTTCCCCAGCTTGGTAACAGTCCAGTAGAGGTCATCCACGCGTTGGTCCTGGTCAATGTAGGAGATTACCACCTTGTTGGTGCTGCTGGCGTCAGCTATACCGGTGTTACCGGCAGCAGCAGACGGCGCGGTGAAGTCAAGCGGCTCGCCGCCAAGCACATTGGCAACCGTAAAGGTTACCTGCTTGATGGTACCACTGGAGCCGGTGGTGTTCGCCGTAGCGATGACGCTGCCGCGCAGCTCCATGGTCGACTGGGCTTCCTTCAACCCGGAGTAAACCGCCTCCGAGCTCTTCTGTGTGGAGAACAGTCCGGCCGACAATGCCGTGTAGGCAAATACCGCCGCCACTACCACGAAGGCAATCAGGATGATGGCGGTCTCCAGGCCGGTGATGCCCTTCTGACCTTTGTGTAACTTGAATGGCTTTTGTAGCATATTTTTTATTTTCCTCCTTACTCTATGTCCTCGGCTATCGGTTGAGCGTAGGGCGCCCTTCACGATTTACCAAGTCAATAGCATCTCTAGTGCAGGTTGATAATGCTGTCGATATAGGCTGGCGTGGTCCGCTCGACGTTCAACACGGCACCGACGGGAGGAACCACCTCAAGGGAAAATTCCTTGTTGACCGTCAGGTCAGGATCGAGCGCATCAAGAAGGTTACCGCCTCCGGTACCGTTATCGGTGTTACCGACGGTAATTTTGAACATCTCGTTGACCTCCAGCAGGTCATCATCGTCAGACTGCCCCAGCTTGGTAACCGTCCAGTAGAGGTCATCCACGCGCTGGTCCTGATCAATATAGGAGACGACCACCTTGTTGGTGCTGGTGCTGTCAGCCTGACCGTTGTTGTTCGAGGTATCGGCAGCCGGCGCAGTGAAGTCAATCGGCTCACCACCGAGCGCGTTGGAAATGGTGAAAGTTACCTGTTTAACGGTGCCGCTGGAGCCGGTGGCCCCGGCAATTGCGATAACGCCACCTTTCAGTTCAATAGTCGACTGGGCTTCCTTCAACCCGGCGTAGACCGCCTCCGAGCTCTTCTGTGTAGAGAACAGACCGGCTGACAATGCCGTGTAGGCAAACACCGCCGCTACGACCACGAAGGCGATCAGGATGATGGCGGTCTCCAGGCCGGTAATACCCTTCTGGTCTTTCCAGTTGCGCCTGAAAAATAGATTTCGCATTTTTCCTCCTCTTAAAACTGATTTCCCCAATAAAATCCGCCTTTCGTATCAGCTTTACGTAACCATATCACCTCCTTTACGTTGTTCGTCTTAATAATTCATAAGCCAGGTAGACTGGTGAGATTGCTGGGCTGCATCATCAGTACAGATTGACGTACTGATTCACCCTGGCCGGAACAGTCCGCTCAATAGGAAGTACGGCACCAACCGGAGGTTTCACCTCAAGCGTGAAGGTGTCATAGGGGCTCACATTATCGGTGTTGGACAGGTCAACGGTAATCATAAACAGTTCATCAGAGTCAAGAAGACTATCCCCGTTGCCCGCATTCAGCTCCTGCATTGTCCAGTTCACGCTGGCGAACCGTTCGGTCTGGTCGGCAAAGGAGATAATCACCTTATTACCGCCCGCTGAGGTATCGGTAAAATCAACCGGCACATTCCCGGGTCGGCCCCCTACCGTGAAATAGACCTCGGTCACCCGGCCACTCTCCATCTTGGCGATGACATCCCCCTTTATTTCTATGGTGCTCCTGGTCTCTTCCATTCCGCCATAGACGGCTTCCTTGGCTTTCTGTGACGAAAACAGGCCGGCGGAAAGAACCACATAGGCGAATACTGAAGCCACGATAACAAAGGCGATAAGGATAATAGCCGTCTCCAGTCCGGTAATGCCCTGCTGGTTCCCGTCTATCTTCCTTGATAATGAGAATAATGAGCGCATCACTTTAACCTCCGCGAATATAAATGCACGTACTCTAATCTAATCCTGAACACCATCTATCAACCACCAGAGCATCCCCAAACTTGGTCAGTAATTCTGTCCAATATTGGTGGGGGGATTACCTAGCAGTAAAGTCAGGGTATCGTCAGCCCAGATTGGGGGGCAGCACCTATTGTAATCCATACGTAGAGGTGACAGAATTCATGACGTGTGTTCGCCATATGGCGAAATGAGAGCCGAATATATGGAACCGGCTGTTTTAATTTATGGAGTGGCTACTACTGTGAAGAGTGTAAAAAACTTACGGAACCTTAACAAGATCTTAATGGAATGTTTATGAATCTTTATCCCTATCTTTATATTCGTCCTTTACAATCACAACGTAGACTAAGTAAATATATGTAAATAAAAAATTGTAGGTAATGCCGAGGGCGAATTAGAAAAGCAGTGGGGGTATACCTGACTATCAAGGAAACCTCTGTCGAACCACCAGTTCCAGGGAGGTTTCAAAAACGAGAGGGAGAGGGTCAAACAATGGAACAGACACATACCAAACTGATAAAGCTCTACGTAGTAGAAGAGCAGGAGCTATTCCGGGAAGTATATAAGGCGATACTCCCTTCAATGGCCTCGGTTGAGCTACTGGATGTCACCAATAGCGGTCAACCGGGTGCTTTAAGCCGGACGGTTTCGGCGCTCAAGCCCGATGTTATGTTACTGAGCACCAAGAGGCTCAGTCCGGAGCTTGTTGCCGAACTGGAAAAAATTCGTACGGACTATCCCAAAATCGGTATCGTCCTTTTGCTGGTGTTCTACAGCGCGCAGGATATTGAGTTACTGCGCAAGCTGGCCCTCAAGAGCGAAGGCGGCATGGCGCTCTTTTTGAAACAGTCACTGGACCAGATAGACCAGCTTTCCCGGACCATTATCGCGGTAAACCAGGGTCAGGTCATCCTCGACCCGCCGATTGCCACCTTCATGTTCGCCGGGAAACCGGAGTGCCCCTTCCTGAAACAGCTCACCGCCAGAGAGCTGGAAATCCTCAGCCTTCTCGCCCAGGGGTATACCAACCAGTCGATAGCTTCCTCGCTGTTCATTGATATCAAGACAGTAGAACATCACCTGAACAGCATGTACAGCAAGCTCAGAGCCAACCCGGACTTCAACGACAAGCATCTGAGAGTGAGCGCCGCCCGGCTTTACCTGAAGACCATGGGCAACGAAATGGCGCATGGGCAGGAATCGAGGCCCTACCTCGCTGGCAGCCGGATATGAGGTTAACGGTCAGTCGGGAGATAGCTCAGAGCAGTATGCCGGGGTTTACATGGTGTGACCAAGGAAGCACACCAGCTCCGTTATATTCCAGAGAACCACCCCGGAAAGCAGCCCGACAGCCGGCAGGAGAAGCCTGCCCGGCACCAGCCACGCAATCAGCAGCGGGATGACCGTTTTTACTATCACCAGCAAAGCCGGCATGGCGAGCAGGTAGTTCATCAAGGGATTTATCTCCCGGAAACCGAAGGAAACCGCCAGAACTGTCAGCAACAGGTCAACCTGATTCAGCAGCACAAAGGATATTTTCTCCGTCCGGCACTGCCGAAAGGTAGCTGTTGAACTCCACAGATTAACCGTAAGCCCAGTCATTCACCGGCCATTACCGAGAATTTCATTACCGTGAACGGTGCTTTTCTGCCGTCATTGTAGCCTATTCACAAACCGTCGACAAGGCATAAACCGGCTACTTGCAACTACTGGCTGGTATACTCTGACGCCAGCTTACCCCCTTTTACCCAGTTATGCTTGGGGTTATCTTTGAGGATTATCTGTACCGCTTCTTGCGGAGTACCCATTTTCACAAATGCCGCCGTGATATCCTGGGCAAGCTGCTTTTTCTGTTCCACAGTACGTCCTTCCCACATTTCTACCATAACTACCGGCATGCTATCCCTCCTCAGTTGTTAACGGTCAGTAGTGACGCCCCCGCTTTCTACCCACAGCTCATATGATATTGACTCCGGAAAACAGTTTGTTGGCAAGCAGTCCGG
>Ga0180431_10003895_pt1 | contig 18851 bp, 21 predicted proteins | sample SS_ome_11_FD_132459 | JGI IMG/M metagenome (GOLD analysis project Ga0180431, IMG submission 132459) | Hypersaline lake sediment archaeal communities from the Salton Sea, California, USA - SS_1_MS_1 metaG | ecosystem: Environmental > Aquatic > Non-marine Saline and Alkaline > Hypersaline >... | reverse complement strand
GAGCACCGAGAAGATGGCCACGTACTTCCGGGGCCGCTGGTTCTTGGTCCGCACCGCCTCGACCTCCTCGTGGTGCTTCTTCGGGACCACCTTCTTCTTCGGCGGGGTCGACCACTTGGAAAAGCCGTACATGATGTACCCCGCGATCAGAACGAGGTACAGCGTCGCCAGGAGCGTGTGCGGGTGCGACTTGACCCACGACGTGATCCCGGCCAGGTAGCTCTGGGCGTCGGGCGGGGTCCCATCCTTGAGAAGTCCGTAGTAGAGTTCGTCCTTCATCTGCGCGTGCCCCTTTGTGTGTATGAGCCGAGTGAAAAATTGTTCGCAAGTGGAAAAAAAATCGCCATGGCGTCGTCGTCAGAGTCGGCCGTCTCCGTGTTGCTCATGGCGTTGTCGAGCGCCGCCTTCTCCGGGGAAAGTCGCGAAGGGGTGATCCAGATCGCGCAAGAGGCCACCCGGTCGTTCCGAAAGGCCCGCGGCGACAGGTACCGCGCGCTGGTCGACCGCATCATCGAGTGCATCCCGACCGCCACGCTCCGGCCGGGGCCGTCGGCGGTCAAGCAGCGGTACCGGGTCAAGGGCAGCCACGGAAACGTGTACGAATTTGACTGGGGGTTTGGGCTCGACCGCGGGACCTACAACCACGTGCACCGGGCCGAGAACGTCACCGTCAACGGCCGCCCCCGCACCAAGTCGCGGGCGGTGGTGCGGCGGGCGCTGCGGCTCGACGACCACGCCCGCGAGTACTTTACCGAGACGGTGATCCACGCCATCATCAACGGGTTGCCCAACACCGAGTCGTTCGCCCCCGAGCTGTACGCTCCGCTCCGGATCCGCCACGACATCTACCCCAAGTTCTCGGTGTGCACCCTGTGCGAGCAAATGTCGGCGGGCGACCTCACCCACCTGTTGGACGAAGAGTCACCGGCGGCGGCCAAGCTAACCGACGGCGGGATGTTCTCGATCATGGCTCAGCTGTGCGCCATGTTGGCCGTCCTCCAGCGCGACCTCGCCTTCCAACACCGCGACCTCAAGCCGGACAACGTCGCCACCTCGCTGGTCCCCAAGAGCACGGCGCACACGTACACGGCGCTCCCGGGGGTCGACGTCCCGTCGCACGGGTTCCGGGCGGCGTTCATCGACTTTGGGATGGCGCGCATCGAGCTCGAGGACGTGTACATCGCGTCCGACTGCGTGGGGGTGTCGGCGGCGCCGTCCACCTTCAACCCGTCGCACGACATGCAAATGTTGTTGGCGATCCTCGCCGAGGACTACCTGTTGTCCAAGGAGCGGTCGGCCAAGTTCCACAAGAAGTTCCCCAGGTTTGCGTCGTGGCTCGACGGCGCGACGCGCAAGATCCTCAAGAAGATCGAGGCGGCCAAGCGCAAGGCCAAGCCCGGCGAGAGCGCCCACCGAATCACGTGCAACACGTGCGCCGACGTGCAGCTCTCCGACTACGAGCCCCGATCGCTGCTCCGATCGCTGCGCAAGGCCATGCCCAAATAGGATTAACCACCGCATTAACCGTCATGCCCTGGGACTGGGGGGCACCCGACTCGTCCGACGACGAGGACGACGTGGTGTCGCCGCCGACCCGCGACCACACGCTCGACCTCCCCGATGAGATACTCGCCAACGTGTTTTTGTGGGTGCTCCGCGGGACCACGTACAACTGGCGGCGGCCGTCGCCGAGCGCGTTCTACGGCGTGTGTCGTCGGTGGCGGGCGGTGTTGTCGGCGCACGCCACCCACCTGACGCTGCGATGTCCGTGGGTGGAACTCTGTTGCGCGCCACGGGCCTGGGTCTTCATGGACGCACACGCCATTGCAATCGAGCGGAGGCGCGCCGCGGTCGTCGTGGCCCCGCCTCGGATATGGCTCGTGACACCGCCATCGCACGTGGGGCGCCGGCGCGTCAAGTTCTTTTGGCTTTTGGCGCTGCGCCGCGGGGTACTCTATTTCAACGTCAGGCTGCGCAGCGAGCCCGTGCCCGTTGTGGTCAAGATGGACGTGGCCGCCGGCCGCATGGTCGGGGTTGTCGAGCCGCCAACACCGTGCACGTTTGTGGCCAACGGCGTTGTGCACATCGACGGTGGACGGCCGGTCGACGACGACGGGCTGTTCATCCCTGGCGTGCAGTCATCGCCGCCTTGTAGCTACAGCGTGAACAACTGGGAGCCCCCCTCCTGCATCAGGTATGACAACTACAACGTGTGGGTGCGCGGCGCGGCGCCGCTCGACTTGACGCTATAGTCCAACGAGCAAAATGTATGTACAATGATTGTGCTCTACTCTTGGATGGGGTGGGTTGGGGGTTGGGTTGGGTTCAGAAAAACAGGCTGACGTCAAACGCGTCGTCGCCGACCGGCCGCGTGAACGCCACCTTCTTGATCTTGTCGAGCTCGGCGATCGCGGCGTCCCGAAGCTTGTTGGCCGCCTCCAGCGCGGCCTTCTTCTTCGCCTCGCGCACCTTCTCCTCCTCCGTCATGTTCTCCGTCTTCTTCTTCTTCGCCTTGATCTCGGGCATGAGCGGCTCGTCCGGGTGCGAGTCCGTGAACGACCCGTTGGGCTGGCGCGTCAGCCGGCGTCCGGTCTCAAACGTCACCACGGTGACCACGCACGGGTTGATCATCATGTCGTACTTGCACTCTGGCTTGTGGCGGAGGTCGGTCATCACCTCTTTGAACGTCACGCTAATCACCTTGCCCGCGAGGTACGTGTTGTCCCCGACGCGCGCAAACGGCGTCCCCGCTGGGTCGGCGAGGTGAACGACTCCGACGACTCCGTCCGCCGGCTTGATCGTCGTGAGCACAACCCCCGAACCCTCGCGCTGAAGCTCGGGCATCTCGGCGCGGAGCGTGTGCGCGAGGCTCTTGTCCCCGTTCTGCTTGATCCCGGCGGTCTTGGCGAGCAGACTGATATAGTACGCGTTGAGCCGCTTCGAGCTGCCCAGGATCCCCTCGCCCCGGGGCTTGAAGGCCCGCGGGGCCGACATCCGCGGCGGCTCGCGCACGTAGATGCGGTACTTGGGGTTGTTCCGCTCGAGCACCTTCCGAAACTCCTCGTTCTTCATCAGGATCGGCGCGATGCACGGGAGCACCGGGATCGACACCACCCCGACCAGCGGAGCAAGGTTGGGGGCAAACTCGAGCTGCGTGACCGTCTGGAAGATCGTCGCGAGGTGCCTCGGGTGGCCGGCGAGCGCCTGGACCATCTTTGACGTCGTGAGTCGCGCCAGAATCACCGCGGCCTCCTTCACGCCGTCGATCTGGGTGAAGAACTTGAAAAACTCCATCGCCAGCTTGATCGGGTTCGAACACGCGGGGTCGTCAAACTTGCGGAAGAACTTGTCGAGCGCCTTGCGCCGCAGCGCCGCCGCCGCCTCGGCGCGCTGCGCCACCACGAGCGGGTGGCCCCAGAGCAGCTCCGTCGCAATGTCCCCGATGTCGCCGCCGCCGGGCTTGCACCGCGCGTCGATGCCCGTGCCCTGGTACCCGTGGTGCAGCGCGGCAACGAGCGCCTCCGAAGAAGTGGCCCCCGCGCTGAACAGGTACGGCGGGGCCTCGGCCGTGAGCGCCACCTCGTCCGGGGGCAGCCCGTTGTTGGCGGCGACCGACGCATGCGTGTTGCCCGACGCCTGAATTCCCTGCGCGACCCGCACGAGCCAGCGGAGCGACGACGGCTTGACCATCGGGAGCGCTCCGCCGCCGCTTCCGCGGAACGGCGCCTCGTTCTCGATCCACTCGACCACGGCGCGCACCGCCGCCGGGTCAACCTCAAACGTCATCGTGTCGCGCACCACCTGGTCGACCCGCGCCCAAAAGCCCGCGGGGTCAAAGCTCCGCAGCGGCGACGGCGGTCCCGTCGGATCGCGGACGGAGACCCGGAAGCACTGGCGCAACAGGTCAAGGTACGGCCTGTCCACCACCTTCGTCACGTTGCCCTCGACGCGCGTCGTCTCCTGACGGAACCGCTTGAGCGCGGCGCGCACCACCTCGTAGAACAGCGACAGCTGCACGTCCGCGCCAAACGCGTCGACGCCCTTGGTGTCGAGCGTGGCCCAGAGCAGCTGGACCACGGCGTGAAGCACGTCGGGCATCAAGTCGTCGTTGTCCGGCTGCGCGTCGGGGTCGGCCGTGTTGGTCGTCGACCGCTGCACCAGACCGCCGAGCGTTCCGTTGCCATCCAGGAACATCTCGAGGTACCGGAGCACCAGCCGCCCGGCGGTCGTCTTCTCGCCGTCAACCAGCGCCAGCTTCGGGGGGATCGATCGCTTCGACTCGCCCATGACCGCACGGTAGTACGGGCAGAGGCTGAGGATGCCCGCGACGTGCTTGGCGCAGAGCACCTTCGACCCTCCGCCCCGCGTGAACTGGACGTCGGCCAGCTCCTGCGCCGCGATCGACGAAAACACCACCGCCTGCGACGCCTTGAGGTTCTTCGGAAGCGTCGGCGATCCGTAGAGCACCTGCCCCGCAATCATCGGCGCCACCTCGACCGCCCCGAGCGGGATCACAATCACGCCCTCGCGCGTGTCACGCATCACCTGGCGGGCGTACGCGTACGCGGCCTCGAGGTCGTAGACGCCGAGGCCGCGTACGCCCATGTTCTTGCCCCCCGACGCCACGTTGAGCCAGAACCGCGACTTCGGGTTGCCCTCCTCGAGCTCACTCTTGAGCTTGTCCAGGTTCGACATGGTCGTCTTGATCACGAGCGCGCCCCGCCCGAGGATCGGCGTCCCGGTGACCGGGCACTCGGGTCCGTTGACCGTCGGGTTGGCCGGGCGGGTCTGGCGGATCTGGCGCACCACGTCGGCCAGCTTGACCGCCGCCTGGTCCGTGCCCTCGAGCGCATTGGCCATCTTTTCGAGCGCCTTGCCAATCGTGCGCTTGAGCCGCCCGCCCAGGTTCTCGGTGGCAAAGTTGAGCAGGTCGCCCGCCTCCTCCATCAGCTGCGCGAGCTTCGGGGCGCCGCCACGGAGCGACGCCGCCGCCTTGCCCGCCTCGAGGTCGGCAAGCAGCTCCTTGATCGTGTCGCGCAGCGCCTCGACCGCCGTGTTCGTCGGGAGCGTCCGGATCAGCTCGTTGATCATCGCGAGCCCGCCCCGGATCTTCTTGACGTCGCCCGTGGCCAGCGTCTCCTGAACCCCCGCGATCACCTTGCCCGCGACAATAGTCTTCTCCTCGTCCGTCGCGGGACGGGGGTCGCCGCGCGCCTGGAGGTCGGTCGTGTACGTGTCCGACTTGGTCTTGATCACCAGCGTCCGCCGCCCGGTGCCCTTGGGAGGGATGCCACCGACCACCACGCGGACCGTCCCGCCGGCGACGTGCGTCGGCGTAACCTTGACCTCCGGCGTCAGCGGGCGACCGCGCTCGAGCACCTGGACCGTCATCTCGGCGTCGATCCGGGGGGCCACCCGACCGAGCGCCGACACGAGCCACCGCCGCACGTGGTCGACCGACTCGGTCCGGACAATGTTGCGGTGGGTGAAGATCTGCTCGAGCTTGACGGCCCGCCCGCCGTACGGCCCGGTAAGAAAGAGCGCCCGAAACGTCCACCGCGGGTCGTTCGCCGCCGCCAACCGCTTGAACGTGGGCATGACCTCTCCGTGGTCCGAGTTGGGCTCGCCGTCCGTCATGAAGTACACGATGGCCCCCGTCTCGGAAAAGCGCTCCAGGATCCAGGCCTCGGCCGGGTTGTACGCGGTGCCCCCGCCGGCCTGGATATGGCGGCAAAGTCGCTGCTTCGGGTCGCCGACGTCCGTCGAGTGCGTGATGCGAGTGTCGAAAAAGATGATCGAGATCTGCCCTAGGTTGACCTTGTCGCCAAGATCGCCCTCGATATCGTACATGGCAGTGCCCAGCTTCGACGCGTTATCGCCCATCGACCCGCTCCGGTCCACCACCATCACGACGGGTCGGGCTGGGCCCACCTGGAACGTGACGTCCTCCGCGTCAACCTTGAGCGTGGCCGACACGCCGCACCCGACCTTGTTGCCAAAGGTGATCTGCTCGGCGTTGGTGATGACGGTCGGTGGCGGTCGAGGGGGCGCGGCCGCAGCCGCGGCCGCCGGGGCAATCTCGACAGGGTCGCCCACGACGTCGCCGTAGACGGTCCACCACCAGTCGGGGGTGTAGTCGGGGCGCTTCTCGACCGTCACCGTCACCGTCGTCCGCGGAAACAGAAGTGGCCACTGCCCCTTGCGCGCCATGAACCACGACAGTGCGACAATCGCCAGGCACAGGTTGATCGCCGTCGGGATCGAGAAGTGCGACACCGCGAAAAAGCACGCCGCGTACCAGTTGATCGACAGGAGTGCGCACGTCGGGCGCGGGTAGTGCTTGTTCGCTGAGACGAGGTGGAACCCGAGGAAGATCGAGGCCACGGTGTACAGGTACTGGACGAGCACCAGGTGCCAGCTCGACGCCTCCATCACCAACACGAAAAACCCCGCCAGGAAGTAGTGCGTGTAGGCGACGAGCAAGTCGATCATCGAGTGGGGTGGCGGTGCGGACTCGGTCGTCGTCGGCGGCGGAATCGCAATGACGTCTGGCGTCGATACCTCCCGGCGCCGCGGGCGAGTCTGCGTTGCAAATGGAAGAGTCAGTTGGCGGGAGCGGGTGGCGGCGGGGGCGGGGGCGGCGGGGGCGGGGAGGCGGGGGCGGCGGGGCATACCTTGTGCATCTTGGGGACGGTGGTGACCGGGAACGACGTCGGCGCCACCTCAACGTCGCTCGGGAAGCAGATCGTGGGGTCCGATCCAAAGGCCGGGGTGGAATTCAGCCCAAGGACTGTGTGCCACGCGGAGGTGGCGGAACCCACCGCGAGCAACGCCAGCGCGATGGGTGGGGGGAGCATCGTCTGCTCGGTGGAGGCGGTGGGGAGCGGTGGGGAGCGGTGGGGAGCGGTGGGGAGCGGGGTGCACGGCGAGCGTGCGGGTGCGGAAGTGAGCCTCCGGCGCGTCCGGATCCGATTAACCCCGGGTCTTCGGTGGGGTGCGTCATCGAATTTAATTGGCTGAGTCACACTCACTCGACAACGCTGAGTCATGAATTCCAAATCGGGACATTTGTGCAACGTACTCGATTACGCTGACGGGCCGGGCGGCGGTCGGTCGACTCAGTCGCGACCATGCTTCGAATCGAGGTGCGGGCCGTCAAGTGTCGCATTCCACCCGTAGGCAGGGTCCAAGCGAGTGCGATTTGGGCCGAGGGGCAGTTCTGGTGCTCGATCGATGGCGAAGCCAGGGCCACCGAGAATATCCGCGACAAGTACCCGGGGTACATGAGTTACAATCTCAACGTGGTTCCCAAGCCGTTCGAGGCGCTGCCCTCGCGCGCGCTGGTCCTGTGGAGGACGGGTAGCGACCCAGCGGTCCGGACCCGACACGTCGTACACGACACGGTCCGAGTGCACAATCCGGTCCCGGCGCGGGGCGGCCTCGTGATGATGCGGACCGTGGAGGCCAAGCCCGATTTGGCCCCCCTCGCATCGAGGGTGTGGAAGCAGGTGGGCAACATCGGCGACGACACGCTGTTGATGTTGTTGCTCGTGCTCAACCCCGGCTTTGACCACACCGCGCTCAAGGACGACGTGACGGGCGAGGCCTACCCCTACCGCATCCAGCGCGTGGTGTTGCTAATAAAGAAGTAGTGTTCATTGGTCCCACAGACGCCCGACCCGCTTGAGCGGCGACGCAAACTGGCTCTTGTTCAGAGGGGTGACGGATAGGAGCTGTAGCTCTTCGAGGCGACGAAGAGGCAGCGCGCTCGTCCGGTTGTGGACGGTCATCCAGTTCTTGCACTCCACCGCCTCCCGAACCTTGCTCGCCGCAAATAGTGTCCCCCCGGTCACCGCGCCAATCACCGCGACCGCGAGCGGGACGACCTCCTTGACAACGGGCATGGTTGGGGGTTGTGGGGTGGATTAAGCGTTGATTGTTGAGGGGGGGGCGGTTCTTGTTTAAGCACAGTGCGTCCATCCCCCCCCCCCCCCCCGATCATGACGCTCCAGCTGGTGGCCGGCTCGATCAAGCACTTTCCGTTCAAGGGGGTCGATCGGTTCTACGACGTGGGCGGGCTTTTGAACTGCCCGCCAGCGTACAACAACTGCCTCCGGCTCATGGCGTCCAGGATCAAAGGGGCGTTTCCCGACGTCAACAAGATCGGGGTCCTCGACGCGCGAGGGTTTCTGTTCGGGGGAGTCGTGCTCTATGCACCCCTGTTCCCAACCCCGGTCGTCATGGTGCGCAAACTCGGGAAGATGCCCAACACCGTGGCGTCGGGCAGCTACGACGTCGAGTACGGACACCGCGACGGCGTGGCGGTCCAAAAGCACGCGGTGGCCCCGGGGGACAAGATTGTATTGATCGACGACCTGGTGGCCACCGGGGGGACACTCGGCGCCGGGATCGAGGCGGTCCGGGCGGCGGGCGGCGAGGTTGTCGGGTGCATCACGCTGGTGGAGCTCGAGGCGTTTGCCAAGCGGCGGGCCGAGGTGATCCCCGCCGACGTCCCCAGGGTCGCGCTCTTCGACACCGAGCAACAGCTCCTGGACATGGGGTGCGGGTCGGGCGGAATTCCCGAGGGGTACCACGACGACGGCGCCCCGTTCGAGGCGGCGACCAAGTAGTTCATCCCCTCGTAGGCTCCAATTAATTCGCTTGGCGCGCGCCAACAATATATTGATTAACACACAGCGATGCACCTCAAAAAAGCAAACATGATCTGGGCCGTTCTCGCCGCCCTCGCCGCCCTGTGCAACGCGCAGTCGAACGAGTCGATCAAACGCGGGTACTTTTCGCACGTGACCCAGTGGAACAGCTGCGAGCCCCCGCTGACCAACGAGACCTGCCTTGTCGGGGACAACATCCCCACCTCTGGGTGTCGCCGAACTAACAGCCTGTGCGAGGGAACCAACCAGAGCTACGCCATCATCCTCTTGACCGACTTTGTTCAGGATGGGTGCCACTACAACCTGTGGATTTGGTCGTGCGCACAACACTGGCTTTCGTGCACCAACGGATCGAGCTGTGTGTGCATCGACGCCCACAACGAGTCGACGTGCGCGTGCGAAACCAACGTCACCCACGCCCATCACTGTCTCCCAGAGCATGTTTCGACGACCATCCCGACCTCGACCCCGACCACCCCGACCTCGACCCCGACCACCTCGGTCACTTCGACCCCGACCACCTCGGTCACTTCGACCCCGACCACCTCGGTCACTTCGACCCCGACCACTTTCGATCCGACTTCGACCCAGACCACTTTCGATCCGACTTCGACCCAGACCACTTTCGATCCGACTTCGACCCCGAGCCTGACCACTTTTCTCACGACCATGTGCCCCCCCGACTCGGCCAGCCAAAACTCAAAGTCGGAATCCAAAACCGTCGAGATGACCCCGTGGTGGATCCCGCTCGTGTGCATCCTGGTCGGGGTGGCGGTCGGCGCGCTGATTGTTGTGATTGCCCAGCGAAAGATGGCGACGCGGGCCATCTCCCCAGCGACTAGGCGCGCGTCGTTCTACAACCCGGTGTACGGGGACGTCCCGCCCCCTGAACCGGTCTAACGCGAAAACACGGTGTGCAGCTTGCCATCCTTCCCATCACACTAAACCGAATGCACGTGCCCGGGGCATCCTTGAGCAACAGAGGCGTGTCGCGGTCCCAATCTATCCCGTCGCGGTACTCGCCCCCGCTCGAGCACGTCACCCAGTATTTGCCCAGCCGGCCGCCGACCTGGCAGTCGTACTTGTAGGCGTAGATCCGATCCACCCGCGAGGACGCCTTTTCCCAGTAGTTGTCTAAATCAAAGGTGGCCTTGATCTGTTCGATTTCCTCCGGGGTGTGCTCCTTGACCCACCGGTCCGGGTTGTGTCAATGGGGCATTTCGTTTCTCCCCGCGCGCAGAGAAAATTCTCCTGCGGCCCCATGAACAAAGGGAATGAAGCGAATCAAGATGGTCATGATGGGGGGGTACGGCGTGGGCAAAAGCTGCCTGGTGCGGCGGTACATCGAGAACACGTACCGCCCCACCGAGAGCTCGACCATCGGGACTGCCTTCCACGAGACCATTTTCTTCCCCAAGCAGCCCCCACCCCGGCCCAACCAGATGGCCGACCCGGTGATGCCCGTCAAGGTGCACCTGTGGGACACGGCGGGCGCCGAGCGATACCGATCGCTGGCGCCCATGTACCTGCGCGGCGCTGACGTGATTGCGCTTGCGTACGACGAAACCAGAGAGTCGCGCGACATCCTGCCCGGCCTGGTCAAGATGATCCGCGAGAACGCGCCCACCGCGGTGGTCGGACTGATGATGAACAAGTGCGACATCCTGGACAACGTTCCGTACGATCGCGTCGAGGAGCTCATGCCCGATTACAGCTTCCAGGTGTCGGCGCAGACGGGCGAGGAGGTGCACGAATCGTTCGACAAGCTGCTCAGCGGGGCCGCCGCGATCCGGGCCCGCCACGAGAGCTCGATGGAAACCATTAACCTCGACAGCCCTAACTACGGGGGACAAGAGACGACTAGCCTGATTCCCCGCAAGCGGTCGCAGTGTTGTTGACGACATGGAGCGGCTCAGCAAGCAGATTACTCGAGCCGAGCACCGGGCGTGGACCACGACGATATGGGCACTGCGCTACCGGTTCTGGACCCCGATGCGCCACAAGCTGTTGCCCCCGTTGTACCAAAGTCGGATCGTTTGCGCCATGTTGAGCGCGCATCGCATCCGATACGACGCCACGCATCCGCTGCCAAACCTGCCCAAGGAAATGTGGGAGTGGATCTTGACATTTTTGCCACATCAATGGCCGTTTGAGGACACTCCGTAAACGACACACCCCGGGTTAACTAACTTGTGGGCCTCAGATTCGCGATGGAGCGCCTCGACAAGATGGTCGCCCGCTACGAGGCGCGGGCGCTTACGCCGCTTGCGCTCGTAAGCAGGGCGTACAGATATCGATACTGGACCCCGCGTCGCCACGGGCGCTCCGATCGCTACATCCAGGCCTACATCACCCGCACGTTGTGGGCCGCCCACCGGATCCGCGCGGGCAGCGCACTCGGGATTCCCAACCTGCCTGACGAAATGTGGGAGCTGATTCTGTCGTTTATTCCCGCGGGCTGGCCCATGTATCACCCGGTCACGGCCGCGCTCGAACCATCGTGGTAAAGTTTTTTACTTGTTGACCCGCTTCCCCCGCGCGCCGCTCCCTCTGCGCTTGTTGTGAATTCGGTTGCTCACGCCCTGCGTCGGATGGTCGCGCGCCGCTTCACCTGGCATTAGGGCAAGACCCGTTGTTGCCGCGTCAACGGCCTTGCCCACCATCATGAATTCCAGCTGGTCGCTGAGCTTCTGGTAGGCAGAGGTGGCGACGCTCGCGACACCCCCGATGGCCCAGCTCCCCCAGCTGGCGGCCCCGGCCTGGAGAGCAGACACGGCCCCCGGAACAGTGTACAGGACCCACCCGCCGTACACGAGCGCGGCCATCCCCGCCAGGATCGCGGCGTTCTTGAACGTGACCATTTCGCCCGCCTTTTCCGTGACAGACTTGACAAACACAGGATTGCTCATGGTCTTGAGGTACTTGCCCTGGTCAAAGCCGAGCCCAAACGTCACTGCCTTTCCATCGCCGCGAGCCTCGAGCAAGAGCATCGCCAGGTCGATCATCTGGTCGCCGTGCACGCACACGTCGTCCGGGGTCTCGACGCTCGCCACCAGCGACGTGAGCCAAAAGAATTGCGCCAGCGCGTCGGTGCGGCCCTCAGCGTGCGCCTGTTGCAAAAATGCCTCGCACGACATGCACTTGTTGCCCATGACCGACGCGAACCACGACCCACCCGTGTTGTACGCGCACCGCGCCGCGTGGCAGTCGCGTACGTTCCCGTCCTCGTTCAGCCGCACCAGCGCCGTCTGCTTGTAGCACGTGGCGTCCTCGGGCCCGGTCACCAGCGGGGCAACGTCGACCGCGGTTTTGGACTTGGCGGTGCACGCAAGCGCCACCGCCATGGCGCCAAACGTGGCGGCGAGGTGGTCGGCGTCCTGCTCCTTGATGTTAAACTTTTTGCTCAGCTTGTCCCGCTTGGCCTGCTTCTGGGCAAACCGCAGGTTCTCGCCGACCACCGCCTTGATCCGGAGCTTGGCCACCGCCACCTCGACGGCGTTTTCCTCAAACACCTCGCGCATCACGTCGGTGACCATGTCGCTGTCGATCTGCCTCCGGAGGCTCGGGCGGGTGCTCAGCGCCGTGGTGAGCTGCGCCCGCGTCTTGCACTCCTCGGTGATCCCGAGCAGCGTCTCGACCAGCTCGTCCTCGGACAGTCGCTTGGAGCGGTCCGGAGTGGGCTGTTCGAGCTTGTGGGCAAACGTGACGTTCTTGGCGCTCTTGGCCGGAATATCCAGCTTGCGCTTCCTGGAAGCTCTGGGCATAGTGCTCTCTTTACTATTGCATTCGTCCGTACTTTTGTTGGGGGTTAGTGGTGCCCCTTAAGTTGAGAACCCTTGAGATTGTGTTTCGTGTCCGTCAACCACCCCTCCTCGATCTTCAGAGCGACAACCTTCTTCTGGTCATTCTTTTCCGCGGCGTACCGCTTGAACGGAAACGCATGGAACGTGACCCCCTTCCCCCAATCGGTGTCTGGATCGATGATGCGAATGGTCTTGAGCTCGTCCTGAACCGTTTCCCCGCCGCCGAGACAGAGCACGTGGCGCGACCCGGTCGTGAAGAGCGCCGCGACGCCGAGCGCCTTCCAGTTTGCAAAATTGGGCGTCACGTAGAACGTCATCCGACCAAAGACGGGGCTCTTCTTCCACGATTTGATCCGGTCGGCCAGATCCTCCTTCTTGACAAACGGCGCCAGGATGTAGTCCTTGAATGCGCTCTTGGCCCGGATCTCGATGAATTTGGTGTACGAGTCGTCCGCGAGCGCGTCGCCATCCCACACCAACACCTTGTGTCGCTGGCCCCCGAGAAGTTCAGTCATTTTGCCCTGTGCGGCGCGGGCGGGGTCCGTCTGTCGGTTGACGCTGAGATTCTCTTGCCCCCCGAAATCTTGCGCCTTCATGTTGGCGTTCGGGTGTGTGTTGGGAATGTGCGCCGTTTTGTCCCACATCCCAGAGGCAAACCCCTTGACGTGCACCACCTCCTCGGGCTTGTACGGAAAATCCGTCATAGGCGCGACGTTGCACCCCATTCTCGCGGCCTCCCACGCGCGCATGGCCCGCTTGTCAAAGCACATGGCATTGCCAGCGAACCGCCGGGCGGGTTGCGACGCCCGGCGCGGACGCGACCCCCGGGCCCGCTTGGGGGCGCTCTTGCGTCGGGTCGATGTGGACTTGCGGGCGGGCATGATCCCCTTTTTGTCAGGTGTCGACACGGAATTGTTTTTTCACATTTGGCGGGGGGAGGGTCAAAATCGGCTGATGTAAACATCCTTGGGGCTGTGCGCATAGATGCGTGCGTCGTGCACGGAATACCTTTGGACAATTCCGTCGTCGTCCTCCTTGATGAGGATCCCAAACCGCCACTCGACAACCTGGCCCTTTTTTGAAGACCCCAGCCGGATCGCCACGCGGGTCATCACTCGACCAGGATCGACGGGGCTTGCGGGTCGAGGTCGGCCCCGGGGTTATAGACGGACCCGCCGTAGTTAACGTCGTACACGCTGTTAAACCGCGCCACCGACGCCATCAGCTTGCTCGAGTGGTGGTCGATCCCGCCACCGCTCTCGCCCTGGAAGTACCCCGCCGAGCAAAAGCCGTGGCCGTCGGAGATGTTGTTGTCGCGCACAAACTGGACAATCACCCCGGCCTTGTGGGGCAACACCCGGGTCAGCGCCCACGGGACGTACACCACGCCGACCAGCTCGAACAGCGCCAGCTTCCACCGGGGCTGGTACGTGCGCTCGAGCGTTTCGACCGCCACCGCGGTCGAAACGTGCGCGTCATTCCACCGCTGGTCGGCCGGGAACAACACAGCGCGCACCCCGTCCGCCGCCGGGCCCTGCGCGTCCACCTCGATCGGGAGCGGGGGGTACGCCCACGGCTTGACCATCACCAACACGGCGCCGAGCACCCCGAGCCACCACCCGACCGACCGGTCCGCCGTCAGCTCGGCCAACACGATCGGGTCGTCGTACACGACCGCCATGATCCCCAGGACCAACACCGCGGCCGCGGCCACCATCGAGACCGCCCGACACACCGCGGCCATCACCGGGTACCGGCGGTGCGCAAACAGCCTCCTGGCGGGGGCGGCCAGCGTCCGCATCCGCTGCGCAAACTCGTGGTCCAGCTCCGAGTAGTGGCGGAGGCGGTAGTGCTCGGGCATCGAGATCCCGCGGGCCGAGAGCATCGACGGGAGCACCCGGCCGCCGTCGATCATCTCGAGCACGAGCCACAACACCCGGAAGATCAGGATGAACGGCGCCAACACCAGCGTGGCCCCGCCAGCGACCCAGAACATCCGCCGCATCGTCGCGGCGGCGGCGTCGGGGAACGCCCGCACGTCGTGCGCCATCCGGCCCTTGGCGTCGAAGCACGCGCTGTGGATGCACCGCTCGACGCACCAACAGAGTGTCGACGGCGCCAGCCGGTCCAGCGGGACGTCCAACACCCCGGCGCTGTACAGCCCGACCATCCAGTTGGCCTTGCGGGTGATCAGGTTGGTCTGCGTCAACACGTCGAGCGGCGCGCCCTCGGTGTCGTACAGCCGGTGCGCCACCTCGGACCACGGGACGGTGAGCACCATCGGGATCTTGAGCTTGTCGCGGAAGTACCGGTGCGCAAAGTGCATCTGGGGCACAAAGAACACCAGGTCCAACAGCTGGTACACGGCGTACGTCAACACGAGTACCGTGATGATCCAACACCACCCGGACATGGCGGCGAGCCGGGTGTAGTCGATGGGTTGGTTTCCGTAGCAGTCGACGCTGGTGAGCGGCGCCGTGTTCGCGGTTCCGTCGGGGCAGACGGCGTGGTCGTCCCGGGCCCACAGCGCGGCCCAGTCGATCGGGTCGCACACCAACGACACAAACGCCAGGTACACCGCGACCGTCCCGACGACGTTGGCCGCGCGGCGGGCCACCCCGCCGGCCATCCCGCCGTCGAGGTACACCGCGTAGATGGTCTGGCAGAGCCACTCCATCTCCGTGAACGCGCCCTCGTGCACATTCGGCGGCGAGGAGAGCAGCGAGGCCTCGATGTCGTCGTCCATCATGGCGTCTGCGAAAATGTGGGGCGGGGGTTGAGTTAAAAGGAGGGGGTCGGTGTTAAATGAGCGACAGCGGAACGTACGTCTGGGGTGGGCTGACATGGAAGCTGCTCCACGGGCTCGCCTCGCTCGGGCTCCGGGGGGCGGCGCTCCGCCGATTCATCGAGGCCATGGGCTTGGCCCTGCCCTGCGACGACTGTCGCCACAACCTTGAACGCCACATGGGCGCCCACGCCTTTGAGTGGGACGACGGCGAGCGGGCCGTGTTCGAGCTCCACGCCACGGTCAGCGCCGAGGTGCACCCCGGGTACGAGGGGCCGTCGCTCGCGGTGGTCCGGCGGCGCGCGGGGATGGTGGACCGCCACTTCACCGCGACCGACCTGGTGTCGCTGATGCACATCATCTTCAACGTGTGCGGGGCGGAGCGCGGCTCTGGGTACGAGGATGCGGTGTGCGAGTTTATTGAGGCGCTCATCGAGGTGTTGGCGCGGTACCGCCCCGACCTGGCGCAGATCGCCAAGGGGCTGCGGTTCTGCCACGGCTGCCTGCACGAAAAGGGCGGCCACGAGTGCGCGCGCTACATGTTGACCCTGGCCCCGCCGCTCATGGTCGTCCTAAGTTGATGAGGATGGAATTGTCGACGCCCCGACCACCGAGGGCAGACCGAGCGTGTCGCGACCGTACACTTCGCCCGCGAACATCCGGATCCCAAACACCAACAACCCGACCACGATGGCGGCTCCGACGCTTCGCATCACCCGGAAATTGTCGGTGGACCCGCCATGCGCGGGCGGCGTCCGCGCCGGGTACACGAGCAGCGACAGGCACAACCCGAACAAAAAGTACAGGACCGGATCGACCTGGGCAATCCCAAACGCCATGCCCTCCCTTTGGATTCATTAAACAGTCGGGAAAATTGCCACGTCCCACCAACACAGTCGCGGTTAACACCGCCACTCCCGGTGTCGCCATGTCCTTCTTCGGGGCGCCCAAACCCACTGCGGAGAAGGCCGGCCCCACCGTCACGGTCACGCACATTCTGGACAACCAGTTTTTCCACCTCGTGCACGGCCCCATCGTGCCCACGCCCAAGCTTCTGGCGGGCAGCGCCAGAACAACGGTGAAGGAGCTCAAGGGGCATATGTTGACGCATGTTGAATGGGCCTCCGCGTCCACGTTGTCGACCTCAACCAACAAGATGGATCGTGCGGCCGTGGTCACGATCAACAAGACCATCTGCATGCACGTTTGTTGGCGATCTCACGAAAATAATTCCAAAAAGCTCGAGTACAAGTTCCTCTCCGAGGCCCCGACACCCATCGCCGCCCCGGGAGAGTGTCTGTACCCGTACAAGAAAACGGAGTAAATCACTTTGCGGTGGAGCGGCGGCCGTCCTCCTTGCGGTACTTGAAGTAGTTTTGGACCTGCGTGGGAAGCTTCTTCTTCTTGATCGCCGCGGGGGTCCACTCCATGAGCTGGTCCACGTCGTCGGCCACCAAATCCTTGGCGGGGTCGAAATCTTTGAGCAACACCCCGCGCTCCGTGTACAGCCGATTCTTCCCCGAGCCGTGGAACAGGTGGTACACCCGCCCGAGCAACAGGTCGAGCTTCCCGTCGACCGCCGCCGCCGCCCTGGCCTGGTACTCGCGGGCCGCCTTCCCGAGCGCGGGGTTCCACCCGGGGTTCCAGTAACGCTCGGGCCACGTGGCGGGAAACGGCCCGTCCCGACTCGGGCTGTGCGAGAACGCGATGGCCATTACGATGTCGCCGTGCCCCAGGATCCCGAGGTCGAAGAAGGGGCGGTCCGGGTCGATCTGCGCCAGCGTCTCCCGCGACGCCGCCCACACCAGCCCCGGGTAGTACGTGATGAAAAACGGCGTCCCCGACGCGGTCCGGCGGTGGAAGTGATACAGAAACCCAAACGAGTTGAGGTACTGCTCGGTCCGCTGGAACGTCGCCACCGTCTCGTCCTCGCCCATCAGGTACGCGTGCGAGAACGGCTGGATGATCTTGGGGGCGTTGGGGCGGGTGAGCGCCGTCACGATCTTCTTGGGCCAGTCCGGGTCCGACAGGATGATGTCGCAGTCGGCCCACACCACAAACTTGCACTGCGGAGGCAGCAACTGAAACCCAATGTTGAGCAGCCGCTCCTTCATCCACATCAGGTTCCGGGTCTTGTCGTACGGAACCGCGACCACCTCGGTCGCCAGCGCGTCGATCTTGTCCGACTCGGGCAGCCCCTCGGTCCGGACGAGCATCAGGGGCACCCCCTTGCGGCGAAGCTCCTCGGCGAAGGCGACGTAGTTGTCGCGGCGGTTGGCGTACCCCATCGGGTTGAAGTAGCTGGTCAACACCCAGAGCGAACCTTGCCCCGCCCTTTCGGTTTTGGATCGGATGGATCCGGTGAAGCTGGGCATCTCCGCACTATTTGGCGCTGTAGTCTACAGAAAAAATGGCTCCGCTGGCGGTCGGCCTACTCACGCCCGTTCGGGCCGACGCCGCCATCCGAGCGTTTCACTGCGAGGCGAGCAAGCACGTCAACACCAGGTCGGCCCGGGTGTACACGACCGAGATCGAGCTGTGGGGGCGCCTCGGGTGCACGGTGTGGGTCCGGGTCAACCCCGCCACGCGGACGTACTCTCTCGGGGTGGGGTCGGTTTCGGAGGGGGACGCGGTCGAGTGGATCCACGTGCTCGAGCCCTTTGACGCCGTCGCGGGGACCAAACTAGCCAGGGTCGCCCAACGAGTGTGGTGGCACAACGACACGGCCGCGGCGATCGCGCCGCTGTACTCTACGCCTCTGATTCGGTAGCCCATCGCCGCGCGCACCCCTCGGTCCCACTCTCTTTGAGCGTCCTCTTCAGATCCCCCCACTCGGACGACGTCACCCGGAAGGGTTCATCGCTGTGCGCGCAGGTCCTCCCGGTGTTGACGGTCAGCGTGTACACCGCCAGCTCGGTCCCGTTGGGAGTGTGCTCGAGCCCGTCGACCAGCTTCTTAAAGTAGTGGCTGTGGCCGACGACGGCGACGTGCACCTCGGACTTGCGCAACCCGCACACCATCCCGACCACGTGGTCGACCAGCGCGGCGTAGTTGGCGTTCACCTGGCCGACCTGCACGGGGATGGCGTTGGCAACCCCCCGCGCCGACGTGTCGATCGTGATCCCGTTGTAGTCGCGGTCGTTCTCGATGTACGCCTTTTGGAGCTGGGCGGCTTCGGCGGTGTTGTCCTGGTTCAACCCAACGTAAGCGGCGATGGGGTAGTCGGTGAGCTCGTTGAGGTACGGCGTTGAGTACACCGTATCGAGCCTGTTGTGTCGCGCGTAGATTGCCCCCGTCTTGATGGCGCGGAGCAGCGGCGAAGTCACCACCAGGTCGAACTTGGTTTTGTTGGCGGCGGCGGCGTCGCGCACTTTGTCCACGCTAACCTCGGTGAGGTCGGGGTCGCTGTACAGGTGGTGAGCAATCAGATTCCAGATGGGAATATCGTTGGTCGCCTTGACAGCGTTGGCGCACGAGTACCCATGACGAATCAGGTGAAGGTGCACCGTTTTGGTGGGCATTGTGACTGTTTGCTTAGGCGGCGACCAATATTTCCTGTTTGGTGCGGGAGGGCTGGCGGTTAACCGCTGT
>Ga0180431_10003890_pt1 | contig 18862 bp, 18 predicted proteins | sample SS_ome_11_FD_132459 | JGI IMG/M metagenome (GOLD analysis project Ga0180431, IMG submission 132459) | Hypersaline lake sediment archaeal communities from the Salton Sea, California, USA - SS_1_MS_1 metaG | ecosystem: Environmental > Aquatic > Non-marine Saline and Alkaline > Hypersaline >... | reverse complement strand
CGCCGCCGCGCAGCGTCACCGGCCGCGCGGTGAGCGGCTCGACGGCCGGCCCGCGCAACACCTCTCCGTCCATCCCGAAGCGGGAGCCGTGACAGGCGCACACCGCTGCGCCGTCGACCACCTTGGACAGGGCGCAACCGGCGTGCGTGCAGCGGGCGACGAACCCTTTGAAGACGCCGTCGGTGGGCTGGGTGACCAGGGTGCCGTCGACGATCGTGCCGGAGCCGACCGGCACGTCGGCGGCCGCGGTCAGCGCCTGTCCCGCCACCGGAGGCGGGGCGACCGGCACCTCGCCGGCATTGGCACAGCCTGCCAGGGGCACGGCCGCGGCGCCGATCAGCACGGTGCGGCGGGTCACGTCGGTCATCGGGCCAGCTTAGGACCCGGCATCCCCGGTCGCCGCGGTTGGGCGGCCGTGCGTCCGGTTGGATAGGCTTGACCAGGTCATGACCGAGATCGAGAGCACCCCCGCGCTGCGGGTTTCCGACGCCGACCGCAGCGGGACCCTGCGCCGCCTGCACAACGCCGTGGCGCTGGGCCTGATCGACATCGGCGAGTTCGAGGAACGCTGCGCCCAGGTGCCCGGGGCCCGGCAGCCCGGCGAACTGCAGGCCCTGGTCAACGACCTGCCAGCTCCGGGCGCCATCGCGGCCTCGGCGGCCGACCGGCTGGAGTTGAGAGGCTGGCTGGGGTCGCTGCGTCGGCACGGAGAGTGGACGGTGCCGACCCGGCTGGCGCTGGTGCGCCGGGTGGGCTCGGTCAGCCTCGACCTCACCAATGCCCGGTTCACCGGTCCGGTGGTGGTGATCGAACTGGACATGGTGCGCGGCTCGGTGGACATCCGGTTGCCGGAGGGGGCCAGCGCCTCCATCGACGACGTCACGGTCTACGGCGGCAGCGCCCGGGACCGGCGCAAGGATCCGCCCGCCGACGGAAACCCGCATGTGGTGCTGACCGGTCGGGTGGTGCTGGGCTCGGTGAACATCCGCGGGCCCAGGCGGCCGCTGCTGCGGCGCGGTTAATCTGAGCCGGTGGCAGTGCGCAGCGCCCTTCGTCCCGGAGTGGTATCGCCCACCCTGGCGGTTCCGAACTCCATCGAGCGTCCGGAGTATGTCGGCCGGCCCACCGCCGAGGAGGGCCGCGAGCCCTGGGTGCAGACCCCCGAGGTCATCGAGAAGATGCGCGTCGCCGGGCGTATCGCGGCGGGCGCACTGGCCGAGGCCGGGCGGGCCGTCGCGCCCGGGGTCAGCACCGACGAACTCGACCGGATCGCCCATGACTACATGGTCGATCACGGCGCCTACCCCTCGACACTGGGCTACAAGGGATTTCCGAAGTCCTGCTGCACCTCGCTGAACGAGATCATCTGTCACGGCATCCCGGACTCGACGGTCATCGAGGACGGCGACATCGTCAATATCGACGTCACCGCCTATATCAACGGGGTTCACGGCGACACCAACGCGACGTTCCTGGCCGGGGATGTCAGCGAGGAGCACCGGCTGCTCGTCGAACGCACCCGGGAGGCCACGCTGCGGGCCATCAAGGCGGTCAAGCCCGGCCGTGCGCTGTCGGTGGTGGGCCGGGTGATCGAGTCCTACGCCAACCGTTTCGGTTACCACGTCGTGCGCGACTTCACCGGGCACGGGATCGGGACCACCTTCCACAACGGTCTGGTCGTCCTGCACTATGACGAGCCCGGGGTGGAGACGGTGATGCAGGCCGGTATGACCTTCACCATCGAGCCGATGATCAACCTCGGTTCGCTGGACTACCAGATCTGGGACGACGGCTGGACGGTGGCGACCAGGGACGGCAAGTGGACCGCGCAGTTCGAGCACACCATCGTGGTGACCGAGGACGGCGCCGAGATCCTGACCCTGCCGTGACCCGCCGAGGGTGAGCGGCGCGCTGCTGGTGGCGGGCACGACGTCCGACGCCGGCAAGTCGATGGTGGTGGCCGGGCTGTGCCGGCTGCTGGCCCGCCAGGGGGTCCGGGTGGCGCCGTTCAAGGCCCAGAACATGAGCAACAACTCGGTGGTCACCGCCGACGGTGGGGAGATCGGACGGGCCCAGGGGGTGCAGGCCCGCGCCGCCGGTCTGGAGCCCAGCGTGCGATTCAACCCGGTGCTGCTCAAACCGGGCAGCGACCGGACGTCGCAGCTGGTGGTGCGCGGAACCGCCTGGGGCACCGTGGGAGCCGCCGACTACATCACCCACCGCGACCGGCTGGCGGCGGTGGTCGGCGAGGACCTGGCCGCTCTGCGCGCCGAGTTCGACGCCGTGATCTGCGAGGGCGCCGGATCGCCGGCCGAGATCAACCTGCGCGCCACCGATCTGGCCAACATGGGCCTGGCCCGGTCGGCCGGCCTGCCCGTGGTCGTGGTCGGCGATATCGACCGGGGCGGAGTGCTGGCGCACCTGTTCGGCACCGTGGCCGTGCTCGAGCCGGAGGACCAGCGGCTCATCTGCGGTTTCGTGGTCAACAAGTTCCGCGGCGATCCAGCGCTGCTCGCCCCCGGGCTGGATCGGCTGGCGTCGCTGACCGGCCGGCCGACCTACGGGGTGCTGCCCTACAGCGACCGGCTGTGGATGGACTCCGAGGACTCGCTGTCGGTCCGGCCCGGTGAGATCGTCGGTGTGCCGGCCCCGCCGCTGGGCAGCCAACCGCTGCGGGTGGCCGCGGTGCGGCTGCCGAGGATCTCCAACTCGACCGACATCGAGGCGCTGGCGTGCGAGCCCGGGGTGCTGGTCCGCTGGGTCGACGATCCGACCGACCTGGCCGCAGCGGACGTCGTGGTGATCCCGGGCAGCAAGGCCACCGTCGCCGACCTCGGATGGCTGCACCGCACGGGGCTGGCCGCAGCGATCGCCGGGCACGCCCGGGCCGGTCGGGTCGTGCTGGGCATCTGCGGCGGTTTCCAGATGCTGTGCCGGAGCATCGAGGACGCCGTGGAGAGCCGTGCCGGCACGGTCGACGGCCTCGGCCTGCTCGATGCCGACATCGAGTTCGGACCGGTCAAGGAACTGCGGCGCTGGCAGACCCCGCTGCGCGGCTACGAGATCCACCACGGGCGGGTGGCTCGGTGCGGGGAGACCGCCTGGTTCGAGGCCGACGGGACGGCGCAGGGCTACCTCCGCGGCGCGGTGTTCGGCACCCATTGGCACGGGCTGTTCGACAACGACGACTTCCGGCGGCGCTGGCTCACCGATGCCGCGCGCGCGGCCGGGCGTGACGGCTTCCGGGTCGCCGAGGACATCAGCGTGCCCGACCGGCGGGAAGCCCAGATCGACACGATCGCCGACCTGCTCGCCGGGCACCTCGACCTCGCGGCGGTGTTCGGGCTGCTCGACGAGTTGCCGGCGGCTGCACCGGTGATCAGCAGCTCGGTCGGTGTCCTACCCTGAGTGCCATGATGCGCAGCGTCCGAATCGTGGCGGCAGGCGTGGCGGTGCTGGCCGGGGTCGGCTGCGCGACCACGGTGCCCGGTGCCGCCACCTGGCCCGGGGAGACCCTGGCCCGGGCGGCGCTGACCCAGAGCGACTTCCCGGCCGGGGTGAACTTCGACCGCATCACCGAGCAACCCGGCCAGCCCGACGGCGCCGGGGGGCCCGGTTCGATGTTGTCCCGGCCGGCGGGCTGCGCCAACGCGCTGACCACTGTGATCGGCGCCTCGGCCGAGCGGGGGCCGGGCAGTGCTGCCAAGTACGCGGTCTCCTTCGACGGAGCGCGCATCGTGATGACCCTGCTGTCGTGGAACCTGGACATGGAGACACTGCGCGCGGCGGCCGATCGCTGCGCGAACTTCGAGGCGTTCTTCGACCCCGCCTCCGAGGGGATCCCGATCACCACCACCGATCTCGCCGGGCTCGACCCCGATGCGCTGGGGTACCAGCAGACCATGCAACTCGGCAACTCGCCGAGCAGCGTCTACATGGGCTTCCAGAATGTCGGCAGGCTGGCCGTCTTCGGGATAGCCTTCCCCGCTCCCAATCCCTCCATCGAGCCCAAAGCGACTCTGCCGCAGACGTTCCTGGACGTCTTCACCCGGCAGGTCGCCAAGATGCGGGCTTCCTGATATCAGCCTGAGAAGCCGGCCGGAAGCGGGCCGGGCCACGCTCTGAGCCATTAGCGTGTGGCAATGGCAGCGGCGATGATGACCGTGGACGGCTTTCCGGTTCCGGTCGACGTCAGCGAGGGCGACCGCGGTCCGCACGTCGTCGTGCTGACCGCCGAGCGGCATCCGCCCTCTACCTATGACGCGTTGTGCCGGCGCCTGCACGTCGCCGCCCTGCGAACGGTGGTGATCGGCGCCGACCCGCGGCTGCATCCCAAGGCGGTGCTCGCCGTTCTCGACGCGGTGGAGGTCCCCTGGGCGGTGCTGGCCGGTGACCGGTTCGGCGCCGAGTTGGCCTGGGAACTGGCGGCGGCCCGGCCGGAGCGGTTCACCGGACTGGTCGTCATCGACCGCGGGCACCCCGCCGTACCGGACCGGCACGGTGTGATCCGGGACCGGGACTGCCCGCCGGTCGAGGTCAACACCACCGCACTGGCCTCCAGCCCAGCCGCCCGCGCGGTGGCCAAAGCCAGCCAGCACCTCGTGCACAGCGACTACCGACTGGTGGACTTCAGCCTCCGCCGGCCCGCGGCCGAGGCCACCGCCCAACTGGCCGCCGAGATCGTGTTGCGCAGCAGTTTTTGGTGATCGTCGGGCTCAGTCGGTGTGGCCTTTGAGGATCTCGTCCTCGATGGTGCCGCCCAGCCCCTCGCTGGCCGGGTCATACCCGTGCAGTCCGCCGGTGACGGCGTACTCCTCCTCGGGGGAGAGCACCAGACGGTGGCGGCCGTACGCGCCGAAGATCAGCAGCCCGATCGCGTAGAGCGCGGCGATGGTGATCACCGCCGGGCGATAGGTGGGGTTGATCAGCACCGCCACGAAGGTGATCGCCGCGATCACGAAGGCCACCACCGCGCCGGTGTTGCCCACCGGGCTCACCCAGGGCCGACGGGCGTCGGGGAACTTGCGGCGCAGCAGAACGAAGGACACCATCTGCAGCATGTAGGCCAGCACCGCACCCCACACCGCGATGTTGAGCACCACGTCACCGGCACCGGAGTTGACGCTGACCACCAGCAGTGCGACGAAACCGATCAGCGCGCCGGCGGTCAGCGCGACGTAGGGGGTCTGACGGCTTCCGGTGAGCGACAGAACTTTCGGGTAGTAGCCCGCACGGCTCAGCGAGTACAGGTTGCGTCCGTAGGCGTACATGATGCCCTGCAGACTGGCCAGCAGGCCGATCAGGGCGAACGCCGACAGCACGGCGGCCCAGCCGGTCGGCAGGAACGCGCGGAATCCGTCCAGCAGCGGCTCGTCGGAACTGCCCAGCGCCGCCGAACCGGTGACCGCCGGGTTGAGCACGTAGACGATCGCGGCGCAGCCCACCAGGCTCACCAGGCCCCACAGTCCGGCCTTGGGGATGTCCCGGCTGGGGTTGTGCGCCTCCTCGGCGGCCAGCGGGAGTTCCTCGATTCCGAGGAAGAACCACATCGCGAACGGCAGCGCGTAGAGCACGCCAAGAACTCCGAACGGCAGGAACGAACTCGATCCCGCGGCCGCGGGATCCGGTGCGATATCGAGCAGCTTGCCGAAGTCCACCGCACCGTTGGCGAAGGCCAGCACACCGAAGAGCACCAGGATGCCGATCGAGACCAGCGCGACCACCAGGGCGAACCGGAACGAGACCTCCGCGCCCCAGGAGTTCAGCCCCACGAAGATCGCGTACAGCAGAATCCACCACAGCCAGGCCGGCAGCGAGACTCCGAACAGGTCCGCGGTCACCGCGTCGGCGTAGCTGGCCGAGAAGTAGACGACCACCGCGGTGGTGAAGACATACTCGATGGTCTCGGCGAACCCGGTGATGAACCCGCCCCACGGTCCCATCGCCGCGCGGGCGAAGGAGTAGGCGCCGCCGGTGTGCGGCATCGCCGCCGACATCTCGCCGATGGAGAACAGCATGCCGAAGTACATGACGATGATCACCAGCGCGGCGATGCCCAGCCCGCCCCAGCCGGCCGCCCCGATGCCGAAGTTCCAGCCCGAGAAGTCCCCGGAGATGACGGCGGCCACACCGATGCCCCACAGACCCCAGAACCCGGCCGTCCGCAGCAGCGTCCGCTTCTCGAAGTAGCCGTCTCCGGCCTGCCGGTAGGTAACCCCGGAGGTCGTCATCGTCGGGTGCTCTGCGGCCATCGGGGCAGAATAGGATGCCCAGGGACGTTTGGCACGGCAATCGCCGCACCGTCCGGCGTCGAGCATGCGAGGGAAAGGCTCCGATGGTCCATCCGGTGAGCGGGCTGCTCGGCCTGCCGGAGTTGGAGGGCATGGTCCGCGCCGGGGAGATCTACACGGTGATCGTCGGCTTCGCCGACATGCAGGGCCGGCTGACCGGAAAACGAGTGGCCGCCCGGTTGTTCGTCGAGGAGGTCGCCGCGCACGGCGCCGAGTGCTGCAACTACCTGCTGGCCGTCGACGTCGAGATGAACACCGTTGCCGGCTACCCGATGTCGAGCTGGGACACCGGATACGGAGACATGGTGATGCGCCCCGATCTGCGGACCCTGCGGCGCATCCCGTGGCTGCCCGGCACCGCGCTGGTGCTGGCCGACCTCTTCGACCACGACGGGCAGCCGGTGCCGGTGGCGCCGCGATCGGTGCTGCGCGCCCAACTCGACCGGCTGGCCGACCGCGGCCTGACCGCTTTCGTGGGCACCGAACTGGAGTTCATGGTCTTCGACGAGCCCTACCGGCAGGCTTGGGCCTCGGGCTATCGCGGCCTGACCAAGGCCAGCGACTACAACGTCGACTACGCGATCCACGCCTCGACCCGCCTCGAGCCGCTGCTGCGCGATATCCGGCTGGGCATGGACGGCGCCGGGATGTACTGCGAAGGTGTCAAAGGCGAGTGCAATCCCGGCCAGCAGGAGATCGCCTTCCGCTATGCCGAGGCGATGGCGACCTGCGACAACCACACCGTTTACAAGAACGGCGCCAAGGAGATCGCCGACCAGCACGGCAAGAGCCTGACCTTCATGGCCAAATTCGATGAGCGCGAGGGCAACAGCTGCCATGTCCACCTGTCCCTGCGCGGCGAGGACGGCAGCGCCACACTGGCCGATCCGCACCAGCCGTCGGGAATGTCCGCGACGTTCCGCAGCTTCCTGGCCGGCCAGCTGGCCACCCTGCGGGAGCTGGCCCTGTTTCACGCCCCGAACATCAACTCCTACAAGAGGTTCGCGGACGGAAGCTTCGCGCCGACCGCGATCGCCTGGGGACCCGACAATCGCACCTGCGCGCTGCGGGTGGTGGGCCACGGTCACTCGATGCGGGTGGAGTGCCGGGCCCCGGGCGGCGACGTCAACCCCTACCTGTCGGTGGCCGCGCTGATCGCCGGCGGGTTGCACGGCATCGACCACGGACTGGAACTGCCCGACCCGTGCCGGGGCAACGCCTACCTCAGCGGAGCTCCGCGGCTGCCCGGCACCCTGACCGAGGCCGCCGAGTTGCTCAAGTCCTCGGCGGTGGCGCGTGAGGCGTTCGGCGGCCGGGTCGTCGAGCACTACCTCAACAACGCCCTGGTCGAGGTTTCGGCGTTCAACGCCGCCGTCACCGACTGGGAGAGGATCCGCGGGTTTGAGCGCCTCTGAAACCCGCCCGGTCATCGGCCTGACGACCTACCGCCAGCGCGCCCAGTCCGGGGTGTGGGACGTCCAGGCCGCCTTCCTGCCCGCGGTGTACCTCGACGGGGTCACCCTTGGCGGTGGCGCCGTCACCCTGCTCCCTCCGCAACCGGCCGACAACGCCGCACGGGTACTGGACGGGCTGGACGGGCTGGTCATCACCGGCGGCGCCGACGTCGACCCGGGCGCCTACGGCGATGACCCGCACCCGCACACCGACACCCCGGCCGGGGACCGCGACGCCTGGGAGTTCGCCCTGCTGGCCAGGGCGCTGGAGCGCCGGATGCCGGTTCTGGGCATCTGCCGCGGCGCCCAGGTTCTCAACGTCGCCCTCGGCGGGACTCTGCACCAGCACCTTCCCGACCTGCTCGGCCACCACCGCCACCGGCTGGGCGAGGCGCGGTTCTCCACCACCGAGGCACGTACCGTGCCCGGAACCAGGCTGGCCGGTCTGGTCGGCGCGGGGGTGCGCGGCAAGTGCTACCACCACCAGGCCATCGACCGCCTCGGCGAGGGGCTGACGGTCAGCGCCACCGACGCCGAGGGGGTCATCGAGGCCGTCGAAATCCCCGGCGAGCACTTCGTGGTGGCCGTGCAGTGGCACCCCGAGGAGACCCTCGACGACGTGCGGCTGTTCACCGGGTTGGTCCGGGCCGCCGCCAGCCACGCCGCGGCGGGAGTCGACCGGTGAGCGCCGCCGAGATCGTCAACCCCGCCACCGAACAGGTGCTGCGCACCGTCGAACTGCTCGACGCCGATGCCGTGGACGCCGCGGTCGCCCGCGCGGTGATCGCGCAGAAGGGCTGGGCGGCGCAGCCGCCCGCGCACCGGGCCGCCGCGCTGCGGGATTTCGCCGCCGTCGTGGGCCGGCACATCGGCGAACTCGCGGCCCTCGAGGTGGCCAACTCCGGGCACCCGATCACCGCGGCGGAGTGGGAGGCCGGGCACGTCCGCGACGTCCTGCAGTACTACTCCGCCGCTCCCGAGCGGCTGACCGGCAAGCAGATCCCGGTGGCCGGCGGGGTGGACATCACCTTCCACGAGCCGATCGGGGTGATCGGCGTGATCACCCCGTGGAACTTCCCGATGACCATCGCGGCATGGGGTTTCGCCCCGGCCCTGGCCGCCGGCAACGCGGTCCTGGTCAAGCCGGCCGAATGGACACCGCTGACCACGATGCGACTCGGTGAACTGGCCTTGGCGGCCGGGCTTCCCGACGGGCTCTTCCAGGTGCTGCCCGGCAGGGGAACCGTGGTGGGCGAGCGTTTCGTCACCCACCCCGGCGTCGGCAAGGTCGTCTTCACCGGGTCCACCGAGGTGGGCACCCGGGTGATGGCAGGTGCCGCCGCGGCGATCAAGAGGGTCACCCTGGAGTTGGGCGGCAAGAGCGCCAACATCGTCTTCGCCGACTGCGATCTGGCCCGCGCCGCGGCGACCGCGCCCTACGGTGTTTTCGACAATGCCGGGCAGGACTGCTGTGCCCGCAGCCGGATCCTCGTGCAGCGCAGCGTCTTCGACCGATTCATGGAACTTCTGGAACCGGCCGTCAAAGGTGTCGTGGTCGGTGACCCGGCGCTGCGCGAAACCGAGATGGGGCCGCTGGTCTCCCGCGCCCACCGGGAGTCGGTGGCCGGCTACGTCCCCGACGGGGCCCCGGTCGCCTTCCGCGGGTCCGCCCCGGAGGGGCCCGGCTTCTGGTTCCCGCCGACGGTGCTCACCCCGCAGCGGTCCGACCGCACGGTGACCGAGGAGATCTTCGGGCCGGTGGTCGCGGTGCTGCCGTTCGACGACGAGGCCGACGCCATCGCACTGGCCAACGCCACCCGCTACGGGCTGTCCGGGTCGATCTGGACCGACAACCTGGCCCGCGCGTTGCGGGTCAGCCGGGCCGTCGAATCGGGCAACCTCAGCGTCAACTCGCACTCCTCGGTTCGCTACAACACCCCGTTCGGCGGGTTCAAGCAGTCCGGGCTGGGCCGCGAACTGGGCCCCGACGCGCCTGAGCAGTTCACCGAGACCAAGAACGTCTTCATCGACGTCCCGCCGACAGGAGCAGCGCCGTGACAGCACACAACCCGGTCGACCTCACCCAGCGGCTGGCCGGAAAGGTGGCGGTGATCACCGGCGCCGGCGGCGGGATCGGACTCGCCGCGGCGCGGCGGATGCGCGCCGAGGGCGCCATCGTCGTGATCGCCGACATCGACCCCGACGCCGGCGGGGCGGCCGCCGAGGAACTCGGTGGCACCTTCGTCGCCTGCGACGTCGCCGACCAGGACGCGGTGGACGCTCTGTTCGACACCGCGGCGGCCACCCACGGGTCGGTGGACATCGCCTTCAACAACGCCGGCATCTCACCGCTGGACGACGACGTCATCGAGAACACCCCGCTGGAAGCCTGGCAGCGGGTCCAGCAGGTCAACCTCACCAGCGTCTACCTGTGCTGCCGTGCGGCGCTGCGGCACATGGTGCCCGCCGGCCGGGGCTCGATCATCAACACCGCCTCGTTCGTCGCGGTGATGGGCTCGGCGACCTCGCAGATCTCCTACACCGCCTCCAAGGGCGGGGTGCTGGCGATGAGCCGCGAACTCGGGGTGCAGTTCGCCCGGCAGGGGGTCCGGGTCAACGCGCTGTGCCCCGGGCCGGTCAACACCCCGCTGCTGCAGGAACTGTTCGCCAAGGACCCCGAACGGGCCGCGCGCCGGCTGGTGCACATCCCGGTGGGCCGCTTCGCCGAGGCGGACGAGATCGCGGCCGCGGTCGCGTTCCTGGCCAGCGACGACGCCTCGTTCATCACCGCCTCGACGTTCATGGTCGACGGCGGCATCAGCTCGGCCTATGTGACGCCGCTCTGAGTGACGCCGCTCTGAAGTCACTCCGCTCTGAGTGACGCCGCTCCGGTCAGCCGGCGCGGTCGTCGCGGCGCGCGGCGCTGATGAGGTCCTCGCGGGCACGCGCCACCCGGGAACGGATGGTGCCCACCGGACAGCCGCACACCTCGGCGGCCTCGGCGTAGGACAGCCCCAGGACCCCGGTGAGCAGCAGCGCGTCGCGGCGGTCGGAGTCCAGTGCGTCCAGCAGCATCCGGATCTCGATGATGTCCTCGAACCGGGCCGCGCCGGGCCGGGCGTCCAGCATCGCCTCCAGGTCGGCCCCCGCTGCCTTGCGGGGGCGCGCCTGGTTGCGCCGGATCTGGTCGACGACGACCCGGCGGGCGATCGACAGCAGCCAGGTCCGCGCCGAGGACCGCCCGGCGAACCGGGGCAGCGCGCCGAGGGCGCGCAGGAATGTCTCCTGGGTCAGATCGTCGGCGCTGCCCGGGTCGGCCAGGAAGGCCACGGTCCGCCACACGTCGTCGCGGGTGAGGGCGATGAAGCGTTCCAGCGCGACCCGGTCGCCGCGACCGGCGGCCAGTGCCAGCGTGGTGGCCTGATCCTCATCACCCACGAGTCAGCACTCTAGGCGATCGGGAAGGAGGCGTCGTCGCGCAGGGCGGAATCGGCGAGTAGTTTTTCCGGTGTCGGCCGGGAACTCCGGCCCGGCTCCGCACGACTTGTTCTCCGGGGGCCGGAAAGACCGTCACCGGCTGTGACCAGTGCCAGGCGAGGAGGACGATGACCGCGACCGTCATCGGCGGACCGGACACCCCCCAGGTGCGCCGGGTGGAACTCGACGTCTCGGGTATGACCTGCGGGGCGTGCGCCGCCCGGGTGGAGAACCGGCTCAACAAGCTCGACGGGGTGCACGCCTCGGTGAACTACGCCACCCGGGTGGCCACCGTCGACGCACCCGAGGGCGTCGCCACCGAGGACCTGTGCGCGGTGGTCACCAAGGCCGGCTACCAGGCCCAGCCTCGCGGGAGCAGCGCCGAGTTCAGCGCCGACCCCGACGCGGAGGTGGCGCGCTCCCTGCTGGTGCGGTTGGGGGTGGCGGCGGTGCTGTTCGTGCCGCTGGCGCACCTGTCGGTGATGTTCGCGGTGCTGCCCGGCACCCGATTTCCCGGTTGGCAGTGGCTGCTGACCGCCCTGGCGCTGCCGATCGTGACCTGGGCCGCCTGGCCGTTCCACCGGGTGGCGCTGCACAACGCGATGCGGCGCACCGCCTCGATGGAGACGCTGATCTCGGTGGGCGTCACCGCGGCCACGGTGTGGTCGCTCTACACCATCTTCGTCGGCCACCGCGCGGCCGAACCGTCCGGAGTGTGGCAGGCGATCATCGGCAGTGACGCCATCTACCTGGAGGTCGCCGCCGGCGTCACGGTGTTCATCCTGGCCGGCCGGTACTTCGAGGCCCGGGCCAAATCCAAGGCCGGCAGCGCGCTGCGGGAACTGGCCGCGCTGAGCGCCAAGAACGTCAACGTGCTGACCCCCGACGGGTCGGAGATGCTGATTCCCGCCGACGAACTCAAGGAGCAGCAGCGTTTCGTCGTGCGTCCGGGAGAGACCATCGCCGCCGACGGGCTGGTGGTCGAGGGCAGCGCGGCGATCGACATGAGCGCGATGACCGGTGAGGCCAAACCGGTCCGGGCCCAGTCCGGGGGCAGCGTGGTGGGCGGAACCATCGTGCTGGACGGCCGCCTGGTGGTGGAGGCCGCCGCGGTCGGCGCGGACACCAAGTTTGCCGGCATGGTCCGGCTGGTCGAGGAGGCCCAGGCCGGCAAGGCCGACGCGCAGCGGCTGGCCGACCGGATCGCCGGGATCTTCGTGCCCGCGGTGTTCGTGATCAGTCTGCTCACCGCCGCGGGATGGCTGCTGGCCGGTGCCGGCGGGGACCGCGCATTTTCCGCGGCGCTGGCCGTGCTGGTCATCGCCTGCCCGTGCGCGCTGGGGCTGGCCACCCCCACGGCGATGATGGTCGCCTCGGGCCGCGGGGCCCAGCTGGGCATCTTCCTCAAGGGCTACCGGGCGCTGGAAGCCATTCGCAGCGTCGACACCGTGGTGTTCGACAAGACGGGCACGCTGACCACCGGGGCGCTGGCCGTCACCACCGTCACCCCGGTTCCCGGTTGGGACGCCGCCGAGGTGCTGGCGCTGGCCGCCGCCGTCGAGACCGCCTCCGAGCACGCCATCGCCGCCGCGGTCGTCGCGGCGACCGCCGAGCGCCGCGAGGTCCGGGAGTTCCGGGCCACACCGGGCAGCGGAGCCGCCGGCGAGGTGGCGGGCCGGCAGGTGCGGGTCGGCCGTCCGGGCTGGGTGGCCGGCGGGCGCCCGGTCCCGGAGCAGGTCGAGCAGGCCCGCCGGGACGGTGAGGCCCGTGCCGAGACCGTGGTGCTGGTCTCGGTCGACGACGAGGTGTGCGGGGCGATCGCGGTGGCCGACGCGGTCAAGGACACCGCCGCCGAGGCGGTGTCCGCCCTGCACGAACGCGGCCTGCGCACCGTGCTGCTCACCGGCGACAACGCGACCACCGCCGCGGAGGTCGCCGCCGCGGTCGGCATCGACGAGGTGATCGCCGAGGTGCTGCCGGAGGGCAAGGTCGAGGTCGTCGAGCAGTTGCGCGAGCAGGGCCGGGTGGTGGCCATGGTCGGCGACGGGATCAACGACGGGCCCGCCCTGGTCTCCGCCGATCTCGGCCTGGCCATCGGTCGGGGCACCGATGTGGCGATCGCGGCGGCCGACATCATCCTGGTGCGTGACGACCTGAGGTCGGTGCCCCAGGCCCTCGACCTGGCGCGGGCGACCATGCGCACCATCCGGGTCAACCTGGGCTGGGCGTTCGGCTACAACGTGGCGGCGATCCCGATCGCCGCCGCCGGCCTGCTCAACCCGCTGATCGCCGGCGCGGCGATGGCGTTCTCCTCGTTCTTCGTGGTCACCAACAGCTTGCGACTGCGTAAATTCGCCACCTCACCGAAAGGACACCGATGACACCGAGCACCCAGACCTTCGCCGTGACGGGGCTGAGCTGCCAGAGCTGTGTCAAGCACGTCACCGAGGCCCTGACCGCGCTGCCCGGCGTCACCGCGGTTCGGGTGGATCTCGGCGCGGACGGCCCCTCGACCGTGCATGTCGAGGCTGACCGGGTGCTCGGCGGGGCCGAGGTCGCCGAGGCGCTGGCCGAGGAGGGCGATTACGCCCTGGTGTGAGCCGACCGGTCCGGCGGGTCCGCTGCCGTAATATCCGGTGAGCAACATCTACCGAGGAGGACGCCATGCCCCGAACCGTCGGCGAACGCTACGAGTGCAGTGAGTGCGGCGCGGCACTGGTCTACGAGAAGGCCTGCCCCTGCTGCAAGCCCGCCTCGGACCACGGCGAGGTCTGCTGCGGCAAGCAGATGAGCAAGGCGGGCGGCTAGCGCCGGGTTCGCGCCAGCTCCCGCAGCATCGCGTTGTAGGCCTCCATCTCATCGTCGGCGTAGCCCGACTCGGCGTGCCGGTCAGCCCGCTCAGCGCTCCGGCGGTCTTGGCGGGCCCACTGGACCACCAGCGCGACGACCACCATCAGGATCGGCAGTTCGCTTGCGCCCCAGGCGATCGCGCCTCCGAGATGCTGGTCGTCGTTGAGATTGGGAACCCACGGCAGGGCCAGTCCGCGGTAGAAGTTGCCACCGACCTCCGACGTCATCGACATCATGGCGATCCCGAAGAAGGCGTGGAACGGCATCACCGCGAACAGCAGACCCAGCCGGCCGATGAACGGCAGCCTGCGGGGACCGGGATCGACCCCGATGATGCCCCAGTAGAAGAGGTATCCGGTGAGCATGAAGTGCAGGCTCATGAACTCGTGACCCCAGTGGTAGCGCACCAGGGTGTCGAACAACGGGGTGAAGTACACCGCGTACAGCGAGCCGACGAACAGCACGAAGGCCGTGATCGGGTTGGACAGGAACCCGGTGAAGCGTGAGTGGATCACCCGCAGCAGCCATTCCCGCGGGCCGGGCGGCTGCCCGCTGCCGGCGGTCGGCAGCGCCCGCAGTGCCAACGTCACCGGTGCTCCGAGCACCAGCAGGATCGGGACGAACATGTTCAGCGTCATGTGTTCGACCATGTGGACGCTGAACATCGCCGACCCGTAGGAACGCACCCCGGACCCGGTGGCCAGCACCAGCGACAGACATCCGGCCAGCCAGGACACCAGCCGGCCCACCGGCCACCGGTCGCCGCGGCGGCGCAGCCGGGCGACACCGACCAGATAGGCGGCGGCCAGCAGCAGTCCCGCGGTGCCCAGGAAGGTGTCGAACCGCCAGAAGGTCAGCAGCCGCAGCGCGGTGGGGGCGCCGGGTAGGTCGTAGCCCAGCAGGATGTCGAAGATGGTGGGCTGCTCGGCCAGCAATCGCGGCGCGGTCTGCACGCTCATCCCGGATACGCAGGCGACGGCGACCATCGCGGTCAGCGCGGAGACCACCGTCGCCGCCCGGCCCGGCTGCCCGCCGGCCCGGACCGTGCGTCGTTGCCGGAGGTCGATGACCGATCCGGCCAGCAGAGCGGCGGCGGCGAGCAGTCCGAGCCGCCCGTAGCCCGAGCCGAGCAGCAGGCCCGGACCGGCCAGCAGCGCCAGCAGAAACGCTCCGTACCCCAGCGCTACCGCGCCGGCCAGCAGCGCCACCGTCTGGGGATAGCCACGCTCCGGTTGCTGCCCGGGCGTGCCGGCGGCGGCGATCTTCACCCCGGTCAGGACCGCCAGCGCGAGGGCGAACACGATCACCGAGCCGGTCGCGTAGTCGTGGTCGGGACCCTGTCCGGCATTACCGGTGACCGGCACGGCGACCACCGCTACGACCGCCGGGATCATCAGCACCACATGCCATTCCCACCGGACGGTCAGCCGCAGCCCGACCGCGACCAGGGTGGCGAAGACCGCTGCGGCCACCCAGCCGCGGGCCGCCTCGGAGGCGCCCACCGCCGACCCCAGCTGGCCGCTGGCCAGCACCCGGCCCACCGGGACACCGGCGTCGGCGGAGGCCTGCAGGGCGACCATGGCGACGGCCCCGGCCACCCAGACCAGCGAAAGCCGTTCGGCCATCAGGTGGGTGCGGAACGCCGCCGTGTCCAGCACGCCCCGCTCGTCGGGCCGCGCGGTGATCACCAGGAAAACCAGCCCACCCAGACAGGCAGCGCCGGACAGGGTCGCGGTGAACATGCCGAGAACCTGCGCCGCCGAGGTCGGCGAGCCGGACCGGTAGGACATCAGCAGGGCGGCCAGAACCGCGGCGGCCGCGAGAAGCCAGCGCGCCGCCGGGAAGGTGTGTCGCTGTTGAGTCGTGGTGGCCGTGGTTCGCTCCCGTCCGGTGTATCCGGAGTCTACGACGCAGACGCCGGGCGGTCTCAGGCCGCCGAACCGTCGGTGGGACGCAGATGGCTGCGGCGCCGCCCGCGGGCCGCCCGCTCGGGCAGCACGATCTCGCCGGGTTCGCCTGGCATCGCACCGGGGTGGGGCTCGGGACCGGCCGGACGGTCACCCCGCCACACCAGAAATGCCAGTACCGCCCCGGCCACCACCGGCAGGTGGCTGGCGGCCCGCCCGGCGGTGACCGTTCCGGCGATCGCGTCGGCGACCACGTAGCCGGCCAGCACGGCGCTGAACGCGGCCAGCACCCAGGCCAGCCCGGCAGCGGCCGCCGGCCGCCAGGCCGCCGCCAGCATCGCCGCTCCGAGCGCCGCGGACCATGCCGTGGACTCGTTGATCAGATGGCCGCCGGTGACCGCGTGCCCGGCGTCGGGGTGCACGCCGAACCCCTGGGCGGCGGCCAGGACGAGTTGGATCACGCCGACCGCCCCGAGCGCCCAGCGTCGCCATGACACCCCGCCCAGCGCGCGCCGGATCTCGTCGCGGCGGGTCCGGCGGGCCTTGGCCGGGGTGACCGCAGCCACCTGCGACCGGCCGGCCAGCCGTCGCAGCAACTGGGTCTGCTCGACGGCGTCGGCCTGCCACTGCCGGCAGGGTCCGCAGTTGGCCAGGTGTTCGTCGAGACGGGTCGCGGGCACGGGTTCGCGCTCGCCGTCGATCCGGGCCGACAGCGCCTCCCGGGCCACGCTGCACTCCACGGTCCAATAGTCGCGCACCGCCGCGGATGGTTCCCGGCGGATCGTCACAATTCCCCCGACAGGTAGCGCTCCCGTACTGCCACCCGCTGGATCTTGCCGCTGGTGGTGCGCGGAATCCGGCCGCGGGGGACCAGCACGATGTCATCGGCGGAGAAGCCGAAAGCGGTCCGGACCGTCGCCGCGACGGCGTCGCGCAGCCCCCCCTGGTCGCCGGCGGCGGGCCCGGTGCCCACCACGGCGATGACCGACTCCCGGCCGCGCCGCTCGTCGGGCGCGGAGAACACCACCGCGCAGCCGATCTGCGGCAGGTTCTCGATCTCGCGTTCGACGTCGTAGGGCGGCAGGTTGCGGCCGCGCACGATCAGCATCTCCTTACTGCGGCCGACCACGAACAACTCGCCGTCCTCGAGGAAGCCTCGATCACCGGTGTCGTGCCAGCCGCCCGGCGGGGCGCACAGCGTGCCGCCGGCCTGCCGATAGCCCAGCATCACCGAGGGTCCGCTGATCCGGATGTCGCCGACCACCCCGTCGGGCACCTCGCCGCCGTCGGGCCCGGTGATGCGCACCCGCATGCCGTCGATCGGTGCGCCGCACGACACCACCGCGGGGTGCGTGCCGACCCCGCGGGTGCGGACCCGACCGAAGCCCCCGGCCGGTGCCGGCCGCAGCGCCAGGGTCGTGGCCAGTACCGACTCGGCCATCCCGTAGCAGGGCACCAGGGCCTCTGGGCGCAGCCCGAGCGGGGCGTAGTCCTCGGCGAATCCCCGCAGTGTCGGGACCGGGATCGGTTCCGCGCCGACGTAGCCGAAGCGCAGCGCCGACAGGTCGATGCCGGACCCGTCCCGGGACCGGCCGAGGGCCTCGGTGGCGGCGCGGTAGGCGAACGGCGGCCCGGCGGTCACCGTGGAACCGTGCCGGGTCATGTGCCGCGGCCAGGCCAGCGGGTCCCGCAGAAACGCCAGCGGCGCCATCAGCCCGAGCGGCAGCCGGTAGACCAAAGCGCCGAGCGTCTGGACCAGACCCATGTCGTGGTAGAGCGGAAGCCAGCTGAACACCCGGTCGCGATCCGGGGACACCGCCATGGCGTGCGCCAGCGCCGCGATGTTGTGCGCGACGGCGGAGTGGGAGAGCACCACCGCCTTGGGTGCCGACGTCGAGCCCGACGTCAACTGGATGTGGTGGATGTCGCCGGGGGCGGGGGCCGGACCGGCCGGCCACTCGGCGGGGGGCGGACCGTGGAGTTCGTCGAATCCGATCACCGGCAGCGCGGCCGCGAACCGCGGCTCGGCGAGGACCAGGGCCGGGTCGACCACCTCGATCGCGGCGCGCAGGTGCCGGACTCCGGCGGACTCCGGACGCGACGGGGTCGGCGGCGGGGCCACCGCGCACGGCACCGCGCCGATCAGCAGAGTCCCCAGCAGTGTGGCCAGGTAGTCCTCGGAGGTGTTGGTCAACAGCACGATTCGGTCGCCGCGGCCGATTCCCCGGCCCCTGAGTCCGGCGGCTCGCGCCAGCACACGTTCGGCCAGCCCCGGTCCGGTCAGAGTGCCCAGGTGGCCCCGGGCGTCGAAGAAGTCCAGCGATGCCAACTCGCCGCCGAGCAGCAGGCGATAGTCGACCGCCCCGCCGGCCAGCGCCGGCGCGGTCCGGCCCACATGGTCGGCCACCTCCGTCGAGAACACCGTCACGCCCCGCCCGGCCCCCCGTCACGTCTGCGCGCCTTCGCGCTGACCCGCTCGATGATGTGGTCGGCGGCCTCGCCGACGGTGGTGAAGGAAAACGCCGCCTCCTCGTCGATGAACACCGAGAACCGGTCCTCCAGGTCGTTCATCAGCGCCATCAGCACCGCCGAGTCGATGGGCAGGCTCAGCATCGGGGTCCCGGCGTCCAGCGCTGCCAGGTCGATCTGTGCCAGGTCCTCGGCGGGCAGCAGCCTGAGCAGGCCGGCCCGGATCGCCTCGACCACCTCGGCAGGGGTGGGAGGTGTCGGTGCGCTGGGGTCTGCGCTGGGGTCGGTCACGGGGCTCCTAGCGGCGGAAGGCGGTGGCGGGGTCGATGGTCAGCACGCGGCGCAGGGGGAGCAGGGATCCCAGGGCGGCCATGGCGGCGGTGGCGGCGGCCATGGCGGCCAGCATGGTGGGGGT
>Ga0180431_10003889_pt1 | contig 18865 bp, 4 predicted proteins | sample SS_ome_11_FD_132459 | JGI IMG/M metagenome (GOLD analysis project Ga0180431, IMG submission 132459) | Hypersaline lake sediment archaeal communities from the Salton Sea, California, USA - SS_1_MS_1 metaG | ecosystem: Environmental > Aquatic > Non-marine Saline and Alkaline > Hypersaline >... | reverse complement strand
GGTGGACGCGACGGCGCTGGGGAAAGAGCTAGCATGGGCAGCATCGGCCGGTTCGGAATGGGGTTCCACGCGGCTCTGCGTCTTGTGGCGAAACGGGGCCAGCTCGTGGTGCGGAGCAGCTACGTCCAGGCCGAAGACGCCGACGGGGGGGCAGGCGGCGGCAGCGGCGCGCGGAGGTTCACCAAGTACTGCGTGCGCATCGCGCGCCAGAGGAGCGTCATGTCTTTCGACCTCCCCGAGTCTGAGGAGAACGCCTCCGGTAGTGACCTTGCCGTGTCTCTGCTGTCTATGCGGCAGTTCTCGGGCGCAGGCGCGGACGCGGACGCGGGGCCGCGCGAAACTGGCACCGTGGTGGAGATCTACGGCAGCGCGTCTAACGCGTTTGACTTTGACGTGCTCACCGTATTCTCGGCTGCCGGCTCGCACTCGCGCCGCCTGCATCTGCTGCATCTGGCGCCGCCGCGGGACGACAGGAGGGATCTGCAGGACATGTGCACCGAGATGCGCGACGCCGCGCAAGAGCTCGGACTCGTCGCACACGGGCCACGGCCGGGCGGGGCGGAGGGCGCCGCTGGAGCTGGAGCAGGCAGCCGAAAGCGCCCGAGGGACGCAGGGGATCTCTGCGTCGGAGCCGGAGCGGTCCCGCGTATGGAAGAGGGGAACATTGACACGGCGCTGCTTCGCGACATGCTGCGATCAATCTCTGCGGTGGCGCCGCTTGATCTCGTCAGGGAGAGTGAGAGCCGTCGTGTGCCGGTTGTGTTCGCGGGCACGGGTTCGCTGCTGCTGCAGGGGAGCGCAAGTGCAATTCAGAAGGACAGGCTGAGGCTTGTCCCTTTTGACGTAATCGGTGCGCCGAATTTCTCGTCCCTGGACCCGGGCACGGTCGACTACGCGCTGCCCAAGGTACTGGTAAATTCCGCCTCGGCGGGCGGGGCGGCTTACATCGTGCCGGAGTCCGTCTTCAACAGCGTCAGTCCGATTCGGGACCTTGAGAGCGCGCTGGTCGATGCGCAATCGCACGTTGGCGACGACTACGTGAGGCGGGAAATCCTCGACCGTCTCAAGGAGCAAAAGGCGTTTACCGCGTGGAACAGGCTGGAGCAGCATGGTCCAGACTTTGTGATGCTGAGATTTGACCGCGCGTTCTACCGCGCTCCAGCGACGACGGAGGAGGTTGCGGCCGCGCGTGGCGGAGGAGACGGCGACGGCGACGGCGACGGCGACGGCGACGGCGGGTTGAGACGATTCCCATTTGCGATTCACATGCCGCAGTACGGACTGTACGCCTCGTACGAGCGCAGACCTGTGGTTGCGATTGCGTGGTCGCCCGGGGGGGGCGGCACGCGCTCGCCTGGCTCGCCGAAGGAGGCACGGCGCGGCTTCTACGCCGTCGTGTCCCTCTTGCCCGACCACGGTATCGACGCGATCAAGACGTACGCCGAGGCGATGGAAGCTGATGCATTTAAGCGACAGGACGAGGCGTACCTTTACGACCTGCTCCCTCCACTGCGCGCCTGGTACCGTGCTCCGGTCGGGGACACGTTTGTGGTGGACCCCGTCTTCGCAGGTCACGCCGACGTGGGTGCCGCGCTGCGCTCCGTGCACAGCGACGACGAGGCTCGTGAGTACGTGAGGCGGACCTGCTGCGCGGCCTTCATGTACGTCCCCCTTCTTACGAGCGAGCAGATCCGGAAGCTGCGCTTTTACAGCCCGCTGGCGCCGGTGGGGATGGAGGAATGGGACGTCGGCTCTTTTGAGACGAGGGGCGTCGTACCGACAAGGAAAAACGCCCCGGCGTATGTGTACGGATGGCGAGGTGTCGTCAGGGTGTACAGGGATGTCTACAAGAGCGGACCGCCGACGAGACCGATGCTCGCGGTCGACGTGCTGCAGCCAGTCGACCCCTCGCAGTACCACGTGGGAAGTGCTTACACCAAAAGACACCTCTCAAAGGCTAGACAAATGCGCGACCTGCTGCTGCGCTACTCGATGCAGCTGCGGTCGGATCGCGACGTCGTCCTCGTGACCGCTTCCACGCGGCGGGTGACTGTCAGCGATCGGGGGGACGGGATGCGGCTGGCGGACCTCTTCCGCCACACGCTCATACCTGGGTCGTCGACCAAGACCGTCGCGGGTGCGGCAGCAGGGCGGCGGCGGACGCACGATGCCGAGGTCGTGTGGCAGCAGTCCGAGCCGATATCCCCTAGCCTCCTCTCCATCGCGCCTGCGATCGCGCCAGGTGAGGAAGTGGCGCGGCGTGCGCCGTCCTGGAAGAAAGAGCACACGCGGGCAATCCTGTTTGCCAGGCTCGGGGACAGGTGGAGGCGCCTGTGCACAACGTTCGAGCTGCCGGGCGGCGGATTCGGTGCGCACCTGGAGAGCGCCGTGCCGTTGATGCGCATCACAGTTTCTGGTGTGCGCATCGTGGACGTGCCGCTCTCTGGCGGAAGCGAGCAGGGGCGGGGTTTGTGGAGGCACGCGCTCGAGGCCCTGCGCTCGCTGCGGCTGGACGCCTCGACGGGCGAGGAGAGCGGGTACAGGACCCATCGCGTCGTGGGTTCCACCACCAACGCCGCGGCCGAGGACGGAGGTGCCGGCGGGACGCTGGACGGGGGGATCGGCGCGCTCGCCCACGCGCGCGCGGACAGGGTGCGGCGGCAGATGGAGCAGTACGGCAAGTACGCGGACGGCTGGCGGCGTCCCGGCGCCGTTCTGTACCTCGCGCTCCCGCCTTCCACGCGCCTGCCGACCTCGCGTGCGGACGTCATCATGTCACCCGGCGACGGCACGATGCGGTCCATCGCCAGCGGCGTGGCCGGATATGTGATGCGAAAGATAGGGGATGTGCGATCCGGGGCGGCGGCCGAGTGGGACGCCGTCGCGATGCGCGTCGGCGCGGGGATGCTGAACGTGATGCAGGCGCTGGACGCTTATGCCTCGACGACGGCCAACGTCGCGGCGCGCGACGTTTTGGTGCAGATGGTCACGCGCGCGGTGCGCGAGGCGATCCGGGGCGCCGACGAGAATGTCATCCCGCTGCCGGAGCCCACGGCCGTGCGCATCCGCGCGGCCCTGCGCGCCATGCGCGCCCCCGGTGGAGACGCGGCGCTGGACGCTGCGAAGCTGGTCCCCGTCCCGTGGCAGTTTGTCAACGGGATGTACGACCGCGCCGGGCGGTTCGTGGCACAGCAGTACGCGCGCGCCGTGCGCGCGGGGCGTGTCGCGCCGGGTGCGCCGCCACCGGCGGGCATCGTGCAGTCCGCGGTGCCCGGAGCACTCGCGGCGGCGCTGGAGGCACAGGCGCGCGGGGCGGAGCCGGGCGCAACGAGCACCGGGACGGGGCCGCCCGCCGGCGGCACGGTGGCCGTCCTCCTTCCTCGGCGCCTCTTCTTTGACGAGGGGCACGCCGACGCGGGGGGGTGCCTGGCCGTGGGTTCGATGGGTCTGGTCGGCGTCGCCTTTGCCCCGCTCCCGCGCCCGGACGACATCGCCCTGCTTGCCTCGGCAGGGGCGACCGCGCGTTACGTCGAGGAAACGCTCGAAGAGTACCGCGCCGACGCGCGGCTGCTTCAGGACGACACTGTCGACCTGCTCGTGCGCCGCGCGGCCTGGGTCGGTGCCGAGTCCAGGGCGCGGGAGAGTTACATCCGCGACGCCGCGGCGGCCGGGTCGCCGCGGATGCTCGTGGCCGGCGTGCCGACGAGGTACAAGTTGCCGTCGGAGAAGAAGAAGGAGGGACGCGCAGCGGACGGGGGGGCGATGGACGAGACTGTGAGCGACGAAGAGCAAGAGGAGCAAAGGTACAGGTTTTCCTTGTGCGAAGAGAGGAACGAGGAGGCGGCCAGGGAGACGTACAAGGCCCTCGACGTGCTCGCGTCCGCTTTCGGCCGCCACTCGGCGAGTGCGAAGCATGATCTGACCGACATGCGCATCGGCCGGTGGTCCCTGTCGCAAGAAGAGCTCCGTCAGAGACAGCCCAATTTTGACACGCTGGCGAAGATCGGGCGCTCGGGGTGGCACAGCCTGCAGCGCGCCGCGCAGAATCTCGAGGAGGCCTTTCGGCGGCACGCGGCGTCGGCGCGTGCAGAGGAGATGGGCCGCGCGGCCCAGGTCCTCGCGGCAGCGAGGCTTGCGCCGCAGCAGCTGCGCCACGTGGCACAGTTCATCGGGCGGATGGCGGCGTGCGTCGCGGCTCGTCCCTATCAAGCGGTCGGGGGCCCGGCCGGTACGCCGCCCAGAGGCGAGGAGGAGGACGCCGCCGGCGGCGCTGATGCCCGCGCTGCCTCCGCGCTGGGAATGTCCGCGCGGGAACTGGACCGATTCGTCCGGTCGCTCTTGGAGCAGCCTTCCAGGGCGGCGCAGACGGGCGCGCCGTCGCTCGGGGTCCGCGCGCAAGTGGAGCGCAGGAGCGGTACCGTCTGGCGGGACGAGTGGCGCGCGGGAAACAGGCTGGTCCCCGATCTGGACGCCAGGCAGACCGCGGACGCGATTCGCGACTTTGCGAACAAGGCGAGGCTGGCCACGTCCCTCGCGTCGCACACGGTGCAGCAGCTCGTCGGGTACGTCGGCGCGGACGTGCCCGTCTCCGCAGCGGGCGGCACGCGGCACGTCGCGCTGCTGCCGCCGCTGCTGGCGTGGTCTCCCGCGGTGCTCGCGGCCGCCGTGGCGCGCGAGGCGGGTAGACTTCATGAGGAGTGGGAGAGGAGGCATGGGATGCCAGGCTCCACTGCTGCCCGCGAGTTTGCCACGAACTTGACACGAGGAAATTACAGGTCCCGTACGCGCAGCATGGTGCGCGCGCTTGCGGAGGCCGCGACGACCCCCGACGAGGCTCTGTTCCTCCTGTCGAGTCTGCTGCTGCTGCTGCGGCGGTTCCCGCGGCCGGCCGAGTGCGACGAGGCGAGCGCAGAGTTCCGCGAAGTGGGCGTGGCCCCCCGCGCTGGGCGAAAATACGCCGCGTACCCCGCGGCGCTGACGAGCGGCAACGCGCGAGACACGGTCCGTGACTTTATGGCCAGGCTCGGCGAGGGCTTTGTCGGCAATGTCTGCGATGCCGCATTCCACGCTGTGCTCGCCGGCGAGGATGTGATGCGAACGCTGGACGACATTCTGTGGCGATCCGCTCCGCACACGCTGCAGCTGCTCGGGGACGTGTGGTCCTCCGGCAGGGACGTCGGCCCGCGGCTTGCGTCGGTGCTGACGACGGCTCGAGAAGGTGGCAGGGCACGTCCGCTCGCACTGGCCGACCTGCCCGGGGGGGAGGTACCCACTGCTACTGCCCCGGCTCGGCGTCGTCCGCTGGATGCGCCGGCGCCGCGCCAGGGATCGCGACGGCCGCGTCTCTTGCGTGACGGCGCGCCACCACGACCTCTGGCGGATACCCGCACGGCGCGCACGGAAACGGCGAGCGCGCGCGCAGAAGCAGAGGGTAGCGGGGGCGGGGGCGGGGAGCGCGGTGCCCTGCCTGCAGCAGGCGCCTCCGCTCCCGTGGCGGTGCTGGTCAGCAGCGTCGTGCGCTCGCTCATGCTGTGCGAGGGCGCGGACGCAGCTCTGCGCGATGGCTTCAGCGTCGAGCGCGGAGGGTACGACGTGCTGTGCGAGCGGTCCGAGTTTGTCCGCGCGCTGGTCGACAGGCAGCGGCGGCGGGCAGCAGAGTCGCGGCAGGCGCCAGGGTCGGCGGCTCTGGGACTGGCGGCGGGGGACGGGCGCGCCCCCGCATTCGTTTCGCTCGCGTCTCTGCAGCAGCAGCCGCGCTCCAGCGCGCAGCAGGGCGCTGCGGCCTTTGCCGCGCCTGCGGGCCGCCGGGAGGAGGCGTCGGCCTTGCGCGCGCCACCGGGGCAGGTCGCGCGGTGGCTGCAAGTCGTGCTGATGAGCTCCCTGGTGAACGTCGCGCTCGCGCTGCAGGGAGAGGCGCCAGGGACGGGTTCCCCTGCACTCGCCGCCGACGTGTCCAGGACCGTGGCGCAGCAGACGATGCCCCTGCTCATGCAGCTGGTGCCGCTCGCGACCTCGGGCACGGAGCGCGCGTGGGCGCACGGCTCCGTCACGGAGCTGGTCGCCAACTCGCTCGACGCGGTCCGGTCGTACGCGCGGGCGCGCCTGGCTGCCGCGAGGCGCCTGACGCTGCAGAACAGGCTGCGTCAGTCGCGCGCTGACCAGCTGACGTCGGCGGGCGAGTCGATGGACGAGGAACCAGCCCAGGGCCGGGGGCGCGCCGACATGGCGGGGGAGGACGGAGACGAGTGGGAGGAGGACGAAGAAGACGAGTGGGAGGGCCGTTCGGCAGCGGCGCCGCCGTCGGCGCGACTGTCGTCGCTGTACGACACGGTACTTGCACCGGGGCAGCGACGCCCTGCCGCTGGCGCCTTTGGCACCCCGTCGTCGTCGCGAGCGGCGGGAGGAACCTCCCTGGGGGAGGACATGAGCGCCGACGAGCTTATCGAGACGTACGGCGAAGATCAGCGCGCGTTTCGCGAAGAGTTCCCGCGGCCTTATATCGCCCTCGACTACGGCGTGGAAGGGATCGGAGCGGGCGCGGCGGGTGCAGGCTCGCGCGGGGAGGCCGGCGCCGGCGCCGGCGCCGTAGCCAGGTCTCCGGACGACCTGGCGGTGCTCGTGATGCGCGTGCGCGACCCGGTGGGCATGCTCCCCCGCCACCTGCTCGTCAACTTCCTCGTGCCATTCTACTCGGAGAAGGGGCAGTCGGCGCGCGTCAACGAGGGCGAGGCGGCCGCCGGGGTCAACGGCAACGGCGTGTACGTGACGCTGCAGGAGGCGGCGAGCGTGACGGTGACGACGCGGCCCCGCGGAGTCGCGCCGGGTCAGCAGGGCTCCCTGTCCGACGACAGCCTGGCGATGGAGATGACACCGGAGCGCAAGCTCGTGGAAGGGCAGCCGGCGCGGGGCGCGGTCATCACGGACGCGTCGCTGACGCTCTCCGTCCTCGGCGCGGGGGTCAGGGTCGAGGACGGGTCTCCGTTCGTGGGCACCGAGGTGTACATACGGTCGCTGCCCATGAGCCGCGCGTCGGCGGTGGCGCAGATGGCGTCGCTGACGGGGCACGTGCACGAGGTCCTCGCCGCGGTCAACCTGAACGGCGCGCTGCTGCGCGTTAACGGCGCGCCCCCGAGCGAGGGCATGGCAGGTCCGCACGGCCTCTCAGCGGCCCCGCTGCCGTCAGACTTTGCTGTGCTCGACTGCCCCCCAGAGGCGCAGCGCATCGGGCCGGTCGGCGTCCGCGCGCGATCGGCCGAGGCGCCGGTCGTCGCCTGCTGGCGGCAGGCGCTCCGGCCCACGCCCTCGGTGCTCATGGTGCAGGGCGTGCCGATGCGCGGGCTGCCGGACTGGATGCAGGAGCTCGAGATGCCGGCCTTCCTGACCGCGCTCGTGTCGACCGGGTGGGTCGCGGACGTGCCGCAGCGCATGCTCCCACCGACGCAGAGCCGCACGCGGACCGGCGTCCTGGACGGCACCGCGCAGGCGGTGGAGCTGAGCGTCGCGCGCGCGGCCGCGGCGGCCGCCGTCAACATCGCCGCCTCGCGGGGCCGGATCCCGCCGACCGCGCTCGCCGGCGGCGCAGTGCGCGCCGACGCCGTGCTCGCCTGGCACTCGCACGTCGGTCTCGAGGCCGCGCGGCAGCGCAGAGTCGAGATGATGATACGGAGGGGTCACGAGGACGTGTACAATGACGATGTGCACGGCACGGTCGACGCCGACGACGGGTGGGTACTTACCAGCCCGTTCCCGATCTCGGCCCCGCCGCCGTACCAGGAAGCGCGGGATATGCCGGGTCTCGACGCCACGAGCATGGTCGGGGTGGCGCTGTGCACACCTTTCGAGTGGACGTGCGCCGCCGCGCAGTCCGCCGTCGACGGGAGCGCGGACCTGCCGGCCACCCCCGTGCCGTCGCTGGCCCGGTGGGTGCGCGACGACAGCGGTGCGCACGTCGTGCTGGCGCTGTCCGTCCCGCAGCGCAGCGCGGCCGTCTCGCGCGCCCTGCGCGACGGGCTGCCGTCGCCGTGCCGGTTTACGCTGGACGTGGACCCGTCGGCGCTGCTGCTGCGCTCGGCGTCGGGCGGGGGTGCCGTGGCACTGCGCGCGGCGGCGGAGCTCCTCTGCCGCTCCGGCGCGGAAGACGAGGCGGCAGACTCCACCGAGGACGCCATCGCCAAGGCTTACGCGAGCGTCGTGCTCCCCCCGTTTTCTCTCGTCGCCAGCCATCGGGGGCCGAACGAGGGCGGCGCCGGCGCGGGCGGCGCGCCTCGCGAGCCAGCAGGGACGCGTCTCATCGACCTGGGCGGCGACGAGTACAAGGATCTGGCGACGCGAGCGGCGGGCAGCGGTGGCTCTATTGAAGGCTCCCTTGGAGACGAGCTCCGCAAGCACGTCGGTCCCCTCGATGCGCTCGACGGGCACGCCCTGGCGATGCAGAGGGCGGCGTGGGAGCATGGCATGCGGAGCGAACAAGTCGCGCTCGAGACTGCCAACGTCGCCTCTGCGATCCAGGTCTTGATGGGCAGCCGCCACCGCAACGCTCGGCTCGCGGTCGCGCTCGCGCTGTACGCCGCACTCGCGCGAGAGGACCCGGAAGGTTCGCCGTGGCGTGGCTACAACACCCCGGGGGAGGACGGCAGGGTGGCCGTGTACGCGGGAGGACTCGTCGCCCGCCGCCCGACGCGCGCCGTGACGCACCCGACTACGCTGGCCGTCGCAGGCGCGGTGCTCCATGAGCTAGCCATGCGCCTCGTCGTTCACGTGTCGGACCGCACGCTGCAGGGTGCGGGTACCCTGGACGAGATCCAGAAGAAGGGCAAGGAAGTGGCGCGCCTCGTGCGAGAGGGGCTCCGTCAGGGTAAAATCTCGAGGAGCGCGAAGCGGTTGAACTTTGCGCGCGCGGGTGCAGAGATGAGGAAGCGTCTCCTGGAGATGTGCTGCGCCTTTGACGAAATGATCAGAGAAGCGCGGGAGAGCGCTGAGAGCGCGGGTGCGCGCTGGGAGAGCGAAGCATACGACAGAGCGTCTGTCCCGGTCGCCCGCCTGGAGGCGCTGCTGCGAGCCTGGGGGGCGTCGGCGCCGCTGGTCGCGAGCGCGGGACTGGAGGAGGGGGCGGGGGGGCCGAGCGGCGCGCCCGGCGTGCTCCTGGCGAGCCCGGGCTGCGGCGCCGGCGGGGACGACCCTTTCCGCGTCGCGGCGTCGCTCGCCGCCGTGCAGTACGCCGCCTCCTTCGCGCACGCGCCGCGGGCGGCGCGACCGTGGGCGAGCTTCGTGGCTGAGAAGGCCGTCGGCCATCTGGAGGAGGCGCTCGCGCAGGCTCGCATTCAGAATATTGTCAAGCTGGTGCACGGCGTACGAAGGGCGGTGCTGGCGAGCGCCCTCCCCGCATACCAGCCTCACCTGCGCGAGGCTCTGACGGGCACTGTTTCGGAGCAGGTCAGGGACGCCACGCGCGACCTGGCGCGCGCGCAGGCGCACGTCCTCGCGTCCGTCGTCTCCGTCGCTGTGTCTGTGCTCGGCGCGGCGGTCGCCTGCGAGGGGCGGCGCGCCGCCGTGCTCAGGTGCGAGGCTGCCGACGACCCGGACGCTGCGGACGAGGACATGGACGTGCGCGTCGCCCCCGCCCTGGTGCGGCTGCGGTGCGACGTCGGACCTCCCCAGAGCTCCCCGCCGCCGCCGCTGCGCTGGCTCCCTTCCTTTGTTCTGGAGCCCGTGGCCGAGCAGGGTGGGGCCGCAGGTAGTAGCGGTGGCGCGCCGCAGCAAAGATGGGTCGACGAGCTGCCGGCGATGGACGCCGGCGACGCGGAGGTCATCGCAGAGGCAATGGTACCGGGCGAGATGTGCTCGCAGTCTGTCGCGCGCGCTGTCAGGGAGGCCGCCGCCGTCCCCGCGGAGCGTCGCCTGTGCCTCATCCCCCCTGCTTCCGCGCGCGACGAGGCAAGGCAGCAGGCGGCGCGCAGCCGCCTGCGCTGGCTGGCCGTTGCCGACGGGCACGAGGCGGGCTCGGTACGGCGGCAGGTGGCCGACGCGCTGGGCAGGCTCGGCGAGATGGCGAGCGCGGGGGCCCCAGAGGTTGAACTCGACGCCGCCGGGTGGTCCGTCGAGAGCGCGAACACGACAAGGATCAGCATCCCCCGCGGCGGCCACGCTTCGGGCGGGGAGGAGGCGCGGGCGCAGGCGGCGGCGCGGCTGACGCTGCGCGCGACCGCCGTTCGCGTCCCCCACCCTCCGATGACCGAGCAGGAGAGGGAAGGCGAGCGCGGGGCGTTTGAACACCTCTCGCCGCCGACGCCGGCAAGAGGTGCCGGTCGCCGCCAGGCTGCTGCAATGCGCGCGGGTGGACAGGTCAGGGTAGACGCGGAGGGGCGCGCGGCCGGCGAGACGGTGGGAGCGGGCGCGGGTGCGGGCGCGGCGGGCGTCGGCGGCGCGGGCGGCAATGACCGAGACGAAAACGACGAGTTCATTGCAGCCATGCTCGAGGAGGGTATGCGCAGAATAGCGCTGCAGCAGGACGCGGCGCGGGAGCGCGACGCCGCGCGTGACTCTCGCCAGCGCGCCACGCTCACTGTCGTACTCGCCGAGGTCCTGCCAAAGGTGCTTGCGGTCGCAGGGCTGGACGCTGTCGAGGACCCGGGACCTCTGCTCGCAGGCCCCGCAGCCGCCTCCAACCCAGCCGACGCAGGGGGGGCCGCTTTCGGTGGCGATCCCTCAGTCATGTCCTTGGCCACCGAGATGATGGGCGAGGTGGTGTTTGACTACAGGGCGGAGGAGAAACTTCGCCTGAAAGACTACCTGCACGCCGTCGCCACACGCGTCGCCATGCGGGCGCCGGCGTGGGCTCTCCGCGAAGTACACGTTGCCGTGGAGGCAGCGCGCGCCGCGCGGGAGGAGTGGCGTCGGGTTACCGGAGGCCTCGAGGACAACCTGACCCGAGCCGCCGCGCTCGCGGAGGAGGAGTGCGGCATACGGATCAACCGCCTGAGCCACTTTGACGTCGTTAGTGCGAGCGACGGGGGCGCCCCCGTGCGATATGTGGGCGAAACGCACACGCACTCCTGGCAAGAGCGCATCGTCGCTCAGGTTGCCAGGCTGGGCAGCGACGTGGCCGTCAGGGTGTGCTGCGGCGTAGAGGCAGGATCGCTTTCGTTTTCGGATCTGTGACTTGCGATACCTGTCGAAACAGCGCCGCGCCGAAGCACTGCCACCCTGCGAGCGGCCTGCGGCCTGCGCGGCGGGTGACGCTCTCTTGATAAACGCGTGTCGCAGTGTACAAGTCTACAGCATGAGCAGCACGCCGCCGGCGCACTCGAGGCCGACGCAGCGCGTGATGACGTCTACCGCCCCAAAGGGTACGTGCTTGAAGCTCCCGAGCAGGACCGGGTACCTGCGTCCCTCGCGCGCCTCCCTCTCCTTGGCCCTCTGTATCTGGTCGCGCACAACCAGCCACGCGCGCAGGTGCCTGGTGCTCTCCTCGCGCGCAGCCTCCACCTCGGAGACGGCACGACGAATGTCGTCGCCCCACCGACAGGCAGACCTGCTGTACTCACCCGAAAGCCAAAGCTCCTCCAGTCGCGTCTGCAGAGGGTGCCTGCGCAGCATGGCGGCAAACGCCGTGTCCGCCCGCGCAGCCACCGGCACAAGGGTCACGCTGCCCAGTGAACCAAAGACCGTCTGCCTCGCCACGCATTCGGCGTACCGCGCCTCGCACGCCTCGTCCACGGACGCGCAGAGAAGCGCCAGCCCGCGAAGTCTGCTGCACCCCGACAGCAGCTCTTCCAGCGCGGCGACGCTGCTTCCGTCCAGCACGTCCGCCTTGCTGAAATCAAAATACAAATTCTCAAGGTTTGCCATGTACCTCGCGCTGCCGTCGCGTCGGGTCCGCTGCTCAAGGCCTTGGAGGAGCGCGGCCAGCGTCGCACGCTCGCGCCCCGACTCGAGGCCGTTACATCCCTCAACGTGCAGCACGCAGAGATCCGAGGGGAGCGAGTCGACGACGACCGTGTAGTCGGCGATGGAACACTCGACGAGGATGAGCTCGCGCAGCGCGCGCATCTCCTGCAGAGCGCGCCCCATGTCGATGCACAGTCGTTCGTCGAATTCTCCGGCGCCGCGCATCTCGAGCGTTCGGAGCGCCCTCGCGCCCGCAAGCGCCACCGGCAGCTCCCTGCACATCCGGACCTCGCCTTCTGGAAAGAAGTCGTACATGTCTATCACCAGCGACTGCAGATCACCGCACCAAGCGACGGCCGCGTCGACCGCTTCGGCCACCGAGCGCACCGCGTCCTCCGCGGCCCCCGGGTCGTCCTGTTCGACGGTGCGCGCCGACAGCACGATGTTCCTCAGCGGCAGCTCCGCGCCGCCTCCTCGCAGCTCCCGCAGCGACAAGGACAGGTGGTCTGGTGACGACCCCACGGTCAGCGACTGAAGCGCCGCGCCCCCGCCCGCGCGAAGTTCCTGCGACAGCGCGCGCAGCGTCTCCCCGCTCAGCGCCAGGTTGGACGGCAGGTCAAGGCAGCGCAGCACGTCGTTGCCCCGCAACAGGCCGACCAGAGCAGGGAGCAATCTTCCGTCCTCTCCGTCCGTCGTCATACTCCAGGTGGAGAACCGGATGACCTCCAGGGTGCGATTCGCCGACAGCGCGCGCACCACCTCTTCGGAGGAAAGGGCGCCCTGCTCGACGTTGCCCAGCGCCAACCTCGTGAGACTGCGGTTTGCACCAATCTCACGCCAGAAGCTGCTCCACATCTCCATCGTGTTCGAAGAGAGTAAACTTTCAAAGATCGTGCACTCTATCGTCAGCGACGTGAGCCCGCTCCCGCACCCTTCCCCTTCCTTCTGGCTGGCGAGAAAGTGCGTCACTCCCTGGACTGCCCAGTGCTCCGCCTTGCGGAGACAAAACGACGTGACGCCCGACTCGACGCACGCGTGCACGAGGTTCGACATGCCGCGCGCGTCGGGGGGGTCGTTCTCGGCGAGGGCGGCGACTCCGCCCGCGGCCATGCACACCTCGGTCGTGCCGCGCGCCCGCGCCGAAGTGCGCACCGCGTCCTCGATCTGCCTCAGCGCCTCGGAGCTCAGCGACACGTTCGGCACGTACAGCGTCGGCACTTGGGGCGGCCGGCAGCAGCTGCACACGCGTAACGCGCGCTTGTAAGCGGATAGCATGTTGGAAACCAGAAGAGCAAAGTCGTTGCGCACGTTGGGAGGGCGGACCGGAAGCTCCTCGCTGTAAAGGTGCATGTCCTCGTGACCCTGCGTGCGCCTCCACTGCAAATGCATCAACTGCCCGTCGCTGGATTCATCGTCGACAAAACCTCCGTCGTTCTCGTCCAGCATCGGCATTGTGCACCGCGGAGCGTCATACGGCATGCGTTTGCCCGTCTCCAGCAGATAGCAGTAGTCAGCCACGGTCAAATACTCTTGCAAAAATCTCTCACTCTGCACAAGCGTCATGCTCACTCTTGCCGACCGAAAGACTCTCTGTCCCCCCACACCGGCCGGGAGGAAAAGCTCGACCGGGGGCGTTGCGCAACACGCAGCCTCGAACGCCGCACACATGCGTCGGAGGAAGAGCGAAGAGTGCGAGAGAGCGACGGTAGCCTGGAGCGACTCTGCACGAGCAACAAAACTGTACATAATACACCCTGGATGTAGGCGTCGATCCAGAATCGGCAGGCATCACCAGGTGCTAGACTTGCGACGCTCCGCCACGCGAAGCATTGCCCAAGACTTGATGGTGCACCAGCAGGGAGCCACGAGCTGCGTGCTGCTTACCACCGCTTGTCCGAGTGCGAGTCGTGCCCCCCGGGGCAGTACGCGTCCTGCGGGCGCTTACCGAGCGCGGCCGCCTCGGCGGCGCAGCACGCGTAGCCGTGGTGTGTGGGCGCGGACGGCAGCCTCACGCCGCTCTTTTCGTCAAACATGGGCGAGCACAGGCGCAGCCCACACCGAAAGCACCACTGCCTGCCGCACCCCAAGCCGACGTGGAAGCGCTCCCTTCCGTCGGCGTCGCGGGCGAGTCCGCAGCAGACCCAGTTGCAGGCCAGGTCTTTGACCGCCCACCGACCGCACCAGGGGCACTGCATGGCCCGTTCCGTGGATCCACTGACAACGGCCGTCCCTGGCTGTGCCACGGCTGCACCGGCACCGGCACGCGGGACCTCGTCGCCTGCGCTCGCGTCTCGCTCCATCGGGTGTGCGAAGACGGCGTCGAGCGAGCGTTGCCTTGTGACGGCGCGAACGTGAGCGCGGCAGCGCCCTGCAAGCGACGGCAGACGACGGCTCGTCCGAGGGCGCTCCGAAATGGCCCAGCGTGTCTGCGCGCAGGCACGGCGGCGCGTCTCGCGCGGCGCGGGTCCGCTGCTGGCCGCGCTCGGCGACCACTGGGGGGCCGCAGTGTCCGGCGCCGCCGTGCTCTCCGCGCTCGCTGCGACCTTGCTCACTTTTGACAAAGTCATGTCGCTGCGTGCGTGGGGCGCCAGCTCCGCGACGCTGCTGTCGATGTGGGCCATGATCTTCTTCCCGTCCCTCGCTCCCTGGGCGATCTTTGGTGTTGCCGGCGCCGCGCTGACACTCGCGGGCGTCGTCACGGCCGAGCAGGCGTTGCGCGGATTCGCAAACGAGGGTGTTCTCACCGTAGCCGTCATGTACGCGGTAGCAGACACGCTGGGCCGGGTCGACGTCGTCCTGCGGGCCATGACGGCGACGCCCGGGCGGTCGACCTCGCCGGCGGTCGCCGCCGCCGCGTGGCGCTCGCAGTCGGCGCCGCGTCCTCCGTGCTGAACAACACCCCCGTCGTCGCGGCCATGATCCCCGTCGTCCAGCAGTGGTGCGAGGCGAGGGGGGTTGACCCGAAGCTCCTGCTGATGCCGCTGAGCACGGCGGCACTCCTCGGCGGCACGCTGACCATGATCGGAACGTCAACGAACCTGGTGGTGCAGGGGCTCGTGCGCTCGAGTGATTTGCGCGATGCGGACGGCGCCAAGATGACGCTCGGCGTCTTTGACATTACGCTCGTCGGAGCTGCGTACTTTGCCGTCGGTATCGCGTACGTTTTCGTCTCCGTCGCCGTCGCCGCCGCCGCCGCCGCCGCCTCCGCCGCCTCGTCGGCGGACGCAGGGCGAGGATCCGACGACGCTGCTCGGACCACCGCCGTGCGCGCACCCGGGCACCGCCGTGCGCTGGAGCCGCCGGCAGGAACGGAGCCTCTGCCTCGACCCTTTGCTGCAGGCAAGGGCGAGGCGGGCAGCAGCGGCGACAGCGACAGGACAGATTCTCAGGGTGAGGCATCCCCGCGCCCTCCGCCGGCGGCGGCGAGTCACTTGCTTTCGACCGCGATGGGTACGAGTGCAGTGCTTGGCAGCGAGAGGGCCGCCTGGGCCACGAGAGCCATCCAGGTGTCTCGAAACTCTGTTGCCTGCAACCGCTCCCTGGAAGAGGCCAACCTGCGAGGTCTCGGCAGCGCGTTCGTCGTCGCCATCTTCCGCACGGATGCGGCCAGGCGGCTCGCAGAGGCGGACTCGCCTCGCGAGTGCGCCGGCGCCAGCGCCCGCGCCCACCGCGCCCCGAGGTATTTCGCGGCCTGGGACCCGAGCATCATGGTCCTCGCCCCGAGCCGCGACACGATTCTCGTGGCAAACGACGTCGCGTACGTCGTCGGGTGCCCCGCTGTGCTGGACAAGGTGTCAGGGATGCTGTCTGCTGACGGTGGGCGCGGCTGGCGGGAGGAGACCGCGGCCGGCGGGGAGGGCGGCTCGGCGAGGGCAGCATCAGCGCTGCACCCCGCGGCACGCGAGCTCCACGGCGCAATGGTCGAGGTCGTCGTGGCGTCGGGGTCCTCGCGCATCGCAAACAGGACGCTGAACGAGATCCAGTTCAGGTCCACGTTCAAGTCCGTCGTCGTCGCTGTGATCCGCCAGGGCGCGGACGTCTCGGCCGCGTCGCCGGCCCTCGCCAGCCTGCGCCTGAGGGCCGCGGATGTGCTTTTGTGCGTGACACAGAGGCAGGGGCTGCAGCTGCTGCAGCGCGCGACGAGCGAGTTTGCGCTCGTGTGCAGGGTCGACAGCCGAGGGCTCGCGCCGCCGCGAGAGCGGGCCCGGCCCTGGGGCGCGGAGCCCGCGCGGCGTGCGCAGCAGGTCGCTCCGGTCGGTGCGCGCGCGCACCATGCCGGGCACGGTGCGACAGCAGGCGACGGCGGCGACAACGCGGAAGATGCCGACAGCGCTAGCGACACCGACTCGGTGCGTGACCCAGGCAGCGGGGACGCGTCGGTGCTCACGGGCGCGAGGGCCTGCGCGGCCGTGCTGACCGTCGGCGCCGCCCTGGCAGCCTCTGCCGCGACCGGCGCGTCGATCCTGGCACTCATGGTCGTCGCGGTCGCCCTGCTGTGCGCCTGCGGCGCGTCCTCCCTCTCCCGCGCTGCCGCCTCGGTGAACGGCAGCGTGCTGCTTTCCATCATGACGTCCTTCTCCCTCGCCGCGGCGCTCTCCGAGACCGGCGCGGCAGACGTCATCGCGGCCGCCGTCGGCGCCGCGTGCAGCGCCGTCGGCAGCGGAGCGTACTACCAGCTGGTCGGCATCATGCTCACCACCTCGCTGCTCAGCGCGTGCATGAGCAACAACAGCGCCGTGGCGGTGATGTTCCCCGTCGTGCGGGCGATCGTGGACGCGGGCGCGGCACCGCCCCGCGCCGCAGTGTACTCCCTGATGCTCGGCGCCTCGGCCGTCTTTACTTCCCCCGTCGGGTACCAGACCAACCTCATGGTGCACGCGGTCGGCGGTTACCGGCTGAGCGACTGGCTAAAGTTCGGGGGGCCGCTGCAGACACTGATGGTACTCGCCGGGCCGCTGCTGTGCCTGGCGCTCGCCGCAGAGGCGTAGCGCGAGCACCCTCCCGGCCGCCTGCCGCGCGCGTTGGGGAGTGCAGCTTCACGTGGCGCGCAGCGCGTGGCGCCCGTCGGCAGCCGCGGACGACGCGCGCGTGCGGCGCGCTCGGCTCGCGAATCGCCGTACCTGCGGCAACCACGGACCATCTTGCAATCGGCGCTGGGAGAAAGAAGCATGAGCACAGGGGGGGCGTACTCAGCAGTGACAGGCGTCGCGGTGCCGTTCGTCGGCGAGACGCTGGCCAGCGGCGCGGCGGGAGGTCGATGCCTGCCCTCGGTGGAGAGACCCGGGCCACGCAGGATGGGCTCTGCAGCGCTGGGCAGCGGGCCCGGCGGCATTGTGTCAGTGTGCCAGGTTCCGTCCCAGGGCAGGCTCGGATTCGGCCTGGCCGCGAATGTGCCCGCCGCCGCCGCAGCAGCCGCTGCGCGCGCCCGCGCGAGCCTGCTCTTCAGGCACGGCCTGCAGTTTGCGGATCGCAACCGCCCGACCCTCTCGCCGGCCAACCCGTCAGACATGGTCACGCTGCTCACGTCGTGGGCCAGCGGCGGCGGGGGCGGCGGCGGCGGCGGCCCCTCCCCCGCGTCAGGTCCCGCGGAGGCCCCGTCGCCGTCGACGTCCGGCACGCCGCCAGGCGCGGCAGACGCGGGGGGGGCGCCGCCTCCGCCCAAGTCTCCGCCCCGGCCGCCGCTTCCCTCGGTGCTGCAGCTCAGCGCCGGCGCGACGGCATTCCGGGGACGCAACGCCAACGTCGGGTCCGAACCGATCGAGCCGTTTGCAGGGCCCCCGTCGGCGTACATGCAGCCGCAGTACTCGACGGGCACGCTCGGGTGGTACATGCTGTGCGCCCCGCTCCAGCAGGCGGCACCCGCGGCGGGCGCGGGTGGCACGCCCGGCTCCGGTGGTGCCGCGGCGGCACGGCAGTCGTTCCCGTTCTCCTTCTTCGCCTGGCGCGTGCAGCTGTGCAGCCCCGAGGCGGCCGAGGAGCTGGGGTACTCTGCGCCGCAGTCGGCCGCGTGGGTGGTCAGCGGCGGCTACACGCACCCCGGCACCGGCACGTGGGTCCGGCTGCAGCGCGCGACCGGCGCGGAGAGGCCCGACTTTGACGCCGCAACGTCACCGTCGGTGCCGCTTCGCCTGCAGTGGGACGCGGCGGCGCTCGACGTCAGCGCGGTGCGCGACCCGAGCACGCGCCCCTCCGGAGCGCCCGCTGGCGTCGTCCGCGGCGTCGACTTCCAGGTGCGCGCCGACGGCGGCATCTCGCTCAAGCTCGCCGCCGACGACGTGGTGCTGGACGCAGAGTTTCAGGCGCAGGGCGGGGAGAAGGACAGCGCCGGGACGTTTGCGATCCCGTCGCGCGACGGGTGCGCGCCGTGTGCGTTCGGAACGGGGAGCTTGTACTACAGCCAGCCGTTCCTGTGCTGCACAAAAGGTGCGATCAGCCTGCCGTGGGTCCCCGCGTCCGCCCTCGCCCCTGCGACGGCGGCGGCCGCGGCATCTGCGCAGGCCTCGGCACAGGCACCGACCACGGTCGGCAACCTGACTGATGGCGCCGGCTGGCTGGACCACCAGTGGAGCGGACCGCAGCTGGAGCTCGCGGCGATCCCCGAGCTGTGGGCGCTGCAGGCCGCCGCGACGCTGGTGGCTTGGCTGCGCAAGCCCACCGCAACTCGCTGGCTGTGGCTCAGCGGGTACACGGACGACGGCTACGCGCACATGGCCGTCGCGCCCATCACCGGCGGAGAGACGGAGCCGACGGCGCGAGGCGGGCAAACGCTGCCGTGCGCGTACTTTCGCGTTTCGCAAGACGGCACCGTCGAGCGGTTTGTACAAAAGGGGCCGACTGTCACCATCTACCAGGTGGGTCCGTCACTGCCACCGCCCGCCGCGCAGGAGGGCGTGGCCTTTGCTCGAGCCGTGCGCTTGACCGCCCCTGCCGCAAACGTCGACCTGATGTGGACAGTAAACGTGCAGCCCGCGGCCGACCC
>Ga0180431_10003888_pt1 | contig 18866 bp, 10 predicted proteins | sample SS_ome_11_FD_132459 | JGI IMG/M metagenome (GOLD analysis project Ga0180431, IMG submission 132459) | Hypersaline lake sediment archaeal communities from the Salton Sea, California, USA - SS_1_MS_1 metaG | ecosystem: Environmental > Aquatic > Non-marine Saline and Alkaline > Hypersaline >... | reverse complement strand
TGGTCGATGAGAGTGCTGGTACGCGAGCTGGCGGCGCTTTATCGGGCCTTTGCCGCCGGTGCCGTCCCGTCGCCGCTTCCCGAGCTGCCGATCACCTACGCCGACTTCGCCCGTTGGCAGAGGGAGTGGTTGCGGGGCGAGGTGCTCGAGGCCGAGCTCGCCTACTGGCGGACGCAGCTCGCAGATGCCCCGGTGCTGGAGCTGCCGGCGGACCGTCCCCGGCCGGCGGTGCAGAGCTCACGGGGCGCTCACCTCGGCTTTGCGCTCCCGGACCAGCTCGGCGAGCGCCTCGAACAGCTGAGCTTGGAGCACCACGCGACGCTCTTCATGACGCTGCTGGCCGCGTTCAAGGTGCTGCTCTACCGCATCACGGGACAGCACGATCTCGCGATCGGCACGCCGATCGCCAACCGCACCCATCCGCAGGTCGAGCCGCTGATCGGCTTCTTCGTCAATACCCTGGTGCTGCGTACCGACACCCCGGGCTGGCGTTTCACGGAGTTTCTGGGACGGGTGCGGGAGGTGGCGCTTCAGGCCTACGCGCACCAGCACCTTCCTTTCGAGGTGCTGGTCGACGCCCTGGGAGTCGAGCGGGATCCGTGCCGGACGCCGCTTTCCCAGGCGATGTTCATCTTCCAGAACGCCCCGGTGGAAAGGCTCGAGCTACCGGGTCTCGTGACGGAGCCGATAGCGGCGGAGACCGGCGCCGCAACCTTCGAGCTGACGCTGTCGATGAGCCGGGAAGCGGGGAGTTTCGTCGCCGCGGTCGAGTACAACACCGATCGCTTCGACGAGGTCACCGTGCGCCGCATGGTGGGGCACTACGAGCGCTTGCTGGAGGGCATCGCCGCGCATCCGGACGCGGGGGGGAACGAGTTGGCGCTGCTCACGGAGGCGCAGGCGCACCGGCTGCTCACGGAGTGGAACGACACGGCGGAGATCGGCGTAGAGCGGCCCTCGCTGCTGCGGCTCTTCGCGGCTCAGGTGGCGAGCGACCCCGGTGCCGTGGCGGTCGAGCTGGACAACCGGCGGCTGAGCTATGTCGAGCTCAACCGCCGCGCCAACCAGCTGGCCTGGCACCTGCGGGCGCTCGACGTGGGGCCCGAGGTCCTCGTCGGCCTTTTCATGGAGCGTTCCCCCGAGCTAATCATCGCCGCTCTGGGCATCCTCAAGGCCGGCGGTGCCTATCTCGCGCTCGATCCGGACGATCCGCAGGACCGGCTAGCTTTCATGCTCGAGAATTCCGGGGTCACGGTGCTGCTGACTCACGCGCCGTTGGCGGAGAAGCTCCCGCTGGCGAGGGCGCCCGGCGCGCCGGCTTTCCGGGTGATCTGCCCGGATTCGGAGAGCTCGGAGCTCCGCCACCGGAGCCCGGAGAATCCGCCGGAGGATCTCCGGCCCGAGCATCCGGCCTACGTGATCTACACCTCGGGATCGACCGGCAGGCCGAAGGGGGTGGTGGTCCGACACCGATCGCTTTTCCACCGCACCGAGGATACGGCACGGGCCTATGCCCTCGGCCCCGGAGATCGGGTGCTGCAGTTCGCCTCGATCAGCTTCGACACCAGCGCCGAGGAAATTTACCCCTGCCTGGTCGGGGGTGCGGCGCTGGTCCTGCGCCCCGCGGCCATGCTCGCATCCGGGGCCGGGTTCATGCAGGAGGTTGAGGATCGCGGAATCACGGTGTTGGATCTGCCTACCGCCCTCTGGCACGAGCACTGCGCCGGGCTCGAGGCGGGAGAGCTCCGGTTGCCTGCGACGGTGCGCCTGGTGATCCTCGGGGGCGAAGAAGCGCTCGCCCCACGGCTGATCTGCTGGCGCCGGCACGTGAGCTCGCGGGTGCGGCTGGTGAACGTCTACGGTCCGACCGAAACGACCATCTACTGCACCCGATGGGAGCTCACCGATCAGGTCCCCGAGAACGCCGTCCCGATCGGTCGCCCGGTCCGCGGCACGCGCGTCTACCTGCTGGACCGATTCCTGCAACCGGTTCCCGAGGGCATCCCCGGAGAGCTCGCGGTCGGAGGCGTTGGCATCGCCCGCGGTTACCTGAAGCGGCCGGGGCTTACCGCGGAGAGGTTCGTGCCCGATCCCTTTGCCCGAGAGCCGGCCGCAGGGGCCCGCTTGTATCGGACCGGGGACCGGGCGTGCACCCTGCCGGACGGCAACCTCCGGTTCCTCGGCCGCTTCGACACCCAGGTCAAGATCCGCGGCTACCGCATCGAGCCGGGAGAAATCGAGGCGGTGCTGCGCCGCTATCCGAGCGTGCAGGAGGCCGCGGTGGTGGCCCGGGACCAGGGGCCTGCAGAGCGATCGTTGGTGGCCTATATCGTCGAGCGCACGCCCGCTGCGCCGTTGCGGGACGCGGATTTGCTCAGCCCACCGCTCGCAGCCCCGTTGCGCAAGTTCTTGCAGGAGAAGTTGCCCGACTACATGGTGCCTTCCCAATTCATCGTCCTGCCGGCGCTGCCGCTCACCCCCCGCGGCAAGCTGGACCGCCGGGCCTTGCCGGAGCCCACCGCACCGGCCGTGGATGCGCCCCCGTCCAGTGCTGCTCCCCGGAGCCCGGTCGAAGAGATCCTGGCAGGGATCTTCGCTCAGGTCCTGGAGCGCGCCGGCATCGGCGTCGACGACGACTTCTTTGCCCTCGGCGGTCACTCGCTGCGGGCCACCCAGGTGGCGGCACGCGTTCAGAAGGCGTTCGGCGTGGAGCTGAGGGTGATCACCCTCTTCGAGGCTCCCACGGTGGCGGAGCTGGCCGAGCGCGTCGCCGAGGCGCAGCGCGCCGGACACACGACCCGGGTACCCCCGATCGTGCCGGGGGACCGGCGTGCGCCCCTCCCGGAGGACGGTGTGCCCCTGTCGTTTGCCCAGCAGCGACTGTGGTTCCTGAACCGGATGCAGCCGCAGAGCACCGCCTACAACATGCCCCTCGCCCTGCGCCTGCGCGGCGAGCCCGACCTCGAGGCGTTGCGGCGGGTCTTCGAGGAGGTGGTGCGGCGCCATGCGGTGCTGCGCACGACGTTCGTCACCCGGGAGGGCGAACCGCGGCAGCTCATCCTCCCGCCGCCGGGGGCGGGATCGGGCGAGCGCTGGCCGTTGCCGGTCATCGATCTGCGCCTCGGTCCCGACCAGCGGCGCGAGCTCGAGCTGCGACGCCGGGCCAGGACCGAGGCACGGCGACCCTTCGACCTGAGCCGGGATCGGCCGCTGCGCACCGCGATTCTGGTCCTCGGGCCGCGAGAGCACGTGTTGCTGTTCACCCTCCACCACATCGCCGCCGACGGCTGGTCGATGGGGGTGCTGGTGAGCGAGATCGGCGCGCTTTATCCGGCCTTTACTGCGGGCCGGCGATCGCCGCTTCCCGAGCTTGAGATCGAGTACGCGGACTTCGCCCAGTGGCAGCGGCGGTGGTTTCGGGGAGAGGTCCTGGAGGCGGAGCTTGCCTACTGGCGGCAACAGCTGGCCGACGTGCCGGTGCTGGCGCTGCCGGCCGACCATCCCCGGCCGCCGGTGCCTACGTCGCGGGGCGCGCATCTCGATTTCAAGCTGCCGGCCCGGCTCAGCCGTGGGCTCGAGCACCTCGGCCTGAAGGAGGACGCGACGCTTTTCATGACCTTGCTGGCGGCCTTCAAGGGACTGCTTCACCGCTTCACGGGACAACGCGACCTCTGCGTGGGCACGCCGATCGCCAACCGCACGCAGGAGGAGTTGGAACCGCTGATCGGTTTCTTCGACAACACCCTGGTGCTGCGGACCAGGCTGTCGAACGATCGGCCCGACGGTGCTCCGTGGGGCGGCTTGCGTTTCACCGAGCTTCTGGGACGGGTCCGGGAGGTGGCGTTGGGAGCCTATGCCCATCAGAACCTCCCCTTCGAACGCCTCGTCGAGACCCTCGACGTGGTGCGGGATCCCAGCCGTTCGCCGCTCTTCCAGGTGATGTTCGCCTTCCAGAACGCCCCTGCCGGCACCCTCGAGCTGCCGGGCCTCACGCTGGAGCCGGTGACCGTGGAAACCGGCACCTCGACCTTCGACCTGACGCTTTCTTTCAGCCGGGAACCGGAGGGTCTCAGCTGCCTGGTGGAGTACAACACCGATCTCTTCGGCGGGACCACGATCCGCCGGATGACGCACCATCTCGCGCACCTTCTCGAGGGCATCGTCGCCGATCCCGGGAAGCGTCTCGGGGAGCTGCCGCTCGCGAGCTCCGCCGAGAGCCATCAACTGCGCGTGGAGTGGAACGACCGGCGAGCGCTCCGGCTCCGGCAGCCGTCGATCGTGCCGCTATTCGCGGCCCGGGTCGAGCGGAGCCCGGACGCCGTGGCGGTCGTCTTTGAGGGCGCGCAGCTGAGCTACCGGGAGTTCGACCGCCGCGCCAACCGGTTGGCCCATCATCTGCGGGATCTGGGAGTCGGCGCGGGAACACGGGTGGGGATTGCGCTCCGGCGCTCGCCGGAGATGGTCGCCGGGGTCCTCGGCATCCTCAAGGCCGGCGCGGCTTACGTTTCCCTCGATCCGTCGCATCCCGCCGGCCGCCTGGCCTGGCAGCTCGCAGACGCCGGGGCATCGGTGGTGCTGGTGCGCTCCCCGTCGACCGATCCGATCTCCGGCACCTCCGCACACCGGGTCTACCTGGCAGGGCAGTCATTCGCGCACCGCGACGACCATCCCAGCGGGGCCTTTGATCCGGCGAGCACCGCCTACGTCCTCTTCACATCCGGCTCGACGGGCCGTCCCAAGGGGGTGAGCGTCACCCACGAGAACCTGGCGCATTCCACCGCGGCGCGGATCGGGTATTACGGAGAAGCCGGGCGTCTCCTCCTGCTGCCGTCGCTCGCGATTGACGCTTCGGTGGGCGGGCTGTTCTGGACGCTGTTGTCCGGCGGTACCCTCTGGCTCGTCCCGGAAGAGGCCCAGGGCGACCCGGCGGCGCTCGGTTCCCTGATCGCCCGCGGTCGGATCTCGCGACTGCTATGCATTCCGTCGCTGTGGAGTGCCCTGCTTGCAGAGGGTTTGCCGCGGGAGCTCGGGAGTCTGCGAACCGTGATCGTCGGCGGTGAGAGTTGTTCGCCGGAGCTCGTGGACCGGCACCGTGCGCGGCTGCCGCGGACCGCGCTCTATAACGAGTACGGCCTCACCGAGGCCACGGTCTGGAGCACCGTCCACCGCTGCGAGAGCGTGGCCGGGACGGTTCCGATCGGCCGTCCGATCGCCGGCACCCAGGTGCTGATTCTCGATCCCTACGGCCATCCGGTGCCGATCGGAGTGCCCGGCGAGCTCGCGATCGGCGGCTTGGGAATGGCCAGGGGCTATCTCGGCCGGCCGCCGCTGACCGCCGAGCGATTTATTCCTCATCCTTTCGCCTCGGTGCCGGGGAGTCGGCTCTACCGAACCGGAGATCTGGCCCGCCATCTGCCGGAGCACGCCATCGAGTATCTCGGCCGCATCGACCAGGAAGTCAAGATCCGCGGTTTCCGCGTCGAGCCGGGGGAGATCGAGGCGGTGCTGGCGGAGCATCCCGGGCTGCGGGAAGCGGCGATCGTGGCCTGGGACGACGGCTCCGGCCAGCGCCGGCTGGTGGCCTATGTCGTCGGCCGGCTGCCGGGCTCGGAGGGCGATCGCTCCGCCTCGGTCCCGGCGGCGGAGCTCCGCGGTTTTCTGCGGGAGAGGCTGCCCGAGCACATGGTGCCCGCGCGGTTCGTCTTCCTCGATGCCCTGCCGCACACGCCCGCCGGCAAGCTCGACCGCCGGGCCCTGCCGGCGCCGGAGAGCTCGCGCCCGCAGCTGGAGAGCGCCCCCGTCGCGCCCCGTACCGGGATCGAACGTGCCATCGCGGCGATCTGGCGCGACGTCCTCGGCCTTGACGAGGTGGGCGTCGACGACAACTTCTTCGAGCTCGGCGGGCATTCGCTCGCGATCATCAAGGTCGCCGCCCGCTTGCGAGAACGGTTGCATCGCGACCTGCCGATATCGGAGCTTTTCATGCATCCGACCATCCGATCTCTGGCTCAGCATCTCAGCCGGGGAGAGATCTCCGATCTCCTCGCCGAGTCGGCGCCGAGCCCGGCGCAGGGCCGCATCGCCCGCCGTGACTCCTTGCGGCGGCAACGGCAAAGGCGACGACGGCTACTGGCTGTTCACTCATCGTGAGAGGGACTTCGGGAGAGGTGAGGAGATCCTGCGCGAGGGGCTGGCCGTAGCACAGCTGCGCGACCGTGCTGAAGTCCTCGATCGCCTGGCCATTCTCTACGCTGAGTCCGGGCGACCGGAAGAGGCCACCCCGTCGAGCTCCTGCCAGCGTTCATAGACCGCTTCGAGCTCCTGCTCGAGCCGATCCAACCGCTCTCGGGCCGCCGCGATCTCGGCGCCGGGCCGGCGGTAGAAGTCGGGAGCGGCGAGGGCGGCGTGGAGCTCCTCGCGCTCGGCTTCGAGGGCCTCGATGCGCTCCGGCAACGCTTCGAGCTCGCGCCGCTCTTTGTAGGTGAGCCGCCGCGGGGTCGGGCGCCGCGGCGGCGGTGCCGGCGCGTCTGCCGGGCGCTCCGCTGGCGACGCGGCGGTCGCGTCGGGTCGCTGCCGGAGCCAATCGCTGTAGCCGCCGACGTACTCGCCGACCCGCCCGTCCCCTTCCAGCACCAGGGTGCTGGTCACGACGTTGTCGAGGAAGGCGCGATCGTGGCTCACCAGCAGCAGGGTGCCGGAGAACTCAAGCAGCAGCTCCTCAAGCAGCTCGAGGGTCTCGGTGTCGAGATCGTTGGTGGGCTCGTCCATCACCAGGAGGTTGAACGGCCGGGCGAAGAGCCGCGCCAAGAGCAGCCGATTGCGCTCGCCGCCGGAGAGCGCCTTGACCGGCCCGCGAGCCACCGAGGCCGGAAAGAGAAAATCCCCGAGGTAGCTGATGACGTGGCGGGTCTTGCCGCCGACCTGCACCTTGTCGTTGCCGTCGCAGACGTTGTCGGCCACCGATGCCTCCTCGTCGAGCTCGGCCCGATGCTGGTCGAAGTAGGCGACCTCGAGGCGGGTGCCGTGGCGGATTTCGCCTGCGCAGGGCTCGAGCTGGCGGAGCAGGAGGCGCAGGAGCGTGGTCTTGCCGGAGCCGTTGGGCCCGATGACGCCGACCTTGTCGCCGCGGGCGATGAGGGTGGAGAAGTCGCGGATCAGGGGCGGGCCGCCGGCGTAGGCGAAGCTCACGCCGACGGCCTCGATGACCCGTTTGCCGGAGCGCTCGCCGTCCTGGAGCCGCAGGCGAACGTCGCCGGGCGAACGTCGCCGGGCGCGGCGCTGGGCGCGCAATTTCTCAAGCGCCCGCACCCGGCCCTCGTTGCGGGTGCGCCGGGCCTTGATGCCCTGGCGGATCCATGCCTCCTCCCGGGCGAGCTTCTCGTCGAGACGGGCATCGTGGCGGGCCTCGGTCTCCAGCCGTTCCTGTTTGCGGCGCAGGTAGGCGTCCCAATCGCCGGGCCAGGAGGTGAGCCGGCCGCGGTCGATCTCGACGATGCGCGTGGCCAGACGACGCAGGAATGCGCGGTCGTGGGTGACGAACAGAAGCGTGCCGGTAAAGCTCAGGAGGAGCTCCTCAAGACCCTCGATCGCCGGGATGTCGAGATGGTTGGTGGGCTCGTCGAGGAGCAGGAGCTCCGGCTCGCCGACCAGGGCCCGGGCCAGGAGGGTGCGGCGTTTGAGGCCGCCGGAAAGCTCGGCGGCGTCGAGGTCGGCGGGGAGCCGCAGGCGGTCGAGGGCGGCCTCGACCCGCGTGTTCAGATGCCAGCCGCGGTCGGCTTCGAGGCCGCGCTGGAGCTGATCGATGCGGTGTAGCAAGGCCGGACGCCGGGCGTCGTCGTCGCCGAGCCGGGCGCTGAGGAGGTGGTATTCGGCCAGCCGCTCGCCGAGATCGCCGAGGCCCTCGGCGACGACGTCGAAGACCGAGCCGTGGAGGGCTCGGGGAACCTCCTGGGTGAGCAGCGCGGTGCGCAGCTCCGAGCGTCGGAGAACCCGGCCGTCGTCGGGCTCGAGCTCACCGTGGAGAAGCCTCAGCAGGGTCGATTTGCCGGCGCCGTTGCGTCCCACGAGGGCGATCCGCTCGCCGTCCGTGATCTCGAGACTCACGCGGTCAACGAGCGGTGCTCCACCGAAATCAAGGGAGAGATCTTGGAGGTGGATCAGGGTCATGGGGCGTCTTCTAGCATAACTTGCCACCTGCGAGAGCCCCGCCGCGGATGCGCATGAGCGCTGAGCCGGGGCGAACGGCTAAGCCCCCACCGGTGGGTGTCGCCACGCGGAGCCGGGCTTATGGCCCGCCGTCTTCGAGCCCGAGCGCCCTTCGCACCAGGACCGGTAGCTCGGCCGGCACCTCGGCGACGGGGATTTCCGCCTCCTCGAAAGCTCGGAGCTTGCTGGCAATGCTGCCGCGCCCCCCGGCGACGATGGCGCCCGCGTGGCCCATGCGTTTGCCTTCGGGCGCGTTGCGGCCGGCAAGGTAGGCGACGACCGGCTTGCTGACGGTCCGCTCCCGCACCAGCGCGGCCACCACCTCCTCCATGCTGCCGCCGATCTCACCGACGAACACGATCGCCTCGGTCTGCGGATCGTCCTGAAAGAGCCTGGCAATCTCGGGGAAGGTCGTGCCGACCATGGCGTCGCCGCCTACCCCGACGCAGGTCGTCTGCCCGATTCCCGCGCGCGTCAGCCGGGCGACGATCTCGTAGGTCAGCGTGCCGCTGCGCGACGCCACGCCCACCGGACCCGGGATGTAGTAGTCCGACGGTACAAACCCGATCTTGCAGCGCGCCGCGGGATCGATGAGCCCGGGGGTATTGGGTCCGACGACTTGCGCCCCGCAGGCACTCGCATGCTCAAAGATCGCCATGGCGTCGTGCATCGGGACATGTTCGGAGACCATGACGATCAGGCCCACTCCTGCATCGAGCGCCTCGAACGCCGCCGCCTTCATCGCCTTCGCGGGCACGAAGAGGATCGAGGCGTCGGCCGGCCGCTCGCCGACCGCCGCGGCCACCGTGTCGAAGACCGGGACGCCGTGAACCTCCCTGACGTTGGCATTCGGGCGGACGCCGGCGACCACCTGAGTGCCGAAGGCGAGCATGACCGCGGTGTGGTGGGCGGCGGCCGAGCCGGTAATGCCCTGAACGATGACGCGGGTTCCCTCGTGAACCAGGATTCCCATCAGGAGGCACCTCCCGCAGCTTGCACGGCGAGTCGGATCGCATCCTCGATCTCGGCGACCGGCTCGATGCCGGCCTGGCGCAGGATCCGGTAGCCCTCCTGCTCGCGATTGCCGATCATCCGCACCACCACCGGGACCCCGGGCGGCCGCTCGCGGACGTACTTCGTGATGCCCTCGGCCAGGCGATCACAGCGGTTCAGCCCGGCGAAGATGTTGACCAGGATCGCGCGTGGCCGCCCGGCCCGCGACAGCAGATCGAAGGCCTCGTAGATGCCCTCGTCGTCGATCTGGGCGGTGTCGAGGAAATTCGCGGGCCGCCCGCCGGCGCGCTGCATGAGGTCGAGAATCGCCATCGTCAACCCCGCACCGCTCGAGAGGATGGCGATGTCGCCGTCGAGGTCGATATAGGTCCACGCATGCTCGCGCGCTTGCTCGGCGATCGGATCCTCGACCGGTATCTCCTGGCGGTAGGCGACGAGATCCTGATGACGGAACAACGCGTCGTCGTCGACGTTCAAGACGGCATCGACGGCGACCAGCGCACCGCTCCCGGTGCGAACCAGCGGGTTGACCTCGACGGTTTCCGCGTCGCACTCGGCAAAGATGCGGTAGAGGGTGGCGATGGCCTCGGCGCCGTCGGAGCCGAGGGTCGCGGCCACGGCGGCGAGGTCTTCTCCCGAGGGTCCGTCGAGGATCGACACCGGCCGCTTGAGCACCCGCTCGGGCGTCGCCCGGGCCACCTCCTCGATATCGACGCCCCCGGCGCGGCTCGCGACCACGACCGGCCGCTTCGCCGCCGGGTCGATCGTCACCGCGGCGTACATCTCTTCGGTGATGTTCTCCTTGGCCTCGACCAGCAGGCGCCGGACCCTCTCACCCCGAATCTCGGCGTCGAGCAACTTGGCGGCCGCCTCTTGCGCGTCGGCGGGTTGCTCGGCGAAGAGGATGCCGCCGGCCTTTCCCCGCCCCTTGACGCCGAGTTGCGGTTTCAACACCACCGGAGTGCCGATCCGCGCGGCCGCCGCGGCCGCCGCCTCCGGGGTGTCCGCGATCTCTCCGGGCGGTACCGATAGGCCGTAGCGGCGGAAGACGTCTTTGGCCTGGTATTCCCTTAGTTTCACTTCATGAGCTCCTTGCTAGCCCGAGACGAATCGGCGCAGCTCGGCGGCCAGGGGATCGTCGGTGGGGCCGCCGATGATTAGGAGGAACGGTTCGATCTCACGGTGGCTCTCGAGGGTCGAGAGCTTCCAGTAGAGGATGCCGTGCAGGAACTTTTCCGGCATCTCCTGGTGGGCGTCGTAGAGGGCGCGCACGGCCAGGGCGCGCTCCTCGGGATCCTCCGGCTGGTCCTGCCAGACGATCAGCTCCTCGCCCGCTTCCGAGGCGACGACCGAGAAACCGGTATCCGCCCAGGGCTGGATCGTCGAGTTGGCGCGGGAGGTATAGCCCATCTCGGTGAAGATCACCGGGTAGTCGTCGAGGCCCTGGGTGAGGCAAAATTCCCGAATCGCCGCCAGCACGCCCTTCCAGCCGTCGAGGAGCAGAGCATGAAGCGCCGCGGCGTCGCGCTCCGGGAGAAGTCGATCGCGCAGGGAAAAGTAGGCGTTGATACCCATCAGATCCAGGTGATCCCAGAAGGTCACGAGATGGTACTGGTCGAAGTTGGCGGCGTACCCGAGCTGGCCGCGGTAAACCTCCCGCAGCCGGGCGATGAGCTCGATCCACCCCTGCTCCAGGAGCCGGCGACGGTGGTTGATGCGCTCGAGCGACGCCTCCTCGCCCGCCCGCACCAGCTGGGCGGCCCACGATGCCTCCGCGGCGATGCGGGCATCGAGGTACTCCTCCAGGTTGGGGTAGTTCTCCCGGCCCCGCAGCCACAGATGGCGCTCTTCGATGACCTCCTCGAACTCCATGAACTCGCTCCGGCGCTCGTCCTGCTTTTTCTCGTTGAGGAAATACTCCTCGAGATTTGGCAGCTGGTCGAGCGCCACGGTCGAGGTCAGGGAGTTCATCTCACTGGCGATCATCAAGACGTCGACCCCCTCGCGCTCGGCGATCTCGGCCCAGTGAAGGGCGAACGCGCCATAGCGCTCGAACCAGGAAGCGAGCTCGTCGTCGGTGCGCGGCATGATCATGCCGTGCCACAGGAAGCGGTTGCGCGGGAAGGCATGATCGAGGGCCACCCGCAGGATCAGCACCACCTTCATCCCCCGCCGCTTGGCGGCACGGATCTCGGGCACGATCCCCTCGTCTTGCTCGTCCCACCACAGGTGGTCGGTGTCCCAATCGCCTTGCCGGGCGTAGTGGGTCACCGAGATGGTGTTCATCCCCTCGGTGATGAGCGCGTCGAGCCACTCGTCGAGATCCGGCTCATTCACTTGAATGCCGCCGAGGAAAAAGTCGCTGTCAAGCGCCGGGGAAGTGGGGGGCGAGCCACTGCAGGCCGAAATCCCGCCGGCCGCGAGCAGCGCGAGCATGGTCAGGGACGTCGGAAGCCGTTCGCGGGCCATCGCGATCTCCGTTGGTTTCTCGGGTTGGTTGTCTTCAGGCGATCTTGCCGCTCTCCGAGGCCGAGGGCTCGCTGAGCTTCAGGGGAAGCTCGACCGTCGTCTCTTCGCCGGCGCGCCAGTAGGTGATCCGCAGCGTCTCGGCATCCGGGTCCTCGCTGATCGCTTCCACCAGATCGAACGGCTCGCTCGGCTCACGCCCGTTGATCTCGACGATCAGATCGCCGCGGCGCAGTCCCCGGCGTTGGGCCTCGCCGCTCACAGCGACGATCACGATGCCGGCGCGGTCGGGGAGCGAGAACTCCTCCCGGAACTCATCATTGACCGCCGCCACGGTCAGACCGAGGGCCCGGACCACCTGCTCCGAGGAATCGGGCGCCAGGAACTGGTACTCCGGCAGCTCCTCAAGGAGCGCCGCCGAGATGCGGATCGCAGCTCCGGTACGCAGAGCCAGTGCCAGGCCGTCGCTTGGCCGCGAATCGATCCACCGCGGCTGCTCCTCCCCGGCTACCCATATTTTGAGCAAGGCGTAGTAGGTGTCGCCGCGCAGCTCGCTGACCAGAACCTCCTCGAGCCGGGCGTCGAGGTTGATGAGCAGGTTGACCATCAGGTCGTGGGTCATCGGACGCGGGGGCTCGATGCCATGAAGCGCCAGGCCGATCGCCCGCGCCTCGGCGAGGCCGATCCAGATCGGCAGGACCTGGCCCGATTCGAGCTCCCGCAGCAGGACGACGGGAGAGTTCGAAAGCGCGTCCCAGCCGATGGTGGTCAGCTCCGCCGGCAGCAGATCGCCCTCCAACGGCGATTCTGCACTCTCGGCCGGAGTCGGAGGCGCAGCCTCGCCACTGCGGTTCGACGAGGCCGCGCAGGCGAAGCACACGACCGCTATCAGCAGGAGACCAAGGAACACTCGGAGGGGGGGAGTCGTAATCTTCATCGTAATCATCGTAATCTTAGCCGTAATCTTAGAAGATTGCGGCCCCCTCCGGACCGCCCGCCGGGCGGATCACGACGATTTTTTTCACCTGCCGCAAAAAAAAGACCGAACGGTCGGCTTTTTGACGTAGAATGGGACGGCCGGCGGTCCTGTGCCCGCCATCCGTGGGAGCGAGACAGGTTGAGACCGCCGGGTTGTCGTTGGCATACGCGTTTGACGAGATCAGCAGAGACGAAGATGACGAGATCAGCACGCAGCAGACGGGGGCCGCCGATGCGGCGGCATCGCGATCGTCTCAGGACGGGTGGTCATGCTGGTTGCTGATCGCTTGAGGGCCGAACTTGAACAGATCATTTGACCGGGGAGGCGACTCCGGAGACCCCCAATCCCGTGGCCAGCGGTTCGCACCGGGCGTTGTCCTGCGGGATCGCTATCGCATTGTCCACTTCATCGGCAAGGGAGGGATGGGCGAGGTCTACGAGGCGGAGGACCGCAAGCGCGGCGAGATGGTCGCCCTGAAGACGGTGCTGCCGAAGCTCATGGGCAGCGCCAAGGTCATTGCCCGCTTCCGGCGCGAGATCGAGCTGTCGCGGCGGATCTCCCACCCCAATGTGCTGAAGATCTACGATGTCTTCGAGCTGCGCTCCCAGGTCGGCGAGATCGACTCTCGGCTGGCATCGTCTCCTTGCATGGTCATGGAATTCCTGGCCGGCAAGACGCTGGCGGACCGCCTGCAAGAGGACGGCCGGATGCCGGCGGCGGAGGCTCGGCCGCTGGTATGCCAGATGGCCGCAGCTCTGGCGGCGGCCCACCGCGCGGGGGTCGTCCACCGCGACTTGAAGCCCGACAACATCTTCCTGGTGCCGACCGCAGGCAACGGCATCCGCGTGGTGCTGACCGACTTCGGAGTGGCCCGGCCCAACAAGCCGAATGGTGACGACTCCACCTTCACCGCCACCGACGTCATCGTCGGCACCCCCACCTACATGGCCCCCGAGCAGTTGGAGCTCGAAGAGGCCATGCCGGCGAGCGACATCTACACGCTCGGCCTGGTGATCTACGAGATGATCACCGGCACCTTCCCGTTTCAGGGCGATACCGCGATCCAGGTGGTGTTCAAACGGATCCAGGAAGATCCGACGCCGCCACGCCACATCGTGCCGGATCTCGACGACACCTGGGACGACCTGATCCGCCGTTGCCTCGAACGGGATCCGAAGCGGCGTCTGGCCCATGCTGAGGACATCGTCGGGATCCTGGAGGGCAGCCAGGCCCTTCCGTGTATGAGCGAGATCCGATGTCCGGCCGAGATCACGCCTCCGGCGAAGCGGTCCCTGCGCTCGTGGTGGCCTTTTCGATCGTGATTTCTGCGTAGCTATCGCTAACGCGCGCGGGGCGAAGGTCTTCGCCGGATCTTGTCGAGCAGGCTTTTCTGTTCGGACGTGAGCTTGTTCTTGATCCGCACGTCGAGCAAGAGGCGCATTTTCTTGATTTCGCTTTCCAGACTAATGGATTGTGCGGAAACCCTAAGGGGAACAGAATGCACCCTACATCAACGAAGGTATTCGTGCTGGGAGCGCCGGCTTCCAGCGCGATTAACTGCGGCCATATGACCGCAGGGTCCGAGGTGAGAACCGAATGGTACTCGAGGGATGAGTTGCCGACACCGTGCAGCTTTTATCCGGCTCTTTTCTTTCTCAGCTCCTCGATCTCTCTGCGGATCCTTTCTTTTTCTTCTTGAATCCTCTTGGCGTAGTCATAGAGCAGGAGGTCTTTGCCGATGACGTACACCCGCGGGTACTTCAACACCTCGCCCTTCTCGCTGAACTGGATGCTGCCGGTCACTCCCGGGTACTCCCGGATCTCGCGCAAGCCTTTGCGGAGCTCATGGCGCAGGCGGAGGCGACCGGCCGCGGCGGTGGCCAGTACCCGCAGGGCGTCATAACCCTGGGCTGCGTTGATGTCGGGGGGCTCGCCGTATTTCTCCTCGTAACGCCGGCCGAACGACTGCACGTGGGCATACTCGCTGTCGAGCTCGAAGAACGTCTGGGTGAGGACGACGCCCACGGCATCCTCCCCTACCCGGGCGATCGCCGCGGTGCTGGCAAACGCCGAGGTGGTGAGGATCCGGCCTGGGTAGCCGGTTCGTCTCAGGGCCTGGATCAGGTTCCCGATCGCGGCCTGGTAGCCCGCCACATAGACCGCTTGGGGCTTCAAGGTAAAAATCCGCTCCACCGTACCGGAATGGTCCAGGGTGTGGGGAGGATAGTCGATCGCGTCCAACACCCTGCCGCCGTACTCCGTGAACAGCTCCCGGAAGACGTCTTGAATCCCCTTGGTCTCCTGCATCTCGCCGACGACCACGACCGAATTGATCTTGAGCGTATCCCGGGCGAAGCGTGCCATCTTGAGGGCGGCGTTAAAGTCGGACGGGCAGATGCGGTAGAAATTACGCGAGATCTCGGTGAATTCGGGGCTCGACGCAGTCGGCGAGAGCAGTACCCGATCGTAGCGGTCGATGACCGGCAGCATCTCCCTGGCCTCGCCCGTGGTGATGCCGCCGATCGCCGCCAGGGCGCCCTGGTCAAAGGCCTCTTCGAGCTTCTCGGCGGCTCGCAGCGGATTGCTCTGCGTATCGGCCACCACCAGCTCGATCTCTTCGGGGAACTCGGGATCCGCGCGCAACTCGTCAAGCGCCAGATCGATCCCCTGACGCACCGCCTGGCCGTAGACCTGGTGGACTCCGGAAAGCGGTACCACCACGGCGATTCGGATCGGTCCGCCCGGCGGGCATCCGAGGATCAAAAACCCGACGAGCAATATGACTGCCAACGCCCACGCCCTTTTTCGTGCCATGCATCCACCTCTTTCGCATCGCAGGAACTTCGCGTGCTCCATGCCCGTCGATGCTTCCCGTACGATCGGCGACGTAGCTTAGCACGGCGTCGACGCGGGTTGGCGCTTGACCCGGGGACCGACGCAAGCGAAGATGACCTCGGAGCAACCCGTGTGCGAAACGAATGACCCGTCTCCCGATGCCTCGGCTCCGACTCCCCCTGCGCCCCCGGCAAAATCGTCCGGGACGTGGGAAGCGGTGGTATGGGTGGCGCTGGTTGCCGCCGTCGTCGCCGTCGTGGCGTTGAACCGGCCCCAAGGCCCCGGAAGGGAATTCGAGCGCATGGAGTTTCGCCTGAGCGCCCGGTATTCACTGGGGGTCAAGGTACTTTTCGGGGCGTTGGATGAATCTCTCGGGGACCGCTACGGCGACGAGCTCCTGCGGCAGCTCGAAGCTCAGGCGCAGACTCCGGCCCAACGCCTGGGCCTGATCCCGCTGACCGCGGAGCTCGCCGGCGCCGACGAGGCCCTGGAACGGCTCGCCGCCTTGCGCGAGGAGTCGACGCTGAGCGCCGGGATCACCGCCGACATCGAGCTCGTGGAACGTGTCTATCGCGATCCCGCAGCGGAGATCTCCGGCCCCCAGCGCCATGGCTTGATCGCTCGCCACGGCTGGTTCGCCCAGCTCGCCCTGAGCCACGGCAAACCGGCCGACGACCCCGGGCGACGGGCGGCGATCACGGCCGCGATCCGCATCGCCGCGACCCTGCTGGGGATGCTGTTCGCAGGACTGCTCGCCACCGGCGTCGGGCTCGTTTTATTGATTCTCGGCGGGATCCGGTTTGCTCAGGGCGGGCTGAAGCGAGCCTACCCCGACCTCACCACCCGGGCGGCGGCTCAGCGCACGCCTTATCTGGAGGGGGTGGTGCTCTTGATCGGCGGCTTCGGGGGATTCGCGCTCCTGGTGGCACGGTTTCCGGAACTCACCGGCGCCCCGGCGCGAGGGCTGGTCCCGGCGCTGGCCATTGCGGCCGTGGTGCTGGTCCTGCTCTGGCCGCGGTGGCGGGGACTCCGGCGGCGCGACCTCGCGATGGCCCTGGGCTGGCATGGCGGCCGGGGGGTGTGGCGGGAGATGGGCGGCGGCCTGGTGGCCTACGTCGCCGGGCTACCGATTCTGATGCTCGGACTGATCCTGGCCGTGGTGATGATGCTCCTTCTCGGGACCAAGGGATACCACCCGATCGTCGAAGGGTTCGGGACGGGGGATCCCTGGCGGGTGGTATTGATCTTCGCGATGGCCTGCGTATGGGCGCCGGTCGTGGAGGAGGCGATCTTTCGCGGTTATTTCTACCACTATCTGCGCGGCCGGACGGGCGTTTTGCTCTCCACCGCGGCGGTCGCGGCGGTCTTCGCGGTCATCCATCCTCAGGGGTTGAGCGCCTTGCCCCCCCTGATCGCGCTGTCGGCGATCCTGAGCCTGACCCGCGAATGGCGCGGCTCGCTCATCGCCAGCATGACCATCCATGCGGTGCACAACGGCCTGGCGGTGACCGCAGCCCTGCTGCTGCTCGGTTGAGCTCGTCCCGAGATTCTCCCTCATCTCTCATTCAGAGATACTAAGATGGCACGAGGCAAGAAAAGCAAGAGAAACAAGAAGCGAGCCCGACGGCACCGGGAATCCGCCCGGTGGTCTCTTGATCGGGTGGTCGAGCGGACGACGCGCGACTTCGACCTCGGGTCCGAGAACTGGCGGGATCAGCTTATCCGCTTCGCGTGTGGACCCCGCTTTGCCACCAAGAGCCTCGAACGCTACGTCGATGCCCACCAGAGCCGGCTCGGACCGAGATGGGCGGCGCTTTTCCTCGCCTTCGAAGAGGAAATGCTCCGCCAGTCCGAACGCGCCGAGCGCATCTACGAGGAGGCACTGTGCACCTATCCGCCCTGCGCCTGGGTCGAGGCGACCATGGGCGACGTCTGCTTGCTCATTCTCGGACGGCTTCACCGCGCCAGGAGGCATTACCAGGCGGCCGTCGCCCTCGAACCGGAGCTCGCCAATGCGCACTACGAGCTCGGCTTGGTCTACCATGCGCTGGGTCTGTTCGAGCGCGCGGCGGGTGAATTCAAGACCGCAGCGCAGCTGGCAGGCGGCCGCGAGGACGAGCGCGAGGTCGCGGCCCGGGCGAGCTTCAACCTCGGGTCGTATCAGTGGAACCTGGGAGAGTGCGCAATAAGCAAGCAGCTCATCAGGAAGGCACTCGAGTACATGCCGGATTACCCGGAGGCTCAAGCGAGCCTCGACGCGATAAAGGCTCGGGGGATGTAGTGAGGAGCCGCTCATGAGACCAGGACTCGTGCCCCACCCGCCATACGACCTCCAAGTCTGTGAAATCAGGCAGTACGCCTTCCCGACCACAGACGCGATCGAACGTTTCGAACGGTTCGGAATCGAGCAGTGGGTCAATACCCCCCAGCCGGTCTTCGGAGGTCGCTGTCCGTGGGAGGTGGCGCAAAGCCCGGCGGGTCTTTGGAGGGTGGAGGAGGAGGCGAAAGAGTGGTTCGGCGACCAGAAAGAGAAGATCGCCATGGTGCTGGCCACCGCCTCGCCCCTTCCGAGACCGGACAAGCGCCGGGCGGAGGTGTATCGGCGCTCGGGGGGGCTCCTCAACATCTTTCTCGACTGGGTCTCGGAGGAGGACGACGAGCTCTGGCAACGCCTCGTGCGCGAACGCCTCGAAGCGCGGTCGTTCCCCGACCAGGCGACCCGGCTCGCCGTACTCCATGAGATCGAACGGCGATGGCTGGAGACGCCTAGCGAGCTCTTCAGCAATCTCACGCCGGAGCTGGTGTGGGCCGGCCCCGGTCCCGTCGAGGGGAAGCTCCTGATCGAGTTCCTCGAGTCCCATACCGCTTGGTGGGAAGACCAGAGCTTTGAGACCCGGGGTGAGGCCCTCAAGGAGTCGTTGTTCTTCCTGCGCAGGTTTCAGCTCCAACCGCGAAACGACTTTCCGCAGCGGATGGCCGGTGAGGTCGTCATGGCCGAGCGCCGCCGGATGCTGGAGAGGAAGAAAGCAGTCGTCATGGATTGAATGCCTTGCCCGAGCCTCCCCGACTACTTCAGGACAGCTGAACTACTCGTCGACGCCGTTGCGCGGACAGACGCCTGCCAGCCCACAGCTGCTGCATGCGGGCTTCCTGGCCTTGCAGACTCTCCGGCCGTGCAGGATGAGCGCATGACCGAGAAAGATCCACTCCTCCTGCGGCAGGATCTCCATGAGGTCTTTCTCGATCTTGACGGGATCGGTCTGCCGCGTAAGACCCAGTCGATACGAAAGGCGCCGTACGTGGGTGTCGACCACGACCCCGGTCGGGATCCCGAAGGCCGTTCCCAGCACCAGAATCGCGGTCTTGC
>Ga0180431_10003886_pt1 | contig 18869 bp, 19 predicted proteins | sample SS_ome_11_FD_132459 | JGI IMG/M metagenome (GOLD analysis project Ga0180431, IMG submission 132459) | Hypersaline lake sediment archaeal communities from the Salton Sea, California, USA - SS_1_MS_1 metaG | ecosystem: Environmental > Aquatic > Non-marine Saline and Alkaline > Hypersaline >... | reverse complement strand
CTGGAGGCCGACCTGGGGATGGCGCCCGGGTCGCTCGCCTCGGCTGCGGTCAGCGTGAGCGGTGCAATCGTGGGGCACGACCACCCGCTCCTCGGCGGCGAGGAGCTGGCGGTGGTCGTGCCCGTGGCCGGGGGCTAGGCGGGCTCCCCGTACTGCTCGATGGCCAGGTCGGCCAGGCCGGCCTTCTCCAGCGCCTCGACGGGCGCGCGGAAGGTCACCTGGATCACGCCCGGTGCGCGGCCGATCTCGATGCCGCCCGAGATGGTGGCCCGGTTCATGACCTCGGGCACCTCCATGCCGAGCAGCGCGGCGGCGCGGCCCAGGCCGTTCTCGATGGCCGAGTTCAGGTCGGGGCCGGTGCCCACCACCGAGATGGGCAGGCTGCGCTCCAGCGCCGGCGCGCCGCTGCGCGCGGCCAGGGCGTCGGCCTTGGCGCGCTCGGCGGGCGTGATGGGCCGTGCCAGGAACGGCAGGTCATCGGCCAGCGGGAAGATGACCGGTCCGTCGATGCCCAGGCCCTTGCGCACCTCCACCTGCAACGTGACGGTACCCGCCACGTCGGCGGTGTGGCCGGCGATCTCGCCATCGCCCTGCAGCGCGTGCATGTCGCCCATGTACACGCCGCCGCCCGGGATCTTCACGGGGCACACCACGATGGCCCCCTCGCGCACCACGTCGATGTCCATGTGGCCGTCGGTGCGGGCCGCCAGCTGCTCGGCGGTGACGGCGTGGCTGTGGGGCGCGCCCACCAGGAAGTTGCCGAAGTCGCCCGCGTTGTGGGAGTCGGGCAGGTCGATGGCCGGCATGGTGCCGAGCTGGCCCATGAACGGCCGCATGCGCGAGATCACGCCCACCAGGTCACCCGGCGCGAACAGCAGGATGGGGTTCTGCACCGAGTTGCCGGGCAGGGCGGCGTAGCGGGCGGCGTCGCGCGCGTACACCTCGGCCTGCGCGCCGTGCACGGTCACGCCCAGCTCGCGCGTGTCGTCGAACGCCATGGTGTAGCCGTTGGTGAAGGTGAAGGGCGCCGCGGGGGCACCGCAGTCGGCGCACCGCACGCTGTCCGGGCCGATGCCCTCCACCACGGTGGGCTCATCGGCGCGGCCGCACTGCGGGCACACCTTGGCGCAGTAGGGGTCGCCGTTGAATCGCCCCTCCATCATCTGGTCGTTGCCCGACGCCGTGGCCGCCGATGTGACCTCGATGCCGCGGATGCGGATGGCGATGCCGTCGCCCGGCTCGGCACCCTCCACGGCAACGGGCAGGGTCACCTCGTGCCCGCCCTGGATCTCGGGGGTGATCATCGGCCCCCAGCACCCGGGCGCGGTGTTGGCAACGATGTGCCCGCCGCTCCTCACGATGCCGATGACCTCGGCACTCGGCCCGATGATGCCGTTGCAGAAGCGGTCGACATAGACCGTCTCCTGGGCGGTGCCGGCTTCGGTGGTGGTCATCCCATGCCTCCCGGGTGTCGCCTTCGTGCCGAAAGGGTACGCCCGGGAGGCATGGGGCAGTCGGCTAACCGTCGGGCCCGCCTCCGCGTATGGCCGTGATCCTGCGGGTGTAGTCGTCAGGCCCGATCTCGCCGCGCGCCAGGCGCTCGTCGAGCAGCGCCTTCGCACCGTCGGCATCCGCGCCGGCGTCACCGCCCGGGCTGCCGTGCGATGCGCGCCAGTTGAGGATGGTGAACACGGTGAGCGTGATGAGGGAGATGGCGATGAGGGTGAGGCAGATCCCGAACCACCACCCGAAGCCGCTGCCGAGCCCCGCGTCAAGGCCGCCTCCACCGCGCCCGCCGCCCATGAATCCCTCGCGGAATCCGCGATCCATCGTCGTTGCCTCCTGTCTCGTGTGCGGGCAGTCCACTGCGCCCGCCGAAGACCGGAACGAGAGCGGCCGAAGACGTTCGTAAGAGGCGCGGCAGGGCGCATGCGGGCGTACGCTGGATCCGGATTCGCCCGACTCCCCGCACCCGGAGGCCCAGTCATGCAGTTGGACGGAAAGCACGTGTTGATCACCGGCGCATCACGCGGCGTGGGCGCAGCCCTCGCGGATGCGTTCGCGGCCACGGGCGCACGGCTCACGCTGGTGGCCCGGAGCGCCGATCAGCTGCAGGAGGTGGCGGCCCGCACGGGCGGTGACGTGCTGGTGGCCGACCTGGCCGACCCCGCCCAGGTGGACGGCCTCATCGGCAGGGTCGAGGCCGCGAGCGGCCCGGTGGACGTGCTGGTGAACAACGCGGGCATCGACCTGACCGGGGCATTCACGGAGATGCCCGCGAGCGACATCCAGCGGATGGTGCAGCTGAACGCCATCACGGTCGCCGACCTCACCCGGCAGGTGCTCCCGGGCATGATCGAGCGCGGGGGAGGGCACGTGGTGCAGGTGTCGTCGCTGGCCGGCACCGGCACGTTCCCGGGCATCTCGGTGTACGGCGGCACCAAGGCGTTCGTCACGCACATGACCGCCGGCGTGCGGCTCGAGATGAAGGGCCTCCCCATCGGGCTGACCGTGGTGGAGACGGGTCTCAGCACGCCAACCGACATGGCCGACTCGGTGCTGTCGTACCCGCCCACCGAGGCGTCGTTCCGGCGTTTCTACCGCCTGCTGCTGCTGGCCGATGCCGACGTGGTGAAGGTGGCGCAGAAGACCGTGCGGGCGGTGGAGACGGGCAAGCGCTCGGTGCGCATGCCCGCCCGGGCGTTCCTGTTCCCCATGCTCACCAACGCCCCGCGCCGCCTGGTGGAGATGTTCCTGGTCGGGGTGCCCCGGCGGGAGGGCGGCTAGCGCGTTGCGGCCCTCAGGCCGCGGGGCCGATGCAGTTGCCGGCGCGGCAGCCACGGGGGCCGCCGCATCAGGTGCCATGACCGCGGAAGGTGCCTGCAGCGGGTCGGATCACGCGAGATGCGGGGATCACCTCCGGACGCCTGCGCGGGAAGCAGTTGGTCGATGACGCGTGATCCGGGAACGACCATGTGGGGGCATTCCTACCCCTCCGGATGACCATCGTGGGGAAACCGTCTCACCTGCGCAACCAATTCGCGCAACGTGCAGGCGACCCCGTGAAACAGCCCGAACAGCCAGTGACCCACGCGGGCGCGACGGGGTACATTGCCCGGCCCATGACGCTCCTCCCCGACGCCCGCCCGTCCACCTGTTCGCTGGCCATGATGGCCAGCGCGGCACGCGATCGGAGCGGCGGCACCCTCGAGGGACGCGCACGGCAGTTCGAGATGGCGGCCCGGGCGCTCGTGGAGGAGTTCGACCACGTCTTCAGCGCGGAATTCGTGGAGCGCACGCTGGGTGAGTGCGTGGCGGACGCCGTCATGGTCACCGACGATCCCGACCTGGTGTCGTTGCTCAGCTTCCGGGCGGCCCGGCACCGCCTGGGCGAGGTCGAGGCCGTGCGGACGAGCGCCCTCGGCGACCCCTCGCTGGCTGCGTAGTCAGCCGCGCGCCACGGCGCGCGTCGCGAACACCACGGCTCCCGCGGCCAGCACGGCCGCGCCCTGCACCACCGTCGTCCACGGCAGCGAAGCCGCCAGCGCCACGCAGCCCACCACGCCGACCGCGGGCAGCACCGTGCCCCTGCGGGCCCGGGCGCGGGGCAGGGTGAGTGCCGCGGCATTGGCGATGGCGTAGTAGCCGAGCACGGCGAAGGAACTGAAGGCGATCGCCCCGCGAAGGTCGCCCACCGCGACCGCGGCGATCACCACCGCCCCTACGGCCACCTCGGCCCGATAGGGCGTGCGGAAGCGCGGGTGCACCGCAGCCAGCCACCTGGGCAGGTCGCCGCCGCGGGCCATGGCAAGCCCCGTGCGGCTGACCCCCGCGATCAGCGCCAGCAGCACGCCGACCGAGGCGATGGCGGCGCCCGCTCGCACCACCGGCGCTGCGCCTGGCATCCCGCCCGCCTCGACGGCCGCGGCCAGCGGCGCGGGCGACGTCGCAAGCAGTGCGGGCCCCGCCGCCCAGAGCGCCGCCAGGCCCACCACCAGGTACACCACCAGCGTCATCGCAAGCGCCCGGGGAATGGCCCGGGGGATGGTGCGCGCCGGGTCGCGGACCTCCTCGCCCATTGTGGCGATGCGGGCGTATCCCGCGAAGGCGAAGAAGAAGAACGCTGCCGCCTGCGCGATGCCCGTGACGCCGCCCGCCGCGCCGGCCGCCTGCCCGTCCGCGCGTCCGCCGCCCAGCAGCGCCACCACCGTCACCGCCAGGATGACCAGCGTGATGGCCAGGATCACCCGCGTGGCCGCCGCGGTGCGCTGGATGCCGGCGTAGTTGACGGCGACGAGTGCCACCACGGCGGCGATGGCCAGCGCCCGTGCCTGGTCGGGCCACAGGTACACCCCGATGGTGAACGCCATGGCGGCGCAACTGGCCAGCTTGCCCACCACGAACGCCCACCCGGCGAGGAACCCCCAGAAATGGCCCAGGCGCCTGCGGCCGTAGACATACGTGCCCCCGGATTCGGGGTAGAGGGCCGCAAGCCACGCGGACGACATGGCGTTGCACAGGGCCACGAGCCCGGCCAGCGCGAGGCCGAGCAGCAGCCAGTTCCCCGCAGCGGCCGCCGCGGGACCGATGGCGGTGAACACCCCGGCGCCGATCATCGAGCCCATGCCGATCACCACGGCGTCGCGCGTGCCGAGGGCCCGGCGCAGGGAGGTCGCCTTGCTCACGGGGCGAGCGTATCGCCGTGGGCGCCCCGTTCCCGCGTGCGTGACAATACGGGCCATGTCCACGCAGAGACGTGAATCCATCGCCGGCGGGTTCAGCGACACCGCGTCCGATTACGAGGGCGCGGTGCGGTACAACCTGGAGGGCGCGCAGCGACTCGCGCTGTCCATCCCGCCGGGCACCTACGAGGACGTGCTCGACGTGGGGTGCGGCAGCGGGTGGGCCGCGCAGGCGGTGATCGACCGCTTCCGCCCCGCGCGCGTGACCGGGGTGGATCCCAGTGAGGGGATGCTGGAGCAGTTCCAGGCCAAGCTGGGCGGCATCGAGGGCGTGGAGGTATCGCTGGTGCAGGCCGGCGTCGAGGACATGCCGGTGCCCGATGACGCCTTCGACCTGGTGGTGTGCTCGATGGCCTACCACTGGTTCCAGCACCGCTGGGATGCCGCGGCCGCCATGGCCCGGGCCATGAAGCCCGGCGGCGTGGTGGCCATCCTGTGCTCGGGCAAGGGCGGCGAGCAGGCGTACCGGGACGTCATCGCGGATGTCGAGCCCATCAACTACGCGTGGCTGGGGGCCTTCGACGGCAACCTGCGCGACATCGGGGAGATGGAGGGCTACCTCACGGCCGCGGGCCTCGAGCTCCTCGACATCTGGATGGAGCGCCGCGTGCGCCACGTGCCGGTGGAGGAGTACATGGAGCGCATGCGGGTGGTGGCCGGGCACATCATCGGCGATCCGTCCGACCCCGAGGTGGCCGACTGGCTCGGCCGCGTGGAGGCCCTCATGCGCGAGCGATCCGGCCCACGCGGCTGGCGGTACGACTTCATGAAGCTCTACGCCGTGGCCCGCAAGCCGGCCTAGCGCCCCGGGGCTCAGCCCCCGGCGCCGCCCGAGACCTCGGCCAGGGACCTGCTGGCGGTGAACACCGGCGTGGCCCGGCGCCCGCCCAGCGGCCAGTCGGGGGCCCGGTACACCGCGATGCGCGCGGACTGCACGCAGTCGCCGGTGGCGATGCACGTGAGCGTGCCCGACACGCCCTCGTAGCCGTCCACGTCGAGCATCGCGGCGCGCAATTGCGCGCGGTTGATGCGCAGCGCGCCGCCCGGCAGCGGCACGGCCACCCGGCGCACCGCGCTGATGACCAGGTTGATGGCGTCGAACGCCTGGGCGGTGAACACCCCGGCGGGGGGCGAGCCGAACCTCTGCCGGTACGCCGTCAGGAACTCCGTGCGGTAGAAGTCGTTGCGGTTCACCCGCGCCGTGTCGGGCGCCGAGGCGTACACGTCCGGGTCGCCCAGCCCGGCCGTGAACGACCGCACCAGGCAGCTCTCGGCCACCACCACGGGGGTCCGCCGCAGCGCGGGCTGCTCGCGGATGGCGCGCAGGGCCTGCCCGCATCGCGGCTCGAAGAGGGGCAGGAAGATGGCATTGGGCCGGGCCGCGGCCAGCCGCTCCGCCGCCGCCCGCATCGAGGTGCCACCGCCCGCCACCTGCCGCGACACCACGGTGCCGCCCGCCACGCGGAAGGCATCGGCGAAGGCGCCGGCCAGCACCGTGGAGTAGGGGTCGTCCACGGCCAGCGTGGCGGCGGTGCGGGCGCGGAGCCGCTGGCGCGTGAAGTCGGCCACCACCGCAGCCTGGATGAGGTCGTTGAACGCAGTGCGGAAGTAGTACCGCTCGCGTCCCTCGGGCCGCGACATGAGGGGCGAGGTGTTGGTGGGCGACACCATCAGCACCCGGCGCTGGCTGAGCACCGTCGCGGCCGCGCGAAACGCCGATGCGGAGCAGGTGGTGCCGATGACGGCCACCAGGTCGTCGGCCTCGGCCAGCAGGCGCCGCGCCCCGGCACGCCCGCCCGCGGGCGTGCAGTCCTCGACCTCGTTCAGCACCTCCACGCGGTGCCCCAGCACCTCGCCCTCGCGGGCGTCGAATGCGCCATCCAGGTAATCGAGCGCCAGGGTGATGGTGTTGCGCGTGTCCGGGCCGCTGGGATCGCCCGGGAACAGCAGCGTGCCGATGGGGATGGGCTGCCCGATGCCGATGGTCACGCAGTTGTCCGGCCGGGCGTCGCACTCGGGATCGGGCGCCACCGCGGAGTCGCCCCCGCACCCGGCCAGGGGCACCAGGGCGGCGGCGGCGATGAGGGCGGCGAGCGCCCTCATGGGCTGTTCACCCATGGCAGGTACGCGCCCCGCGCGAGCTCGTCGAGCAGCTCGGTCACCGGCGTGGTGTCCACCACGAACGCACCCGTGAAGGGGGCGCTGATCGCCAGGATGGCGCCCAGGTCGAGAGCCACCGCCAGCACGATCCCGGCGGCCACCAACCCGTACCGCGCCCCCTGGCGCGCCGATACCAGCAGGGAGTTCACGATGAGCGCCAGGCCCGCCAGCAGCGAGAGGGCGAAGAGCGGGAAGGGCAGCCCGCTGGAGGCGATGACCAGTCGCTGGCGCCTGCTGGTGGTGATGGCGTTCACCGATTCCTGCAGGCTGCTCGCGGCAGGCCCCGGCACGTAGGGCTTGCTGGTGACCCTGAAAACGGTCGACTGCAGGCTGCGCAGCCTCGCGGCCGCGGGCGAGGCCCCGGCCGCCCCGGCCTCGAGCGCCGTCCACTCGCCCGCGGGCAGCACCGACAGGTATGCCGTGAGGTCCTCCTGCACCTTCCCCGTGTCGGCGGGGGTCAGCGATCCGCTGGCCTGGGCCAGCTGGCTGGCCGCGGCCACCTCGGCCCCCAGGGCGTTGCGGGCATCGCGAAGGGTGAGGTACTCGGAGCTGATCAGGAATCCCGTGAGGATGGCGAACAGGCTGCCGAGCGCCGTCATGTACGCCGCCGCGGTGGTGCCCGCCTTGTCGCGCGGGCCCGGCCCCAGCATCCTCACGATGGCCCAGTTGGTGACGGCGGCGAACGCGACGATGGCCACGAGGGTGGCGCCCAGCACCAGCCACAGGTCGAGCGAGGTGAGAAGGCCCATCAGCCGGACGCCCCGGCCACGCCGGCCTGCCATGCGTCCTCGGTGGCGCGGATGTCCGCGGGGGAGAGGCCGGAACCCGGGCGCCCCAGCAGCCCGGGGGATGCCACGATGTCGCCGAATGCCCGCGCGGCCCGACCATCGGATCCCGCGCCGTTGGCCTGCACGAACATGAACAGGTCGCGGGTGAGCGGATAGCTGTCCGCCGCGATCGACTCGGGCGTGGGGGCAACGCATCCATCGCCGTCGTTCACCTGGATGGCCCGCACGCGATCCAGGGCGGGCTGCACCGTGGCGAACCCGGTGATGCCGATGGCGCCCCGGGTGCCGAGGACCCGTGCCAGCATCTGGGCCCCCTGCGTGGCGGGAACCGCGTCCGGCCGAAGGCCCGGGCCCCCGCCGCCGGCGGGGTCGCTGAGCACCTGGTCCACGAAGGCATCGCGCGTGCCCGAGCCGGGCTCCGGCACCACCACCACGAGTGGCAGCCCGGCCGGCCCGATGCCGGCCCAGGTGCGCAGGGGGGCGGGGGCCGCGCCGGCCGCACGGCGCAGTTCGGCCGTGCTCAGGCACGCGGGCACGCGCGAGCCCCGGGAGGTGAACGCCACGATGGCGTCGCGGCCAACCAGCAGCGGCACGGCCTGCACGCCCGACGCCGCGCATGCGCGCTGCTCGCGGGGCGACTCGGGCCTGCTGGCGGCCGCGGCCCCCGCGATGCCATCGCACAGCAGGGCGAAGCCATCACCGGTGCCCGTCAGGTCCACGCGTACCCGGGCCAGCGGGTGCTGCTGCGTGAACGCCGCGGTGGCCTGCTGCACGAAGGGCAGCAGGGTGCTGGATCCGCCGACGCGCACCGAGCCCACCACCCCGGGATCCGACCCGCATCCGGCACCCACGCCGACGGCGGCGAACAGCATGGCGATGAAGGCCGCGATGGGGCCGCGCGGGAGGCGCATGGCGCGAGTCTATCCGCGCGTGCTCGGCTAGCGTGGGCTTCCCATGCATCCCGTCCTGCGCATGCTCGCGGTCGCGGCCGTGGCCACGGTGGCGTCATTGGCGCCGGGCTGCGGCGCGGGCGGGCAGTCCGGCACCCCGGGCGCCGCCACCGCAGAGGTGACGGCGCCACCGGTGCCTGGCACCGTGGGCAGCACCACGAACGTGCGGGTGGGCTTCGTCACCAACGCGCAGCACCCCTACGGCCGGGCGCTCGCGGGCTTCGCCCAGCGGGTCTTCGACGTGTCGGGGGGCCGCATGGGCGTCGAGCTCGTGCCGGAGTACGGCGGTGGCGACGACCTGGCCCTGCTCGACGACCTGCGCGCCGGGCGCATCGCCGCCGGCTCGGTGTCGGCGCCCGTGTGGCAGTCGGCCGGGGTCAACGCGTTCGTCGCGCTGCAGATGCCCTTCCTCGTGAGCGATTACGCCCTCGAGCGTGCCGTGCTTGGGTCTCCGCTGGCCGCCGAGATGCTCGAGGGCACGAAGGCCCTGGGCCTGCAGGGACTGGCCATCCACGAGGGCGGGCTGCGCAAGCCCGCGGCCGTGGACGGCTGCCTGCTCGCGCTGGACGACTGGCGCGGGGTCACCATGCGCTCCGTGCAGTCGCCGCTCCTGTCCGAGTCGATCCGCGCGCTGGGGGCCACTCCGGTGGAGATGCCGCTCTCCGACGTGCGGCGGTCCATGCAGGCGGGCCAGCTGGACGCCGTGGAGGCCAACGTGGGCCTGGTGTACTCGCTGGGGCTGTACGACGTGCTCCGGTGCATGTCGGGCAACGTGAACCTGTGGCCGTTTCCCACCGTGCTCGCGATGAACGGCGCGGCATGGGATGCGTTGTCGCCGGCCGAGCGGCGGTGGATGCGCGCCGCGGCCCGGGAGGTGCCCGGGGCATCCATGGACATCCTCACCAGCCCGCAGAGCACGCTGATGGGAGATGTCTGCCGCGACGGCCAGGGCTACTTCTTCTTCGCCAACGCCACGCCCGGCGAGCTGCGCGCCCTGCGCGGGGCCGTGCAGCCCGTGTACGACCGCTACCTGGCCACCGAGCCCACCGGCGGTTTCGTGCGGCGCATCCAGCGGATGAAGCAGGCCATGCCCGCCGCGCCCGCCCCGCCGGCGTACCCACCGGGCTGCGGCGCCGGCTGAGGCGTTCCCGCCGGGCCGGCCCCACCCGAACGGGGGGCCCGGGCCGCCATCATGTGTGGGACCGTTGCAGGGGCCTCACCGTTTGGGGGTTGCGCAGGTGCTGAGGGTGGCCATTGCCGATGAGTACCCGATGTTCCGCCTCGGGCTGCAGAGCGCCCTCGAGGCCGACGATGGCATGCGCGTGGTGGTGAACGCCGCCGATGGCCACGAGTTGCTGCGGCGGCTCGAGACCGATCCGGCCGATGTGGTGCTGATCGAGCCCTGGATGCGCGCCGGCGATGGCCTGCTGGCGGTGGGCGAGGTGCTGCGACGCCACCCGGGAACCGTGGTGATCGCCCTCTCGCGCGTGTGGGACGGCCAGCGCGTGCGCCACATGCAGGAGATGGGCGTGCACGGCTACCTGGACAAGCGCACTGAGCCGGCCGACCTCCCGTCGGTGGTGCGGCACGTGGTGGCGGGAGGGCACGTGGTGCCCGCCCCGGGCGGGGTGCCGGCCGGCGGGGCATCACCGTCGCGCGGGGCGCTCAGCCCGCGCGAGCTCGAGGTGCTCACCCTCGTGGCGCAGGGGTTCTCCAACCGCGAGATCGCCGACCGGTTGTTCGTGACCGGGCAGACGGTGAAGTTCCACCTGGCCAACGTCTATCGCAAGTTGGGGGCGCGCAACCGCACCCAGGCCGCCCGTTCGGCCATGCACCAGGGGCTGATCGGCTAGTTTTCGCGTGCTTGCACACGCAAGCAAACGAGGGAACGACCCCGGAGGCATCCTCATGGCGAACGTCGCCGTCATCTATTACTCGGCAACCGGCAGCGTGCACCGCCTGGCCCAGGCCATCGGCGAGGGAGCGGCGTCGCAGGGCGCCGAGGTGCGCGTGAAGCACGTGCCCGAGCTGGCCCCGGCGGATGCCATCGCCAGCAACCCCGAGTGGCAGGCGCACTACGACGCCATCAAGGACGGCGAGTTCGCCACCCTCGACGACCTCGCATGGGCCGACGCCTACGTGCTGGGCACGCCCACCCGGTTCGGCAACGTCAGCAGCCAGATCAAGCAGTTCATCGACACCGCCGGCGGGCTGTGGATGGAGGGGGCGCTCGCCGGCAAGGTGGCGTCGTCGTTCACATCGGCCATGAACGCCCACGGCGGGCAGGAGAGCACCATCCTCGCCCTCAACAACGTCCTCTACCACTGGGGTTCGGTCATCGTGCCCCCCGGTTACACCGATCCGCGCGTGTTCGCGGGCGGGGGCAACCCGTATGGCGTCAGCTCGAGCGGGGCGCCCACCGACGCCGAGATCGCCGCGGCCGTGCATCAGGGCGAGCGCGTGGCGCAGGTGGCCGCCAAGCTGCAGGGGTGAGCACGCAGCAGGACGTGCTGGCCTACGGGCCGGTGCACCTGGAGGTCACGGACGTCCCCCGGTCGGCGGCGTTCTACCAGGAGGTCCTCGGGCTGGTGCCCGTGCCGCGCGACGGCACGGGCACGGCCCTCGGGACCGGGGAGGTGCCCCTGGTCGTGCTGCACCGCGGCGCCCGGTACCCGAAGCGGCCCGGCCACAGCGGCCTGTACCACCTGGCGCTGCACGTGTCGACCGCCGGCGACTTCGCCGGCGCCATCACGCGGATCGCGCGCCACGCATGGCCGCAGGCACCCACGGATCACATCACCCACTGGGCCACGTACCTCGATGACCCGGATGGCATCCAGGTGGAGGTGGCGTTCGAGACCATCGAGCGCGTGGTGCGCTACGAGGCCGGACCCGGCTGGCCGGTCATCATCGACCGGGACGGCCGGTCACGTCATGCGGTGGAGCCCCTCGACATGGAGCACGTGATGGGCCATGCCCGCGAGGGCGCCCACTATTCACCCATGGCGGACGGCACGGTGGTGGGGCACCTGCACCTGCACGTGAGGGCGCTCGACGAAGGCCAGGCGTTCCTCTGCGACGTGGTGGGCATGCGCCCCAACGTGGCCGCGCCGGCGATCGGGTTCGCCGACCTGTCACTGGGCGGCGGATTCCCCCACCGGATGGCCATCAACACCTGGCAGCGGCCCGGCACGCCGCACCCCGAGGGCACCGCAGGCATGCGCCACGCAGAGCTCCTCTGGCATGACGAGGACCTGCACGACGCCGCGCTCGCGCGGCTCGAGCGCGCCGGCGCGCTGGACGGCGAGTCCGAGGGCCAGCCGCGCGCGGTGGACCCCTCGGGAACGGCGTTCGCCGTGGCCGTCGCAGGTACCGCCGCCTAGCCCGGGCGAAGCCCCCGGGCCAGGGAGACCCCCGCGAGCGGGGGCACCGATTCCGACGTGGCGAGAAGGCGGCTCTCGGGCTGTGCACGCGTGTAGGCGATGGCGCCGGATCGCTGTTGCAGCGAGCGGATCAGCCGCAGCGGCGCTGCGGCACGCGATCGGCAGGCGATGTCGGCACGAGCTACCAGCGCGGTGGAGTTGGCGCTGGGTCCGCTGCGCGGGTATGCGGTCCAGCCGCCGCCCGTGCGCTGGCGCGCGAGCCACGCCCGCGCCCGCCGGATGGGCGCCGACGAGCATGGGCGGCCCGCTGCCACCAGGGCCACGACCGACAGCGCGGTGCTGTCCACGTCCGGTGCACTGCCGGGGGCGAGCTCCAGGTTCCAGCCGGGGCCGGCCCTCAGCCCGAGTAGCGCCGTGGTGGCGCGGGCCGGCACGCGCCCGGTGGCCGTCCGCAGCGCGATCATCGAGAGCGCCTGGTCGAACGCCGACCTGCCGAACCGGCCGCGGCCATCCGACTGCGATCGGAGCCGCGCGAGGTAGTTGGCGCCGCCCAGCCGCCGCGGGTTGCCCCCGGCTGCCACGGCGCCCATGATCACCTTGGCGGTGGCCCCGGCGGTATCGGCGTAGCCCGGCGCGGACGACGCCAGCGCGCGCAGGCGTGGCGCCAGCGCGCGCGCGGGCGTGCCGGTGATGCGCATGGCCACCATCACGTCGGCCTGCTGGCCGGCGGGCATGCTGGCGATCTGCTGCCCCGCCAGCCACGCGCCCCCGCGCGCCGCGGCCCCGCGATCGGCGGCGGTGGTGCCGAAGGCGGCCGGGGCGGCGGCGATGGCCGCCGCGGCCGCCCCCGCGCATGCGCAGGTGATGCGGTGGCGCATCACCTGCGTCCCCGCGCCAGGCATGCGCGTCCGCCCCGTGCGGGTGACGCGATGACCACCATTGCGTAGCCGAACCTGCTGACCACCCGGGCCCGCGTGCGAAGGCCGCAGGCGAGCAGGCGCTTCGTCGCCACCCGCGCGGTGCGGGCATGGGTGGTCGCGGCCTTCCGCGACCCCGACCGCTGTCGTACGCGCACCAGCGCCTCGCCCGCCGTCAGGGGTGCGACGGTGGTGATGGAGCCCGACCAGGCCGCGCGCCAGCGCGTGCCCCGCGGCGGGGTGACGGCCACATCGCCCTGCGCCGCTCGGCGGTTCAACTCCCACGCCACGGATGATGCAAGCCTGCCCGCCGCGGTCCGGCGCTCGCCCGGGGTGAGCGATGGGTCGCCAAGGCCATCGGGCGAGATGGCCACCGGCTCCTGTCCTCGCACCGGGACCGGCACGTCGAGGCGGATCACCCGGCCATCCACCGTGGCCGACGCGCGGAGCGGTCCCACGGATGAGATGTCGGCATCAGGGGCCACGTCCGGGAGTCGCGCCGACTGGGGATCCAGCCCGCACTCCTCCGGGCGGCCGGCGGTGAAGCCGCATACCCGGCCCGAGTCGCGGACGGTGCCGATCCCGCCCGGGTGGGGGGCGGTGGCCACCACGTCGCCCCATCCCGCCGCGGTGGCGAGCACGGCGGTGCCGTCGGCGGCGGCGGTCACCGTGCGCCCTGCGTAGGCCACGGTCGCCCCGCCCGCAGGGGTGCGTACGCCGGCGTCGTCATAGCGGTCCACGCGCACGGTGAAGGCCTCGCCCACGGCCTGGGGCGCGGCGGGAGCCACCACGTCGAGTTCGGAGTCCGGCACCCCGTAGACGCTGGGCATCCAGAGGATCTCGTCCCCGGGCCGGATCACCACGTCGTCGCTGCCCACGGAGGTCGCGCGGTGGTTCACCTTGAGCTTCCACGACCACGACCAGTCGGTGGGCGAGGCGACCGGGCCGATGCGCGTGATGAGCGCGCTCGGGGTGCCGAAGTCATAGACGCGGAACCCCACCGACACCCCGGCGGCCTCGGCGCTGCGCAGGAGGAATGACGTGCCCCTGTTGTTGGGCACCACGGTGGTCTGGCCGCTGGTGGGGTCGACCAGCGTGCTGGTGCCGCCGGTCGGAACGTTGGCGAACCGCTCGGGCAGCACCGTTGAGTCGGGCCCCTCGGCCCGGATGCTGGCCGCGTCATTGGCCAGGGCAAGGGCAGGCATTGGCAGCAGGGTCGCGCAGGCCACCGCCCACGCGATGCGCGTGTGAATCGTCACTGATCCCTCTTTCCTCGGAGGTGATTTGTCGTGACGGAGCGGCGGCTGGTCTCCTGGCTTCCCGGTCAGGCGCGATGTGCATCACCTTCCCGGGGCGGATGCCCCAGTGGCTGGCCGAAGCCCGATGCCATCACTCCCGGGTGACAGTGGCGGGACCGCGCCGGATTCGCACCGGCTTCCCACTTAGCGCCCCGAGGGGCGACCGTCGTCCGATGAGGGCACCCTAGGGAATCGGCGCGGATGGCGTCGCCCCCGCATGGAGGGGGAGGACGTGCGTGAAGCGGGCACAAGCCTGCCGCGTGGGCCGTCGCGCGGGTCCTGCCGTGAGTCCGGGTTTCGCGGGGGGCACAAGCCGTCTGCCCGCTCACGGCGCGCTCCGTGGCAGGCACCGGGGGCATGTGCCCCGTGCTGAGGCCGTTCCGGATGGGGCCGGCCCGGTAGCCTCGGGACGAACCACGAGGAGGGGCCGTGGCCACAATCGCGCCCATGCGCGTTGACATCGAGCGACTGAAGGCCGACGTGCTGGCGCTCGGCGAGATCGGTCGCGATCCCGACGACCGGGGCGTGTACCGGATGGCGTTCACCGAGGCCGACATGCGCGGGCGGCACTGGATCATGGATCGCACGGCCGAGGCGGGTATCCCGGCATCGATGGACGGGGCCGGCAACGTGCACGCGCGCATTGGTCCGGATGTCGGCCCGGCGGTGGTGATGGGATCGCACACCGACACCGTGCCGCGTGCGGGCATGCTCGATGGCGCGCTCGGCGTGCTGTGCGGCCTCGAGTGCCTGCGGGTGATGAACGAAGCCGGTGTCGTCCCGAGCCGCGGCATCGAGCTCATCTCCTTCAGTGACGAGGAAGGGCGCTTCGGCGGCATGCTGGGCTCGGAGGCCATGTGTGGCTTCCTCACGCCCGAGTCGCTCCACCTGGTGGGGCAGGACGGCGTGCTGCTGGCGGATGAGATGCGCGCACGGGGGATGGATCCGATCGGCCTGCTCGATGCACGGCGCCCGGCCCGGGACATCGACGCCTACTTCGAGCTGCACATCGAGCAGGGCCCCGTGCTCGCGCGCGCGGGCGTGCCGGTGGGTGTGGTGGATGAGATCACCGGGCTCTTCAAGTGGGCCGTGCGCCTTCGCGGCGAAGCCAATCACGCCGGTACCACCCCCATGGACATGCGCCGCGATGCGTTCCAGGGCCTCGCCGAGTTCGCGAATGGGGTGGAGGCCCTGCTCGCCCGCGCCGGAGGCTCGCGCTCGCGCGCCACCATCGGCCGCGCCGAGATCCTTCCCGGCGCGGCCAACACCGTGCCCGGTGAGGTGTTGTTCACCCTCGACGTACGCGATACCGACCCCGCAACCCTTGAGGCCCTGGCCCACGCCGCGCGCGAGGACCTGGCCACCATTGCCCGCCACCGCGGCCTCACGCTCGACCTCGAGGTGCAGAGCGAGATCGCGCCCGAGGCCTGTGACCCTGCCCTGGTGGCCCTGGTGGCGGCCGCAGCCGACGAGGTGGGCGCGCCGACCCTGGTGATGCCGAGCGGCGCGGCGCACGATGCACAGATCCTCGCGCGCATTGCGCCGGTTGCCATGATCTTCGTACCGAGCCGCGACGGCCAGAGCCATGCGCCGTCGGAATGGACCGACTGGGGGGACATCGAGATGGGGGCGAACGTGCTGCTGGGCGCCGTGATGCGCCGTGCAGGGGTGACCGCATGACTGATCCGCAGGATGCCGCCCCGCCCGATCCGCTTCGCACGGCCTACCTGGAGAACCAGGTCGACAAGGCCGAGCAGCTCCGCGCCCTGGAGGCGCGCGATGTGGCGCTGCTCTGCATCGACATGCAGTACCTCGACGCGGTGGACGGATACGGGGTGTTCGCCGACCCGGAGACCAGCGGCGTGCCCCTTGCGGGGAGGCGCTTCTACTTCTCCAGCCTCCGGGAGTGGGTGCTGCCCAACGCGCGGGCGCTGCAGGATGCCTTCCGCGACGTCGGCCTCGAGGTGATCCACACGCGAATCCGTGCGCTCACCGCCGATGGCCGCGACCGCAGCGCTGCGCACAAGCGCCTTGACCTCCTGGCACCGCCGGGGTCGAAGGAAGCGGAGTTCGTGCCTGAGGTCGCCCCGCAGGGCGACGAGATCGTCATCGACAAGACGGCGAGCGGCGTGTTCTCGTCAACCAACCTCAACTACGTACTCACGAACCTGGGGATCCGCACGCTGTTCGTGTGCGGCGTGTACACGAACGAGTGCGTGGACACCACCGTCCGCCAGGCGTGCGACCTGGGCTATCTGGTGACCGTCGTGGAGGATGCCTGCACCACGGTGACACCCAATCTGCACGACGCATCCATCATGACCCTGCGCGACCGCTATGCGCGCATCGTCACCACCGATCAGGCCGTCGGCGAGATCCGGGAGCGGGCAGGCGGGCCGTCCGGTTGATGCCGTCACCCCCGGCTGCATGGCCCCGGGGATGCCCGTTCTCTCCAAGCAGGGGCACGATGGGATACCTCGTTGGCTCTCATTGGGGAAGGAGCCGCATGGGCCGTCTGGGATTCGAACCCAGGACCTTGGGATTAAAAGTCCCCTGCTCTGACCAGCTGAGCTAACGGCCCGGGGGAAGGGTATCGGGGCCGTCCGTTCGGCGGCGGCGCGCGGCCCGGGGTGGTACGAAGAGGGCATGGAATTCACCGCGCTCGCCGACAAGCAGGCCCGCGACTACATGGCGCCCCTCACCGCCGTCGTGGGCCCAATGCACCACCTCAACGACGCCGCCCGGGCGATGATCTCGGAGCGCGCGGGGTCGGTGATCGTGATCGATCCCTCGTTGGCCGGTCCCGGCTTGCTGTCGGAGCGTGACCTCGCGGTGGCCATCGCCGCGGGAGCCGACCCGGCCACCGACCGGGTGGAGACGTGGATGCGCCACGACATCGCCAGCATCAGCCCCGAGACCAGCCTGGACGCCGCGGCGCGCACCATGTTGCGGCAGGGGGTGCGCCACTGCGTGGTGATCGACGGCGGCGAGGCCGTGGGGGTCATCTCCCTGCGATACCTGATCGGCCTGGTGCTGGGCGAGGACGCCCAGCTTCCCCCGCCGCCGGCATACGGCATCTAGCGATTTCCGGCCGGGGCCACGGCGGCCCGGGCCGGCCCGTATCCGCGGCCGGTTCATCCCCCCGGGGCTCCGCCGAAACCTGCGGGATGTGCCACGGAGGGCGTCGCCCCGCGCACTAGGCTCGCGCGGTGCGTGCGATCGCGATCATCGCGGCGCTCCTCTGCGGAGCGGTCGTCCATCCGGTCGCCGCGTCCCCCGACCGGGCCGCCATGGCGGACTCCGCCCTGCAGGCAGCGCTCGATGGCCTCGTGGCCATGGGGGACGGCCCGCCGGGTGCCTATGCGCTGGTCAACGGCAACGGGCGCGTGCGCGGGTTCCGCGCCGGAGCGGCCCGGATCGGCACCACGCAGCCCATCGGCAGCGCCCGGCGCATGCGCATCGCCAGCGTGTCGAAGGCCATCACCGGTGCAACGGCGCTGCGCCTGGTGCAGCGGGGCGTCCTCAGCCTGGACGACACCGTCGGCCGGCGGTTGCCCTCCCTGCCCGCGGCATGGCATCCGGTGACCCTGCGGCAGTTGCTCAACCACACCGGCGGCGTACCGGACTTCAGCGCGAGCCCGGCGTTCGCCCGGGCGGTCGCCGCCGCGCCCGCGGCGCCCCCCGCTCCCGCCGGGCTGCTGGCGTTCGTGGCCGACCGGCCCCTCGAGTTCGCGCCCGGCACGCGCTTTCGCTACTCCAACTCGGGGCCGGTCATCGTGGCCCTGATGGTGGAGGCCGCCACGGGCGCGCCCTTCCCGGCGTCGGTGCGGTCCCTCGTCGCCGGCCCTGCGGGCATGCCGGCGACCGTGCTCGCCGCGGGGCTGCGGGTGCCGCCCCCGGCGCTGGCCGGCTACGCATGGGATGGGCGCGACCCCCAGGACGTGACCTCCGTGGTGGCCTTCGGGGGGTGGGCCTGGGCGTCGGGGGGATTCCTCTCCACCCCGTCCGACCTCTCGCGCTTCGTGCGCCGCGACGCGGGTGGCGCACTGGTCGGCGGGCCCACGCGCGCGGCGCAGATGACGTTCCGGCCGGGGGCGTCATCACCCCCGGGCCCCGGTGTCAACTCCGTGGGGCTCGGCATCTTCCGCTACCGCACGCGCTGCGGCACCTTCTACGGGCACAGCGGCAGCATCCTCGGCTACACCCAGATCATCATGGCCACCGGTGATGGGCGCAGGTCGGCCGTGGTGAGTGCGTCCACGCAGGCCGGTGGACCGGTGCTGGCCGGCCTGCGCAGGGCGTGGGAGCGGGCCGCCTGCGCGGCGGCTGCCTAGGGCAACCCCGTCTAGCCGGTCACCCGCGTCCTGGCGACGCGAGGAGCAATCCGGATCGGCGCCGAGAGCGCGTTGCTCCTGGCCGGGTCACCGGCCGCACGTGCCGATCCTGCGATTCGGCGCATGGGACCGGTCCCCGACGAGGCCTACGCGTTGAACACGTCCTGGGTCAGCGTGCCGTTGGCGGCCCTGTGGATCACCCGCAGGCGCATGTTCTTCGCCTGTGCCTTCTTGATCAGCGCCACCACCACCAGGCGCTTGTTGGCCGAGGTGGTCGTGTACACCGGGGCGGTCGAG
>Ga0180431_10003884_pt1 | contig 18875 bp, 20 predicted proteins | sample SS_ome_11_FD_132459 | JGI IMG/M metagenome (GOLD analysis project Ga0180431, IMG submission 132459) | Hypersaline lake sediment archaeal communities from the Salton Sea, California, USA - SS_1_MS_1 metaG | ecosystem: Environmental > Aquatic > Non-marine Saline and Alkaline > Hypersaline >... | reverse complement strand
CTCGTTCGCGTTTGTGCCGCAAGCGAAGCAATGCCATTTCCTTGTCAATGCCGGTTTTCGTCGCATTGATCTTCGCCACCGCCGTGTCGTTGGCGATTTGCTTCTCGCGGTCGGCTAAATCTTCGGCGAGCCTGGCCTCTTCTTCAGCGGCCCGCTTCTTTGCCGCGTCGAGTTCTCGCTGCCGGTCCTTCTCGACATTTGCCTTCTCTGCAATTCGAGAGGCAGTGATTTGCAGATTGCGCCGCGAGTCGTACTCGCCTGCGTCTTTCAGCTTTTGGATTTTGTAATCGTACTCCTCGTCGATCGCTGCCAATCGCCGGTCGTGCGTGTCTTCGATCCCTTGAATCTCTATTTGGCGAAGTTCGTGTTCCCATTCTTTTTGGCGTTTTGCGATTTCTTCCTCGTCTGCAATTTTTCCAGCCAGTGTGTCGTCTGCTGTTTTTCTTTTTGCCGGTTCGCCGGTCAGGGCGGCATCATCGCCGCCATTCAAGGCTCGGATTCGCATCCGAATCGCGTACATTTTTTTTAAGACAACATTCAGTCGGTTCGCTGCATCCTGCTGGCCTGCTGCCGTCCACGCGCTTTTAGACTCACGATATAGCTCTTCCGCGTTCTGTTGTAATTCGGACCATTCCGCTTGTGCTTCCTTGATTGCCGCATTGCGCATTGCGTCGTTTAGTTTTTGCTGCGCACCCGCGAGGCCGACAATTTTGCCAGTCGCTTTGTCAATACTGACCCCGAGGCCGCCATAGTGCCCTTCCAGTGCCGCAATAATGCCCTGCGCCTCTTGCATTTCGCTATTGCTGAGATTTTGCTTTTCCGCAAGCTGTTCAAGCCGCTGTACCTGCAATTGAGAAGACTTTCGCAGTTTGTCGCCGGCACTCCTTGCGTTAGCCTGCGCCTCTGCCAGCTTGGCCGTGTGTGTAGTCACGTCATGGATTACATAGACGAGCCCAGCGGCGGAGGCAACAACTGCGGCAAATGCGGCTGCTAACGGGTTAGCCATCAAAAATACGGCTGCGGCATTGAGAATACCAAGTGCGGCGGCCACGCCCGTAATTGCTTTGCCGAGCACAAACAACGCGGCCCCGGCGGCCGCAACTTTGGCCGCCGTCATGCCAACCGCAACGATCATGTTTTTGTTTTCGCTCACCCACTGTTGTGTTTTAAGGGCAACGTCCTTGATCCACTTTGCCATGTCTTTCATTACCGGCGCAATGGCCGCACCGATTTGGAAGAAAGCCGCCGAGACGGAACGCTTGGCACGATTGATCGCGTCTGTTAGCTCTGCCGCCGACTTCGCCTGTTCGGGGCCGATAGACAACCCAAGCTCTCTCGCCTCGTTGCGTAATTTCTCTAGACCATCAGCGCCGAGAGCTAGCGTATTCACCAACGCAACACCTTCGGAATCGAACAGCTTGAATGACAGTCGCACACGATCCGATTGGTTTGTTACATTTTCCATAGCACTGGCAATCGTCATAAACGCCTGATCTGGTGACATTCTGGCAAGTGCCACAGCGTCTAGTTGTAGTTCCTTAAGGGCTGACTGCGCCTCTCCCATTCCGCGTGCCGCCTCGGCAAGCCGCCTAGTCATGCGCTGTAGCGCCATCGCAAAGGTTTTTTGGCCTACTCCTGTTTGTTCGGCCGCGAAAGCCAGCTCTGAAAATGCGTTTGTGCAAACCCCTAGCTTCGACGACACCTTATCAAGAGTATCGCCAGCCTGAGCGAAGTGTTTTGTGGCGGCAATTATCGGAGCGATGATGGCAGCGCTACCCATCATCATCGAACGGCCCATCGTGGCCATGCCGTTGCCAAAATCGCGCAGCCGCTTTTGTGCAGCCGCCAAGCCTTTATTCAGCTTGCGGGAGTCAAGATAGGCTTCAACGCACGCCCTGCCAGCTAGAATGTCGTTTTGTCCCGGCATGGTGCCTTACCCCATTAGTCCGCTGTCTTGGATTTTCTGCATCACTGCCGGATCGTAAGGCAGTACGTCGCGCCGACTCGCGTTAATGCTGGCTCGATATGGATTTGTGCCGACCGCCTGCGGATCGCAAAACGCGACGGCCAAAAGCATCGTCCGATCCCACGCACCGCGCGCCATCCACCACAATTCACGGATCGTCAAGGGACCTGGGTTGATTCCGCCGATTTGCCCTGCGAGCTCGTAGGCCCATTCAATCGCGTCAAAGCCGCTTGCATCTCCGCGTCCATGCGCGTCATCAGGGCCGCCTCTAGCTGCTCCGTCAGTTTCGGATCGTCGAGTTTGGCCAGAGCGAGACTCTCCGCCTTCTCGCGTACCGCCCGCATCTTGGCAGTCGCCTTTTGCAGCAGCAATCTCCTCTGGCCGGGGGAAAAATCCGAGATGGCTTCCACCAACGCCCCGGCCGCCGCATCAAGCGGATCGCCGACCAGTCCCCGCCCGAACTCTTCGTCCGTAATCTTTTTGACAATAGCCTGGTCTTCGCAAAGCAGCCAAAGCGCATCTGCCATCAAGACGATATCTTCGGAAAGTTGGTGGACCACTTCGCCAGACGCATCGGCCAAGTCGATATCAAGGGCCTTGCGGACCTTCTTGATTTTGTCCACAGTCACATCGACGATCCATTCACGCCCCAGCGAGTCAACAAACTTCGCCACAAATCACCCGCCTTTCTTATGATGGTGTGGAATCTTCGAGCGACAGAATCGTGAGGTAGCCCGTTGTGGCCTCGCCATTGCTTGCATAGCAAACCGTGATCGGGTCGCCCGTAATCGGATTCGTGACGCCGTTGCTCTGATTCCATGAATAGGGCTGATCCGATTGGAGTTCGATGTCGGCGATGGTATCGCCATCCGCGTCCTCAAAATGGACGTGGCCGCGTTTCGACGAATTCATGATGAGTAGCTGGCACTCGTCGCCGTCAATGGCCGTATTGATCTGCTGATGCGTGCAGACAATCACGTCTGACGATGCTGACGCAGGAAAATCATCGCCCGTTCCGCCGTCGAGGGCCAAGGCGTTGACCGTTACCGTCACATCCACGTCGTATCGCATGCCGCCCGTCCAGTACACGTCCATTTTGCCTGTGCTGTAGCCGTGCCCTTCGGTCAGGTTGCAGGCGGCGGTGTCCGCATCGGTCTTGACCCATGAGGACGCCGCCTGACCGGCAGTCAACGCGATATTCTCACCGGCATCGCCGTCACCGTAGACGTTGAAATGGTCCCCGGTTTCTGAAATCGTCTTATTGATCGACACACCGCCGATACTGCCGACGATTGCCAATGTTCCCGTGTTTGCCATGATTCACCTTCCTTCTATGTTTTGTGTTTCTGTTTGCTGTTCATAAATTACGTGTAAGCCTGTGGAGTGCGGCTTTCCTTCGATGGAGTTGCCGTGAAGTCGAAGGTCTGTTCGCCGCCGATCGGCTTGCCGTTTTTCACGTCAAGCGTCACATCGCCGTCGAAGCCCTTGCCGGACGAGTAGTCTTTCGTCCGCAATGCGACTTCGGAGCCCGCCGCCGCCGCCGTGCGTAGCGCGGCCAAGGTGGTGTCAGTCGTGTCGTTCGTCATCTGCCATTCGATTGAAACGGCAAGCTCCACGACTCGCTCGGTTTTCAGCGGAACGCCGCTACTGCCGCGTACCGTCGTCGGCGCTTTCGACGAGCTAATCGTGTAGGTGATGTCGCGGCTGTTCGTGATCTCCGTCGAGGCGGTGGACCCGGCTACGCCGTAATAAATCTTCCCCTCGAACCCCATTTTTGTTGCCATCGCGTGGCTCCTTTCTCAAAAGAAAAACCGACTGACGCGCGCACAAAAAAACGGCGCGTGCGAGGACTTGGCCCCCATACGGCCGTTTGTTTGCTTGTCGGCGTGCGATACTCCCACGCCGCCGCGCGTCTGTCGGTTTTACGGATGTCTATGGTTTACGGTTTTACGCTGTCCCTCCACATGTCGGGCAGCTTCGGTAGTTCCTTGTGAAACGCCGGTCGCATGAATGGTCGGGCGGCAATCTGGACGGGGACCACAACGCGCCGCCCCCTGCGACGTTTGATTATTTTTGTTGTCCCGCCATGTTCCAAGATTGGCGGGACAAAGGCCGCCGTTGAATTAAGTCGCGTCGGCCCAATCACCACGCTTCGTTTTGCGGGATCGTAGCCGAAAAAAATGAACTTCTTAAGCAAGCCGGTATGTGAATTCGGCGGCTTGCCCGGTTCCGATGCCTTCTTGCGTTTCCGAATGCTCAGCTTCGCCGTGCGCCGAACGAACGCCCCGAACCGCGACAGCACTTTCCGCGTCGCCTTGTCCACGGCGTTCTTGACCTTCGGCGAGTCGAAGAACATGCTCTTCGCTGTGTTTAGCTTCATGCCGATCATGGGGCTACCGTGGTTTTGAATGTCGCAGTCAGCACCGTCAAGAACGTCCGTTTCTCGTCCACTTCCTCGACCGAGTAAATCGGCTCCTGTTGAATCCCGATGCAAACGGAGTCTTCCACGCCAGAGAGTCGTTCACGGTTCACGAGCGGTTTGATTTCTTCGCACAACTCCAGCAACGCATCGCACTCGGTCGCCTCATCCGCTATGGCATTTTGCAGTTTTTTCATCACGCCGATGTCGATCTGAATGGTCGCCCCGTCTACACCGCGCGTCTGCATGTTGCGTGCATCCGACTTCGGCACCACGGCCACCTGTACCGCAGCGCTCGAATGAAGGTCGAACTTCGGCGTATACTTTCGCTCCGCCGTAAAGTCCAGGCTGAGGTCGGCCGCATTCAGCACGGTCACAACAGCGTCGGCGATATCAAGCGACGGTACGCTCATGTCATCCTCTTGCTGTGGACGCGGAGGACGTGGCCCTCGGGGTCGCACGTGCGATACACCTGCGAGCCGCCGGGTGCTAACACCTCGAAGACCTGCTGGTCGCCGTGCTCCTCACGTACAATCGTTACTCGGTCCCCTCGTTGTGGCGTGGCCAATGTCCCGCCCAGGATCAAAGCGGTCGCCGCAAAAATAAAATCCCGGTCGCTATGTTCGATCCGCACCCCGTCGGAGTCCTCTATCTGAAACTCCGTCCTGCCCCATGTCGCATTGATCCAAACCCGGTCGTCACCTCGTTGGTAAATGACCTCGCCGCCCGCCGCCGTCGGGAGCGTACTGCTAAGCATCGCCATTCCTTGTTCAAGCAGCGTGGCCATCCGTCAATCACCCCGCACAGACTTCCAGGTCCAATTGTCGCAACAACTCTTTTGCTGGCTCAGGCTCGACAACATGCGAGAAAGGCAGATCACGCCAGTCGTGCATGTTGTCACCGTTTTTCACGTCGATAATCGCGGCCCCTGGCATCGAGTCCACGCGGAGAATATCGAGCTTCATATGGACTCGATTGAGAATTGCCAAACTTGAGTACGTGTCTAACGCCGAATCACGATCGAAGTTCCACAGTTGCCAGTCAATGGCATCTAAGAGACGCCGCGATAGAATACGGCCGGCACCAGCAGGCAAATCAGAGTGTTGAATCGTCACGGCGCGGTTCGCCGGGTCTTTCGTAGCCGACACCACCGTAGACAAACGCATCGGGCCACGCCACAGCCCCATCGTGCCGCTCGGCTGTGAGTAAAACCACACGGAGTCAGGCCCGCACCCCTGCGACCCCGCCTTGATGCGATTGACCGCCTGCCGAAAATAGGACTCGTTGGCGAAGTCGTCGCTCCCGAGGATAATAACGGCGTCGGGTTCGAGGAGATGCTTGGCAAGCGACAAGGCAAGTTGCCACTTACGACTCACTGGGTGGTTTGTACATGCCGTCGAGATGATGCCGAGTTGCGAACAAACCGGAAACAATGTGGGAGCATCTTCCGGGCTCATGGCAGCGACGATGGATAGCTCGCAGCAATCTTTCAATTGCTCTGCCACCTTGGCGTGATGCCTCAGCATTCGCTCCACAATGACATGCCTGCCGTGTACGGCGGTAATCAACACAACTTTCAAGGGTTGGCTCCTCTCTCGGTGAAAAAACGGCAGGGACAGCGGTAAGGCCGCCCCTGCCTTGTGTCCGCTAGCGATTATGTGTCGTAATCGTTATCCGATTGGCAGAACTCGAACTCCACCTCCTCTGCCGTTTCAGCAGCGGCGGCCGTGCATCGTCCGATGCAAAGCCCGAGCGTGTTGGTCGTTGCCAACGCTCCGCTACTGGCCGTGCCTCCATAGGGACTGCCATCGGCGTCCCAGTACAGCGGGGCACCAACCGTCATGGCCTCTTGGAGCTTGGGGCCCTTCCATCGCCCGCCGCGCCGTGCCAGCACGCCAACAACACTGTCGCTGATGGCAACCGGCGCGATGCCGAGCATGACGGAATTGATGACAACCACATCGCCAGCCGCAACATCAGCACCCGGCGTGTAGTCAATGGTCTCGTAAGACCCTGCGAAAAAAGTTACTGGTGTCTGTGCCATCGTTGGGCACTCCTTTCAAATGAGAGTGAAGGCGGTGGGCGGAATCATGCGCCGCCCACCGCCGTTATCTGTTTGTCAACGTTAGGCAGTCGCCTTCACGCTCGACCGATACTCCGACATATCCGCGCCGAAGTCGTGGTAGGCGCGGAACTGGATACCGAGTGTCGAGAAGTCGGCGTCCGTCGATTCGATCGTCGGTGCCTCCTGCCCGTTCAGGAAGCTCATGGCAATCGGAGCCAGAATCTTCGGGTCGGCCAACAGGAACCACGTCGTAGCCGAGTAGCCCGTGTACGAGCTGTTGCCCAACTCAGGCACAACGATCGGCTTGAATCGATTGTGGTAAATGTTCGCCACCATCGTCTTCGTGCTGGCCGTGGTGTCACGCATCTCCTGCGAGGCGTACAGCTTGCGGGCCGTCGCTTCCAAGGCCGACGGAACCAGCAACAGTTTCGGCTCCAAGGACAGCAGGTTGCCGTCAGGACCGGCCATGTCGCGGAACGCCTTGACGGCAGTGTTCAGCCCGGCTTCGGCCAATGACGAACTCGTGACCAAGTTGCCGCGACCGGATGTCCAGAACGTGCCTGCGTTGCTGGCGGTGAGAAACGCAGTCCAAAACACCTTGTTCATCTTGATGGCCTGCCCAATCGCCAAGCGATTACGAAGGTCGTCGAACGCGCCGAGGTCATCGTTGATGATGTCCTGTCGCGTCAACGCGACCATTTTGCCGTAGGTTTTGGCCTGATGGGTGTACGTCTCCTGGCCAAGCGTACCGTGCTTGATCTCTCCGGCGGGCCCGACTTCCTCATATTCGAGGTCGGCCGTCATCCGGTAGGCGGTGTGAGTCTTGAAGTCCTTCACACTCCGCACGGATGCAATTTCTCGCCATGTTTGCGATACGGAATTGAATCCGTCCAGTAGCAGCTTATTGCCGGTCGTGGTGAGGAGCGTCGTCAACGTGTGTGTTGAGAACGCCGCCTGCATCACCTCGCGGATGTTGCCTGCATGGATGGTTTGCCGCCCCGTGTAGCCGTTTGCGCGGGCAAACGTAAGCATCGTTTCCTGCAAGCCAATGTTGCGGAACTTCGCCGCCGCATCGATGGTCTCTCGGGAATAGTATTCCTCGGGCGTTTGCAATCCGGCGCGCAGACTCAAAGCGGCCTCAATCGCTTGTGCCTGGGACGCTTCATTGCCGCCGGCATGAATCGCCGGGGCCTTCGGCCGCTCGGCGCGAATCAGAGCCACCTCATGCTCGGACTTCGCCTTGATGAACGCAACTTCCAGCCATACGACCGGTTTCTCGTCTTCCATCGCTTCGAGCTTCAATTCCGCAGCTTTTTTTGCGGCAGCCGCTTTGAGCTCGGCGAACGTGGCGGCCTCGATTTTGCCATCGTAGTTAGCCGACAGCGCCTCGATTGCAGCAACGTGCTTGCCGTGTGCCAGTACGCATGCTTCCATGTCGAACTTCGGCGATTCGACCACAGGGGCCGGGGCCGGTTCGCCTTCGATTGGCGGCTTTGCCGCTGCCTTGATTTCTGCCGCCTTGACTTCGGCGTCATAGCTGGCTTTCAGGTTCTCGTTTTGCTGTTCGGTCAATTCGGGAACGTCCCCATTGAACAGCTTCTCGGTCCATTCTTTGAACTTCATATTAAGTTCCTTTCTCGTAGTAAAAGCGGCGGTAGCCGCAACCTTGGCAGATGTCTTGCCGTCGGCAGCCATCGCCACAAAACTGACTTCTCCCAGCGTCGATTTACGAGCCACATACACAGGGCCCTTGAATGTCTTGCCGTTTGCCTTCGTCGTGACGCCTGCCTCGACGAAAAAAAGCTCGTCGGGACGCGCGCCGACGGATGCCTTCCATGGGAAGCCCAAGCCCGCACTGGCAGTGACCTGCGTAGCCTCCTGGCTTGCGCCGGAGATGACCCCGGCCAGCTTTAAGGCGGAGACGGATAGACCAACATCATCGGCATGGCCGACGATCTTGTCCGCGTCATGATTCATCAAGATTGGTAGGGGCGGCGCAACGGACATGCCCGCGAGGTCGATAACCACTGGCGCGTCATAATAGCCGATGTCCATGGCCCCGCCGGTATAGGCGGTCATGCTGAATCGCTTCGGCTGGTCATCGCTTTTGCCGTCGCCGTCTTCGCCGCCCTCCGCCGCCTTGATCCAATCAAGGCTGTTTGCCTCGAATTGGATCAGCGGCTTCGATTCGGCAGCACGAATAAAACGCGCGCGTTTGCGCCGTTGACTTTGTTTGCTCATGTCAAAACTCCGTGAATGTGGCCGTTGCCATTGGATGGCACGGTGAAACGTGAATGGGCTTTCGTCGGCGGTATGGTTTCGTCGGCGTCTGGTTCGTCCTTGCCGTCAGGCGGCGCTGCCCCTCCACCGCCTGATTTCTGCATGTTCGAGTCGAGGAGTTTGACCCGCATTTCCTCGACGGTTACGCCGTACTCGTGCGCCATGGCGACAACCTCGTCCTCGAAGTCCAGGCCATCCTCGGCATAAATGCGGCCAAGCGTTGTCGTGCCGTCGGACAAGTTTGTCTTTCGTGCGCTGGCCGTCTTTACGGGATCGGTCTGCGGTTTCGCGGGCCAATTCCATGAATGCCGGGGCGACGGTGAAGCCAACACGCCCCAGCCGTAGGCGGCACGCGCCTCATTGAACCAAACCGCAAAAACCCGATTGAGCACGGCCGATTCGCAGTCTTGCCGCTCGACATCCACTGACACGAAGTAGGTGAGGTGGTCTAGCTGGCCGCCGCTGTAGCTGTAGCCGCTCGAATCACAAGCGGCAATGTTGTAGGGCATATTGAGCGGCCGTGCCTCTTCGCAGATCATATTGCGATTGAATGCGTCGTAAGTCGTCGCCGGTTGCTCCGCTTTCATTTGCGATGCCGTCGCCCCAGCAGGCGTCACCGTCATCGTGCGCTTCTCGATGGGAAGCGAAGTAAACGGTGCGGCTTCGTCATTGCCTTCGTTGGTCGTCCCCATCTGGATCATGACGGAAAGGTCGGCGGCGGTTTCTGCGGCGGCGACTACCGCCTCTCGATACCGACGGCCCGTGCCGAATAGATTGAGCGACGGCGTTAGTTCTGGGATGCCGCGATGTTGCCCCGGGCGTTCATCGCCACCGAACCAATGACAGACGAATCGCGCCGCATAGGTGGTGAACTCCTGCGGTCCTGCCTGGAACCAGGACGCGCCAGGGTGACGATTGAGAACGTCGTAGAATTGCGGATTGCCGTATTCGTCGAAATGGATGCCATCAACGTAACGCTCTGTTTGCGAGACGCCGACGGGTGCGGATACTTGGTCGCATTCCACAAGGCAAACGTCCAGTTTCACCTTGTGTTCGATATTCGGGTTTCCGACCAACAGGGCAAAGGCTTCGCCGTCGCCTGTCTTGGCTCGGCACATCGTACGCAGCTTGCGCATGAACCCTGTGGACTCACACCATCGACCCCAAGCAGCTTCGACCATCTGATTGAATGGCACCGACCGCGTTTGAAGTCGCAGCTTCGGGCCCGTACCGACGATGTAGTTGGCGTGGGTGCGAATCACTCCGGCGCAATGGCCATTGTTCGCCCGTTCGTTGCGCGAGCGATTGCGAAGCTTTTTGCGGATGGCGAGCGTATTCGAGGCGTCCGCGTCGAGCTGATCGACCACCGCCCACAAGTTCTTAATCTCGTTGGAATCTTGGGCGGCATCGTAGCGGCCACGAATCGGCGGTTGTGCTGGTTCTGGTCTGGAAGTCTGCCGTCGCGAGAAGGCGCGGCGAATAAAACTCAATGGATTCATCCGCAGCCCCCCGGCTCTAGCGTGCGAAAGGTGAGGCCACAATGGTTTTTGGAGGCGGCGGCCTGTTCCGCGAGAAACCGTTTGGCCTTAATGGCCTTCTCGATGTCAAGGCCATCCACGCTCAGACCGTCTACGCTTACACGCGACGGACTCTTCGCGGCTTCCTCGATCGCGTCGGCGATAGTTTTTTCAGCCATGCAATCTCCTAATCAAAAATCCAGTGGCGGGTATTGGACTCGAACCAATCAAGCGAGGCGTATGGGGCCTCGCCGAGCACCTGCCCACCCGCGACAACAGACGAGCGCAAAGAAAAACAGCCGCCGAGGTGTCGAGCCCTCGACGGCTGCTGTTTATTGCGCTGGTGTCGGCGCGGTTAATTACTCCGCCCCGTCGTCCGTATTGCGTGTAGTTTGCTGGATTATCTCAAAATAGCAACCTCGCTTTTTTGGAACTGCTAAATCTAGCAGTCGGCTTGGCGTTCCCGACATAGCGAGGTCGGCGAAGGTCGCCCACCTACGGAGCGGTGGCCGAGCGGCTAAGCCGGTGTGGCTTGCGGCACTATCTGGCGTTTGGTTTTAAGAGCCCGCTCTATCCAGTGTCTCCATGCCTGCAAATCCTGCGGAGGTGGTCTGTTGTTTTATTTAGCCATCTTCTGCATGCACCGTTGGTCGATACGTAAGTGCAATTCCAATGTCTGTATATTTAGGTTTAGGTATCCGCCGTCTTCAACCAGTATTGCTCGGTGATTATGACGCAGGTAGATTTTTTTGCATACAGCGCAAGTCGCAAGCCGCCAAATGTTGAAGACAAGCGGACTATATCCGCAGCCACATGCAAATTGTTTTTTGTCTGTTTCGTTCATGCAAATTGTTTTTTATCTGTTTCATTGCAGTCTTGCCACAGTAGTCGTTTCAGACTTGACCGAAACACATGCTTCCACAACTCGCGGCTTAACCACTCGCTCACTGGGCGATAGTAGACCGATGGCGTGTTGTTCACGACATAAAACCATACGCCGTTTCGCTGATAGACCGGATTGTCCAGCGTCGTATAATGCGTTCCTACGATCGCACGGTTCGCATCTGCCGCCGCATCGACAACTAGGCTGCCAGGCCTTAGGCGGTGCTGTTCGAAGCCGAGAATCGGCTTGTCGCCATCAGCTATTTCGATTCCATTGACGACAATATCGTATAGATTGATTGTCTCATAAAACTCCGCCATTGTGCGGCGACGGAACATGCGGGCCTGCGCGCCATGCCGCGACAGCGCCGCATAGGCCCCTTGGGCAACGTTCCCGGCTCCGAGGACTGCAACCGACGTATTGGCGTTCGGCAACAATCCATACGACGCCAGGGCGTGGTCAACCGCCGCTACGCCCGCCATATAACTGTTCCACCAGAGAAAGCCGGGAGAAATGCTTGCAGCAAACGAAGCTTCGCCGGGCGGATAAACGCGCGGGGAAATACTATCGAGGTCCACAACCGTCAACTGCTTCGGCCCGGCAACCTCCCGCATAAACCGCTCGCCTGATCCGTGCGGGTGGACCCACCCTATAATTGTTTGTTTTTCACGGATGAAAGCGTAGTCCTCGGGCTGCAAGAGTTTCAGACAAAACACCACTTCACTTTCCCGGAATACCCTCTCACGTGAAACAATCGCGCAACCCTTCGCGCGGTAGGCCGAATCCGGTATACCCATCATTTCGCCAAACCCGGATTCGACAAGCAGCGTATCCGGCGTGTGGTCGATATCGCACGGCAGCAACGCCACTCGCCGCTCGCACGGAAAACTAGGCGTAACTAGTCCTACTCGCATTTTTCTCCCCACAGTTGTTGGTGTTTTTCAGGCCAGAAAATCGACCCCATCGCTTTCAGCTTCGCCTCATCCGATGCGTCCATTGGTTCTACCCCGAAACGACGCAGCCAGTGGCCGACGTATTCGGCCAGCTCAAACGGCATGTACGCCTTGAGTGCTGGCGCGTAGTGGCGATCCAAAAAGCCAAGGTCCACGTCTCGATACTCCTCAACTTCCTTGCCCCACCAGCCGGATTTTTGGCAGGCGTAAATCGCACTGCCAGCCGTTGGGATCGGCCTTTTCGTGAGGTAGGTTAGTGCGTTCGCGCCAGGCTCCGGCGCAGGCAGGCCGAGAAGGCGCAACTTCCGAAAACACTTGTAGCACTTTCCGCACGGCGTTCCGTCAGCTGCCGTCTTCGGACACGGTACAACAACATTCCGCCACCGGCTCGCGGCGACGATATTGGCGGTCGCCACTTCCGAGCAGCCGCCGACGGGAAAACACGTGACCAAACCCGCATGGCACAATATATCTTCACGAATGCCACTGGCTGAAAGTCCGAAAAAGAGACCTCGATTCGTTACCTGACCCTCCAAGACAGCACCAAAGGCCACCAAACCACCGCCGAGGTGATCGGCCAACAGACACGCCATGACCGCGTAGCCGCAATCGTCACGGAAGCCATGCGTTGTGCCGCGCTGAATACCGATTAACTCGAATGTATTCGGCACGGATGTAACGTTGCCTACCGCGTCCAAACATCGACCGATGGGGTCAAACGGAGCCAACTTGATCGGTATGCCGTCGCTGCGCCGGTAGCTGCTGTAGGGTCGGCGACAATAGAATGGAATCGTGTCGGGAGGCATCACCATCAAGGACGCCATCGAATCGACGCCGCCAGAGAAAGCAAGTAGCGGCCGCACGCCTCGGGGCCGTTTTGGCATGTCCAGAATCGTTGCGGCTGGCGGATACTCGCCTTCCATGTCGGGGACATTGTGGAGCAGCAACCAAGAGGCAGCAGCAAGCGTGGTTGGGTGGCAATCGTCGAGCTTCCAGCCATCCGGCATTTCCGCCCAAAACATACCGTGCGAACAATGTAGCTCGGCGCGCGTCCCATTCTGTTTCCAAATCGCCATAACATTCTCCTGACTATTTACTTCTTACAAATCCGGCAGACCGGCCCGCGTCCGACTGAATGCCTCCGGCCAAAAGGTTTGGCCAATGCGCCGCAACTTCGCTTCCTCTTCAGGGTTCATTGATTGGACGCCGAGTTCCGCCATGCGATTATGAACGTGGCTGGCCAGTTCAACACTGAGCAGGTAGTCTACTGCGTATCCGTGGTATCGCTCCAAGAATCCCAGATCGACGTCGCGGTATTCTGCTAGGCTAGCCACCTTCCACCATCCCGCCTTCTGACAGGCGTAGACCACAGAAGTCGCCGACTTAAGCGGGCGTTTTTTAAGCACCGCCACGACGTTCTTGTCTGGCTCGGGCGCAGACGTCCCGGCAATTCGCAATTTGCGAAAACACTTAAAACACGTACCGCACGGCCGATTACTTGCGTCGGCAGTCGGACACGATACGATTACTTCGCCATAGGGGCCGCTGCGCGCCGTGCGTTCCGTCAACACTTCCGAACAGCCGCCGGTCGGCAATGCAAAATCCAGACCAGCAACACGAAACAACTGGCGACACATCTGCCAGCGCGATGACGCCATCTTGATGATATCCGTGTAGTTGTTCCCCGCCCCCATGAACACTTGTTCCATGACAGAACCGAAAGCCACCGTTCCCGCCCCGTAGTGATCGGCCAGTAGGCAGGCCATAACCGCGTAACCATAACCATCGTGGAAGCCGTGCCGTAAACCAGCAGCAGGCCCCATGGTCTCAAGCACACTGGGCACCTGGACCACGCCACCGACCTTGTCGAGGCATCGTTGTATGGGGGCGAACGTAGCCAACTTGATCGGTATGCCGTCGCTGCGCCGGTAGCTGTCATAGGGCCGACGGCAATAGACGGGGATCGTCGTTTCTCGCGGCAACAACATGAGGGCTGCTGTCGAATCCGCTCCGGCGGAATAGCATAGGATGGTTTTGGAATGGGGCGGTCTCGCGCGATACGGTAGCTGTTTCAATGCTTCGAGTGAGATGCACTCTTCCTGCAATGCCGGGATGTTGTGGAACAGAAGCCACTCGGCTACCGCCAGGGCCGCCGGATGGCAATCATCCAGCCGCCAGCCGTCCGGCATTTCCGCCCAAAATGTTCCAAGGCGCGTCTTCAATTCGACGCGATTATCACGTTGTGCCCATGTCGCCATTATCGTCTCCATCCAATATCGGTCGTGGCACCATCTCGCTTCTGGCGTGCCCGCACGCAAAACATTTGCGTAGCCGACGTTTCGTGCCATCTATTAGGTAGTAAGTATTCGTTGCGTAAAACCTCGGGTGTCCGCATTGCGGACAGACCGTGATCCGCGTACTGAAACCACCCTGGTTGGATTCAGCTTGTATTTCCTCGGCGGTTTTACGCAATGATGGGTCCATTGCTATACGCCTACCTCCTTGCTAAAGCCGCCAATTCGGCAGCAGACATGCGACGTTTGCGCGCTCGCTTTTCGATACCGGGAATCCGACAGCCAAGCATCGAGGCAGCAGCAGCCGTGCCGACCAGACAATCCCACCAGTGGTTATCAGTATGCGGCAACGGCCATTCCCAAACGGTTTTCGTTCGCATTTGACCGATGCCGCGTTTGGCCGTCATTTCCATCGGGGCTTCTGACACGCAGTGGTCGGCGAACAAAGCATGGTCGCGCGGGTCCAGGCCAAACAACTCAATCCCGCCGGGCGTGCCCAGAGGAAGAGCCAGCCGGTTGGCGACGTGGCTTTTCATCGTGTTCGTGTCGATCGTTATCCACCGGTCGCCGCCGACCTTCGGAGGCGCAATGCGCCAGCCGTAGCCTGTGCGTGTGCCGGGCTCCGGGCGATACTCGGAGAAATCTTTCTGCGCCGGCCCGATCCCCAGCCCCTGCGAAGCCAATAAACGTGTGCCTGCCTGTGGATGTCGCCGGCAAAACTGTTTGACCAGTTCATTCTTCTCGCCCCACTTGGCATCGATAAGAACCATGTGGACGTGCATTTCCGCGCCGTCCTCTCGCATGAACGTCATGCCATAGATGGCATTGGTCAGCGCGGTCAAGCCCGCTAGAATCCATGCGTCCTCGGTTGTGCCTGGCGCTGCGTCCGCCATGCAAACCGGCGCGGATGCCTGAGCAAAATAGCTTAATGGCTGGCGAGGGTACGTGCCGTAGTCTATTACGCTGCCAGTGAAATCCTTCGTCCAGGCTGTCGCCACGTAGTAGAGAACGCGTAGATGCACGTCGATGTAAACCGTGATAAACTCCGCAGTCTTGGGTACGCGACCTCGGGCGAGGCCGTTGGTTTTCGACGCGACCAGCGCGGCGGTTAGAACGGAGTCCTTGGACCGTTCGTCCAGCGGCTGATTCTGGTATTCCGACGCGAACACTTCGGGGCCGTCGTCAATCAGAACGTTATAGGCGTGTTGAATTGCCGAGAGTTCGGTAATCCGGTTGTATCGTTCGACCCAAGACACCACGCAACCGGCATCGGCCTCATCGCGCCTAGAGGCGTAAAGTGCCGTGGCTTCCCGTTCTGCCCGCTGTTTGTCGCCAACAGCAGTACGGTCAAACGTCCGGCGAACAGCCGCATATTCCTTCATCCAAAAAGTGTCGTGGACCTTCGACCACGATTGGACAAACTTAATCCGTTCACCTTGCCACGCCGAATCAGACAGCAATGATTCGATCATGTCTCGTTCGGCTATCACTGTGCCATTGACCACTATGGCCAACTTCTTATTGTGGCCCGCTGTATGAATGAGATTTTTCTTTAGGATTTTGAGGTTCTTTTGCACCTGTCCCGGACTGGCTGCCGATTCATCGTCCTGGGGGTCATCGACTAGAATCAGGTCGGGCCGAACATTGGTGCCATCTGGTCGCTTAAACTTGACGCCACGCGCCTTGGCGTAGGGCTTGGCCCGAATGGTGTTTGCCGAAGCGGGTGAGCCGTCAATGGTCGGCAACACAATCACGTCGGCCCGCCAAGCGGTCAACGTGTGTTTGCCGTTACACGTCTGCGATTTGCATTTCTGTGGCTTGCCGTCCAATTCTCGAATCGGATAACACACCTCGGGAAAATCCTCTAGCAATAAATCGTTTTCGGCGAACTCCGTTTTGATGCTGTCAATGTTCGACGTGGAGGCGGCTAAGTTGACTGCGGCAATAATGCCAAACTGCCGATGCCCATAGAGCGCCGCCCACAGAATTGTATTTTCGGATATGGTCGTATTGTGAGTTGGAACCATGCTGCGGCCACAAAGATACAGCCGACTTGGCGAATCTACCTGAATGCAGCGGACCGGCACCGACGGAACGCTCACAATCGACACAATGCGTCGGGTAGCACTCCGCACTACTGCTTTTTTGGCGGCAAGACGGGCAACTTTTCGGTTTAACCGAAAACATGGCCGATCCGCATAGGCAGTAAACTGAACTTGCCAATAGCGTCGTTTGTTGATAACTGTCGCTTCAAGCGTGCTTTTGACACCGAGACTAGCCAGCAATTCCCGCACTCCATCAACGAGAACTTTCCGTTTATTAGAAAACAAGCAGTGCCCCCGTTTGGAAACCGTGCCGTCAGTGTCCATTAAACCCTGTAGCAAAGCCCACCTGTCGGCCTCTGGTCGCCGCAGGTAGTTTGCCGGGATGTGCTTATTAGCAAGTACACCTATCTCCGCCAGCCTAGACCGCAACCCCTGCGTTTTAGAAAGTCGGTCCCCTCTGTAACGTATATTGCAAACCGTGCGGTAATTGATCCCAGTTGCCAGGCTAATCTCGGCAGATGATTTTCCGGCTACAATCATTCGCCTGGCTGCTTCAGCACCGGCAAAGCATGACGACCGTCCCCTGCTGCCCGCACCAACCAAGTATTTTAGCGGTGGGCCACATTTGGTAATCGTTTCGCCTACAGAGCGGATCAACCCGCACATTTCAGCGGCGTCATGGTCGCCAATGGTAATGTGATTCGATTCGGAAGTGCCGTCGCCGAGCCATACACCAAGGATATAAGGATCAACCAACAGGGAATCGTCATCGCGTTCAATTTTGAGCGGACCGGCAACGTGGATAGAATATCTATTCACCCGATTGGTTTTGATAGTTGAGTTCTGCTTAATCCCATCCTTCAATTCGGTAGTAGTAGCGGTGATAGACCGGCGCAGATATCCATCCGTCACCGTCCACAAATGATCTCCAGAACATATCAAAGACTCCCCATCATCCAGTATTACGCGATAACAGGGCTTCCCCTGCATCACCGGAGTGGTAAAAATCACAAGGCAAGGCCGCCCCGTTTCATCAAACAGCGTGTCACCTTCGCAAACTTCACCCATCGTCGTCCAACCCGTAGGTGTGGGCAGCGGGGTATCAATCGACAATGCCTTTCCGAACTCTCTGAATACCGCATTGACGAGGCGGCCGCCGTTAATGATTACGTCCTGCATCTCCGCAATAATGCGGCGGTGGTCATCGGAAAACGGGCCAAGTCCAGTCGAATGCGGAAAGTACGTAGTCAAGAATGCGAAGAGGTCCAACCGGCAGCGTTCTTTCCGCACGGGGTCGGCGACTGGCGGAATGGGACCGATCTCCGCCTTGGCCGCATACTGAGCACGCGACCGCTGCGCCACTTGGTCGCTATGCTCCTTCGCCTTGACAGCGGCAACGGCAGCCGGGTCGGCCAGCTTTTCAGCCTTGCGAATCTTCGCGTTTAGGTCGCGCTTGACATCGCGCAGCTTTTTGAGTTGTTCGGGCGTTATGGCCATAAAAAAACGGCAGTCCAGTGGTTCCGGCACCGGACTGCCGCACGCTCACCTCTTCTCCCTTGATCTGGCCGGATCAAAGGCGGTGTGTCAAGTTGTCAAGTTGTGGGTATAAGCGTACCCGTGTTTTGCCTTGTCTGTGTGATGTCTACGAAATCTGTTTCGTGGACATGCTAGGCACGCAGCCACTTCTCGCTGATCTCGGCGGCGTTCCCGACTTTGAACTATCCGGTTTCCCCGGTTTGCTGGACGAGCCTTTCCCGAACACCCTCGCCCAGTTTTTGTCGAACTGCTCTCGGGACACGGCGCGCGGTCGGCGTTTGCTCCCCTTGCTCATTGTGGATTTTCCTTTTGCAGAGAAGGACACTTTCTATCCCCCTGCGCAAACTGCTTTGTCCCTGCTAAGCTCGGCTCCATGCCCGCAGGGGGCTTAAGGCTTCCTGTTTTTGTGGTTGACCCTGACTCCCCGCCAAACGTAAAATTCCGCCGAGGAAACCTTCCCTGGTACATAAGGAGAAAATCATGCCTCGGGCTCCTGTTTTGATTAGCCGCTGTTTGCTCGGCATCCCCTGCCGATACCATGGTCGCTGTACTACCCGCTGGGGGCGGCCGATAGGACGCCCCGCATTGGTCGCTCGATTGCGGCGGAAGCATCGCCTGATTCCAGTGTGCCCGGAAACGGATGCAGGACTCCCGACGCCTCGCCCTCCTACTCGCATCGTCGATGGCCGTTGGATCATGGACGGCATTGATGTAAGCGATATTTTCGAGCGTGGCGCACAGATCGCCCTGGAAGCGGCTACTAAGCACGGTTGCGAAAAAGCATACTTGTTGCGCGGTTCCCCTTCGTGCGACCGTGATGTCGGCGCAACCGGCATTCTCCTTCGCCAGCATGGGTTCATTGTCCGTTCTGTCTAGATTCAAAATGATCTGCCAAACTCGCGAACGAAGGCACGTTT
>Ga0180431_10003882_pt1 | contig 18883 bp, 18 predicted proteins | sample SS_ome_11_FD_132459 | JGI IMG/M metagenome (GOLD analysis project Ga0180431, IMG submission 132459) | Hypersaline lake sediment archaeal communities from the Salton Sea, California, USA - SS_1_MS_1 metaG | ecosystem: Environmental > Aquatic > Non-marine Saline and Alkaline > Hypersaline >... | reverse complement strand
CAATGCCGAAGGGGGAAATCACGACACCCGTTTTTGTTATATGGGTGAAAACAGGTTTCAGGTTCTTGAAGCAATGCTGCCATCGGGCACTACTATCTTGGGAATTGATGAACATACGGCATGCATCCTTGATTTTGCTACGGAAAAGGCCACAATAGATGGATTAGGCCAGGTAACAATTCGAAATAGGGGTTATGAAAAAAAATATGTGCGAGGGGATAGTATTCCCTTTGAACTGATCAAAGCAGATTTTACTGCTTTTTTAAGTGACGGAGCAGTAACTGAAGCTAAGGGCGGAAGCAAAAATAATAAAAGTCAAACTTTGGTGAAAAAAGAGGAAGGGAAAACAAAACCAGATTTTTGGGATAAAATGCATGATCTTGAAGGAACTTTTCATCAGGCTCTCGAAGAAAAAAATATCGCAGTTATGATCCAGCAGATTCTTGAGGCAGACCTTTTATTATGGCAGGCTCAGCTGGATCTTGAAAACCCCGAGTTTATTTCACAGGGTAGGGAGCTTTTCAGGGAAATGATCGTTTTGTCTGGCATCGGCCTGGATCAAACGATTTCAATGATCCCGACTCTATTCTCAAAATTGGTTAATGAATTGATAAAACAGCGGGACATTTTCCGCCATGAAAAAAGGTGGACTGAGGCCGACCAAATAAGGCAATATCTGCATAAATCCGGGATAGTGCTTGAAGATACTGAAGAAGGGCCTAAATGGTATTTACACAAAAACGGACAGGCTGATTAATTGACATTTTGAGTTAAAGGGGTGAATGATTATGAATATTTTTTTGGTATTAATTTTTACTATTCTCGTGATCATTGTTTTAGCTTTGATTTTTGTTGGTTTTAAGCTGGTTCAAATGTACTTAGGGAAAAAGAAATTGTTGAAGCAGCAGAGCAAGGTTAGGATAAAAAAAATTGAACCGCTGGGAACCGTAAAACAGTTGAAGATAATGCCGCTTGTCGATTACTATAGCGATCAGGAGAATTTACAAACAGAAGCAGGTGTTTCATACTTACTGCAAGCTGATGGAAAAACTATACTTTTCGATTGCGGTTATAACAAAGCGCAAAGACACCCTTCTCCCTTATTGCATAATATGCAAGAACTTGGGTATAAGATGGAAGATCTCGATCTGATTTATATCAGTCATCTGCACTGCGATCATGTCGGGGGCGATCGTGAAGAGAAAGAAGGGACTTTTAGCATCTCGCAGGGTGTGATCGATTTGCCGGAGATCCCTGTTTATTCCCCGGTGGAGCTGAAACCTTCCAGTTGGAATCCCGGACCTAAAGTTAGGGTGATGGAAGAGCCATTTCTGATCGACCAAGGTATCGCCAGCATTGGTGTAATACCACGTTATTTATTTTTGTTAGGGCTTACCCTGGAACAAAGTCTGGCTATTAATGTTGCCGGTAAGGGAATAGTATTGGTAATTGGTTGTGGTCACCAGGGTATGGAGAGTATTATAGAAAGAACCAAATTGCTTTTTGATCAACCTATATATGGTATCGTTGGAGGATTGCATTATCCGGTTAAGGGCGGTAGGATGGACATCGGACCTTTCAATATGCAACAGATTGTGGCTACTGATGATCCACCCTGGTGCGGTATGAATGAAGAACGAGTTCATCAGGCCTTGACCACAATCAAGGATACGGGAGCAAAGAAGATATCTCTTTCTGCGCATGATAGTTCTGACTGGTGCCTTGAACTATTTCGAAAGACACTTGGTGATCGCTACATCCCCTTAAAAGCGGGTACCGAAATAATAATCTAAGCTGCTCAGAAGAACCGAGAAGTAATGGCAAAGTATTGTCGTCAAAAATCAATAACTGGTAACAAATCAAGATCATCGTAGTCTAGAATAATTGGTGGCAATTAAATGGAAATAATCAACGACTATAAAAGAGCGATGCAGTTTCATTCTGGGAAACTGGCTATCTTCTACAAATGCATAATCGTGGGTTTATTGGTCAGCTTAATCGCGGTGATGTACCGTATAGCCCTGACAATGGCTGAAAATTATAGTCTTCTTTTCTACGATTATATTAAAGCTAACCGATTATTAATTGTCCCGATGTTTCTTTTATTAGCAGGAATGGGTTGGCTGCTTAGTAAAATAGTTAATCGGTATCCAATGATTAGTGGTAGCGGTATCCCTCAGGTTAAAGGCCAAATAATGGGCTATTTTAAAAACCCTTGGGTTTCAACCCTCATTTTCAAATTTCTTGGAGGAATAGTAGCGATATTTGCCGGGCTTTCCCTGGGACGAGAAGGCCCTACCATTCAACTGGGAGCCACCGCAGCTGACGGTTTTGGTCAGTACTTGTCGATTACCAGGACGGAAAGGAAGATTCTCATTGCCAGCGGCGCCTGTGCCGGCCTGGCAGCTGCCTTCAATGCACCGCTGGCAGGGGTAATGTTTGCCCTGGAGGAGATCTTTACATATTTTTCTCCTACAATATTACTGGCGACGATTACCGTTGCAATCACCGCCGATTTTATCTCCAAGCTAGTTTTTGGTACGCAACCGGTTTTTCATATGGCTCTAATTAGTACAATCCCACTGACCCAGTACTGGTTGGTGTTATTGCTCGGTTTGGTCACAGGGGTTGCTGGAGTTTTTTATAACTCTACCCTTTTAAAGACAATAAAAGCCTACAAGACCCTACCCCTAGTTAAAGAACCCTACCTTTGCGTAATCCCTTTTCTTTTTGCCGGTTTATTGGGGCTAACTTTTCCTATTGTCTTAGGTGGGGGACACCAGATCATTGAAAATTTGAATTTCAGTTCAACCTTGCAGTGGCTTGCCATAGTTTTATTAATAAAATTTGGTTTTTCGATAATCAGTTTCGGTTCCGGCGCACCAGGAGGCATTTTTTTCCCACTGCTTGTTATTGGGGCACTGATCGGTGGGCTTTTTAGCCATTTGGCCATTGATTATGCCGGTCTTAATTCTACACTTTTCATAAACTTTGTAGTTCTGGCGATGGCCGGTTATTTTTCTGCTATTGTCAGAGCACCGATAACAGGGATCTTATTATTAACCGAGATGACTGGCTCCTTCAGCCAGCTGCTGCCTTTAACCTTGGTTTCTTTAATCGCTTATGTTACAGCTGATCTGCTAAAAAGTGTGCCTATATATGAATCGTTACTGGAAAACCAGCTTGCCGTGAGTGAGGTCAAGCAAGATGACCATGATAGCTATCGCAAAATCATGGTTGAAACAGCTGTTCATTTTGGATCGGAAATTGACAATCGCTGTCTTAAAGATTTATCACTTCCCGAAGGCTGTCTGGTGATAGCCATCCGTCGGCACGGTAAAGATATTACCCCTAGGGGCAATACGGTTATCCTACCGGAAGATCATCTGATTGTTCTAACCAGTCTGAAGGATGAGCCAGCTGTGAGATTGGCGCTGCACAAGATGGCCGAAATAACCTAAAATAATTTATTTGCATGATGGGAGTCTTGGAATGATTGTGTTTAAAGAGTCTTCGGTAAAAGATTTAGAAGCTTTGCTTGCGGTTGAAAGCAGGGCTTTTGGTGAAACTGAGGGACCGGTGATTGCCGGATTGGCTAAGGACCTCTTGGCAGATCCGACTGCGAAGCCATTATTTTCAATGATCGCCCTGCAGGATGAGCGGATAGTAGGCCATATTTTGTTCACAAATGCTTTGATCAATAGTTATGAAAATATCGGTTCTGCAATATTAGCGCCGTTGGCAGTGGATCCGGAATTTCAAAACCAGGGAATTGGTGGCCGGTTGATTAAGGAAGGGTTAACAACATTGGCAGCACGCAACGTTAAGTTGGTTTTTGTGCTCGGTCATCCTGGTTATTATCCACGGTATGGTTTTAGACCGGCAAGCCGGCATGGTTTTGAAGCCCCTTACCCTATTCCTCAAGAGGTGGGAGAAGCCTGGATGGTAAAAGAATTGCAGCCAGGTTATATTGGTCGCATAACAGGAAAAATATTTTGTGCTGATACTTTGAATCAGCCGGAGCACTGGAGGGAATAATTATTTGAGCGATTTGGTAATTCACCGGGTCAGTGAGTCTGCATACCAGGATATTCTTGCTCTGAACCAGTCCGAAGTTCAGTACACAAGTCCCATGGACCTGGAGCGTTTAAAGTTGCTTGATTCGTTATCAAGTTATCATCGAATTGCCATGATCAATAGTCAAGCCGCTGGTTTTATCCTGGTGATGAAGGATCATGCCGCTTACGAAAATGATAATTTCAACTGGTTTTCCTTACGCTATGATAATTTTTTATATATTGACCGGATAGTGGTTGGTAAAGAATATCAGGGCTGTGGCGTCGGCTTGCTTTTATACAAAGATCTTTTTTCTTTTGCTCGTCAGGAAAAAATCAAGATTATTACCTGTGAAATCAATATTAACCCGCCAAACGAAAGATCCTTAGTCTTTCATCATAAATTAGGGTTTCGAGAAGTTGGCAGTCAGTTCGTTGATCACAAGAAGAAGCAAGTTTCGATGCAGGTCAAGTTGCTTTAGTTTTTCTATAATTATCCTTGAAAGGAGTAAAATGTGGGAAAAACAATCGCTGAAAAAATTCTATCCAATAAAAGTCACCAGAATGCCAGGGCCAATGATATCGTTATTGCCGATCTGGATTTTATGATGGGACAAGATGGGACTTCACCCTTGGCGATCAGAGCTTTTGAGGAAATGCAGGCTAAGCAGGTTTTTGATCCCGAACGAGTGGCAATGGTGATCGATCACAGTGCCCCCAGCCCTCTGGCTGGTGTTTCAGAGCTCCACAAGCAGATGCGGGAGTTTGCCGAAACCCAAGGTATTTATCTCTATGATATTGGGGATGGAGTTTGTCATCAGCTACTGCCGGAAAAAGGCCATGTTGTTCCCGGCGACCTGGTGATCGGGGCCGATTCGCATACCTGTACTTACGGGGCGATTAATGTTTTTTCAACCGGGGTTGGATCTACTGATCTGGCCGCCGCGATGATTTCCGGAAAACTCTGGTTTAAGGTGCCGGAAACAATAAAGCTCATGATCAATGGAGTGTTACCTCCAGGAGTATATGCCAAGGACCTAATTCTCTTTATTGCCGGAGAGATGACTGCTGACGGTGCTACTTACAAGGCTTTGGAGTTTGGCGGTTCAATGATCAAAGATTTATCAGTGGAGGCCCGGTTTACGATCAGCAATATGGCGGTAGAGCTTGGGGCAAAATGCGGTTTGATGGAAGCCGATCAAAAAACGATCCAGTGGGTACGAGAACACAGCATCAGACATTTCGAAACAGTTGAAGCAGATAAAGATGCAGATTACTGCGAAATAAGGGAATATGAACTTTCCAATCTTGAGCCACAGTTGTCCATGCCTCACACCGTCGACAATGTTGTTCCGGTCAGCAAGGCCCTTGGAACACCGCTTTCCCAGGGAGTGATTGGCACATGCACTAATGGACGCCTGGAGGACTTGCGGATTGCCGCCGGTATCCTGAAGAACAATAAAATCGCCAAAGGCTGCCGACTGATAGTGGCCCCCTCTTCCCGGCATTCCTTTCTTGAAGCTATGCGTGAAGGGTTAATTGAAACATTGATTGAAGCAGGAGCAGCGGTTGTCACTCCCGGTTGCGGCCCCTGTGTTGGCACGCACAATGGGGTACCGTCAGATGGCGAAAATGTTATTTCAACAGCAAATCGCAATTTTAAAGGACGCATGGGCAATAATAAAGCTTCTATTTTTCTGGCCTCGCCTGCTACCGTGGCAGCCTCAATGTTGCGGGGAGAGATTACCGATCCCAGAAATTATATTCGATAGGAGAAGATCAATGGAACTTAAAGGATCAGCACACATATTTGGTAACGATATTAATACTGATTACATTATTTCAGGACGTTATAAATTTAAAACCCTTGATATGAAAGAGTTGGCCAGGCACCTGATGGAGGATCTTGATCCGGAGTTTGTCAACCGGATTGATCCTGGTGATTTTATTGTTGCTGGAAGAAATTTTGGTTGTGGTTCCTCGCGTGAACAGGCTCCACTGACCATCATTAATGCCGGAATTAGTGCAGTCATTGCCAAGTCATTTGCCCGTATTTTTTACCGAAACTCAATCAACACGGGATTACCATTGATTGAATGTGATACGGCAATGATTGAAGCTGGAGATCAGCTGAAAGTAAATCTGGCAGAAGGTTTGCTTTATAATCTCAGCAAAAAAAAAGAAATACCGGTAGTTCCACTACCGCCGGTGATGTTAAAAATCCTGGCTGACGGTGGTTTGGTTGAACATTTCAAAAAACATGGCACCTTTAACTTTGACTGATTATGATCAAATTCTGATCCTCTCTGCAATGTATCAAGGAAAGAAGGTGTGGTTGCTTGGTAAAAGGAGAAATAATAACGAAAAAAAACGGAGATATTCAGGTTCCCTCTTTCCCGATTATTCCATTTATTGAAGGAGACGGGACTGGTCCAGATATCTGGGCGGCAGCTTCAAGGGTTCTTGAAACTGCCGTAGCCCGAGCGTATCAAGGGCAACGAGCCATAGTCTGGCAGGAAGTTTTTGCAGGTGAAAAAGCATTTAAAAAATATGGTGAATGGCTTCCTGTACAGACATTAGAAGAGATCAAAACAAAATTGGTGGCAATCAAGGGCCCTTTAACTACTCCGATTGGTGGTGGGTTCCGTTCGCTTAATGTTGCCTTACGTCAGGAGCTTGACTTGTACGTCTGCTTGAGGCCAATTAAGTACTATCCTGGTGTTCCCTCGCCGGTAAAGAAACCTGAGTTGACCAATATGCATATTTTCCGTGAAAATACTGAGGATATTTATGCAGGGATTGAATTTAAAAGTGGTTCAGCGGAAGTAAAAGAACTGATTACTTTTCTTGAAAAGAAGATGAAGGTCAATAAAATTCGTTTTCCAGCCAGCTCTGCCCTGGGCATTAAGCCAATTTCCAGGGAAGGTTCTGAAAGGTTGGTGCGGGCGGCTTTAGACTTTGCCCTGGAGAATAACCGCCGCAGCCTGACTTTAGTTCACAAGGGAAATATTATGAAATATACTGAAGGGGCATTTAAAATTTGGGGATATACGCTTGCTGAAACCGAATACCGTGACCGGGTGTTTACTTGGAATGATTACGATCAAATTAAAGCAGAGAATGGAGAGGAAGTAGCTGATCAATCCTGGCAAAAGGCAAAGCAGGCCGGGAAACTTCTGGTTAAAGATGTTATCGCAGATATTTTTTTGCAGCAGGTACTGACCAGGCCGGATGAATTTGATGTTGTCGCAACGATGAATTTAAACGGGGATTATATATCAGATGCATTGGCCGCTCAGGTTGGAGGTATTGGTATTGCTCCCGGTGCGAATATTAATTTTGAAACCGGTCACGCAATTTTTGAGGCCACTCATGGCACAGCTCCTAAATACAGCAACCTTGATCGGGTTAATCCGTCATCAGTGATCCTTTCCGGTGAGATGATGCTGCGCTATTTGCGGTGGCACGAGGCCGCAGATCTAATCACTAAGGCGATGGAGAAAACGATTGCCCAGAAAAAAGTAACCTATGATTTTGCTCGCCAAATGTCAGGCGCGACAGAACTGAAAACTTCTGAATTCGCCGATCAGCTGATTATAAATCTTTAGCAGTATAAAGTGCTATCTATACTTACTGACTTGGTTGTTTGACCTTGTTTTCGTAAAGATAGTCTTCATAAATATAGATCAGCTCTTTATCAAAAAGCGATCTTTTTAGGTCAATGGTTACGCTACGAACGGATTTTAGCAGTTCGGCTGCTTCCTCATCCGAGAGATCTATGCCATACTCGATAAACTTCATCTTGATTGCTTTTGATCCCGAGTGTTTGCCGATTACGATCTGCCTTTCCAAACCGACGTCCTCCGGGCTGAAGACTTCATAGGTAGAAGGATTCTTGATTACTCCATCGGCATGGATGCCCGATTCATGAGCGAATGTATTGGTTCCAACAATTGGTTTGTTAGGATAGAGCTGTCTACCCGATGCCCGCGCTACATACTCGCAGAGATGAAGAAAATCCTTGGTATTTACTCCCAAGTTAACATTAAATAGATGCTTAAGGGCCATGGCTACCTCTTCCAAGGCAGCGTTACCTGCCCTTTCACCAAGGCCGTTTACGGTTACGCCGATGAAGCGGGCCCCGGCTTGTAACCCGGCCAGGGCATTAGCTGTTGCCATGCCAAAATCATTATGAGTATGCATCTCTATATCCATCGCGGTCTTTTCAATCAGAGCGGTAACTAGCTTAAAGGTTTTAAAAGGTTCTAAAACCCCGATGGTATCACAAAATCTCAGGCGATTTGCGCCGGCTGCTTTGGCCTGATTGGCAAAATCAACGAGGAAGTCGAAATCACTGCGCGATGCGTCTTCAGCATTTACCGAGATATAGAGATTGTGATCTTTGGCAAATTCCACTGCCTTGATCATATTTTCCAGGACCCATTCGCGCGAAGTTTGTAGTTTGTGAATAATATGGATATCAGATGTTGAAATTGATATGGCAACGGCATCGACTCCGCAGTCGAGGGAATGCTTTAAATCTTCTATATTGGCCCTGTTCCAGGCCATGATGCTGGCTTGGAGATCATAGCCGACCATCTCCTTAATTACTGCTTTTTCATCTCCGCCCATGACCGGTATTCCGGCTTCAATCTGGTGTACGCCAAGGTTATCAAGCATCCTGGCTATCCGTAATTTCTCACGGTTTGAAAAAACCACTCCGGCTGTCTGTTCACCGTCACGCAGGGTAGTGTCAACCAGCATCGGCAAATCAAGTTTCATCGCTTCCCGAAAACGTTTCATATGATGGACCGCCTTTCTTTTTGAAGGGATCAACGAAAACTTTTGCTCAAGGATTAGAGCAATGTTATCATAATAATGAATAATAGATCAATCACGAATAGTAAATTCTTTTACTTGGGCTGATCAGCTGGTTTAAGGGGAGCAGAGATGAAACATATAGGTCAAGTAGTATTTTTTGCATTCATCATTTTATTTTTAAGTTGTCTTAGTATTAATGGATGCTCCAAAAGTGAAAAACCTGTGGTCTTAAATGAAACAAAAGCTACTGCAGAACCGGACAGATTTACTGAAGCTATAGCGAAAATGACCTTGCGTCAAAAGATTTCGAGCTTGATCATTGTTGGTCTTGATGAAACTTCAGTTAACGATCAAGTCAGGCTAAGGTTTTCAGAATACCCGTACGGGGGCATCATTTTGTTCGAACATAATTATATCCGCGAAGATTGGTTGGTAGATTTTATTGAAGATCTAAAGGCTATTTCGATCCACGAATACCCACTAATTGTTTGTATTGATGAAGAAGGAGGGGCAGTATCACGGTTACCGGATCTTAATTTTCCTTCGGCCGCAGAAATGGCAAAAATGAACGAGGAGGAAGTATTCGCAATCGGAAAGGCCATGGCCGATCAATTATCTCTGATCGGAATCAACATGAACCTGGCTCCGGTTCTGGATATTAATGTTAATCCGGATAATCAGGTTATTGGCAACAGATCATTTGGCAATGATCCGGAAGTCGTAAGCACCTATGGTATTGCTTTTTTTAAAGGACTGGAAAAAGGGGGATTGCTGGCTGTTGGAAAGCATTATCCCGGACACGGTTCAACCAAGGTTGATTCACATTATGAGCTCCCTGTTCTGGATAAAACTGAGGAAGATCTTTTTGCTTTTGAATTAATCCCGTTTAGAAATGCTGTCAGGGCCGGCATCCCGGTGATTATGACCGCGCACTTGGTGGTTAGTGGTATTGATGACCGGCCGGCAACAATGTCAAAACCTTTAATTGAATTATTACGTAGCGACCTCGGTTTTGAAGGAGTAATTATTTCTGATGATCTTTTGATGGGAGCCTTAACAGAAAATTACAGCTGGCCGGAAATAGTCCTGGAAACTTACATGGCTGGAGTTGATTTATTGCTGATTGGAAGCGATATTGAAAAACAAATGGAAGCAGTTCATCTATTGGAGGCAGCCTACCAGGAAGGTTTAATTACTGATGAACGTCTGGACAGCTCCCTGCGAAGAATAATGGCCATTCAAACCTGGTAATATAATCTTACCGTGGTTTATAATGAAACATTAGTGATCAAGAATTATTTGGTGGTTCTGGTCCGAAGTACTGGTAATATTGAACCTTGATATTGCCATTATAAAGTTTTCGGCGTTTCGAGGCTTTCAAGCCGAATAATTTTTCAAAACCTTCGTGAGCTGTTACTGTATACCAGGACCAGGTATCAAGCTTGGCATAAATTTTCCCCATCTGTCGATAAAGTTCTTCAATTTCTGGTTGTTTTCCCAGTCTCTCACCGTAAGGGGGATTACAGATAACTTTTCCGTATTTCTTACTTGAACTCAGCTCCCCGAGGGGTCTGACCTGAAAATGAATTAAATTTTCAACTCCTGCTTCAACAGCATTATTTCTCGCTATTTTAATTGCATCAGGGCTGATATCTGTTCCGCTGATATCAAGATGATGATTATAATCGACAAGTTCATGGGTTTCCCTGCGTGCTTCGTGCCAATATTGTTTAGGGATGATTGGCCATTCTTCCGAGGCAAAATTTCGGTTCATTCCCGGGGCAATATTTTGCCCGAGCAAAGCGGCTTCAATCGGAATTGTTCCTGAACCGCAAAGAGGATCAATGAGGGTTATATCCGGTTTCCAACGGGCAATTAAGACTAAAGCCGCAGCCAATGTTTCTCTTAACGGTGCTCCACTTCCTGAATGGCGATATCCTCTTTTATGCAGTCCGGCACCGCTGGTATCGATCGTCAGCGTTGCTTTATCTTTTAGTAAAGAGACTTCCAGCCGGTAAAGCGGTCCATCCTCTTTAAACCAATCAGATTTATATTTATTTTTCATGCTTTCGACAACTGCTTTTTTAACGATTGCCTGGCAATCGGATCTGCTAAACAACTTGGATTGCACTGATTTTCCGTCAACCGGAAACAAAGCATTTTCAGGCAGTAACTCTGGCCAGGGTAGCGCTTTGGTTTTTTCAAAAAGATCTTCAAAAGTGGTTGCGTCAAATTCTCCAACTTTAAGCCTGACACGATCTGCCGTGCGCAGCCAGAGATTTGTCCGGCAAATTGCGCTTAAATCTGCCTTAAAGACAACGCGCCCGTTTTCAACTGTTAATCGATTGTAGCCTAGATTTTTAAGCTCGCGGGCGACGATCGATTCAAGCCCGAAGGAAGAGGTGGCGATTAGTTCTACTTCCGAAATATCCATTTCAGTACTCTCCATTTAAATCTGTTTCATGAAATAAAAAAGCTATGCTCTTTGCTTTTCTTGATTTATGCAGTTTATCCTGCCCCAGAAAAGAAACATATGGTTAGTAAATAAAAAAACTCCCAAAGCAAATAATCCTTTGGGAGCAGTTTAACCGATGCTTGAATGTTTTTATTTGATTAAGGCAGAAAATCTTTCCGGATCAAAACCAACTGCCAACTGTTTGCCGTCGCTGAGGAGAGGGCGGCGCATGATTTTAGGATATTGATTAATCAATTTTGCTGCTTCCTGGTGATCAATATTTTCTAAATTCAAACCCAGTTCTCTGAAACCGGTACTTTTTGGATTCAGCAACTCTTTTTCAGTTATTGCCCCCAGCTTTGCCAGCAGGCCAAGTTCGTCTGCGCTTAAGGGATCTTTAAGGATGTCCCTGTATTCGTATGTAGCTTGTTTCTCCGAAAGCCACGCTCTCGCTTTACGACAGGTATTTCAGGTTGGGAAACAATAAAAAGTAAGCAATTGGCAGCAGCCCCTCTCTTATTCGCCTATTTTCCAAACTTCCCATACTTTGCCAACAAGATCGGGGCCAGGTTTGAGAGTTTTCTTGCCAGGCTGCCATCCTGCCGGGGTTGGTTCACCAGTTTTCCGGACATGTTGGAAGGCCTGAACCTGGCGGACTAACTCGGCGAAGTTTCGTCCGACCGGAGGGCTTAATACTTCCATCGCCTGAATTACACCATCGGGATCGATCAGAAATCTCCCGCGGACATTTACGCCACCTTCTTCATCGTAAACTCCGTAAAGCGTACCGATTTTTCCACCGGTATCAGCAAGCATTGGGAACGGCACCCCACCATCAACCATTTTAGAAAGTTCATGTTCCTGCCACATCTTATGCGTAAACTGACTGTCTACACTGCAGGACATTACTTCCACTCCAAGATCTTTCAATTCCTTGTACCTGGCGGCAACTGACGCCAATTCCGTCGGTCAAACAAACGTAAAATCTCCGGGATAGAAACAGAGAACAACCCATTTGTCCTTGTGATCAGAAAGCTTTACTTTTTTGAAGCCGCCGTTATGATAGGCATTAGCTTCGAAATCGGGAGCTTTCTGGCCTACTGAAACACTCATAGTGATAACCTCCTCGATAGATTAATCTTGCTATTCATATATTCAATATACTAATAATGATTCCTGCTTGTATTAAAAAAATATATGTAAAATACTTATGCTTTCCGGACTTGTTGAAATATGGGAATTGATTAAGAATAAGATAAACGCCTAAATGAACTCAAACTATCGCGATTATTGAGCAGGAAGAAAAGATCTTTTGTTGAATGTTAAAATAGATATACAGGATTACATGATTGGCAAATACATCTAATCGGGAGGGTTCAATCATGTTTTTAGCCAAAGATATCATGACTGCATCGACAATTGCGATCAAACAGGATGATAATGTAAAGACAGCTTTAGATCTACTGGCCAAGCACAATATCAGCGGTCTCCCCGTAGTTGATGAAGAACAACAGGTGATTGGTATAATTTCGGGAAGTGATATTTTACGTTATTCACAGCAGAAAAAAGTGATTCCAAAAAGCAGCAGTTCATTCTGGGTTTCCCCTTACACTGAAACAGAAGATATTGCCATGGTGCGTAGCGGTTTCGAAATTCTGCATCGCACGCTAATCAGCGATGTAATGACCGGTAAAGTTTACACGGTGCATGAAGACGCACCTATTTCTGAAGTCGCAAAGTTGATGATTAACAGAACCATAAACAGGGTTCCGGTAGTTAACGGAGAGGGTAAGCTGGCAGGCATAATATCGAGGGCCGATATTGTCAAATTTATGGCAGGAACAGAAAGTTAGATCTTTTACCTAAACTCAGTTCTTTTTCGCAGTCTTGACGCTTTATTATGAATAGATTAAAATTGTGCTGTGGAAAAAACTGATCACCGCACTGTCAAGTATAAGTTGCCATATGCGTACAGGAGCTTTAAAATAGGGCCTGTAACCAAACAGCAGATTGATTCTGACTCTGAAACCGGCTCATAGGAGCCGGTTAATCTTTTTTTAATCTAACATTTGATGGAGGTTAAGTAATGAAAGTTGATTTTCACAAAGAAGTGGATCATGTCGCCCGTTTAGCCAGGTTGTGGCTTGAACCAGATGAAAAAGCGCAGATGGCTGGTCAGCTTAACAGTATCCTGGAGGCAGCGAGAAAAATACAAGAGCTTGATACGGAAGGGGTTGAACCCACATCACATGTGATTAGCCTTCCGGCTGTCATGCGGGAAGATGAAACCAAACCATCATTACCTTTAAATAGGGTTTTACAAAATGCTCCCGGACGGAAAAAAGATTATTTCCATGTTCCGCGTATTACTTCTGCTGATTAATAAGCCGGATTGAGAATTGAGGTTGCTAATGAAACTATACAAAAAAACTGCAGTTGAATTAAGCAAAATGCTAAGTAAAAAAGAGGTTTCCGCGGTTGAGGTGGTCCGTAGCTTTGCTGAACGGATTGAAGAAGTTGATCCAGTCTTAAAAGCTTTTATTACGCCAACTCCAGCCGAGGCACTGGAAATGGCCGGTGAAGTAGACAGCCGCAGGGCCGATGGGGAAAAACTTCACCCCCTGGCCGGAGTGCCGATAGCAATCAAAGATAATATCAGTACCAGCGGGATCAGGACTACCTGCTCTTCAAAGATCTTACATAACTATATTCCACCTTACGATGCTACTGTTGTTCGACTGTTTAAAGAAATTGGTATGCCGCTGCTCGGCAAAACTAATATGGATGAATTTGCAATGGGTTCATCAACAGAAAATTCGGCGTTCTTTGTTAGTCATAATCCCTGGGATCCTGAGCGTGTGCCTGGTGGCTCCAGCGGTGGGTCAGCCGTTGCTGTATCTTCCGGAATGGCTCCCCTGGCTTTGGGTTCTGATACAGGGGGGTCTGTTCGCCAACCGGCTTCATTCTGCGGGTTGATCGGCTTAAGACCAACCTACGGCCGGGTTTCCAGGTATGGTTTAATCGCTTTTGCATCTTCCCTGGATCAAATTGGGCCAATAACTCAAACAGCTGAAGATGCTGCGCTTCTCCTGGGAGTTATTGCCGGCTATGATCCTCTTGATTCCACTTCGTTGCCACACGAAGTTCCTGACTATTACCGGCTTCTCAATGCCGACCTCAAGGGCTTAAAGATTGGTGTCATCAAAGAAAATATTTCCAAACAATTTGACCCGGAAGTGAATACCGGAGTTTTGATGATGGTCAGTCTGCTGGAACAAGGCGGTGCCGAAGTGGACGAAGTATCTTTGCCGCTGACCGACTATGGTCTTGGGGCTTATTACCTGATAGCCCCATCGGAAGCAAGCTCGAATCTTGGCCGCTATGATGGGGTTCGTTATGGTTATAATGCCGGTGGTAGCTGCTTGGAAGAAATGTTCAGCAGAACCAGGGGTGAAGGATTCGGCGCAGAAGTTAAAAGGAGGATCATTGTTGGTACATATGCTTTAAGTGCAGGCTATTATGACGCTTACTATCTGCAGGCGATGAAAGTGAGGACTCTGATTCGCCGAGATTATGAACAGGCTTTTAAGCAGTATGACCTGATTCTTGGTGCAACTACCCCAACCCCGGCTTTTAAGATCGGCGAAAAATCAGATGATCCCCTGCAGATGTATCTTTCTGATGTTTGCAATATTAACGATGCCCTGGCGGGCATACCATCATTATCTGTTCCTTCAGGAAGACATTCTTCCGGACTGCCCATGGGGATGCAGATGGCAGCTCCACCTTCCGGAGAAGCACTATTGTTAAAAGTTGCCCATTTTCTGGATCAGCAGCGTGAAGTTAGTTCGCGCCGTCCCCAGATTAACTATGATGAGGGGGGGAGCTGCCAGTGACAGATTTTGAAACGGTAATTGGATTGGAAATTCACTTGGAATTGCTTACCCGATCTAAGCTGTTTTGTTCCTGCAGCACTACATTCGGACGTGAGCCAAATTCTAATTGTTGTCCTGTCTGCCTTGGCCTGCCGGGCAGTCTACCTGTTTTTAATCGAAGGGCAATTGAATTAGCGGCAACTGCAGCACTGGTCTTAAACAGCGAGGTCCAGAGTAAAAGCCGTTTTGATCGAAAAAATTACTTTTACCCGGATCTGCCCAAGGCTTACCAGGTTTCGCAGTATGACCAGCCTCTGGCCAAGGGTGGTTATTTAGAATTTGAAATTGAAGGCTCTCCAAGGCGTATTAATTTAGAACGGGTTCATCTTGAAGAAGAGGCGGGTAAATTGATGCATGCCGGTTCTTCAATTTTGGAAGCCGATTATTCCCTGGTGGATTACAATCGGGCCGGGATACCGCTGCTTGAAATTGTCACCGCTCCTGATTTGCATTCTGGCAGTGAAGCTCGACTGTTTCTGGAAAACCTGCGCTTGTTGCTGCTTTATTCAGGAGTATCTGATTGTAAGATGGAAGAAGGATCGCTACGTTGCGATGCAAATATTTCTTTACGGCCTGCCGGATCAAAAGAACTTGGTACTAAAGCAGAAGTTAAGAATATGAACTCTTTCAGGGCGGTTGAGCTGGCCTTGAATTATGAAGAAAGAAGACAGGCAGCGATCTTAAACTCCGGGGGGACTGTCTACCAGGAAACCTGCCACTGGAACGAGGAAACTAAGGAAACAATCCCGATCCGTGGCAAAGAAGGATCGTCTGATTACCGCTATTTTCCGGAACCGGATCTACTGCCCCTTGTTCTTGATGGAGCATTTATTAATCAGCTGTCAGCAAATCTGCCAGAACAGCCTATAAAGCGCTGCAAGCGTTTTCAGGATCAGTACAGCATTTCGGCAGAGGAAGCAAGACTGCTTACCGAGAATCGTGAACTTGGCGATTTTTTTGAATCGGCCGCTATTCATTATAATCAGTATGATAACCTAATCAAATGGGTTCAAGGGGATCTACTCTACCAGCTACGTGATAGCGGGTTGGCCATATCGGGTTATGAACCGGAATATCTGGTCGAACTCTTAAGGCTTTTGGATCAGGGAACAATTAACCGACCGGTTGCTAAAGAGCTTCTTGCAGAATCAATGAAAACGGGCACAGATCCTAAAGAACTGGTCAATAAGAAGAATCTGGCCAGAATTTCCGGCCGTGAGCAGCTTTTACCGCTAGCTGAACAGGTTATTGCTGATCACCCCGAGGCGGTTGAAAACTATAGGCTTGGTAAGGACAAAGCAATTGCTTTTCTGGTTGGTAAGGCAATGGCGCTCAGCGGTGGTCGAGCTGATCCGGGGGAACTCAACCAGCTATTCCGGGAAATAATCCGCAAATGATAGGATGTGTTGTTGATGGAAGCCGCAAACAGTATGGTCATTGTCGGCGCCCAGTGGGGTGATGAAGGTAAAGGTAAAGTAATTGATTTCTTGTCTTCCGAGGCTGATCTGGTAGCCCGTTTTCAGGGTGGTGATAATGCGGGGCACACTGTTGTTTACGGTGCCAACGTTTTTAAACTGCATCATGTCCCTTCAGGAATTCTCAACGCAGGCACGCTTTGTCTGCTGGGGAACGGGATGGTCATTAATCCATTGGTTCTGATCAAAGAACTTGTCGAGCTGGAAAAACGGGGAATTGATACATCGAATCTGCGAATTAGTGAGAAGGCGCACCTGATTATGGTTTATCACCAAGCCCTGGATGAAGCCAATGAACAAATGCTTGGAGATGATAAAATTGGTACAACCGGCCGGGGTATTGGTCCTGCCTATGCTGATAAAGCTCTACGCCGTGGCATCAGGGCTTCAGATTTAACCGATCCCCGGAAATTTGATCATCGTCTTGCCCAACTACTGCCGCTGCAGAACAAGATTCTCCGGGATATTTACGGACACCAGGGGTTTGACCTTACCCAAATGTCAAAACTTTATCGTCCTACTTTGGATAAACTTGGACCGTTGGTTACCAATACTGATCACCTACTGACCGAAAGAATTAATAAAGGGGAAAAAGTATTATTTGAAGGTGCCCAGGGTGCTTTACTGGACATTGATCATGGAACCTATCCGTATGTAACCTCCTCTTCGACGGTAGCTGCGGCTGCTGCATCGGGAACCGGCATTGGCCCGGATAAGTTGAAACATATCCTGGGGGTGTTGAAAGCCTATACAACACGTGTAGGAGAAGGTCCTTTCCCGACTGAAGATTTATCGGAAACCGGAGATCAGTTAAGAGAAAGAGGAAGCGAGTTTGGGACAACAACTGGTCGGCCGAGGCGCTGCGGCTGGTTTGATGCCGTTATTGCCCGGTATGCGGCTCAAATTAATGGAATTAGCGGACTGGCGGTTACTAAACTCGATGTATTGAGCGGTATGGAAATAATTAATCTAGCCGTAGCTTATCGCTGTGGCGATCGGCTGCTTAAACATTTTCCAGCCGATCCGGAAGAATTGGGCCGCTGCGAACCGGTCTATAAATCCTTCCCCGGTTGGGATGAAGATCTTTCCCGGGTGCGCACTATTAATGAGTTGCCTACAGCGGCAAGATCATTTCTCACAGCCCTTGAGGAAGAAGTAGGGGTAATCATTGATCTGGTTTCAGTTGGACCCGATCGGACTCAAACTATTGTCTGCTCAGGATCTCGAATTGAAAAATGGATTGCGGAAAGCAGGAATATTAATTAAGTCGGTAGAAATACTAAGTTTATATTATTTGGGGGAGGGATGATCTTTGCATAGCCTGAAAGTGGCGGTGAAGATTATAATTGGTTTTTTGTTTTCGATTACAATCATGGCCAGTTTGATTACCAGTTCACTGTTTGGTATAAAAGCTTCTGATACAGTCCGTCTGATTGTAACCGAAGCTACCGGTTTGCGGCGAGACATGCTAGTATTCCAGGCCGATCTACAACCCCTGGTATTGCATAATATTTTTTGGGTCTGCCTCGCTTCATTAGGTTTTATGTTGATATTCCTCTATTTTATTGATCATAGTTTTAATTCTCTAATGGCCCCCGGGGTGCTCTCAATTGCCATTACTCTTTTTTTAGTGCTTATTCTAGTTTTATTCCAAGACCATATTTATAATTACATCGGCCCGGTTACCCAAGTTTACATTAAAACGGCAATCGATCGTTTCAGTCAGACTGCTATTGGGGTGATTGCTCTTGGTCTGATCCTATTAGCTGCTTCCCTGTGGGGTGATCGACTTTTTAGGAAGGTTAAGGGCTAGAGAAACCTTAGGATTCCCTACCGTCAGTAATTCTCGAAAAGAGAAAAGCAACTTTCTTTTTAGCCGGCTGCACCTTCGCTGCCTGCTCGATGATTTCACGCTTGACTTGAGGTTACCCGGCGATTTACCTGCTGATATCTTCTTAGAGGCTGAAAGCTTTCCTCACACTGATAATTCGTTGAATTTTACTCTCGATTTATCTTCTCACCTGGATAAAGAAAAACTCAAACTTGATTCATTTTCGCTTACGCTGAATCCGGCTTTTCCGAAAAATGCCAGGATGATGGTTAATGGTTACCAATCCTGGAGTCGTAGTGAAGAAATGGGTT
>Ga0180431_10003881_pt1 | contig 18885 bp, 14 predicted proteins | sample SS_ome_11_FD_132459 | JGI IMG/M metagenome (GOLD analysis project Ga0180431, IMG submission 132459) | Hypersaline lake sediment archaeal communities from the Salton Sea, California, USA - SS_1_MS_1 metaG | ecosystem: Environmental > Aquatic > Non-marine Saline and Alkaline > Hypersaline >... | reverse complement strand
GTGTTTTGTCAATAGCGGATATCCTTGGTGAAAAAGTAAGTTGTAACCATTGTTTTATTATGATAATTCATGGACAAATATTATTGTCAGGAGTGAGTCAATGAGGATTCATTTTAAAGGAGCTATCCTTTCAATTCTTGTCGTCATTTTTTTATTCTTTGGAAGCCATCTCTATACCCAGGTTTCCCAGCCGGAGTATGGATGGACGTTCAAAGGTGATGTTCGGATCCCCATGCGCGATGGTGTAGAGCTCTCAGCGGACATGTTCGTGCCGGATGCGGAGGGGAAGTTTCCAACCATACTCATCCGAACCCCTTATGACAACAACAGGTTTGTGCAGTCAAGCTATGGTCCCTATTTTGCATCGCGAGGCTATGTGTTAATGGTCCAGGATGTGAGGGGACGCGGGGATTCCGATGGCGTGTTCAACCCCTTCGTGAACGAGGCTGAAGATGGATTCGACACCCATGAATGGATTGGCACACAGGATTGGTCGAACGGAAAAGTCGGATCTTTCGGCGGCTCCTATCAGGGATGGACGCAGGTTTATCCGGCGACACTCAAGAGCAAGTACTACACAGCTATGGTTCCTGAAGTGTGCCCACCCGATCCCTTTCTCAATTTCCCTTATCAGGATGGGGCACTGATGCTGGCCGCTCTCGAGTGGGTGGTTCTCATTGATGGCCGAACCATGCAGGACATGACCCATGTGAATTGGGAGCAGATTTACGAACAGCTTCCCCTTATCGAAATGGACAAGAATACTGGGCGGGATGCCTTTTTCTGGAGAGAATGGGTGGATCATTACACCTGGGATGACTACTGGCACAAACGGAGCTATCAAGAAAAACTGGCCAAAGTGGATATGCCGGCCATTCACATCACTGGCTGGTATGACGACGATCAGCCCGGCTGCATCCAGAATTTTGTGGCCATGAGAAAACACGCCGAATCGATTGGCAAAGGGAAGCATCAAAGACTTATCATAGGGCCGTGGCCCCATGCCTTTAACCGCTCGCGAAGGCTCGGTGATTTTGATTTTGGAGCAAACTCGCTCATTGATATCAACAATCTTTACTTGAAATGGTTTGACTATTGGCTGAAAGGAAAAGACACAGGAATTCTCGATGAGGCTCCGGTCAAGATTTTTATCATGGGTGATAACGTGTGGCGTGACGAACAGGAATGGCCCCTGGCAAGGACTGAATACACCAAATATTATTTTCATTCCGACGGCCGGGCCAATTCCTTCTTCGGCGATGGAAAATTGAGCACCACTCCGCCCCAGGAAGAAAAACCCGATACATATGTCTATGATCCCGCAAACCCGGTTCGTTTCATCTTCAATCCAGCAAGTTTCCAGCTTGGCAGCAATGAGGATCAGCGGCCTGTAGAACGGAGGGATGATGTTCTCTGCTACACGAGTGATGTTTTGAGAGAGGATCTTGAGGTTACCGGGCCTTTAAAGGCCAAATTGTATATTTCATCCGACGTGACTGACACCGACTTTTTCGTCCGGCTCGTTGATGTGCTTCCCAATGGATATGCGATGCGCGTCAATGACAATATTTGCAAAACCCGTTTCCGTAATTCTTACAGAAAGGCAGAGCCCATGGCCCCCGGGAATGTCTACGAGCTCAATATCGACCTCTGGGCGACCAGCCTGGTGTTCAAGAAAGGACACCGGATCCGGGTCGATGTCTGCAGCAGCGCCTTCCCCAAATTCAGCCGGAACCGGAACACGGGGGAAAAACCCGGTTACGGCACGGAGATCAAGATCGCAAACCAGACGATTTATCACACTGCAAAATATTCTTCGCACATTGTGTTGCCCGTTATTCCTAGATGAGATCAAGAAGCCAAAGAAGAATTGAGAAATATTGAGCGAATTCATATCTTTGTAAGCGAGAAGGAATTGTAAGAGAGAAAGGTTTGTGAATAAAAAAGACTTTTGAGATAGCCATGTTGACAATGAGATAGGGTTTCAAATTGAGTGACATTTGGGATAGACTCCTCCGGCCGCTTGTTTTTGAGATAGATCTGGATGCATTGCGCCATAATTTCCTGGAGACAAGATGTCTTGTGGGTAGCGATGTCAAAATCATCTGCGCTCTGAAGTGCAATGCCTATGGGTTCGGCGCATTAGAGTCGGCCGAGGAAGTGATTGCTGCAGGAGCTTACGGTGTTGCCGTTGCAGACTTGTATGAAGCCATTCATCTGCGTCAGCAGGGAATAAAGGTCCCCATACTTCTCTATGCCAACAACCTGCCGGAACAAGCGGATAAAGTCATCGAGTTCAAATTGATCCCGACAATAACAGACCAGGAAGCGGCCAGAAGCTACTCGGATATAGCCGAATATCCCCTTGATGTGTTTGTGAAAATCGATGTGGGGCTCAATCGCGTGGGAATTGAGCCGGGAAAGGCCACTGCCTTTGTTGAAAGGATAATATCGTTAAAAAATCTCATACTGGCTGGCGTTTACACGCACTTCCACTTCTCCGAAGATGACAGCTATATGAATTGGCAATTCCAACGTTTTACTTCTGCAATTGAAGATCTTGAGGGCAGAGGTATTGAAGTTCCCATAAAAATGGCGGCAGCAACGCCTTCTATCCTTCAGAATCCTCAGACATATCTCAATGCCGTGGACCCGGGGAGGCTGATATTCGGAAATACTGTCGTGGAGCACCCAAGGCAGGCCATTGATCTCAAGCCTGTTTTTCGATCGTTCAAAGCACGAATCATTGAGATAAAGACCTTAGCCCCAAGACCCCGATTTAACGAGGCCAGGCCATTCCCTGTGAATAAAAAAACTGTGATGGGCATCATCCCCGTCGGCTGGGGTGATGGATACTCCAGGGCTCATTCCTCGATTGGGCCGGTCTTGGTCCGAGGAAAAAGAGTGCCTGTCCTGGGTGATGTGGATTTCGAGCACACACGAATCGATCTCACGGATGTTCCAGCGGCCCGGGTTGGTGACGAAGTCGTCCTCATCGGTAAACAGGGAAATGCGGAGATCACTCTGGAAGAAATTGCTAAAATCCGCCGTACCGATCTTCACGAGGTCTGTCAGAGCATCCGGCACCAGGTCCCGCGCCTCTACTTTAAAGAAGGCAAACCGTATCAGCTAAAAACTCTGTTGAGTGAAAAAAGGCTTAAGTTTTAATCATTCGATTAAATCCTGGATTTTTGACCTGGTCAGGTCCCGGAGATCTTCGACGGAAAGATTGCTTATTGTTTCAGGGTCGATGGGTGGGCCGAATTTGATAGTTATGGTCCTGGGACTGACAATCCAAGAGCCTTTGCGCTTGAGCTCGAATACTCCCGACAAACCGATGGGGATTATGGGAACTTCGGCTCCTTTCGCCAGATGAAAGGGAAGCTTTTTGAAGGGCCGCAGATTGCCATCCAGGGTTCTGTGTCCTTCCGGTGCGATGAGAATGGAGGTCCCTTTCCTAAGGTGTTCTTCCGCGATTTTAGCGCTTTGTATTGAGGCCTGGAGGTTTTTTCGATTGATGGGAATATTCCCCTGCCGCTGGATAATCCAACCGTAGACCGGCCATTTGAACTGTCTGAGGGCTTCGACTCCCCGAACGAAAGTAGGAATATAGGCTTCATAGACAGGAATATCGAACATGCTCTGGTGATTAGGCATAAAGAGATAGGTCTTATCGGGCTGGATGTATTCGGTTCCCTCTGTCCGGACTTTGATGAATATGATTCTGAACCAGGCCCTCAGGCTAAGTTTTATCAACGGGTCGATAGTCTTCGGTTTGAAGAAAAAGGAAAGAAAGAGCACCTTGAAACAGAGCACGAGAAAACAGAGCCCGCCCACAACCCAGACGTACAAAGATATCAGGTGTTTCATTTCCAGAATACGGGGACCGCTTGATGAAGACACTCGACTTCAACAGGCGTAATCCCAGCCAATTCTCCATCTGGAGCCAAAACCTTGGGAATAGCAGGCATCACAGAGATTTTTTTTGCTTTGAAGTGTTCGACTTCATCGAGATGGATGTGCTCTCCCGTGAAAATTTTTGGGAAGCATTGTATCAGGCGCCGGCGTGTGGCCTTTCCCAGAAGAGTGATATCGAGCAGGCCGTCATCGATCTCAGCGTTAGGTGCCATCAAGAAGTTCGAAGTGTAGCGAGTGTTGGAAATCTCGACAAAGATATTGTCTTTCTCAATAGCCCGGCCGTCAGCATCGATGGATACTTTATAGGTTTTTAGAAAAACCATCTGATAAAATACGCCTATCGTATAAGACACATTTCCGAATACTTTTAGTTTATGCGCTGTTCTGCCCACGTCAGCAACGAAACCCAAACCCAGAATGTTGAGGAAGTAATAATCTTGTCCGTGAGTGTGATAGAGTCCCACATCCACCTTTCTCGGCTTTCCCAACCGGATGATTTCGACCGCCTCCTGCCATTTGGATACATCCATGTCCAGGTCGCGGGCAAAGGCATTTCCCGTGCCCGTGGGAAGGACTCCGAGGGGGATCTTCCCCTTGTTGGGGTTTTTGAAATAGCCGTTGATGACTTCGAACAGGGTCCCGTCTCCTCCTCCGGCAATGATGCCATCGTATCTCGAAAAATCGGCGCTGCCGACAATATCCACAGCATGTTCGGGATATTCCGTGAGCATCAAGTCAAATTCGATTCCTTGATCAATAAAACAGGCTTCGACCTCAGGGAGAATTTTTTTTGCCCGTTTATGAGCGGCAATGGGATTGTAGACAAGTAAAACTTTCATGCTTCCCCGATTTTCAGCTTCTGAACCAGGCTTATCCCGACAAGCATTTTTCCTCTTCGAACTATCTCAATAAACCTATTAGATCATATACTATTGAACACATATCATGCCAGAGATCGGATTAATATGCCATTCAAATTTTGTTGTGCAAATTTGAGGTTCTTCCTTTCCTTGAAAAAATTTATATAGTATTCTCTTTAATGAATCCAGGAAAAGATTTAGTGTCGGATTTGGATGAATTTGCTAAGTGCGTGTGCTATACTTGATGCAAATTATCGTATAAGTAGGAAATAAATTGGGCCGAAGCGAGTGTTTGAAGATCAGAGTTTCTCCTAAAACAGCTAACGCATGAAAAAAATCGATATCAGTGAATCCAGCTTATTTTTTCGCTTTATGCGGCTTTTTACCAAAATAGAAGCGTGTGAGATTCCTGTCACACTATTGTTGACCATCAACATCTTTCTCCTCCTTGTCGCCTATTACATCATCAAACCGGTGCGTGATGCGCTAATCCTGACGGGCAGGGGAGCTGAGATGAAGTCTTATCTTGCAGGAGGCCAAGTTCTCCTGTTGATTTTCATCGTCAAGGCCTACGTCCGGCTCGCCTGCAAGGTTCCACGACACAAATTGATAGCCCGAACCACTCTCTTTTTCATGTCCAATCTTCTTGTCTTTTACGTGTTGGCCCTGATGAACGTCCCTGTCGGGACCCTGGGAATTTTGTTCTTTATTTGGGTGGGGATATTCAACCTTCTTGTCGTGGCCCAGTTTTGGGCATTTGCCAACGATGTTTACACCCAGGATGAAGGGAAGCGGCTCTTTCCCATCATTGCTTTTGGAGCTACATTCGGCGCATTCGCCGGTAGCAAAATCGCTGGCTGGTTGATGACGCCGCTTGGTGTCTACCAAATGCTCCTGTTGGCAGGAGGGATTCTGGCCATCTGCGTCGCCCTATCTCTCTTTATTCACCACATTGAAATCAAGAAAACCTGGACAAAAGTCGTCGAAATCTCCTCATACTGTGCCATCGAAGACCTCATCCATTCTCAGCCGCTAAAAAGAGGTGGAGGATTTAATCTCATCTTTAAAAAACAGTATCTGCTTTACATCGCCATTCTCATCTTCATTGTCAACCTAGTGAACACAAACGGAGAGTACATTCTCGCTAAGGTCGTGACACAAAGTGCGGCCGATCTCTTTGGAACAGGAGCAAGTGATGGTTTGGAAATGAGCCAATGGATAGGAAAGTTCTATGCTGATTTTTATCTGGCTGTTAGCCTCGCCAGTATGCTCATTCAGCTCTTTTTGGTTTCCCGCATATTCAAATGGGTGGGAATTAAAGGAGCTCTTTTTGTCCTCCCCGTTATTGCTTTCAGCGGCTATCTGTTCATCTCTCTTGGGGTCTCTTTACTGCTGGTCAAATGGGTCAAGACATTGGAAAACGGGACAGATTATTCCTTGATGAATACGGCCCGTCATGCCCTTTTTTTATTCACTTCCAGGGAGGCCAAATACAAAGCTATGGCGACCATCGGCACCTTTTTCTGGCGGTCTGGCGATGTGACATCTGCTCTCATTGTGTTCTTGGGTACCACTTATTTTTCCTTTAACGTCGAAAGTTTTGCTTTGTTCAACGTCATCATGGTCGGAATCTGGATTGTTTTTTCCTTTCTAGTCATCAAGGAACAGAACAAACTCACTCCTGATGATTTTTCTCTGGTCGAAAGAGCATAATGCAGGATCTGTCAAGTCATATTTAAACCAGTCTATTCAACCTGCGTTCAAACCTGTCCATACAATATACGAAGATGCGATAAACGTCACTTCTAGATAAGAATGCCCATTTTCCCTAGAAAATGGGCCGTTTAAGGATTGATATTGGGGGTAAAAATTACTTAACTCGTTTTTTATATATAAATTGCGTAAGCCAAACTAGATTAAGGATTGACCGGGGTTTTTTTTGTGTGGTATGTTTAGGCCATCATGTATGGGGAATTTTTTGATTGGGGGTGGCAATGACTGAATTTGCATCCATTCACAAAGGTGTTGCCTTGAACGACCTTCAGGTGCCGGGAAAGACAATTCCTGAGATTTTCTTGAAACGTGAAAAAATTTTCGGCGGGAACCGCGCTGCACTCCGTTACAAAGAGAACGGTGTTTGGAAGGAACATACCTGGAGCGATTATTTGAGCTATGTGGAGAAAGTCGCCGGCGGGCTCACCACGATGGGTGTTGGTTCAGAGGACAAAGTTTGTATCATATCCACAAATTGCCCGGAGTGGTTCTTCATTGCCCTGGCGCTCCAGTGCTTGGGCGCTTACCAGGTTCCCATCTATCCCAACGCAACCTCGGATCAGGCAAGATATGTTGCTGAGCACAGCGGGGCCAAGGTCGTGTTTGTGCAGGATTCTGAACAACTTGCCAAAACGGACAGCTGGCGCAATGAGGTTGAAAACCTCAACCAGACAGTCCTGATGTTTGGAAAGCCGCCCGAAGGCGTGAGTGCTTTCGCTGAGATTCTTGACAGAGGAACTGACTACTGTGATGAAAATCCCGGTTTTTTGAAGGCTCGGGTTGAAAAATTGAATCCTGATTCACCGGGCGGGATCATCTACACTTCGGGCACGACCGGCCCGCCGAAGGGAGTCGTGCTCACACAGAAAAACCTCGTCGCTGAAATGGCCGGCTTGTTAACCGTATACGATTATGTCTATGAATCTCAGACAATCTCCTTTCTGCCCCTCTCTCATATCGCCGAACAGGTCCAGAATATCAACGGTGGGATTGTGGCCGGTTTCACCATAAACTTTGCTCAAAGCCTCGAGACACTGATGGATGATCTCGCCGAGGTCCGCCCCACGCTTTTCTTTTCGGTCCCCCGTCTCTATGAGAAGGCCCAAACCGCTATTCTGGAAAAAGTGGCCGGGGGATCGGCTGTCAAGCGCGCTCTGTTCAACTGGGCGCTCAAGGTGGGGGAAAAAGCCAGGGTAGCCCGGAACAGCAATCAGGAGCTTCCGCCCGCAACACGGAGAAAGTGGAATCTGGCCAGCAAGATCGTCTTCAGCAAGATTAAGGTTAAAATGGGGTTGGACCGGGCGCATTTTTATGGGAGTTCTGCGGCGCCCCTTCCGGCTGCTGTCAGCCGTTTCTTCGGGGCTGTGGGGATGGATATCTTCGAAATGTTCGGGCAGACCGAGTGCACAGGTGTCTGCAATGCGACGATTCCCGGGAAAACGATCCCAGGCACAGTCGGGGCGGCCTTGCCGGGCTGCGAGACCGCGATCACTGAAGACGGCGAGATCGCTATTAGAGGCGACATTGTTTTTTCCGGCTATTTTAGAGATGAGGCGGCAACCGATGAAGCCTTGCGAGACGGATGGCTCTACACCGGTGATATCGGTCATTTTGATGAGGACGGCTATCTCATCATCACAGATAGGAAAAAGGATATTATCGTCACCGCCGGAGGAAAAAACGTCACTCCTCAGAACATCGAGCTTCTTTTAAAGGGATTCCCCGGAATCTCACAGGCTTGTGTGACCGGAGATACACGAAAATACCTGACATGTCTGATTACTCTCGACGCCGATAGCCTGCCAAAACTGTGTGAACAGGTGGGAGTTGGCAGTCTGAGTATGCAGGAGGCAGCCCAAAATGAACGCATTCAGGCCACGGTCCAGAAATATATTGATAAAGTCAATTCCACTCTGGCCAGGTTCGAAACCATCAAGTATTTCCGTATTCTGCACCATGATTTTGCGGTCGACACTGGAGAGCTGACGCCGACCCTTAAGATGAAACGCAAAGTTGTCAACCAGAAATACAGTCATATAATAGGGCAGATGTACGACTAAAATACACAGAGGCCCCATGAAGACAGTCAACGCGAAAATTGCCTTTATTGTGTTTGTCATTGTGTGCATACTGCTCTTTCCCCGGCAAGCCCATGCCTATTTGGATTTAGGCACAGGAAGTTTCATCTTTCAGATGCTGATTGCATCATCGTTGGCTGCCCTTTATTTTTTCAAGTCATACGTGAGAAGGGCGGTTAAGCTGATCGCAAATCTGTTCAACCGGAAAAAAGATGCGGAATAGGTATATCGGAAGTCAAATAGACATATCACGTGTTTTTCCATGAAAGATCCTGGCTCATTCCGAGATCCGAGCGGCTTCATTTTTTCCCGGGATAATATTCTCTACCGCCAGATAAACACTGTCTACAAGGAGAATTATGAACAGCTCATGAATTCCGGTCTCTACCGGGCTCTGGTGGATGAGGGCCTGCTCATTCCGCATGAGGAGGCCGATTTCTCTCTGAAGCTTTCAGAAGAAGGCTGTTGTGTTATAAAGCCAGAGCCTATTCCCTTCATTTCCTATCCCTATGAATGGTGCTTCAGCCAGTTGAAGGATGCGGCCTTGGTAACCCTGCAGATTCAAAAGCTGGCAGTCGACTACGGCATGTCGCTTAAGGATTGCAGTGCCTACAATATTCAGTTTCGAAAAGGGAAGCCCGTTTTCATCGATACTCTGTCCTTCGAGACCTATCGCGAAGGGCAGCCCTGGGTGGCGTACAGGCAGTTTTGTCAACATTTCCTGGCTCCTCTGGCACTCATGTGTTACAGGGATATCCGTCTGGGGCTTCTGTTCAAGGATTGTATCGACGGCATTCCCCTTGATTTGGCGAGTTCACTTCTACCTCTCAGAACCCGTTTGAAATTCAACTTGCTCTTGCATATCCATTTACATGCCAGGAGCCAAAAACGTTTTGCCGCTGAGACACAAAGAGAACACAAAGGAAAAATGAGTCGCCGGGCTCTTCTGGGATTGGTGGACACGCTCAGGACAGCGGTAAAGAAACTGGCATGGAGAGCAAGAAAGTCGGAATGGGCCAATTATTATCGGGAGTTCAATTACACCGATGAAGCGCTCGAACATAAAAAGAGAACAGTCAGAGAATTTCTGGCCGTTTCCAAGCCAGGTCTCGTCTGGGATATGGGATCCAACACGGGCGTTTTCAGCCGGATCGCCGCAGAAGAAGAGATCCTGACCATTTCCATGGACCTGGATCCCCTCTGCGTGGAGATGAGCTACAGAGATTGTGCTGAGCGCAGCGAAACAAGGATCCTTCCCTTGCTCGTTGACCTCAATAATCCCAGCCCTGACATCGGATGGCAAAATCAAGAACGAAGTGCCCTCTTCAAAAGGAGGCAGGCCGACACTGTCCTCGCCCTTGCCTTAGTCCATCACCTGGCCATCAGCAACAACGTCCCTCTGGGGGCTGTTGCCGAGATGTTCAGCCTGATTAGCCCATGGCTGATTGTCGAGTTTGTCCCCAAGCAGGATTCTCAGGTTCAAAGGCTTCTGACCACGAGAGAGGATATATTCCCCGGGTACACCCAGGAGCATTTTGAATCTGCTTTCCTCAGTTATTTTTCAATAGAAAAATCGGAAAGAGTTCGGGATTCGGAGAGAATCCTCTACTTGATGAAGAGACAATAGAGTGAGCCGCTTGCGCCTGCGAATCATCCATCCTGTTTTGCTGTCCATCTACCCTGTCCTGTTTCTTTTCGCCGAGAATATGTCCGAAGTCGACGCGAAAGACCTCCTATGGCCCGTGATTTTCGCCCTGATTCTCGGCCTCATAATCTGGGGAGGGGCCGGCATTGTTTTGAAAAATTGGTCCAAGGCCGCTGTCATAGCCAGCCTGTCAATTCTCATGCTTCTTCTTTTCAGACATAGCTATGAGATATGCCTGTTGTTGATTCGCCCGACCGTAGTGAGCCGGAGTTTATTTCTATCCGGTTGGCTTGTGTTTTATCTGGTGATTGTTTTCATCGTCATCCGTGTCAGGGGACACCTGCCACGGACCACGAATGCGGCCAATTTTTTGTCTGTCATACTCCTGGTACTGGTATTGGGGAATATCCTTGTCTTTTATCTCCGGCCTCAACTCTACGGCATGCGTCCTCAGCTGAAACGTTTCACAAAAGTCGATGACACAGATTTGACCTGGATCGGGAAGTTTCAAAACACCCCGGATAACATAAGGCCGGATGTCTATTATTTGATCCTGGACGGATACGGCCGCAGAGATACTATTGCGAGGCACTATGGATTTGACAATCAGACATTCTTGGAAAGACTGATGGCGAAGGGATTTAAAATCTGTGAACGGGCCACTTCCAATTATTCCTATACCCACGAGTCGATCACCTCATCCTTGAATATGGATTATATCCATGATGGAAGCTTTGAACCGGAGCGCAGTCAATTGCCGAGCCTGATCCTCCATAACAAGCTCGCTCAACTGTTCCGTTCTCTGGGATACACCTATGTCTTGGTCCCTTCCGGGTTTTTCATTACCGACCGCAGCCCTTTGGCCGATATCAAAATTGATCTTGGCCTCTGGACTCAGAGCCAATTTCTGGCCCTGCTTGTCGAGAGTTCGGCAGTTTGGTTTTCATGGAAATGGCTGAACAGCATAAACACCGTCCGAAATGAGGGCATTGTCGTGGGCGCTTTCGAAGGGCGGGGAGTCATGGCCCAGTGGCACCGGCATATCACGGAATCGCTGGTGGAAATTCCGAAGATCGCCGAGAATCCTGAGCCGACCTTCACTTTCGCTCACATCATATGTCCACACCCTCCCTATGTGTTTAAGAGGGACGGGACGTTGAACACAAGCGCCAAAATGGCGGATCTTGGGGGTTTTGATCATTTTAACTACTGGCAGCTTACCCAACAATTCGTGGATCAGCTCATACATTTCAATGGAATTGTGGAGGCCATGATTGCCGATCTTCTTCAGCGTTCCCCCGAGCCGCCGATTGTTATCTTGCACGGTGATCATGGGACGTCGTTCCTTGGCGATAAGGGGGGAGGAGATACCCTTTCACCGTCAATCCCTCATATCAACGAGCGCATGAGCATTCTGCTTGCCTGTTTAGCTCCCCAAAACGTGATGGACAGTCTGTATGACTCTGTGTCGCCCGTGAATATATTCCGGATACTTTTGAATGCGACCTTTGGCGCAGAGTATGAACTGCTTCCGGATAGGAATTATTGGTGTCACGGCCGTCCCATTATTGACGTGACCAATAAGGTGGATTGAGGCTTTCGGACTGCCAATTCCCTTGGGATGCGGCCTTTGTGTCGTTGATCACCGGGAATCGTCCTTGGATCGGGTCAAGATTTGCAGTCTTTGATTTTAAGATTCCATTTCCGTCTTCTGAACAGGTCTATCATCACATAGAGCCCTAAAAATTGTGCGTTCAGTTTTTTCTTGAATTTCACAGCCGGAGCGTTTAGGGCCTCGCTATAGCTGAAGAATGTATCTTTGCCCATATCTCTAAGAGCGCCATAGCTTCTGTATCTCAGGTAAGGAGCGATGTTTTTGCCCCGGTATGATTTCAATGTGTACATGTCAAAAAGATACGCTTCGTGCGCTTTTAGTTTGAATAAAGTATCTAAAAACCGACATTCCTCGAAATCGAACCAGGTGTAAGCGACGATCTGCCCTTGATGCTTGGCACAAAAGCATTTTTTGCCTTTGTCCAGCCGTCTTTGGAATGAATCTTTTTTTCCTTTGAACTCGTCGTCTGTTGTCTCCAATGTTTCCAGATCTGCCGGATCCATAGAATCAAAGGTGTATTCCTCAATATTGTCCTTGAATTCGGGAAGATCCACTGCCATGCCCCCCTCTCGAACCAAGTAATAGGGGAAGAAACGGATCCCTTTCCTTCCAAACCAATGTGTGACGGCGAGCAGAAAGAGCCCGTGTTGGCGCTTGGACTTGATTTTTTTGATAAGGCCTGTCATATCCAATCACTCCTTAAGATCATCCAGGGCGCTCGAATTGCTCGATTTGCTGGAGAAAACTGATCTCAAGCCCCTTATAATCATATGAATAGGGGTATTATATCACAAGCGAAAAAAACCGAACCCGAGGCATATCAGATTAACACTGGAATTGCATACATTGACACTACGATTTTTAACAGTTTAACAGCACTTTGTGTTATAATTTTAACAACCATACAGTCATGAATATGGTTGAATGGAAAAGGAAGGACAGTGCGGGTCTAATAAGGTGAGTATTCCTATTTCTCAAGAAGAAAGTCTTCAGGATAAACTGATCCAGGTCTACGATCGGTTTCCTCCAGGTTTGAGAAAGCTGCTATTTTTAATCGTGAAGCCTGCATTTATATGTTTGGTGAGAATACGATCAATCTTTTCCGGGGCTCGAAAACCTCTCCATCTGCTCGAAGGGGTGGAAAAAGGAGGCAGTGGAGAGCTGAAAGTCCTCATTTTCGGCGGGGACATGGCCGCAGCCTATTTATCGAGTGTCATTTTTTCTGGAGATCCAAAGAGCACGTATTTGGGGAAATCCCTTCTCTGGAAACTCCGGTCCAAAGTCCGCGTCATCACTCCTAATCCTGATTTGATTTTTACGGAGACCGATAGATTCTACGCCGCACTTCTGAAGAGACTCAAGTTTGCGCTTATCCCCAAGTGGATTCTGTTGGATCTTGATATTTCAAAATCCCTGCCCAAGATTATGAAGACCATAAAAAATAGAAGTCTGGATAACAACCTGAGACGAATGAGAGCGCAGCAATATACCTACGAGATAACGCAGGATCAGGAAAGATTTGATCTGTTTTATAATCATATGTACGTGCCGTACGCAACCAAGCGATTTGGAAATGCGTCCTGGGTTTTGGGCTATCACAACTTGAAACGGTTACTCAGAAAAGGCCAGCTTCTTCTGGTCATCCAAGATGATATCCCTCTCACAGGCGCTCTATTAATAGAACGTGAGAACAGCCTTTTTTCTCATTCTTTGGGTGTCAGGGATGGAAATATCGTGTATGTCGAACAAGGGGCCATCACAGCGTCATATTTTTTCACAATCCAATGGGCCAAGAAAAAAGGCTATGAGAGGATCGATTTTGGATACTGCAGGCCTTTTCTGAGGGATGGTGTTTTCATTTACAAAAAACGCTGGGGGATGTCGGTCAGAAATTATAAGCGGTCCATGGGCATGGGCGTTTTTGGCCTGAAGATAAATCGTTTTTCAAAAGGTGTCCGAGGCTTTCTGGGAGAAAATCCTTTTATTTTCATCGATAAAAACAAGATAAAGGGATTGATCGTTGAAGATCAGAACCAACCGCTGACAGCCCAGGAAGTGAATATGCTCAAGAGAATTCATCATATCAATGGTCTTGATGAAATGATTGTCGTCGCTCCACATGGCTTTAGCGAGGAGGCACGGGAGATGGCCCGGACACAGTATCCCCGATTGCTTCGGCTGGTTGATGTGGATGTGGATGTCTTTTTTGAACAACTGTCGAATCCCAAGAATCTGGAGCTTGAATTTTGATGCTGACAGCAAAGTGCGAGTGTGGCTCGACATGAAAAACGTCTACAGAAACGTCGGTCTTCAGAGAATTTTTGTAGCGAGTGCCCATGGACATTTCATGGATACGTTCAGAAAGGGCATTCAGCTTGTTTTGCGAAGACTGAATAAATTCGGACTGAAATTTCCCTATATGATCGCGCTGGAGGTGACAAATGATTGCACGTACAACTGCATCATGTGCCCGCGATCGCAACGGACTGACGGCCCTGGATATATGTCTCTGGATCTCTTTCAAAAACTCACAGTGGAATGTGCCAGACACAACTCAATGATAGAGCTGGTGTTCACAGGAATGGGAGAGCCTTTGCTCCATCCACAGATCTTGGATATGTTCCGGATCGCCAAAGACGCGGGAATTCCGACAGTCCGGGTCGTAACAACAGCCCTGCTGTTAACAAAAGAAAAGACCGACACTCTTTTAAGCAATCAGAGTCTGGACCAAATTTCTATTTCTCTGGACGCCTTTACACCTGAAACCTACGAGAAGGTGAAAAGAAGTCCCAATTTTGACAAAGTTCTTGCGAACATAGAATATTTCTTGGACCAAAGGGGGGAGAGGGGATGCTGGAAACCCTTTATCAATCTCCATATCCTCAAGATGCGAGAGACGGCTGCGGAAATCGAAGACTTCGTTAAAAAATGGGAGCCAAGACTCAAAATGGGTGATCATATCTTGATCAAAGGATACCATGATTTTGCCGGACTGGTGGAAGATCGCAGAGTGACGAAATCGAAGGATAGCGGACAGCGATATCCCTGCCGTCAACTCTGGGAATTGGGATACATAACCTGGGATGGCGATGTTATGCCCTGCTGCGTGGATGTTTTGAAAAAACTCAAAATCGGCTCTCTCGAAGATTCAACTCTTTGGGACCTGTGGAATGGTCCGGCCATTCAAAAAATCCGCGACTTTCACCATAAGGCCCAGTACGACCGTGTCCCCCTCTGCGGCCAATGTGACAGTTGGTCTTTCCTTTCAAAAAGGCCGGGTTGAGCGCTGTCTTGGCCATCTCTGTAATCGACAAGAATTCACCCCCTTCTACCTGACAGAACCTTTGCAATGGTTTTTTTGATTTTAGCATCCGGCAATTTTGTATAGATAATATTCATCAGGTTGAAGAAACTCCCGTTGAGATGGGGTGTTTTTACTCCTGCGCACATGGTTTTTTCGGCGCCATAGGAGGTTTTGGCGAACACCATTTTATCCTTAGACGAATCTTCGGGGACCCCGCCCAGATTGAGGTAGTCAAAGCCCTCGTCTTTCAACTTTTTAATCATGTTGAACCAATTAAACGTCGGTGCCCGGAGAGCATAGGCCTGCTTCGTGGAGCCTATAAGCAAGGCGTAGGACTTATGGTTATAGGCCGCGATAAAGGAAATTGAAACAATCTTATCACCAGTCCTCACAAAGAACAGCCTTCCGACTTTGTTTTCGAACAGCCTGTACAATATCTCTTTTCGTATATGGGGCATATACAGGTAGGAATACCTTTCATACCCTTTGGAAAGCCTCCTCTCTTGTGTCTCTCCCAACAGCCCGATTAAATCGTCAATCATCGTTCCCGGTGAGCCGCTTTCGTGAAAGGACAGGCCCTTTTTTTGAGCGAATTTCACCTGTTGAACGATGTTCTTCCTCATGTTTCTTTCTATCTCTGGCCAATCCCGCTGCAAGTCAAGGATATACTCTTCTTTTTTTTCTTTGATGAACGGTAATTTCCCGAATCCCAGAGGATGAGAATAGTCATAGGCTCTGATTTCCAGATGCGTGTAATTCTCTTTGACCGCGTATTCATACAATTTTGTCAAACACAGTTTCTTCAAATCTGGAATTGATTGCATAAACACCGGTCCTGTGAAGAGAAAAAGTTTTTTGAAGATTTTTCCCAATAAGGGATGGGGAGGTGAAAATCTAAGACCGGCGGCCAATCCCACAGTATTGGTCTCGGACACAAATCGAAAATAAAAAGGGGAACATTTTGAATCTCTAAAAGATTCCAGCCAAGGGACAGAAAGAAAGGGCCCTCCAGATGCTTTTTTCAGACGAACGTCCCATTCATCATGATTAAATTCTTCGACAACAGTTACCTGCATTTTTTGTTCTGTAAAGAAGATATTCTATTATATAGGGATTGATGCCTGGGCTCAAACAACAAAACAGGATTTGCTTTTATATACAGAAATGTTTTGGGGTTGCCCCGGCAATGTCTCCCGGACATGTCGCAGACAGGTTGTTGACTGTTGCAAGAATGCTGCTGAAATTGACAGATTGACTAGAGCTTGATATCTTTGTGAGGAAGCTTGAAGGGGAGGCTCATATGAACAAAACAAAGATTTTAGCGCTATCGGTTGTTCTTTGTTTTTCTGTGTATGCAGATGGATTGTCCAGCAAATTTGAAGAATTGCTAACTCCCGATGATGTGGAAAAAATCATCGGAATTCAGGGACTCAAGCTAATTCCGAGAGATCCCGTTATTGGAGCAGGGGGTGATTTGAATTTTGCTAAGGACGGCAATGATCTGGTTTTAATCGTATCCATCCAGAATGCATCCATGTACACACAGTGGAAAAACGAAGAAGGCTTCTTTCATGCAGATGTGTCCGGAATTGGAGATGAGGCCTTTGAAGGTCCCGATTTCGGTGAATATCGCTATATCCTGATATTTCGAAAAGGAAAAAATGCGGTTTCGATGTCAAGTTTCATTGATATGGATGCCGGGGGGAAGCCCTACTTGAACCAGGATCAACTGCAGGAGCTGGCCAAAATCATGACATCGCGCCTGTAAAGAACTGTTTTTGGGTGGCCTTCCGTTTTTTTGTCCGCATGCGGACAGTTTCGAAGCGATATCGAACATTATACAGGCCCTTTTTATCAACCCCAGTCATTTTTCCCCGATTTTAGAACATGGCATGAAATTTGCCGATATATTAATGATTTTCATGTGATCTGAAAGGCAGATTAAAGAAAAAAGTACCGATGTTTAAAAATTACTTCTTGACCGCGATCCGAAACATCCGGCGATACAAGGGGTATTTTGTCACCAATATCGCCGGCCTCACCGTAGGCATGGCCTGTTTTATCTTGATCTTTCTCTGGGCCTACGATGAACTCACCTACGATACTTTCCACACCCACAGCGACCGCCTCTGCCGGATTATCCTCAAGGATGCCGAGAATCCCGGTGACCCGGGGGTACCCAGCTCCCCTTATGTTCTTCCCGAAATCCTCAAAAATGACTTTCCAGAGATTGTCGATGTGACCAGGGTGAGAACACGCGGCTATCCCAGTGCTATCCGGCGCGGGGATACTATGTTCTATGAACAGAACTTTTTCCTGGCCGATTCCTCTTTTTTTACCATGTTCACCTATGAATTTCTCGAGGGGGATGCCGAGACGGTTTTGGCCAATCCGAATTCTGTGGTGATAACCCAAAAAGCCGCCCGCAAATATTTCGGCGACGAAAATCCTGTGGGCAAAATCCTCCGTTGGAACAACACGCACGATCTGGAAGTCACCGGCCTGATTGCCAAAGTCCCGTATAATTCTCATCTTCAGTTCGATTTTATGGGCTCGCTCCAGCTTTATGACAGCGAACGGCTCTCCTCCTGGTGGCGTGAGGCCGATGCCTATGTTCTGCTCGAGAAGGGCGTATCTGTCGAGGAGGTCAGCCATAAAGTTGCCGGAACCATCCAGAAGTATCATCCAGAAGATGATTACATGATTTCGCTCCAGCCGGTCAGGGAGGCCCATTTGAACATCGCACATCAGGGCCGAAGCGATCTGAGGTTTGTCCTTATCTTTGCATTGATTGCCGTCCTGATCCTGGCCATTGCCTGTGTCAACTTCATGAACATCACCACGGCCCGCTCCAGTATCCGGGCTCTTGAAGTGGGCATGCGCAAAGTTGTCGGTGCCAAAAAATCAGATCTCATCAAGCAGTTTCTTGGAGAATCGCTCATTCTTTCCTTTGTATCCCTGTTTTTGGCGGTCACCCTTGTCGATCTTTTCCTTCCCACATTCAACAGCCTACAGGGAAAAGAAATGTCTTTGCTGCAGTCCGGGAACGTGTGGATATATCTCTTTTTTCTAGGTGTCGCAGTCGTAACCGGATTTGCAGCGGGAAGCTACCCCGCTTTTTTTCTCTCCGGCTTCAAGCCTGCCAGGGTCCTGAAAAGGGATACCAACCGGGGAGGGAAGGGGGCTCTCCTGAGGACGATTCTTGTCATAAGCCAGTTTTCCGTGTCGATCCTGCTGATCCTCATGACCCTGGTCGCCTACAAACAGATGACCCTTATCCGCAACGCCAATCTCGGCTTCACCAGGGAGCATATTGTGCATATCCAGGTGAATGATAAGCTGAGAGAAGCTCATAAGATCTTCAAGGAAAAGCTGCTGCGCGATCCCAGGATCATCAATGTGACGTATGCTTCGGCTCCCCCGCATTTCCTGTTCAATGTCAATAATTTTGAATGGGAAGGGATGAACTCCGAAAAAGAGGTGGAACTGAATTTTCTGTATGTGGATCATGATTATGCCGAGACCTTTGACCTGAAGATCATTCGAGGAAGGGATTTTTCTGAGGAGTATCCGACAGACGCCACAGAAGCCTATGTGGTCAACGAATCAGCGGTGCGATTCATGGGCATGGATAATCCAATCGGAAAGCGGGTGACTCTGGCCGGAAGGGAGGGGCGAATCATTGGCGTTGT
>Ga0180431_10003880_pt1 | contig 18887 bp, 10 predicted proteins | sample SS_ome_11_FD_132459 | JGI IMG/M metagenome (GOLD analysis project Ga0180431, IMG submission 132459) | Hypersaline lake sediment archaeal communities from the Salton Sea, California, USA - SS_1_MS_1 metaG | ecosystem: Environmental > Aquatic > Non-marine Saline and Alkaline > Hypersaline >... | reverse complement strand
GTTCCCGCGGGTGAGTGCTCCGAACACCACTATCACGATAAACAGGCCGATAAAAGGTATGAGCCTTTTTACTCTTTCCATTCACTTGTTCCGATCAGAAGTTTCACAATTCAGAAGTTTCACAATTAAATCATCTCAACGCTCTTTCCAATCACATGCGATTTATATCATGTAGTGAATAAGATCTTCTTCCAATAAACTTTCATTTCTATCGGAAACGGCCTGTATTTCGCCGTTTTTCAGTATGATAATCCTGTCGCTCATACCGATGAGCTCCGGGAGTTCTTCTGAAATCATTATTATTGATTTCCCCTCCGATTTGAGCTGCTGCATGAGTACGTAGATGGAGGCTTTTACCGATACGTCGATGCCGCGCGTGGGGCAGTCGAGGATCAGAATATCGGAATCCCGGGCCAGCCATTTTGCTATGGAGACTTTCTGTTTGTTTCCGCCGCTGAGGTACATACAGAGCTGATCGATGGAGCTCATCTTGAGGTTGAGCTGTTTCGCTCCTTTTTCGGCGATTTTTCTCTCTTCTTTATTTGGAATGAAGAATCTTTTCCCCAGCTTATCAATAGACGCCAGACAAATATTGTCCTTGATTGACGAAAACAGCATCAATCCTTCCTGATCCCGGTTCTTCGGCAGATATCCGATACCGGAGGAAATAAAACTCGTCTGTTCTTTCAGTGTCTTGTTTTTTCTCGGGAGCTCAATGCTTCCGCCGCTGTGCTTCATCATCCCAAAAAGGGCCTTTCCCAACTGGTGCATACCGCAGTTGGTAAGCCCCCCTATTCCGAGAATTTCGCCCTCGTGGAGATCAAATGAAATTCCTCGAAAAGCCCCTTCCATATTTAAATCCCGCACGCGCAATACAATCTTTTGTTTGTATGATGCTTTTACATCTTCTCTGTAATAATGATGTTCCAGCTCTCTTCCCACCATCAACTCTTTCAAGGCATTTTCATCGATCGCATCAGTGGAAACCGTGTCGACTATTCTTCCATCCTTCATGACCGTTATCCTGTCGCAGCACTCGATCACTTCGCCGAGATCATGGGAAATGAAGATTACCGTTTTGTCCTGTTGTTTTAGTTTTTTCATCTCACCGAAAAGTATTTCACGTCCGTCCTGGGAAAGCGCGGTGGTCGTTTCATCTACGATTAAAAGGTGGGGATCCGAATAGAGGGCTTTCTCGAACTCAACGAGCTTTCTCTCTTCGAACGATAAACTGCTGATGTCGCTATCAGGTTCAATGGTGTATCCACCGTATTTGTTCAGCAGGTTTCTCGCTTCCGTATTGACTTTTTTCAAGCTGAGGAATCCATTTTTTTTAAAATTCCTTTCCTTGCCGAGGAAAAGATTCGCAGCGACCGACAGCCCTTTGATGGTGCCCATTTCCTGCACTATGATGCTAACCTTTGCGTTGTTCGCGTCGAGCAGGTTTTGAGGTTTGTAGTCTTTTTCCTGTAAGACCATTGAACCTTCGTCAGGTTTGAGTATTCCTGCAATGATCGAAACGAGGGTCGATTTCCCGGAACCGTTTTCGCCGACGAGTCCTCGAATCTCGCCCCTCTCAATCGACAGGCTTGCATCGCAAACCGCTTTTGTCGTCACGAAATTCTTACTGAGGCCCTCCAACCTGATCATGGTTTTATCAGTATGCATGATTCAACACCTTGGATTCTTATTGACCCGAAGAAACCATACGAGTCGTTCGTATCGTGTTAATCGAACCCGGGGAGCCATTCTCGCTCGGCTTCAAACATCTCATCCGCCATAGCGCTGATTTTATCAAGATCCAGCAGCGCGGCGGTCAATGGATCAACCATTATTGCCTGGCGCGCTGCGTCTTTGTCATGACCCAATGCAGCCTCAACGGTGAGCGACTGCACATTGATGTTCGTTCTGTTGAGAGCGGCAAGCTGGGGGGGGAGTTCGCCCACGTAGCAGGGATTTATTCCGTTTTTATCCACCAGGCAGGGGACTTCGACGCAGCAATTATCAGGGAGATTTGTAATTAATCCGCTGTTATTTACATTACCGTTGATTCTGATCTCTTCTCCCGTCACCATGGCGTTGATGATTTTGGCCCCGTACTCAACGCTTGGTTTCAGCTCGATTTTTTCCTTCCCCTCTATCTGACGAAGGATCGATTCATCGTCGCCCTTTCCTTTTTCCCTTACAATTTCTAGGGCATTCCACGTGTAGCTCATGAAATGATCTATTGCCTTCTGACTCTTCCTGAAGTAGGGAACGTACTCTGAAAAATGATGCGGTGACTCTGTCACAAAATATCCAAAGTGTTTCAATATCTCGAAACGCACCGTATCCGCCTTGTAGGCCCGTGTATCATTATAGGCCTCACGGATCCTTGGATAAGCGTCTTCACCGTCAACTTCATACTTCAGATACCATGCCATATGGTTTATTCCCGCGACGTAGAAGTTGACGTTCTCGGGCAGCGGCCGGTAATAAAACTCGTGCCAGTCCTCATTGGTTATTGGATAATTTTCCCAGTCGGCGGCTCCGATGTATCCCGCGATCTCCTTTGTCGTCGCCTGTACACTGTGGCAGAGGCCAATATTCCTTATTGAGCTTCCCCTGTTCACAGCCCACATAATGGCCGCCATCGGGTTGGCGTAATTAATGAATAGTGCATTGGGACAGAGTTTTTCCATTTCCCTGCACACACTGAGAATAGGATCGATATGCCGCAGGGCCCTGAAAACCCCACCCGGTCCCAGCGTATCGCCGACAATTTGATCGACTCCGTATTTCAAAGGAATTTTTTTATCGATTTCCCAGGCATCAAGGCTCCCGACTGCAATCATACTGATGACAAAATCCGCGCCATCGAGCGCCTCCTTCTGATCAGTTGTCTTCTCAACCTTTCCGGGCAGGTTAAAATCATTTATTATTTTTTGAGAAAGCCTGTAGGTAAGGTCCAGCCTTTTTTCGTCGATATCTTCGAGAACGATAGTGGCCTCTTTCAAGGCCGGGTGAGAATAGATATCGCACATCAGCAGCTTTGCGAACATGGTACTGCCTGCTCCGATAAACGCAATTTTTATACCCATGATAATCTTCTCCTTATACCGGCGTATGGTGTATTAATAACGGGTCCCGATACTGAGCGAATGTTCTCACGGCAGTCTTCCTGCGCGATCTTATCAGCAGGTCAGTGTATCCATGGTTTTTCGCTTCATCGGCAAGTACTTTCAGGGACTCCGGGATGTACATTAAACCGGTTTCATGTAACCGGTTTCAATCGTATGAGAAAATAAAACACCCGTCAAGAAAAAAAACTAATTTTTTGATATTCCGGGCTCTACCGAACGGACGATAGAGGGCATACCATTTTTTTCATGCCACCCGTTCGTCTCTCGAACGCGTGTGTTTGGCGAAGTAAAAGAAAAGGGCTGTTTCATACTCGCTGAAAAGTTGGATACAGTCGTCGATGGGGAGAACGTTGGTGGGGCCGTGTGCTTTTTTACCGAAATGCGAACATGCCGTCCCGCACTTCATGGGTACCTTTCAGATCATGACGATGTCCCGCGGATTTAAGATACGCTTACCACGATCGAATCTCCGGAAATTCGGGCGTCGAAACGCTTCAGGTCCTTCGAAGCGGGTCCGCTCAGCCGCTTTCCCACGTCGTCGAAAACCGAGTTGTGACACTTGCATACCGCCTTGCCGTTATTCGGCAGCTCGACCTTGCACCCGGCATGGGTACAGCGTGACGAGAACACCGCGGCCTCCGAGTCAGAAACACGGTGAATGATGACCTGGTCCCGGTAGCCATCGATCTTGGCGTAAACGGCTCCGCCCTCATTTTTCAGAGGGGCGTATGCCGGGTCGTTCAGGTCGAACGTGGTCGTTTTCAGTGCATCGTTGTTTTTCGAACCGCCGCTTTTCTTTGAGTCGCTGCCCGCCAGAAGGAACGGGGCGAGCATGAAGGCCGCAGAGGAAGCGGCGGCGCGCACGATGAATTCACGACGGGTTATTCCGCTTTTCTTCATGCTATTTCTCCTGCATAAAATTATTCCTGTTGAATACCGGAGTCCGCATCTCCATGTATGCTTAAGAGCGGACCTTTTCTCAGGATACATATGTAAATAATACTATATGCCCTCTTTACATCCCTGCCAAGAGGGGATTTCCCGATTCGCCGCTCTGGACCGGTCGCCGGCCGGTCCCCGCGGGGATGCGTCCCCGGGGTAAGCGGTATTTTTCATTGATTATCATGTTTTATCTCATCATCTTAACCCCTGAGACGGGGCACACACACCATGAACCGAAGGAAACCGGTGAAGGTACTTTTTCTAACCTGGGAGTTTCCTCCCCGCATTACCGGGGGACTCGGAACGGCATGCTGGGGCATGGTTCGGGGGCTCCTCGAACTGGGGGTGGAGATTTTCCTCGTCTTGCCCGATTCTGAACCGTGCGGCTTTCATCTGAAGCGCCCGGAGGACATCGACCTTCCCATACATGCGATGGACGTACACGGGACCAGCCGAAAACGTGAAGGGGGCCCGTACCGGTCCGACCCGTTTTCGAACGTCAGGTACCGTGAGCTCGTGGAATCGGTGATCGTCTCCCTGGATTTCGATATCGTACACGCCCATGACTGGCTCACCTACGAGGGAGGCCTTCACGCGAAGGAGGCGGCCGGAAAGCCGCTCGTGTGCCACGTGCATTCCACGGAGTTCGACAGGTCGTGCGGCCGGCAGGATGAACGGATCGAGGAGTACGAGCGCATCGGCCTCAGCCTGGCGGACCGTGTCGTCGCGGTTTCAAGGTTCACGGCCGAAGCGGTTCGTTCCCGCTACGGTGTGGCCCCGGAAAAAATACGCGTCGTTCACAACGGGTTTTTACTCGAGGATACTCCTTCACCCGCCGCCCGCCCGTCCGACGAGCCGGTCGTGCTCTTCATGGGGCGGATGACCTGCCAGAAGGGACCGGATATCTTTCTGGAGGTGGCGCGCGGGGTGCTTGGGCGTTTCCCGGGTGTGCGGTTTATAATGGCGGGCGAGGGCGATATGACGGAAAGGCTCATGCGCCGGGTGTCCCGTTATGGAATAAAAAACCGTGTCACGTTTACCGGCTTTCTTGAAAGGGAGGATGTAGCCCGCGTTTTATCGACGTCCGATGTGCTCGTCGCGCCGTCGGTCTCGGACCCCTTCAACATCACCGTGCTCGAGGCCATGAGCAGGGGGCTCGCGGTGCTGGTTTCCAGGCAGTCGGGTGTGATCGAAGCGGTCCGCCACGTACTCACCGAGGACTACTGGAACGTGGACGGAATGATACGGCGTGTCGTATCCCTTCTGAAGGACCCGGAGGAGATGACGCACCTCGGCCGCCTGGGAAAGGCCGAGGTACGGGGGATCAGCTGGCGGGACAGGGCCTTCGAATTGACGGAGGTGTACGCGGAGCTCCTCGATTTTCCGGTTATACCGCGGGCCGGCTGAGATTATATTAATGGTGCACGAAACAGGAGAATCAAATGAATCTGACAAAAATATTCGTTTATCCCAGATATCCCGAGAGGCTGCGCCGGCTTCTCTACTTCGCATACAATCTCTGGTCGCTGTGGGATACCGAGGCCCTGCGGCTCTTTCGCAGGATCGATCCGGACCTCTTCGAAAATCTCGGCAGGAATCCCGTCAAGCTCCTCTACTCGTTGCCGGTTGAGCGGCTGGATGAGCTGTCGAAGGACGAGGGTTTCCTGCGCGACCTGGATGGAATATGGAAGCGCTACGAGCGGTATACGGATTCGTCGTCCGAGTTCAGCGATCTGTTCAGGGACAGGGTCATTGCCTATTTTTCAATGGAGTACGGTCTCCATCAGTCGTTGCCCGTGTACGCGGGAGGTCTCGGCCTTCTCTCGGGAGACCACCTGAAAGGAGCGTCCGACCTGGGGCTGCCCGTAATCGGTGTAGGGCTGTTTTACCGGTACGGCTATTTTAATCAGAAGATCAATATGAACGGCTTTCAGGAAGAGGAGTACCTTGACAGCAACGTGTATCACATGCCCGTCAAGGAGCTGAGCACCCCGGACGGCGACCCCGTCTATATCGACCTGAAAATACTGGACGCCGTTATCAAGATTAAGGTGTGGCTCGTCAACGTGGGGAGGGTGAGGCTTCTGCTCCTGGACTCCAACCTGGAGCAGAACCCGCCCGAGTACAGACGGATTACCGAGTACCTCTATGACGCCCGGCGGGAAATACGCCTCCTGCAGGAGCTCCTGCTGGGATTCGGCGGAATGAAGGCCCTTGAAACCCTGCAGATAGAGCCCGACGTGTTCCACCTGAACGAGGGGCACTCGGCCTTTCTGCTCATTCAGCGTCTGCGGAACCTCATGCGCGACGAGGGGTACGGTTTCGAGGAGGCGCTCGCGTTCATCAAGACCACGACCGTATTCACAACCCACACCCCGGTGGAGGCGGGAAACGAGAATTTCCCGGTTGAGACGGTAAAAAAATACCTCAAGGACAAGACCGAGGACCTGGGGGTACCTCTGCAGAAAGTGCTGGAAATGGGAATGCTCCACGACGACAAGACCTTTTGGCTTCCCGTGTTCGCAATGCGCTGCGCGGCGTATGTAAACGGCGTGTCGAAAATTCACGCGGACGTTTCCAGGGGTATGTGGCAGAGCGTCTTTCCGGATCGCCCTAGGTGCGAGGTTCCCATAGACCATATTACGAACGGCGTGCACTATTCCTGGCTTTCGTCACAAATGCGTTCTCTGTTCGAGCGTTCTATCGGGGAAGATTACCGGACCCTTACCGGTGACGACAAGCAGCTTCTCAAGATTCGGGATATACCCGGTGAGGAGGTCTGGGAAGCGCATTCGAAGCGAAAGAAGGAGATGATCGCGTTCCTGCGCGGGGCTATCGAATCCGGTTACGCGGAACAGGGATACTCGTCCGTAAGAATCAAGAAGCTGGACCAGGTCCTGGACCCGCAGTTTTTAACCGTCGGTTTCGCGCGGCGCTTCACGGCTTATAAAAGGCCGACCCTGGTGCTGCGGGACCGGGACCGGCTCAAGGCGATCCTGGCGAACCGGACACGGCCGGTTCAGCTTATATTCAGCGGCAAGGCCCATCCGGCGGACACCGAGGGCAAGAACATGATAAAGGAGATCATCGATTTTGCACGGGAGCACGATCTCGAGGACCGGGTGGTCTTTATCGAAAATTACAACCGGAACGTGGCGGTGAACCTGGTCCAGGGTGTGGACGTATGGCTCAACACGCCGCTCGAGCCCTACGAGGCCTCGGGTACGTCCGGTATGAAAGCGGGTATGAACGGGGTTTTGAACTTCAGTGTCATGGACGGCTGGTGGCCCGAATGCTGCAACGGGAAGAACGGATGGGAGATTTTATCCTCGAACCTGCACGGCGGGTCCGAGATCAGGAACGTTATACAGGCGAACCGGATATACGACCTGCTTGAGGATGAGGTCGTGCCGCGCTTCTATGACCGCGACGAGCACGATGTGCCGCGGGAGTGGGTCTCCATAATGAAGGAATCGATGTACACGGTATATCGCGACTTTACCATCAACCGCATGCTCGAAGAGTACGGCAGGAAAAGCTATCTGCCGGCAATAACCGGGAGGCAGTCGCTTCTGGCCGACGACGGGAAGCGGCTCAAGGAGATCATCCAGAACCTGCAGAAGGTGCAGGCGGTATGGAGCAAGGTGTATATAAAGGACGTTTTAACCGACGCGGACAAAAAGGATCTTCTCTTTACCGACGACGAGATCAACGTACAGTGCTATGTGAACCTGGATGACGCGGACCCCTCGCTGTTCGAGGTGGAGCTGTTCTACCTGCTGCAGGAGGAAGAAAGTTGCGATACCGTCGGGCTTCGTTTCGTTGAGCAGTACAAGGACCGGGTCGGGAAGTACGAGGGGAGCGTTTCCCTCACGTCATCGGGCGTTCAGAGCTTCGGCATTCGGATTGTTCCCTCGGACGCGGATGTTCGGAAGCTCCACCCTGAGCTCATCAAGTGGCGGGAGTGAACTGACCGGTGGAAAGGCCGCGCCGCGCCGATGTCTATACGGATACGGTTTTGAACGGGGAGGTCCCTCTCGGAGCCGTACCGGTCGACGGGGGTGTGCGTTTCTCGCTTTACTCTTCCCACGCGGAGCGCGTGTTTCTCATCCTCTTCGACGGTCCCTCCTCCGGACCCTCTGCCACGATCGAGCTCAAACGAGTCGACGGGACCTCCCTGTGGCGGACCTTCGTCAGGAATACGGGTCCCGGCCTGCTCTACGGGTACAGGGTCGCCGGCCCCCACGACCCCGCCCGCGGCCTGCGCTTCAATCCCCACAAGCTCCTCATGGACCCCTATGCGCGTGCGCTAACGGGCAAGTTCAGGGACCGTGACGGGCTCCTCTACGGCTATGACCGCCGCGCGCATCCGGACGACCTGTCAATGGACGAGAGGGACAACGCAGCTCTCGTACCCAAGTGTATCGTGATGGACGGTCTTTTCGACTGGGACGGCGACGTGCGTCCCGCGGTCCCACCCGGCGAGATGATCATCTACGAGGCGCACCTCCGGGGGTTCACCGCGCATCCGTCCTCGGGTGTAGCCCATCCGGGGACCTACCCCGGCTTCGCGGAAAAGATTCCCCATCTGCTCGAGCTCGGGGTCACCTCGGTTGAGCTCCTTCCGGTACAGGAGTCTTACACGCGCGGCGACCTGGTTCGCAAGGGCCTTTCCGACTACTGGGGATACAACACCGTGGGCTTTTTCGCGCCGGAATCCTCCTACGCCGCGGGCTCGTCGCCGGGCTGCCAGGTAAACGAGTTCAAGACCATGGTGCGCGAGCTGCACCGGGCGGGCCTGGAGGTCATTCTGGACGTGGTGTACAACCACACGGGAGAGGGAGACGAGCTCGGTCCCACGATCTGCTTCAGGGGTATCGACAATCCCTCCTACTACGCGCTGGAGGGGCCGGATCATCAGCCGGGAAGGTTCTACAGGGACGATACCGGGTGTAAAAACACCCTCGATATAGAAAAACCCGCGGTGCTCAGGCTCGTTTTGGATTCGCTCCGGTACTGGGTGCGGGAGATGCATGTGGACGGGTTTCGATTCGACCTTGCCACCGTGCTGGGATACGAGAAGCAGCGGTTTACGCCCGGGGCGCGTCTCTTTACGGTCCTGCGCGAGGACCCCGTGCTGAGTGAAGTCAAGTTTATCGCGGAGCCCTGGGATATAAAAACCCGGGAAACGGGCCGCTTTCCCTCCGGTTGGATGGAGTGGAACGACGGCTACCGCGACACGGTGCGCGGGTTCCTCCGGGGGAAGGGGGGTATCGGGGTGTTCGCCACACGTTTCGCGGGCTCCCAGGACATATTCGGCGGCGGAGAGAGGTCCGCCTGCGCCTCCGTCAACTTCATCACGGCCCATGACGGATTCACCCTGCACGACCTGTACAGCTTCGAGAAGAAGCGAAACGAGGCGAACGGCGAGCAGGGCCTCGACGGTACCGACAACAACATCTCCTTTAACTGCGGTGCGGAGGGCATAACGGACGAACCGAACGTGCTTCGGCTCAGGGAGCGTATGATCAGAAACGGTCTCTGCGTTCTGCTTCTCTCCCGAGGCGTGCCCATGCTTTTAAGCGGCGACGAGGTGATGAGGACGCAACTGGGCAACAACAACGGCTACTGCCAGGACAACGGGACGAGCTGGTTTCCCTGGGAGACCGCGACGCGGGCCGGGGACATGCTCGCCTTCTGCAGGGGATTGATAAAACTTCGAAAACGATTCTCCGTTTTAAGGGAATGCGACTTCTTCTCCGGCGGGAAGGAGCATGAGACCGGCCTTCCGGACCTGAGCTGGTACGGGCCTGATTTGGAAAAGCCGCGATGGGATGACCCGAACGCCCGGCTGATTTGCTGCGAGCTCGCACTGAAAGGCAAAAGCGGGGGTCCGGAGGAGAACGGGTCGCTCTTCATGATCTTCAACACCTGCGACCGGGAGGCCTCCGTTCTCCTGCCCGTTCGCGCGGGCTTTGAATGGCGCAGGCTGTGCGATACGGGCGCCGAGGATAATAAGCGCCTTGTGCCCCCTCCCGGATTTCCGCTGGAAGAACGGGGAAAATACCGCTCGATCCCGCGAACGGTGATTGTTTTAATGAACATTCGGATAGAGGGCCCGTCCGCGCTCAATCCCCGCGAATGATCTCCTTGATCGTGTAGATGTTTTCAATGTAATGCCTGGCTGAGCGGTCCCAGAAGTAGACGTACTCCCCGGCCTTTTCACGCGCTTCACGGAGCGTCTCTTCATCAGAGCTCTGAAAAAAATCCATACACCGTTTCATGGCGTCGTAAAAGGAGGGGGCGGTGGAATCCGCGAAGAGGAACCCGTTGCCCTCTATCCGTCCGTTCTTCACCTGCAGGGGGTGGACGGTGTCGCGGAGTCCCCCGGTGGCCCGGGCCACCACGAGACAGCCGCACGCGAAGGCCTCCAGCTGCGAGATCCCGCCCGGCTCGTACAGGGAGGGCATGAGGAAAACGTCGGATGCGAAGAGGGGTACGGCGATGTCCTGAAAGCCGATGGTGACCGAAACGCTTCGGGGATAGAACTCCGCAAGTCGAAGAAGCCCGGCGGCAAGCTCCTCTCCCCCCCGGTCACCCCCGGAAACGGCGCCCCCGATAATTCCCTGGAACCCCAGGTGCTTGAATATGCCCTCTGACGCATCCAGCACGAGCTGAAAACCCTTCTGCTCCGAGATACGGTGAATCATGGAGAAAAGCACGCGGTCGGGATCCGGGTCCAGGCCCTTCCGGGCCTGAAGGAGGAGCTTGTTCCGCATTCGGACGAGTATCTCCCTCCGCCCGGGGTCCGGGGCGGTCTCGCAGGAGCGGGCTGATTCGAGAAGCTCCGGAAACCGCTCGCGGAGCTTTTTTTTCAGATCGGGCCTGGCATTTACCTGTTCGAGCAGGAGGGGCCAGCTCTCCTCAACGAATCCCGATTCGTTTGCCCGGCGCACCGTCTGCTCCTTGAAATCCCGTCCCAGCGCGTTGTTGATCCCTATCACGTCGTGCAGCAGGTTTTCCATGCCGTCCGCGGCAAGCTCGATCTGACGGGCGTAGGAAGGGCTTACCGTGATGACTCTGTCCGCGTACCGTATCCCCGCGGCCATGCAGTTTATCCGGTCGGAGTGACGGGGATCGAGAAAGCCCGCCGCGTGCCACTCCGGGAGGTTGAAGAGCAGGAAGTGGTCGAATCCGCGCTCGTACCGGTGATAGGCGTCGAAGTACTGCCAGCCCATGTTGTGAATGATGTGGAAGTAGGTGTTTCTCACGTAGTCGGTTTTGTTCTGGTAGTAGGGGTCGGCGCGAACGATACCGTTGTAGATACCGGCATAGGCGTCGTTCGTGAAGGTGCACATGGGGTGCAGGCCGAAAGCGACGATGACCTCGGTGGCGGCCCGGGCGAAGCCGATGCGGCGGCGGAGCTTCTCCTCAGCCGTGTATCCCCAGTAAAGCCCGTCGAAGAGTTCATGGTGGTCGAGGAGATAATAGGTGACACCGTCCACGGTTCCGCTGTGTACCCCGCATTCGTATTCATCGTCCCGTATCTTGAAGCGGACGTTCCGCCCGGTGTAGGATATTCCGTAGCGGTTGACGGCGCTTTGCATTTTCCTCACGAGTTTTTCATCACCGTGCCGGTAAAAGGGAGTGATGACATACACCTTTTCCCCGAGTGAGGCGAGCTCGCGCGGCAGCTCGTAGACCACGTTGGCAAGGCCGCCGCTCTTGGAGAAGGGCTCAGCTTCCGCGGATATGAAAACGAGGGGCTCACGCCTGTTGTGATCCCGCAGTTTTTTACCCAGTCCGGAGAGCTCCGTCTCCGGACTGGCGGAAATCACATCCATGTATTCCAGAAGGGTTTTTCCCGGGACCAGACCCCGTTTCACGCAGTGGAAGAGTGCGCGTTTCAGCCCGAGCTCAATGACTTGCCGGTCTGAGCCTCTCATGAGACGGACGATGTTTTCCCGTAAAAAGGCCGTGAAATCGTCACTACTTCCCAACCGGCCGGAGAGCTCGCGGAAGAAGTAATTGTGGGACACCTGGGCCGCGTCCGTGAGGGCACCCAGTCTGAAGAGTGAATCGTGGAGAAAATCCCCGTAATGGGGACCGGGGTCGGTGATCTCCTCGAGCATGAGGTGCTTCGCGCGGTTCGTGTAGGTGACGATGGTGCGAATCCTGGAGACCCGCAGCTCCTCCCCGGTAAAGTAGCCGTATTGTTCCGTCACCCTGGAGTATATGGGGTCCGTTATCCGGTAGAACGCCCCGTCCTTCAGCGGCAGTGCGGGATTGTCGAACTGCAGCTCCACGGACTGGCTCTCCTCGGAAAAGTTAAAGGCTCCGATCCATATGCCCCGGTCCGTGAATTTCATCGCCCCGGCGACCATGTTGTTGTTCGTCCAGATAAGGTGTCCGGGACCCCGGTGCCGCCGGTGAAAGACGTAGATGTCCCGGTAGAACCCCTCGAGACCCGGGTTGGCCATGGACTCGAAGTCGTTCCAGTTTACGTATATATTGTCCAGAAAGACCTTCCACGATTCCCCCTCGGCGCTCCCCTCGTAGTCCATTACAATATCGCTCAGGAAAACGGTGAGCCCGATTGCGGCCCGCATCCCGTGCAAGCCGAAGGTGTTGAGAGCGCGGCGCTCGTCGTGGTTTCCCAGTATGCCCAGGAGCGTCGTTCCCGGCGGAAGAACGCGTGGATTGTATGCGTCGTAGAGGTGGTAGATCTCACGTACGTCGGTCTTGCCGTGTAAGATGTTCTCGCAGATCTTGAAGAGCGCCGAGTTGTAGGGGACGATTCCGGTCCTGGCCAGGTACTGTTCCCTTCCCCAGTAGCACTCAGCGATGTTGATAAAAAACGTCTTGGACTGCCTGCGGAGGCACCGCTCGATGGAGAGCATGATGTAGTAGTGAAAGGGTATGGCGATGAAATCCCTGCACGCGGAGTCGTAGAAACCGGTGGTGACGAAGTGATCGTCCTCCCGGTCGTTCACGATGACGGTCCCCTCCACCATTTCTTCGAGCCCGCGGCGTTTTCCGTACATGAACGGGTAGTTGTTGCGTTTCATCATGATCGGAACGGCGTGTGCCGAATCGTAACGTATCCCGTCTATATCGAACCGGTCGATAAGCTCCCTGATCGAATCGGCGGTCCATTCCCATATCTCGAACTTTCTGTAGTTGAGCAGCTTGCCGTCGTTCCAGCTTCCGTACCGTCCGTCCGTGGACGCCCTTTCCACTAAATTTCCGGCTTCGTCGTAGCAGTGCACGACCTGTTTTTCGGGAACGTCCGTGCTTCGCCTGTTCAGATGGGGAACGATGTCCACGATTATTTTAATAGACAGCGTATGGGCGCGGTCGATGAGCCTTTTCAGCTCCTCTTCGCCGCCGAGCGCCGGCTCTATCAGGGTGAGGCTCATGGGCGAGAAGGGCGACGGCGAGGTGGCATCCGGCGCCCAGTCCTCGCGGTTGGAGCCGCGCTTCTGCACGCCGAGCAGATAAATCGCGGTAACGGCGTAGCGGTCCTTTAAATCCTCCAGATGGGCCGTGATGTCGGCGAACCCGCCGAGCCGTATGACTTCGCCGTTTTCATTGTATACGAGCCCCGTGTTCCCGTCAGGGTCATGCCAGTAGACCCGGGTATGGCCGTGAATGTCCGGAAATATTTCGAGAATAAACTCACCCTGCAGGTCGGGTATGATGTTGATCCTGCCGGAGGTTTCCCCTCCGGTAAGCCAGGTCGGCCGCGTTCGCTTTCTGGCGTGAACGAGGTAATCCACGTGGCCGATTTGGTCGAATTCATGTTCCGCCCTGTAGCGGCCGGATTCCTTATCGAAGGACAGATCGATGTCAAGAAAGTCGATATCCTTATCCAGTATGAACTGGTCCTCGGTTTTGTTCAGGTAGAGCCGCACGAAATAGCCGTTTTTGGTCATGGGAAGGTCGAAGGTGAAAAGATGCGTCGAGCCTCTGGTCACGTTGACGAAACGCACGGCAAGGGGCGCATCGAACGGCTTGGGGGAGAGAACCCGCTCGAGGATGATGTTCGCCCGGTTGCGTACCTCGTGCACATCGTGGCCTGAGGCGGCCGTGAGCAGCCGAACCGTTTCACGGAGCGATTCATAATCGTCGCTCCGCTTGTACATGCGTGCGAAACGGGCCAGCGATTCAATCGCGCTCACGTTTTTTTCATAGTCGAAATCGAGCTCGTTCCCGTTGCTTCGAGCATTCAGGCCGCTCAGGATGTTCGATCTGTTCCTCGCGGTGAATCTTTTAATGGTAACGGGTTCGGCTGCCTCCGGGGTTACAATCTCCGCAGTGCGCGAAAAACGAACAACCTTTTCGGCGAGCACGCGCATCGCTGCGGCCGTGGAGGGCGGCATGAGCTCCAGGTGGAAGTAGCCTGTTTCGATCGCCCGTTCCTCAACCCCGAGCAGGAGCATCAGGGTGCGAAAAAGTGTTTTGCCGCCGCCGCGTTCCTCCCATGCGAGGAGATCGAAGGTATTCAGCCCGAGGTAGATGGTGGGAATCTCCGTCCACCGGGGCCCCTGTCCCACGTGGGCAAGAACGATGCATTTTTTTTCCACGTGGTACAGTGAAGGCATGCCCGCCCGCTCGCGGACGATTACGAACCGTCTTCCGAGCAGCGACGGGTCGTCCGTTTCACGGAGGGCGCGGTGAAGGAGCGCCAGGGCACGGTGCAGACGCGATGAGAGCAGCCCGTTGCGCCGGAGCCTGCCCAGCACGGTGATATCGCCGTTCGATATCGATGCATAGGAGTCGTTCCGAATGTCCGCGAAACGGTGGGAAAAAGAATCCGCGGGCTCGCCGTCCCGCAGCCTTTCGATTACGTGGTTGTCCGGCATGAAGGGGAAGCAGCGGTACTCGTCAAATCCCCGAGCGAGCTCTTTTTTGATGAGCACGTCAGCCGGCGGTTTCACTTTTTTATCGTAACAGAGGCAGAGCGAGGTTGTTCTATAGGTCCAGGGCATTAAAAGTCTCCGGCTGTTCTCCTTAAGCATTGTAACGGGCACGGCGGGTGAAGTCAACGAGAGGCTTCACGGGCGCCGGGGGCAGGCCGCCCGGTTATCTTTTTGACTTTTATTCTTATCCGTCCCATCCTATGATAGGCCGTGAACGGGCCTGCGCACTCGGGACGACGCGGCATTTCGACCCGTTTTTACGCCACCGGCAGGAGACGGTAATGGAGCTGAAGAGAAGAAGCGGCGTGCTCCTCGCCCTCACGTCTCTCCCGTCGATTTTCGGGATCGGCGACATGGGAGAGGAGGCCTTCCGTTTCGCGGATATCCTGCATGGTGCGGGACAGGGCCTCTGGCAAATCCTCCCTCCGGGTCCCACGAGCACCTCTTTCGGGAACTCGCCTTACAGCGCGCTCTCGGCGTTCGCCCTGAATCCACTGCTTATTAGTCCGGGGCTCCTGGTGCGACAGGGGTTCCTGGATGAGGAGGATATCGAAGGGAAGCCCTCCTTTCCCTCCGGCAGCGTCGACTACGGGGCCGTGACCGGATGGAAGGCGGAGATACTCCTGAGGGCTTTCGGGAAGTCAAAACGGCGGAACCTGCACGCGAATGCGATCGAACGTTTTTGTGAAACACAGAGCGCCTGGCTCGACGATTTCGCCCTGTTTTCAGCGCTCCGAAAGGAGACCGGGTGCTCGACGTGGACCGAGTGGCCCGCGCCGCTCAGGGATCGCGACCCGGGCGCGCTTGCTGACGCGCGATCCAGACTGGCCCGGTCCATCGAACGCCGGAAATTCCTGCAGTACCTGTGTTTCACGCAATGGGCCGGGCTGAAGGATTACTGTTCCGGCAGGGGGATAACCGTTATCGGCGACGTCCCGCTCTACGTAAACCTGGAGAGCGCGGACGTGTGGGCCCACAGGCGGTTTTTCAGGCTGAACGAGCGCGGCCTGCCGATCTCGGTCTCAGGCGTTCCGCCGGACTATTTCAGCGAAACGGGGCAGCTCTGGAACAATCCGATATTCGACTGGGCGCGGTTGAAGGAGGAGAATTATTCCTGGTGGGTCGATCGCGTCGCTCACAACCTGGAGCTCTTCGACTGCGTTCGTATCGACCATTTCAGGGGAATAGCGGAGTACTGGGAAGTGCCCTTCGGCGCGGAGACGGCCGAGTCCGGCACATGGAACAGGGGGCCGGGCGAAGATTTTCTCTCGGTTTTGCGGGAGCGTTTCCCGTCCCTTCCCTTTATCGCTGAAGATCTGGGTGTGATAAACGACGAAGTGGCCGGGCTCCGCGACCGCTTCGGCCTGCCGGGCATGCGGGTGTTCCAGTTCGGTTTCGGTTCTGGCGGCTCGGAGCTCCACCGTCCCCACCGGTACACGGAGAACTGCGTGGCATACACCGGCACCCATGACAACGAGACGCTTGCCGGCCGGCTCGGGAGCTCGGGGCGTACACGGCGGGAGGTCCGCCGCTACCTCGGATTCCGGGTGTGCGGTAAGAGGCGACTGCAGAGGGCCGTCATCCGCGCGCTCATGCACTCAAAGGCCGGTTGGGTCGTGGTTCCCCTGCAGGATATTCTGGGGCTCGGCCCGGAAGCACGGATGAATACGCCCGGGACTGCGCTCCACAACTGGGAATGGCGCCTTACCGAAAAAAGGATCAACGCACTGCGCGGAAAAATGAATTTCCTGATTGACGTGAACAGGGCCGATAATGGAGAAAAATAACCGCCTGAAACAAATGCACACTGAGGAGAAAAGGATGAACCTGCTGAACACGTCGCTTTACGGAATGGGATTTATCGCCGGGGGTATGATCGCGGTTCAGTCCGTGCTCAACGCCACGCTCGGGAGCAGGGCCGGCAATTTCGGTTCCGTACTCATACTCACTTTCGTGAGCATAGGCCTGCTCCTGGTCATCATCCTCATTTTCCCGAAAACCGCCCGGTTCAAATCCCTGCCCGGACCGTCAGAGTGGTACCTGTACGCCGGGGGCCTGCTGGGCGTCGCCATTCTGGCGGCCCCGATTTTCCTCGTGCCGCGCATAGGTACCACGTCCACCCTGGTGGCGATCGTCTTCGGACAGCTCGTGATCGCGCTCCTGCTGGACCATTTCGGCCTCTTCGCATCGCCGCAGATCTCCATTACTCTGACCAGGATCCTGGGGATTGTTCTGGTCGCAGCGGGCGCGTTTCTCGTCAGCCGATAAAGGGGGCTTGCCCTCCGGTTTATCCGGGGGGCTTGCCCTCCGGTCTTTATCCGGAGGGCTAGTACGGGATATGCGTCAGCCGGGCGCGCTCCTCGTTGAGCCTGTCTCTCTCCTTTTCAGCGGATGCCTTTTCCCCCTCGCTCAGCCGGGACCACCCGGTTATATCTATTCCCGCCCATTCACTCCAGGCTTCCGCCAGCCGTCCGGTCACGGGACCCGGCAGCTCCTTGCCGACAAGGACCCCGTTGAACCGCCCGATGGGCTGCAGCGGACCGGGAAACGTCGTGGAAAGAAATGCCTCCTCGCAGTTGTAGAGGTGCCAGGGCTGCAGGTCCTTGATTTCCACCGGTATATTTAATTTCTTTGCCATGTTAATAACGTTGTTCCTGGTCTGCCCTCTCAGAATAGTGCGGTCCGTGGGAGTCATGAGCACGCCGTCCTGAACGATCCAGATATTCTCCCCTATCGCTTCCGAGAAATTTCCCGAACCGTCCAAAAGGAGCGCAACGGCGCAAGGGTCCACGAGCCGCGCATCGAGGTCGGCCAGAACGTAGTTCAGCCTGGAGTACGTTTTGATCTTCGGGTCCCATGAGCTCGGGCTGTTGTGCCTGCCGGGCGGGGTAACCACATGCGCCCCTTCAGAGAAGAAATGGGCGCAGAGCCTCTGGTCGTTGAGGTTGTTTTTAATGATAACGGTCGGGCCGCCCGTACCTTCAGGCGCGGGAGGGCGGCGTCCGTGCCAGCCCCATTCGCCGCGTGTCACCTCCCAGACGATGTTGTAGTCCTCGTATTCCTCCAGGAGGGAGCTGTTCCGTTCCGTGAGCTCTTCGCACAATGCAGAAAACCGCTCTCTGTCAAATCCAGGGTTTATCCGGAGTATTTTTAATGAAGAGAACATCCGTTCCATGTGCTCCCGGACCTGTACCGGTTTGTGCCTGTAGGTTCTGGCATACTCGTATGCGCTGTCTCCTATCGTGAAACCTCTGTCGAAGACGGTTATTCGCGCATCGAGCTCGGGAACGAATTCGCCCTTCGGATACAGATCGCTTTTTATGTATATCACCCGCTTTTTCTCGAGCGCTCTCTCCCGCTCGGATTCTCTCTTCTTTTCGATGTCAATCCACTTCTCCGGCATGTTCTTCTCCTTCACCTGGGTATGTATTTCCACAAACAAGATAATGAAAACGAGCGACTTTGTTGCAGTAAATATGGTTATATTATTCAAACCGGGGAGAAAGAACGGGCGCCCGTATGTGTTAATTTCACTATGACTGACGAGATGGGGACATTGATTTTTCATCAGCTGCCGCTTGGAAAGACGGAGAAGACGGTGAGCATTGAGGTCACCGTAAATGAAAGGATTGGACCCGCATATGATTTCCTGGAAGTAAATCAAATTCCCGGCAAAACGGTCTTTTACGAGCTTGTGAAAACGGTGCTGTCAAGATACTATGCCGTTGAATATCATGATTCCGTGGCGAAGCTCTTTAAAGAGTCTTATGCGTATGCGGCAACGGCGGAGTTATACGACGGCGCTTCGCACAGGCATTTCGATGAGCTTCCCCATCATGGTTTGCGAGACATTTATCAGACGAAGATCCTGAAGCGCAGGAGGGCCATAAAGAAATACGCG
>Ga0180431_10003877_pt1 | contig 18891 bp, 15 predicted proteins | sample SS_ome_11_FD_132459 | JGI IMG/M metagenome (GOLD analysis project Ga0180431, IMG submission 132459) | Hypersaline lake sediment archaeal communities from the Salton Sea, California, USA - SS_1_MS_1 metaG | ecosystem: Environmental > Aquatic > Non-marine Saline and Alkaline > Hypersaline >... | reverse complement strand
GCGCCGCAGGGGTTGTTGTGCTTTATCACCACCGCCGCCGGCTCGTCGAACTCGCTCACCGCGCTCAGCGCGGCGTCCAGGTCCAGGTAGTTGTTATACGAAAGCTCCTTGCCGGAGAGCTGCTCCGCCCCGCAAAGCGAAATCCGCGGGCAGGGCTCTTCCGCGTACACCGCCGCCTCCTGGTGCGGGTTCTCGCCGTACCGCAAATCCTCCAGCTTGCTGTACGCCGGCGAGTATAACTGCGGCATCCCCTCGCCCCCGATGTTCGCCAGGTATCCCGATATCGCCGTGTCGTAAGTCGCCGTATGCGTGAACGCCTTCAGCGCCAGCTCGAAGCGCAATTGCTCGCCTACCTCCCCTTCGTTCCGCTTCAACTCCTCGATCACCCGCTCGTAGTCGGCCGGATCCACAACCACCGCCAGGTGCGCGTGATTCTTCGCCGCCGACCGGATCATCGTCGGGCCCCCGATGTCGATGTTCTCTATCGCCTCCTCGAACGTCACGTCCGCCTTCGCCACCGTCTGCTGAAACGGGTACAGGTTCACAGCGACCAGGTCTATCGGCCTTATCTCGTGCTCCTTCATCTCGGCCACGTGCTCCGGAATGTCCCGGTTCGCCAATATCCCGCCGTGTACCTTGGGATGCAGCGTCTTCACGCGACCGTCCATGATCTCCGGGAACCCCGTGTACTCCGATATCTTCGTCACCGGTATCCCCTTCGAGCTCAGCAGCTTCGCAGTCCCCCCCGTGGACATTATCTCGATGCCGAGCTTCGAAAGCTCCCCCGCGAACTCCGATACCCCCCTCTTGTCCGACACGCTCACCAGCGCCGTCTTCACCTTTGCCATGTTCGTCTTCCGCCTTGTCTAGAACTCCAGAGACCTCAGGAACTTCTTCCCCAGCATCAGTCCTCTTTGCACCGTCTCCGCGTCCCCCCGCCCGAACACCATGTCCTCGTGCTCGATGCTGATCGCTCCACGGTATCCCACCTCGTGCAGCGCCGTCAGCATCTTCGGCCAGCTCATCTCCCCCCAGCCCGGCAGCCTGTACCTCCACACCATCGCCCAGAACGGCAGATTCCCTTCAACCGCCAGCCTGTCCTGATCGACCTCGGTGTCCTTCGCGTGGAAGTGGAAAATCCGATCCCCGAAATCCTTGATCGCCTTCACGTAGTCGATCTGCATCCAATACAGATGCGACGGGTCGAAATTGAGACCGATGTTCTCGTGAGGGGTCGCGTTGAAAAGCTTGTCCCAATAAAACGGCGAGAACCCCATGTTCCCTATCAGCCCCTGGTGCTCCCAGAAAAGCGGGCAGTTCTCTATCGCGAACCTCACCCCGTGATCCTTCGCGTGCCTCAGCGGCTCCTCGAACACCTCCGCGAACAGCTCGACGTTGTCCTCCATGTTCTTCTCGTAATCCCGCCCAACGAAAATCGAAACAGTATCCACCCCCAGCAGCTCCGACGCCTCCACCACTCTCCGAAGATGCGCCAGGTTCCCCTCTCTTCCCTTGGGGCTGAGAAAATTCCGGTTGAACCCCAGGCACGAAATCTCCAGGTTGTTCTCCGACATGAGCGCCAGGACCTCTTCCGCCTGCCCCTTCCCGAATCCCGCCAGGTTCACGAACGACTCCGATATCGGCCCTTCACCTTCCTTCGTGGTCGTCCAGAGCTCCAGCGTGTCGAAGTCGTTCTCCCCCGCCCATTTCGCAATCTCGTCCAGCGAGCACATTCTCAAAACCGCGACAAAAAATCCCACTTTCATGCAGCTTTCCCCCTTCCAAATTAGATGTCGAGCACCATCACGAACGGATTCGCCATGCTATGCCATTCTGGCAGGCTTGTCAAGCGCCCGTCTCCGCTTGACTTACCCCCGTTCGCGGCGTAGAATTCTTATGCAGGGAACCTTACAAAAGGGGCTGAAATGAACAGGCGAATGGCTGTCACATTGGTCCTGGTGGGTGCTTTTTTTCTTCTTCCCGCCCTTCGTGCCGACGTCGTCATCCTCAAGAGCGGCACCAGGGTTGAAGGCGAAATAGTCGAGGAGACCGAGAACTCCGTCACCATCGTCCTCGATAACAATTCCACGCTCGTCCTGGAGAAAAAAGATCTCGAGAGCATGGAGCGCAAGACGGACGAGGAATCCCCACTAATAATCGAGGACCTGCTTGTGACTCCGCCCCCAAAGCGCCCCGGCTCGACCCCCGCTGCCACCGAAGCGCCCGACAAGCAGCCCACTCCCGAGGCGACCGAGGGCCCCGAGACCGCCGCCCCACCTGCTCGAAGTACTGCCGCCCAGCCGCTTCCCCCGCAGGTAGGCTGGAGCCTCGAAAGCCTTCTTCCCAAGAGCCTCCAGGAGTCGGGCGCGGCCTCCGCCGTGCTCTTCGGCGGACTCCTTGTCCTCGTCCCCTTCCTCTCCCTCGGTCTCTGGGGGATGGCTTATGTCGTCAAGATCGAGGAACCCACCCTTCTCAAGTCTTTCTCCTCCGTGCTCGCCGCAATGGGCATCTTCTTCGCCGGATACCTCGCCTTGCACGCCCTCTACCCACAGGCCGAGCTGGACAGCTATCTCATCATCTTCGTCGTCACCTTCGTTCTCTCCGTAGTCGTCGCCCAAGCCGTCTATAAGGCCAGTTTCCTCCAGGCCTTCCTGCTCTGGGCGCTTCCCATCGCGATCGTCGCGGCCGTTTCCTCCCTCATTCAAAGAGTCAGCTAAGCACGGACCATCTTCCCCGATGACAACCATGTTCGACCGCACATCTCAGAGACTCCTGGTCATTGCCCTCGTCGTCCTTCTTCTTCTCCTTTCCGGCGTCACTGCTTACAACTTCATCCTTTTCAGCAACCTTTGGGTCCCTCGCGAGGCGAAGTTCAGGCGCGCCAAGCAGCTCATCAGCGACCTGTACGTGGAGAAAGTCACCGATGACCGGCTGATTGACGGCGCCATCCGAGGAATGGTCCGGTCTCTCGACGACCCCCACAGTGAGTATCTCACCGGCGTGGAGTTCAAATTGCTCAAAGACGTCACCAAGGGCGAGTACGAGGGCGTAGGCATAAAGATCGATTCCGCCGACGGACGTCACGTTGTGGTAGAGGTGTTCGAGGGTACCCCCGCCGATGACGCGGGGCTCGAGGCGGAAGACGAGATCGTACAAGTCGACGGAGCCGACGCCACTACGCTCTCCCAGACCGAGCTTGTCGAGGCCATCAGGGGGCCCGTCGGGTCCACCGTTCAACTTGGCGTCAGCAGGAAAGACGTCGCAGAGCTCCTCACTTTCGACATCGTTCGCAAAGAGGTTAAGCTCAACCCCGTCATATTCTCCCTCCTTCCAGGCAACGTAGGATACCTACGCATAATCGATTTCTCATCCAAGACCAACGCTCAGGTTGACCAAGCTCTCGCATCTCTACATCAAAGCGCCATCGTCGCCCTCGTCCTCGACCTTCGCGGCAGCCCGGGCGGCCTTCTCAAACAGGCCGTCGCCATCGCCGACAGGTTCTTGGACAAGGGCGTCATCGTCAAGGTGAAGGACAGGGAAACCGGCGAAGAGGTCTCCCAGGCCAGGGACGACGGGGACGAGCCTTCCTACCCCATCGTGCTCCTCACCGACGAGCGCACCGCCAGCGCCGCCGAGATCGTCGCCGGCGCTCTCAAGGAAAACGGCCGCGCCACCGTCGTCGGACACAAGAGCTTCGGCAAGTTCTCCGTTCAGCGCGTCGTTGACCTCTCCGACGATTCCGCCCTTAAGCTCACCGTCGCTCGATACTACACGCCTTCCGGACTCGACCTGGGAAAGAATGGCGGCGTCACCCCCGACGTGGAGGTTGAACTCGGCGATCAGGAAACCGTCGTCTTGAGACGCGAACCGGACCCCGACAAGGACCCAGTCCTCAAAAAGGCGCTTGAAGTGCTTAGCCCCGTGGCCTCGCAGGAACCCGCTTCCGAAGGAGATACCGCCAGAATTGGTGAGCGTCCGGCTTGAAGATCTGACCAAGGCCTACGGCGACGTCCTCGCCCTCGACTCGGTCACCCTCAAGGTAAACGAGGGAGAACTCTTCTTCTTCCTCGGACCTTCAGGCTGCGGCAAAACCACTCTTCTCCGTTCGATAGCCGGCCTCTGCGCACTCGACCGCGGCGAGATTTTCTTCGACGACAAGCCCATCTCCGCCGTCCCCCCTCACCGCCGCAACATCGGTATGGTATTCCAAAACTACGCCCTTTGGCCTCACATGACTGTCGCCCAGAACGTCGCCTTCGGCCTTGATGTCCGCAAAGTCCCTCGACCCGACAAAGGCAAGCGCGTTCGAGAGGCCCTCGCCATGGTGCGGATGAGTCAATACTCGGGCAGAAGGCCCGCCCAGCTTTCCGGCGGACAGCAGCAAAGAGTCGCACTCGCCAGGGCTCTTGTTATACGCCCCGACGTCATTCTTCTCGACGAGCCCCTCAGCAACCTCGATGCAAAGCTCCGACTCGAAATGCGTGCCGAGATCACCCGCATACACGCCGAAACCGGAATCACCACCCTCTACGTCACCCACGACCAGAAGGAAGCCCTTTCCATGGCCGGGAGGCTTACCGTCATGCGGGATGGTCGCTCCGAGCAAGTGGGCGCTCCCCAGGATATCTACCGCAATCCCGCCAACGCTTTCGTCGCCGGCTTCATCGGCGAGGCCAACTTCTTCCCCGGAAAGGTCACCCGCCGCCTCCCGGACGGAACACTCTCCCTCGATACCCGTCTCGGCAAAATCGACGGCGCTCGCTCTCCCGCCCAAGCCCAACTTGCTCCCGGCCAGCCCGTTCAGTGCATGATCAGGCCCGAGTCTCTTGCCCTTGCTGAATCTTCACACCTCAAGGCCACCGTTAAGAGCCTCACTTACCTCGGCGAAGTCTGGGAGTGCGACGTCGAGCTTGACGGCCTTTCTCTCAAGATGAAGCAGCTCGACCCGACCGGCCGCGCACCTTCCGTCGGCGGCGATCTTCTCCTGGCCTTTTCACCCGGCGTCGTCTTCGCCTTCCCTCCCGATCCTACCGCTTCGCCAGAAACATAGCCTCCGACAGTTCTTCCATGAACCTACGCCTCGCCGCAAGCTCCACATAGCGTATCTTCTCCGCCAGCTCCACCGCCTCCTCCATCACCTCTCCGCACACCAGCGCCATCTTCGCCCCTTCGCACGCCGCATTCCCCACGAAGACGACCTTATCCACCGCAATCGGCGGTATCAGCCCCACCCCCAGGGCGCTCTCCCTGCTCAGGTAGTTCCCAAAGCCGCCCGCCAGATGCACCGCGTCCAGGTCTTTCGACATGAGCCCCGCCTCTTCCAGCAGAATCTCAATCGCCGCTCTCGTCGCCGCTTTCGCAAGCTGGAATTCCCTGATGTCCTTCTGCTTCAGCGTCACCGGCGTCAGCGCCTTGGCCTCGTCTTCGTCCGCGAGCACGAATTCCGGCCCGTCCAGACCCATCCTCACTCTCCTTCTGATGTCGTGCGGCACGCTTGAGGGAACAACCTCGGCGTGCAGCATCCTGCCGCTCTCTTCAACCACGCCGGCCTTGCGCAGTTCCGCCACCGCATCCAGCAGCCCGCTCCCGCATATCCCCCGTGCCGGCCTGCCCCCTATAGTTGTCAGGTGCAGCTTCCCGCCTTCGACCTTCACCGAATCTATAGCCCCTCCCGAGGCGACCATCCCTTGGCTTATCCGCGCACCCTCGAATGCAGGTCCCGCCGCCGCCGAGCAACCCCAAATCCTCCCGTCCACGCACAGCAACGTCTCCGTATTCGTCCCTACATCGATCAGAATCCGGGGCTTCTCCGCATTAGAAAGACCCGTCGCGAGCGCAGCCGAAATCGCATCCGCGCCCATGAATCCCGCCACGCACGGCAGCGTTCGCAGTGTGGCCCGTTCGTTCACCGACAGCCCCACCCCCGCCGCATTCACCTTCATCGGGCCCGCATGAACCGCCGCATAAGGCGCTCTGGCAACCGCCGTCGGCGACGCTCCCAAAAGCAATAGCAGCATCACCGTGTTACCCACCGCCACCACCTCGTGGATGTGGTTCGGGTGCCTTTCGGATTCTCGGCAGAGCTGCTTCAGCATCGCGTTGATCCCCCTCACCGCCGACGTCTGCAGCCTCTCCACACCTCCCGGCATCTTGTCCACGTATGCCACTCGCCCGACCACGTCGTCCGAGAATTGCCTTTGGGGATTCACGTCGGATGCCGTCCCAAGTTCTTTTCCAGACGAGAGGTCCAACAACCTGCACGTGATCGTCGTGGTTCCCAGATCGATTGCCGCGCCAAGATTGCTCCCGCTCGTGTCTCCCCGTTCCACAACCGTCACCTCGCCCTCCGACACCACGCACGTAACATCCTCCACGCCTTCTCCTACCATCAAAGCGAACTCCCTCAGCGCCGCCAGCGTCATCCCGGTTCGCCGATCCAGTCCCGCCGCCGCAAAAAGCCGGCTGACGTGCGCGGTCGTGTCGGTGGACGCGGGCACCCCGATCTCCGCATGCCTCTTCACCACACGCGGGCTCAGCCGCACCTCCACCCCTTTCCCTCTCGCCATTATCCTCTCGATGTAAAAATGGCTCGTCGGAGGTACCTCCACCCGCAAGTCCCCGACCACCGCGCTCATGCACGCCAGACGGTACCCCTCCGTTATCTCCCGCGCGCTCAGCGGCCCGTTGGACTTCGACACAACCGACGAGAGCGGCTGAGGCAACACCTTGCACTTCCCGCATTGCCCCAGTCCCCCGCACGCCATCGTCAGGACCACTCCGGCCCTCATTGCCGCCTCGGCAATCGTGCTTCCCGCCTCGACCAGAAGCTCCTTCCCGTCTGGAAGGAACTTGACGTTGAAAAGCTCCGCCATCAACCCCTCCTTCTTTCGGCGGCGTTTTTATCAGAGCCGCTTTCCACTGTCAATGATATAGCCTTGCCCCAGCCGCTCCTCAATATATAATAGGTCGTTTGGAAGCTTCGCATCTTTGAACGGGGTAGGGGAGTGTTGACGCCACATCCGTTCCCGGTTCCGTCCCAGCCCGAAAAGGGCCCGCCGTCCTCTGCTTCTCCCAACCACGGCCGCCAACGACCCCTAGTCGGCCCCGACATCACTGTCGCTTTCCAGGCGCGACGTTCCCTCGGCCGCGTCTCGAATGTCGACTTGAGCTTCGGCCTCCTCAGAGTCCTCGCGCTTCTTGGAGGGGCTGCCTGGCTCGCTTTCGCCGCTTCCGTCCCACAGCAGCAGCGGATGCACCTCTGGCTCCTGCTGGCCCTTTTGGCGGGATACAGCGTGCTGCTCCACGGGCTTGCGCTCGTATGGTCCAATGCGGCTCGCAAGTTCTATCTCGCCGCACTTGTTCTCGACCTCGCCGCAATCTACAGGCTCCTCAGCCTCACCGGCGGCGTCCAGAGCAGCTTTACCGTCGCGCTCTATCTCCTGGTCGCCGTCCACAGCTTCTATTATGGCCTCGCCCTGGGACTCAGCGTCGCGGCGGTCGGGGCCGTCGTTTGCTACTTCAGCGACCTCTCCGCTACCGCTTCGGTTCACGTCCCCGACCTCGCAGTCAAGCTCTCATTCCTATTCCTCGTCGCCCTTTCCATCGGCCTCATAAGGGAAAAAGAACGCAGAGACCGCGCACACATCGACAAGCTCAATCGCGAACTCGACAGCCAGACCAATATCCTACAGAAGGCCAACGAGCGCCTCAAGCGCATGCACGAACGCCTTCTTCACTCCGAACGACTCGCCATCATCGGCAAGATGTCCGCGCAGATCGCCCACGAAATCCGAAACCCCCTAAGCTCCATGAGCCTCAACGCCGAGCTCCTCGGCGACGAGATCGACTCGACCTCCAACGTCGACCTGCCCCATGCCCGCGCTCTCCTCGCCTCCATCCAGGAGCAGGTGGACATAATGACCCACGTCATCGAAGACTACCTCCAGTTCTCCCGGATACCCGAAATCCGTCCCGAAAAAGTATCGCTCAACGCCCTCATTTCCGGCATAATAGACTCAATGGGCCCGGAGTTCCGGCAGAACAACGCCCAAGTCCTCCCGCGCCTTTCGCGCCAAATGCCCGAGATATCACTCGACAGTTATCAATTCAGGATCGCCCTGGTGAACATCCTGCGAAACTCCCTCGAAGCCATGCCCGGCGGCGGACGCATCGTCCTTTCCACCGAACTCCGCAACGGCCATGCCGCTGTCTCCCTTGCGGATACCGGCGTCGGAATTCCCCCCGACAACATCGATAGGGTATTCGCCCCCTTCTTCACCACCAAGGACAACGGTACCGGCCTCGGCCTCTCACTTGCCCAGCAGATAATCGAAAAGCACGGCGGCGACATATCCTGCACCAGCTCTCCCGGCCAGGGCACCCGCTTCACCATCGACCTCCCACTCGACGCCCGCCGCGAGGAGGAGCTCCTTTGAATCGCTCTTCCAACGACGACACCGTCCTTGTAGTCGATGACAACCCGGGCGTGAGGAACTCTTTACAGCTCACGCTCCAGAAGCAGGGCTATCACGTCGTCCTGGCCGCCGACGGCAGGGAAGCCCTCGACCTCGTCCGCTCCGACCACATACGCGTCATGATCGCCGACCTCAAGATGCCCGGAATGGACGGGCTGGAGCTCCTCAGAGCCGCTAGGCGACTGGATCCACGCCTGGAGGTAATCGTCATCACCGGTTACGGCACCGTCCAGAAGGCTGTGCAGGCCATGAAAGAGGGCGCGGTCGATTTCATCCTCAAGCCTTTCCGCAGGGCCGCGATAGCCGGCGCCGTCCGGACAGCCATGGAAGCACGCGCCCGCGCCGTCGATGGCCCCGCTCCAGCCGCTTACGCGCTTCCCAACCTCGTCGGCACCTCACAGGCGATTCGCTCCACCGTCAGAATGATTCGGCAGGTTGCACCCAGCAGTGCCACAGTCCTCATCCAGGGCGAAAGTGGAACCGGAAAGGAAGTCGTCGCCGACGCCATACATCATCTCAGCCCCCGCAGAGACAAGCCGCTGATAAAACTCAACTGCGCCGCACTCCCCGAAACCCTCCTCGAAGCCGAACTCTTCGGCCACGAGCGCGGTGCCTTCACCAACGCGTTCAACAAGAGAATCGGCCGCTTTGAACTCACCGCCGGCGGCACACTCTTCCTCGATGAAATCGGCTGCATGAGCCCCGCCACCCAGGTAAAACTCCTCCGCGTCCTCCAGGAGCACAAATTCGAGCGCCTCGGCAGCAGCCACCCCATCAACGCCGACTTCCGCCTCGTCGTCGCCTCCAACGCAGACCTCCCCAGGCTCGTCTCTAAGGGCGAGTTCAGGCAGGACCTTTACTACCGCGTCAACGTGATCACCATCCACCTCAAACCGCTGCGCGAGCGACGGGAAGACATCCCCCTCCTCGTCGACCACTTCATCCGCATTTACGCTGAAAAGAACGACAAGGATATAGCAGGCATCTCTCGCCGCGTGCTTGACCTCCTTTGCAGCTACGACTGGCCCGGAAACATCCGCGAGATCGAGAACACCATCGAGCACGCCGTCGTTCTGACCAAGGGGCCGGTGATCGCCCCGCACAGCCTCCCCAAGCACATCAGCGGCCACGATGTCCGCCCCGAAGGCGTAACCGTCCCCATCGGCACCACCCTCAAAGACATCGAAAAAAAGGCCATCGAGGAGACTCTCAGGTACACCAACGGCGACAAAACTCTTGCCGCCAGCCTGCTGGGGATCGCAACCAGAACCATCTATCGCAAGCTCAGCAGTTGACCTCCCAACGAGTTTGACAAAATGTCACACAATTTCCCCTCGCTCACGCCTCTCGTTGCCGTTTCCGGCACAAAACCGACTCTTCCCGATACTCCTGGCCCCACACCCCGACTCCCCAAGCTGCCGCAGGCTCTCCAGTTACGGCAAAAATCAAAATATGGTACGTGAATTGCACGGTGATTTCGGCTACAATATGATCTTGCTTTTCTACTTCGGACGGTGCCTCTTCTGAGGAGCTGAATGACCGACAAGTTCATCCCAAAGGCCGACCTCCCCAAGTTCCTCCGAAACATCAAGACCGGCCCCCTGTTCGGCACCATAGACGTCGACGGCGAACTCCATTACGCCCGCCTTGAAGGCGACCTCGTCGACGAAATCTCCCTCGACCTCCCCCGCCCCGCAGTCTCTTCCAAGCCCCTTTTCTTCGCCCCGCGCGAGAGGGTCGCCGTCTATCCCGTCGAAGGCTACAAGTGGGAGCCCGACATCGACCCCTCCACACCTCAGATAATCGTCGGCATCCGCGCCTGCGAACTCTACGCCCTCGAAATGCTCGATAAGATATTCATCGAGGGCGACTTCCAAGAACCTTTCTACACCGCCAGGCGACAGGCCACCGTCATCATCACCGTCGGCTGCGGACAGGTCACCGACTCCTGCTGGTGCAACATGCTCGACCACGAACACTATCCCGTACCCTCGCAGAAGTACGACATAAACCTCTCTCCCCTCCACGGCGGCTACATCGCCTCCGCCAACAGCGACCGCGGACTACAGTACCTCGAATCCCAAAGCGACCTCTTCCGCGACCCCTCTCAGGACGAAATTTCCGAGGCCGACCAGATTCGCAGCGCCTCCAGGAAAAAGCTCGAAGAGCAAAACGCCCAGTTCGCCCTACCCGACAAGGTCACAAAAATCCTCCGCGACAAGGAACTCTCTCACAACTGGCTCGACCTCTGCTCCACCTGCGTCGAGTGCGGCGGCTGCAACAACGTCTGCCCCACATGCCACTGCTTCTACCTCTATGACCAGAAAAGCGGCGTCTCAAAGGGCGCTTTCGAGCGCATCAAGGTCTGGGACGCCTGCATGTTCATGAACTACTACCGCATGGCCGGCGTCGGAGGCATGAAACCTACCCCGAGCCCCGAACTCAAAACCCGCTTCCAGCGCCGCTTCTACAAAAAATTCGAATGGGTGCCCGACGTCTACGAGGTCTTGGGCTGTGTCGCCTGCGGACGCTGCTTCGACGTCTGCCCCGGCGATATCGACATCAGAAACGTCCTTCGCACCATCGCCTCCGAGGCGGCGCACGCATAGGAGAGGGTGTTGACGAACCCCTTTGAACCAATCCCGGCGAAGCTCGAAGAGGTAATCCAGGAAACTCCCACCATCAAGACCTTCGTCTTGACCCCGGAGAAGCCCATCATCTTCCGCGCCGGCCAGTTCGTCCAAGTGACCGTCCCCGGCATGGGCGAAGCTCCCTTCACCCCTTCTTCCTCCCCTCTCGACAAGAGCAAGCTCGAAGTCACCGTCCTCAAGACCGGCAAGGTCACCGACGCCCTCCACGAACTCGAAGCGGGGGCGACCCTCGGCGTACGCGGCCCCTTCGGCAAAGGCTATCCCATCGACAAGTTCGACGGTAAGGAGGTGCTGGTGGTCGGTGGAGGGGTCGGCCTCGCACCCCTTAGATCGCTTCTCTACCAGCTCTTCGCGGACATCGACAAGCTGAAACGCGTCTCGATCAAGTACGGCGCTCGCACTCCCGACGAGCTCCTCTACAATCGCCAGTTCGACGAGTGGAGATCCAAAGACAAAGTGGATTTCACCGAGACCATCGACGTGCCCGCCCAAGGCTGGTCGGGAAACGTCGGCCTCGTCACCACCCTGCTCGACAATCTCGACGTCGATATCCCCAACAGCTACATGGTCTCCTGCGGCCCCTCCGTCATGCTCCGCTTCGTAACCCTCAAGTGTCTCGACCTCGGCTACGACAGCACCCAGATTTACCTCTCGATGAACCGCAAGATGAGCTGCGGCATGGGCAAGTGCGGGCGATGCAACATCGGCCCCTACTTCCTCTGCAAGGACGGGCCCGATATGTGCTACGACAAAATAAAGGACTACCCCAATGTCTTCTAGCTTCATGGCCGTCGATAGAAGAGAGTCCAGGTGCCTCTTCTGCTCCGCCTGCTGCGGCGTCGGCGTGAGGCTCGGGCCTGCCGCCACTTCCCAGCCCGATTACCCACCTACCGGCGACGGGCGCTTCGGTATCTGCGGCCGCGGACATTACCTCGTCGAACTCCTCTCCCACCCCCAGCGCCTCACCGGCGCGACCATTGGCCCCACCGGCAGCCAAGATATGGCCCAGACCAACGAGGGTATTCGCGTCGTATCCAAGCGGCTCAAAGAGCTCGGCCTCGGAAGCCACATAGGCGTCCTTGTCGATGGGAACCTCCCCTGCGAAGTCCTGGCCGGCCTCTCTAAGTTCACGAAACAGGTCCTCAAGAGCGACAATTTCTCCATCTACATCCCCCCTGTCGACCAGGCGATTCTCGAAGGGATAGCCGCATCTCAGGCGGCCTCCTTCGGACTCACCGATTTCGCGGCTTGCGACGTTATGCTCGCCGTCGGCGACCCCTTCAGCATGATCCCCGTCATCGCTAGAGCCGTCGAGGACGCACGAAACTCCCAGCGAGGCAACCGCCTTATCGTCATCGACCCGCTCCTCGGCAGAACCGCGAAGTACGCCACCGACCATCTGGCCGTCAAGCCGGGAACGGAAGCTCTCGCCCTCGCCACCCTCGCCAACGAGTCAGGCGCAGCAGGGGAGCTTGCCTCCGCGCTCAAAAACCGTACCGCGGATTCCGTCGCCGATTCCGTCGGCATCCCAGCCGACGCCTTGTCCGCTGCCGCCAGGGCGATCAAAGGCTCTAAGAAACTCGCCATCATAATCGGCCTCGCCGAAGGTGCCACCGACAGGCCGAGGGACATCGCGCTTATCGCCGCCGCCATGGCGGAGGCCAAGAACGGAGGAGTCCTTCCCGCGGTTTCTTACGGCAATGCCGTCGGCGCCTTCAGAGTCGCGCAAAGTGTTGGTTCCGTGCCGCCGGGCAAATTGCTCAAAGACGCCGAATCAGGCACCCTTAAGGCACTTATCGTTTTTGGCAAAGACCTCTTGCAGGACTTCGCGGGAAATGAATGGGCCCGCGCGCTCAAGAATCTTCACTTCCTCGCAGCCGCTCTCCCCATCCCGGGGAAAATATCCCGCATCGCACACGTGACCCTGCCCCTCGCCCTGTGGTTCGAAGACGAAGGCACGGTGATAGACTTCAGCGGCACCCGCTCCGAAATAGTCTCACTCATGCAGCCCCCAGGCAACTCCGCAACCGCAATCGGCCTTGCCGAGGCGATAGCGGCCGAGGTCGCTCCCGGAAGCGCTCTCGCCGTCGAAGTCACCGCCGAGGACCTCATGGCCCGAAAGTCTGGCGACCCCGCCAAAATGCTCGGAGACCTCGACCCAGTCAACGCCCCTCCGGCGGACGGGAAATATGTACTGCTCTCATGCCCCAGCACGATGAACTCCTACGACGGCTGGCTCACTCTCGCCTGCACCTGGGGCGCTCTCGCCGACGGCCGCCCCCTCGCCAGAATGAACCCCGAAGACCTTGCCCAAGGCGGGCTCGCAAACGTGGACACCTTTACAGTGGCTTGCGACAGGGGAAAGCTCGAACTCATAGCAAAGGCCGATGACGGCGTTCCTCGCGGCGCGATCGCTGTGCCTTGCCATATCGCCGCAAGGTCCGGCCTCATCGCTCAAGGCGTCGACCAGGACTCCGGCGCTCTCCTTACTGGTCCCGTGATGGTTGAAATAGCCCAGAAAGCGAAAGCCGAATAAATGTCCGACCAGCAAGAGATCAAAAAGAAGGTCGTCTGTGACATCGACCACTGCATCGAGTGCAAGACCTGCGCGTCGGCGTGCTTCTACGGGCACCAGCTCACTCCCGCAGTCGGCTACGGCGAAATGCCCGAAGTCGCCTCCCCCGTAATCTGCAGGCAGTGCGACGACGCCCCCTGCGTCGCCGCCTGCCCCGTCGATGCCATGGCTCGCGACGATAGAGGCGTCGTCTACCGCAGGCGCTTTCTCTGCATCGGTTGCACCTCCTGCGTCTACGCTTGCCCCTTCGGCGTGATCGACAGGGACCTCACGCTTCACACCGTCGGCAAGTGCGACCTTTGCAGGGATAGGCTCGCCGAAGGGCTTGAACCCAGGTGCGTCGTCTCCTGTCCCACCAACGCCCTCCGCTTCGCCGAATATACCGATGTCGAGAAAGACGGACTCATGGTGATTGGCGGCCGCGTCGCCGGCCAACATCCCATTAAGAGGAGATAGCTTACCAGGATGAATGCCCTCTCCACTGCGCTCATATACGTCGTCGGAGTGGTAGGCACCGCGGTCGTCGGTCTCCTCTCAAAGTGGATTGACCGCAAAGTCAGCGCCAGAATCCAATGGCGCGTCGGCCCGCCCTGGTACCAGCCCGTAGCCGACATAATAAAGCTCCTCGGCAAAGAGACCATCGTTCCCGAAGCCGCCCGCAAAACAGGCTTCCTCCTCGCGCCCCTTGTCGGCCTTGCTGCCGTCTCCGTGGCCGCAGCCATCCTCTGGGCCGCCAACATCCGTCCCGAACTTGACTTCGTCGGCGACGTGATCGTCGTCCTCTACCTCCTCACCATCCCCGCCATCGCCATCATCGCCGGAGGTGCCGCATCGGGTAATCCCCACGGCGTCGTCGGCGCTTCCAGGGAAATGAAAACGCTCCTCGCCTACGAGCTCCCGTTCGTCCTCGCCATAATCTGCGCCATCGTCGCAAAAGACAACAGCTTCAAACTCGGCGACCTCGTTACCACCAACGTCGTCGGCGGATGGGCAGTCGCCGGATCAGTTATCGCATTCGTCATCGCCATATTCTGCATCCAAGCCAAGCTCGGACTTCCACCATTCGACATGGCCGAAGCCGAGACCGAGATAATGGGCGGCGTATACGTCGAGTACTCCGGCGCGGCTCTCGCCGTAGTTCAGCTTACAAGGGCCATGATGCTCGCAACACTGCCCATCTTCCTCGTCACCGTCTTCTGGGGTGGCTTCAGCTTCCAGTCCTGGGCCATCCTTGGCTCCATCCTTAAGTACGTCGTCATACTCGTCGTCCTCATCCTCGTGAAGAACACCAACCCGCGTGTCCGAATCGATCACGCCCTCAAGTTCTTCTGGTTTGTCCTTACACCAGTTGCCGTGCTGGCCGTGATCATGTCCCTCGCGGGAAGCTCGTTGTGAGGTTGCATAGATGAGCCTTAAGACATGGGCCTTCAAAAAATCACCCTGGGTCTACCACGTAAATGTCGGGGCTTGTAACAACTGCGACATCGAGATTCTCGATTGCCTCACGCCACGCTTCGACATCGAGCGCTTCGGAATGCTCCTCGTCCCCAGTCCCAGGCATGCCGACGTGCTTCTCGTCACCGGCATCGCAACCCGCCAGGCCGTCCCCAGGCTCAGAGAAGTCTACGAGCAGACCGCCAAACCCTGCGCCGTCCTCTGCATCGGACACTGCGCCTGCTCCATGGGCATCTTCGCACCCAGCTATCACGCCGCAGGCCCGCCGGACAAGATCATCAGGGAGATTGACCCAAACGCCATTATCGCTTATGTTCCAGGGTGTCCGCCTAAACCTGAAGCCATTATCCTCGGCGCGGTGAAGGCCCTATCGGTAGTCTAGGATACACACATGCAGCGCGACGAACTCGTTGAAAAGATAACCAAAGACCTCGACGGAAAGCTCGAAAACGTCGAACGCCCTTCCGGCAAGCGCGCTTATCTATACGTGCACCCCAAACGCTCGCTCGAAGTCAACCGCTATCTCTACGAGCTGGGCGGCCGATTGGCCACCGCCACCGGCGTCGACTCCAGAGACTACATCGAAGTGCTCTATCACTACTGCTTCGATTCCATGAACATAGTCGTCACCGTTAAGACCAGAGCATTCAAACCCGAAGTCGAAATCGACTCCGTCGCCCAGGTCTTCCCGGGCGCGGAATGGATCGAGAGGGAAATACACGACCTCCTCGGCGTCAAATTCAAAGACCACCCGAGACTCGAACGCCTCATCTTGTCCGACGACTGGGAGGAGGGCGTATATCCCTACAGGAGGGACTACAAGAAATGAAACGCACCATGATCCCTGTCGGCCCGTTCCATCCTATTCTCGAAGAACCCGAATTCTACCAGCTCTACGTCGAGGGCGAAAAAGTCGTCGATGCCGACGTCCGCATCTCCTATAACCACCGCGGCATCGAAAAGCTCAGCGAAGGCCTGACCTTCGACCAGGTCCCCTTCCTCGTCGCCCGTATCTGCGGCATCTGCTGCGCCTGCCATCCCTTCGCCTATGTCAACGCCATGGACGACCTCCTCGGCGTTGACCCCCCGGAGAGGGCCAAGTACATAAGAACGCTCTTCGGCGAGTTCGAGCGCATCCACAGTCATCTCCTGTGGGCGGGACTTGCAGGCCACTTCATCGGCTACAACACCGTTTTCATGTGGGCCTGGCGTTATCGCGAACCCATCCTCGATATTTGCGAAGCCACCAGCGGAAACCGAAACCACTACGACGTCTACAAGGTCGGCGGCGTCCGCTTCGACGTCCCCGAAGAGCTCTTCCCCGCAATTCGTGCCAAGCTCGACGAGTGCGAGGCCGGAACCAAGATGCTCTACCACGCCGTCCTGGACGACCCCATACTTCACCTCCGCCTCAAGAACATCGGCGTTCTCTCGAAAGACGATGCCATCGCCTACTCGACCCACGGGCCCACCGCGCGCGGCTCCGGGCTTCCGATAGACGTTCGAGCGGACGAACCCTACGCCGTCTATGACCTTGTTGACTGGAACGTGTGCGTCCACGACGAGGGCGACGTCATGGCGAAGACCCTCGTCCGCCTCGAAGAAACGCTCGAATCCATCAAGATAATCCGCCAGTGCCTCGACAATATGCGCCCCGGTCCGATCCAACTCGAAATCGACGAAATCCCCGAAGGGGAGGGCATCGGCCGCGCCGAAGCCCCGCGCGGCGAGACCTTCCACTACGTCCGCTCCGGCGGCGGCAACCATCCCGTCCGCCACAAGGTGCGCGCCCCCAGCTACGTCAACGTCCCCTCCTTCAAGGCCAACGTCATCGGCGCCGAACTCGCCGACGCCATGCTCATCACCGCCGCTAACGACCCCTGTTACAGTTGCACCGAGCGCGTCGCCGCAGTCGACTGGAAGACCGGCGAGACCATCGCACAGGGCCGCGGACTGATAGACTTGTGCCAGGAGAAAACCAAGAGGATCAAGAGGGCTCTCGGCAAATGATGCTCCCCGAAACAACTCTACTCAAGCCCATTCTCATTCCCGCGGTCGCCGGGCTGGCTTGCTACATCCTCAGCAAACGCGCCCGCTGGCTTAGCTGGCTCATCGCCATGATCGCCACCGTCTGGGTCCTGGTACTCGCCATCAGAATCTATGCCCGCGGAGTTGCACCCTTCCAGTGGACCCTCGCGCAGTTCGACGATTTCATCATCCAGGTCTCCCTTGGTGCTACAGGCATCACTTCGTTCCTGTTTCTTTTCGCCGGCCTTTTTGGCGTGCTCATAGCCATCTACTCGCTTCCCTACCTCGCACGCGAGACCAACGCCGGCGCCTATTACGGGTTCTCGCTCTGGGCCCTCATGGGCGCCTGCGGCGTCTTCCTCGCTCGCGACCTGCTGCTCCTCCTCGTATTCTGGGAAGTCGTCACCGTAATGCTCTTCCTTCTCGTCACCCTCGGCAGAGCCGGTGCCGCGAAAGCCGCCATGAAAAGCTTCGTCGTCCTCGGCGCTTCCGATGCCGCCATCCTCCTCGGCTTGACCATGATTTGGGTGAAGATGGGCACGCTCGACCTCGACAGAATGCAGCTTCCCATCTTCGTATCCGGAGCCGAGCCCTGGACCTACGTCGCCTTCCTCGCCCTCTTCGCCGGCGCGATAGCCAAGGCCGGCGCCTTCCCCCTCCACACCTGGCTCCCCGCAATCGCCGAGCCCGCCCCGACCTCCACCATGGCTTTCCTCCCCGCTTCAGTCGACAAGCTGCTTGGCATATATCTCCTCGCCAGAATAGCCATAGGCATGTTCTCATTCGACGGCGGACTCAAGATTCTCATGATGGCCATCGGGGCCATAACAATTCTCGGCGCCGTCCTCATGGCCATGGTCCAGCATAACCTCAAAAAGCTCCTCTCCTTCCACGCCGTCAGCCAGGTCGGCTACATGGTCCTCGGCATCGGCACCGGCACCGTCGTCGGCGCGCTCGGCGGCCTTTTTCACATGCTCAATCACGCCATATACAAGAGCTGCCTCTTCCTCTGCGCAGGTTCCGTCGAACGCAAGACCGGCACCACCGAGCTGGATCACCTCGGCGGACTTGCTAGGCTCCTTCCCGTCACCTTCATCACCATGACCGTCGCTTCCCTGTCCATTTCCGGCGTGCCGCCTTTCAACGGCTTCGTTTCCAAGTGGCTCGTGTATCGCGGCGTGATGTCATCCGAGACCCGATTGGCCCCCCTGTTCCTCACCGCCGCCGTATTCGGTAGCGCTCTCACGCTCGCTTCCTTCGTCAAAGTTCTCCACTCCGTCTTTTGGCAGCTCCGGCCCAAGGGCCTCGAACGCCTACCCGCTGGCGAGCGCTGGTTCATGGCCTTGCCCATGCTTGTTCTCGCCATCCTCTGCATCATCTTCGGTGTTTTCGCCCGCCTGCCCATAAACGCCTTCCTCTTGCCGGCTCTCGAAGGGCTCGGCCTTGCCGATGTGGCTGCTCCCGTTGAGGGCGGTACCATCAGCGTCCTCGGCGCGGTGTGGAGCTTCGGCCTCGCCACCTTGCTCATAATCGTCGGCGTCCTTATCGGCCTCCTCATCTACCTTGCCGGCACTTTCCTCAAAATAAGGGTCAGCTCCAACTACGTCGGCGGCGAGAAAGTGGACCCCGAAAAAATGAGGACCTCCGGCACGTCCTTCTACGAGACCGTGAGGGAAATGCCCATCCTCAAAGGCGCTCTCCGCGACGG
>Ga0180431_10003872_pt1 | contig 18899 bp, 18 predicted proteins | sample SS_ome_11_FD_132459 | JGI IMG/M metagenome (GOLD analysis project Ga0180431, IMG submission 132459) | Hypersaline lake sediment archaeal communities from the Salton Sea, California, USA - SS_1_MS_1 metaG | ecosystem: Environmental > Aquatic > Non-marine Saline and Alkaline > Hypersaline >... | reverse complement strand
GCCAAGTATATGGCTCGACGTCGCTGTTTTAGTCATTGATCAGGTTCGCTGTCAACTACGATGATTCCTGTTGCTTCGTCACCGCTCCGGCGCGCCGCTATTGAGCGGTTGCCCAGTGTGTGATATATTGAGCCACACTGACATGGCAGCCACGATTGACGGGATAATCCAACGCGTATCGGGCTACTGGCCACGGGTGGACAAAGAGCTGCTGCTGGGCGCATACGAATTCGCCGGCAAAGCTCACCAAGGCCAGGAGCGGCTCAGCGGGACTCCTTACATCTCCCATCCCCTTGAGGTGGGCGGGATCCTCGCCGAAATTGAGAGCGATGAGTTCGCGATCGCCGCCGGCTTCCTCCATGACACCATCGAAGATACCGACACCTCTTTGGAAGACATCGAGGAGGCCTTCGGGGAGAGTGTCGCTCAACTTGTTGACGGCGTCACCAAGCTGCGTAAGCTGGATTTCGCATCGCGGCAGGAGGAGCAGGCCCGGAATCTGCGCAAGATGTTTCTAGCCATGGCGCAGGATGTCCGGGTCATCCTGATCAAGCTTGCCGACCGCCTGCACAACATGCGCACACTTTCCTACCTGCCCCCGGCAAACCGGATACGCACTGCCGAGGAGACGCTGCACATATTCACGCCGATCTGCCACCGGCTGGGTGTACATCGGCTCCGCGCGGAGCTTGAGGACCTCGCCCTCCGCCACCTTGAACCCGAAGAGTACCGTGACATCGTCCGGAAGATCGGCCTGAGGCGTGACGAGCGGCGGCAAGTCATCGAGACAGCCCGCGAACAGATAGAGGCCCATTTGCGCGATGCCGGGATAGAGGCCACCGTCCAGGGCCGCGCCAAACACATCTACTCAATCTACCAGAAGATGAAAACACAGGACATTGACTTCTCACAGATCCAGGACCTCAACGCCCTCCGCGTTATCGTCAATGAGGTCTCTGAATGTTATGCCGTACTGGGTATCGCTCACGACCTGTGGGTGCCAATACCTGACACTTTTACCGACCACATCGCCATGCCCAAGTCAAACAACTACCGCTCGCTGCACACGAAGGTGCTCGGCCCGGATCATTCGCCGATGGAACTGCAGATCCGCACGACCGACATGCACCGCTCTGCGGAATATGGCGTGGCCTCCCACTGGCGGTACAAGGAGGGTGATACTGATGCTCGGCTCGACCAGCAGGTCGCGTGGATTCGCCAGCTACTCGAACTGGAGACCGACCTCTCCGAGAGTCACGAATTCCTCGAACTACTGCAAGTGGACCTGTTCAAGGACCAGGTCTTCGTGTTCACACCGGATGGGGACGTGATTGACTTGCCCGCCGGTGCCGGGCCGCTAGACTTCGCCTATCGTGTGCATACTGAGGTTGGTCACCAATGTGTCGGGGCCGTGGTCAACGGCGAACAGGTCGGCCTTGACTATGAACTGAATAATGGAGACATCGTCAGAATCATTACGTCATCCGGCGGTGAGCCGCGTCATGACTGGCTACGGCTCGTGCAGAGCTCACACGCCAAGTCCAAGGTGCGCCACTTCCTGCGCGAAAAGAGCAAACAGGAGAATGTGGCCGTCGGGAGCGAGCGGTTGCAGCGGGCTATGGCGCGGCTCACAGCCGCCCAGCGGGAGACGGTAGCAGGCGCTGATAAGGACGACCTCGCGCGACACTTCGACTACCACGACAAGGACGGACTGCTGGCCGCCATCGGCTACGGCGCTGTCGAAGCCCAGACCGTCATTGACCACATCCTCGAGCGGGATGCCAAACCTGACAGTCTCGTCGAGGAAGCCCACATGCTCTTGCCTGTCGGCTTGCCCTCTGAGCAGCGCTCGTCACGGCAAGCAGCATTACCTGTGAGTGCCGGTGGCGTTGACGGCTTCCACTCCCGCATCTCGAAGTGCTGCAATCCGCTGCCGGGTGATGACATCCGTGGCTACATCACGCGCGGCTCGGGCCTGACAATTCACCGTGCCGACTGCAAGAATCTGGCCTACCATGCGCAACGCGAACCGGAGCGTATCGTTGAGCTTACGTGGTCAGACGACGATCGGAGCGCCTCCTTCCGCCAGGACATCGAGGTCATCGCGGTGGACCGCCTCGGTCTGCTGTCGCATATCACGGCCATCATCAGCGATGCGGATATCAATATCGCCACTGCGAGCGCCGAAAAGACTGCCCCGCATTTGGCGCGTCTGCAACTCACGCTGGAAATATCCCGCCGTCGTGATCTCGAGCATGTCATCGAGCGCATCCACCAGCTCATAGACGTGGTTGAGGTGCGCCGCCTCGGCACCGACCCAACCGCCGCGACTTAGCACAGGCCGCAGCCCAAATTTTGCTTGCGCCTGAGCAATACTTACGCGTATCTACTGGGCCATGGAGTTTCCGCAGCAGACGCCGATGGGCTGCGCACCATCCCCACTTCACCGCTCATAGGTTATGCCCAGGAACTGGGTGCGGCGGGATTCCTCAGTCGTGTTCCCGAAGGTGAGACGGTAGCTAGCCCGCAGGTTGCCGCCGATATCGTAATCAAGCCCGGTATCAATGTTGTAGCGCAAGCGGTCGCCACGCAGACGGACATCCCCCAGCACTCCCATCTCACCCTGGGGCTGCAGATCCCACTGCAGCTTCCCCCAGCGCCTCTCATAGCTGACCAGAACCCCTACATCGCCGACCCATGCCTCGTGCAACTTGATATCTTTGCTGGCACCGGCTGTCACCTCGATCGTCCCGTACCCATAGTCCTTTGCGAAGCCGAACGCGCCGAGTGTATGAACGCTATCGAGGCCGTGGTCACCCTCGGTCGAGATCAGGCACAACGGATGCCAGCTCGTCGCGGGCACATCCTTCCAACGGTAGCGCCACCAGGTCTTCAGGCGGTCGTACTTGGCGCCATCGTCCGACTTGGTGTACTTCGAGTTGGTCTCCAGCGAGAACAGGTGTGGCGTACTCCCCCAAAGCCATTTCCCGTTCCCGGCCCACGCCAAATCGGTGCTGCTGTCGCCGCCACCGCTCTTACTTGTGAGACTCAGCGACAGCTTGAGCTTCTCCGTTTCCGCTGCGTTCCCGATTGATACGACAAATGCGCAGAACATCACTGCAACCAGACTCGCCTGCCGTCTGAGTATCAACGCAACCAACTCCTGCTTGTTTTGCTCTCTGCGAACGCCGACTGCAATAGGGCTTTCCAGGTATAGCCTACATTTATCCGCGCAGGCCGATGTCATAGACGCCCTTGGTGTAGCCCGACCACTTACCCCTCTTCGGGTCCAGCACATACTCATCCGTCCGCAGCACATCCTCAGTGAGTTCATGGAGGTGGAATGCGAACGGTGCCTCGATGAATGATCGCGCCGTCAGGTATGGGGCACCTCCGACGACTTCTGCTCGGCCGCCGTGAGCGTGTCCGTTGAAAACCGGCACAATTCGATCATAGCCCGCGAGTATCCGGATTGCTTCTTCGGCTCGGCGAAAGCTGTAGCCCTCAATCCCGGTCGGGATCATATAGAAGTGCAAGAGCACGGCCGCCGGTGCTCCGTCTGCGGCTGCCAGCATTCCCGCAAGCTCATCGATGCCTCGGTCTGCGACTGTCAGGTCTATAGCTCCCTCCTCCGGCCCCATTACGCCGCTGTCGAGTACTGCGAAATGCCGGCCGTTGCACTCGAAGCTATAGATGCTTTCCCCGTAGATCTCGATAAAGCGCTCCCTGGGCCTGTCGTGATTCCCGAATACGTGGTAGGTCGGCACCGCATCGGAGCCGTACTCCGCCAGCAGTTGCTGCCACCCGTGCTGGTTCGCCAGGCCTTCCTCATCCCAGCCGGCGTTGACCTGATCGCCGGTATAGACGACGAAATCGGGCCGGATCTCTGTGTATATCTGCTCCAGCGCCGCCGGCAACATGCTGTCAATCAGCTCGCAAGCCCTCACCTGCTCGGGCAACTTCTCCACGAGCTCCGGCCACCCAACCCGCGCGTGGGTCGGCACCACATAATGCACATCCGCTATTTGCACGAACCGACAGCTTCGCTGGTTCATTCTGCCCGCAACTCCACATTCATTCGGCTAGGGATAGAGGTTCTTCTCCACCGGCTCCGGCCAGTCGGATTTTGGATGCGGCGTAAGCTTGCCGCCTGTTTCCGCCAGCACTGTATTCACGATGCGGAATCTGCACTTGCCATTGATCGCCCAGCCGGGGAAATAGTGCAGCTTAGTCAGCTCGCCATTTTGCTCGATGCTGATCCCCGCATCATTGTGCAACACAATCTCCGAGCCGCCACCCGGCCGCTGAGCAATACGCTCTATGAGAAAGCTCTGCACAAGCTCGTCCCCGTAATACAGGATCACCGGCGCGCCGTTCAGACGTCCATCGGTCGGCAGTGCCGCCTGGGTGTGGAGGGCATCCACTGCGTCGCCGCTCTCCTTGCGGAGGGTATCTGCAACGATCCCGGTGTATGCGTCGGGGGTATCAGTCAGTTTCACCGGCCCGACCTGCAGTCCGCTGATTCCGGTGGCGAAAGCCCTGCTGAAGTTCCCGTCGGCGTCGAGCCGCACATGTACCGCGCCGCCCGCAACTTCGAGCGGGGTGCCGGCTGCGGCGCATATCGTCGCGGTCTCCCCATTTGGATCGAAGCAACTCACAAAGAGGTCTCTCGTCCCATCGGCCAGCTCAATGTGGACGCCGGCGTCCATGACATCGGCCATCATCATCTGCATCGGCTGGACGCTGCTGATACTCGGTTCCTCCCCCTCGGACCAAAACTCATGGACCGCCACAAACAGGGAACTGTAGGCATCATGCCGCACGAAGCTGAACGGTGCCAGCCCGCGGCGTCGCATCGCCGGAGCCTCACCGGTGTAAAGCCGGCTACCCTGCGGCATTACCAACCAGTGTCGGCTCTGCTTCCCGTTCTCATACACGTAGGCGAAGCTGGAGACCTCATCGAGATCGGCTCCTTTCACGTTCTTGATGTACTTGTGCTGGATGCCCTCAATCGGGTCGAAGTCAAGCTCGCTCTCAAAGCCGTAGGGATACTCCAGGCAGCCGTGCAGCATCCAGTCATGGCGCTTGCCACCGCGGACGCGGAAGACATCCACGAGGTAACTGTGCGCCTCATCAATCTCGACCATTGCCACGGTCCGCCGGTAGAGGTCGGCCAGGTCGTGATAGGCCTCCTCACCCTCCGCCTCGGCCATCTGCACCGGCGCCCACTGTGCCGCGAAGAACCGGAGCTTGCCATCGGTGAGTGAATCCCCATGGCCGTAGGCCCGGTAGCGGGGGTCCGGGAAGCCCATTGAGTCCTCAGGGCGAATCTTCCGCCGGTGGCTGCTGAGCCGGCTCAACTGGTTTGTCTCATCTATGACCACCGTATTCTGCCCGGCCGCCATCGAGTGCCATTCGCGCGTCGAGGCATCGTCGGGGAGCGGCCGATAGCGGGTCGAACTGATCATCTCCTGCCCCTGGTTCCAGGCGATGATCTGCAGAGTGTCGAAGTGCTCATGCCCGTGCATGCCCGAGAAGTGCAGATGCGCCTGCTGCTGATTCGCGCCCTCGCCCTTCGCCATGATTACATGGCCCATGCAGCCCAGCAGCTTGGGGTTCGAGTGGGTCTTCGGCGGCATCCACCAGGCCTGCTGCGGGAAGCTCGTGTCATGGATCACCGTACAGATGCGGTTCGGCAGGGTCACCTTGCCCAGCGATTCCCACATGCGCTTGAATTGCGTCGCGAACTTCTCGCTCAATTTCAGATTGTCATACCGTGTGCCATCGAGCTTGCTGACGAAGCCGGGCGGATCACTGTAGCCGTCCACAAACGATGGCACCCTCTGTGTCAGCCCCACCGTAATATCCTTGTGATACGATGGCGAGCCCTCGTGCCAGAACCCGCTGACATAGAAGCCGCAGTGCAGCAGATTATCCAGCCACTGCACGGTCTCGTGTACATACTCCGGCTCCGGTATCAGTATCCCGTACTGCGGGTAGGCTATCAGGGCGTAGTGATCCAGATTCCCGTACGTCCTGACAAAGGTCTCATTGAACTCGATGTGGTAGCGCAGCATCTGTTCGATTGCCTCACGCGCCTCTAGCTCTTCCAGCATCCCACTGTCATAGACGAGATCAAAGGCATAAACTAACGGCAGTCCTCTGCGCACGAAGCCCGGAATCCACTCACCGTACAGCCCGCTGGCATCCCAACGCCATCTGAACCGGTCATCATCCTGCGAGTACCTAGGGTCTCCCTTGGCCTCACGCTGGTAAGACCTCTCCCGCAGCGGCCAGTCCCTGATTACCTCCGCATAGCGCTTCAGTACCAGGGCCGCCTTATACGCGGCCCGCTTGTCATAGGTCAGATGATAAAGCAGCGCCAGGTCGTAGCAGTGTTCCTTCATCGCGATATTGCTCGGGTTGAAGGCGCCCTCCTTATCCAACTGCGCCGCCAGTTGCTCATCGCCCATGTTGTAGAACTTCAGCGTCGCCGCCCGCAGCATCGCGATGGCAATCTCGAGACATTGCTGATTGCCGTCGGCCTCAAAGATTTTTATCGCATTGGTAAGGGTTTCATAGAAGGCGGCATTGTCGCTATTGGTTCGCCCGCCGGGCTTGTATGTCCCCGCCAGTGCCTCGGCACCCTGCGCGAACTGCTGCTTATTCGCCTCGTAGAGCTTCTCGGGTTCACTAGTGGTCAGGACCGTGAAGGGCGGCTTGACGAGCAAGGGCCGCTGCTTCTCCGCCCCCTGTCCGAAGCTCACTGCACAGATTCCGGCGAGCATCAAAATGCAGAATCGCAGTTCCACTGGTATCTCCTTTTGCCGGCTTAGGGTGCAGACCAGACGGTATGCTGGTCGCTGTCACGAAGTCTGAACTCCGGGCTCCCGTCGGAATCCACTTTGACACGGGCACGCTCAGTACCTCCAGAATCCGAAATCCACAGCCCGCCAGTGCCGTCGGCGAGCCGCCTGAGGCCGGTGCTTCCCTGACCGTCCGCTTCCTCCAGGACGACGGTCGCAGCTTCATCCGCATTTACGGCCAGCCGGATGCCGCCGCCATCGGTCTCGCTATGGAGCCGCATGTAGGTACACGAGCCGTCGGCGCTGCAGTGGATGCCGCGCTGGTTGTGATACAACTCTAAGTGTGGGACCCCGTTAGATGTCACGGAAGCCGAGAGGGTGCCGAAGCTTTCCTGGCCATTGGTCACGCTAAGGCGCGGTCGTACCGTCTCCCCATCGCCCAGCAAAAGGCTGATGCCGGCTCTGCTGTCGGGATCGCTCACGCGCAGACCCCAGGGATCAAGGCTCGCCCGTGGATTGCCTTGCTCGTCCACGATGAGCAGCCGATGTGCGACAAGGGTTTCCTTCCCCGGCTCGGGGGCCGGACCTGAGAGCTCTGCGCGCGCGGACGTGGCTGTGCTCCGGAGCAGGTAATCAGAGAGCATGCCGCCGATCACTCCCGACACCACGACGGCCACCAGCAGTATCCGGAACTGTCTGCCGCTCATGTAGGCTCACTCCTTCACCTGACTTTAGATTGGTCGCCATAGAGGTCATGCATCGCGGGAACTCATCTCGTGCTACTCCATCTCTACCAGAGCTCCCGCCTTCATCAAGCCTACAGTCGCCGAAGCCTCTCCACCCCTAGTGAGACAAGAAAAAAAGCGCAGCGTTCCACCGACTTCCTGCTGCGCTTGGCTCATCTCGAAGCTACTGCCTCACTTCGCCGCGGCTGCGACTGCTTTCTTCCCCAGCTCCCTCGCCGCCGACATGTACTGCGTCATCTCCGCCACGGCCCCCTTCTTCGCCACCGCTACAGATACAGCCCCGACGTATTCCCCGCGCCAGCGATGCACCCATGCCTTGAGCGGCTCGATGATCCAGTGGCTTTCATTTTCGCTGGGGTGGCCATAGCAAACCAGCCCCGCCCAGACTTTATCCACCATGCCCTGATTCAGCCATTTTGCCGCATAGTAGCATGACCAGCGATCCACAAAGCACTTCATCTGGGCGGGCACGCCCTGCCAGTAAACCGGTGCCGCCCAGACCAATATGTCTGCGGCCAGCACCTTATAAATGACGCGCCGCCAGTCGTCATCAGCGCGCAAGTCCACCCGCTTGAGGAACTCGTCGCCAAGCTCGCCGACAGGCCGGATATTGTAGTCATCCAGATAGAGCTTGTCGATCTCCGCGCCGGCCTCGGCAGCACCTGCGAGGAAAGCATCGGCGAGAGTATCCGTATTGCCGCCTTTACGCGGACTTCCGAGCAAAGCTAACGCCTGCAATCATATCACCCCTGCCGCCACGCTATGCCGTCGTACGGGCTTTTGCCTTGCAACTCATACCCGCCCTTATAGCTCCTTGAGTATCTCAGCTTTCCGCGCGGCGAATTCCTCGTCGGTGATGAGACCCTTCTCCTGCAGATTGGCCAGCTTCTCGAGCCGCTCCTCGATGCCCGCCGGTGGTGCAGCGGCCGGCTGTCCCGGTTGCCCCATCTGCTGTTGCATCGCCCCCATCATCGCCGCACCCATACCGGCTCCGGCCCCCAGCCCCATGCCGAGTCCGGCTGCCCCACCGCCGCCCTCGGCATTGGGCATGTCACCTATTGCCTGCGCGGTCTGGTATCTCATGAAGCGGTCCATATCGCCCACGGCAGCCATTCCCGACCGCTTGTCAATCATCTCGATAACAGCTTCCGGCGGCGTGATCGCTTCGATGAGGAAGTCAATGAGTTCGAGGCCGTAGTTCTCGAAGTCCTGTCCGACGCGCGCACGCATCGCGGCAGCGATCTGGTCGTAGTACTTCGGCAGGTCCAGTACCGTATCTATGACCTCCCCCAGCACGTCATTGAACCGCGCCACGATAAAGTCACGCAGCCAACTGGCCACCAGATCCGTGTCATACATGTGCTGGGTGCCGACGACCTCATTGACGAAGAGCTGCGAATCGCCCACGCGCATGGTGTAGGCACCGAACGCTCGCAGCCGTACCATCTCAAGCTCCGCGTCGCGGAATATCACCGGTGATGCGGTGCCCCATTTCATCTGCGTAAAGGTGCGCAGATTGACGAAATACACTTCCGCCTGGAAGGGCGTCTCGCCGCCGAACGGGATATTGATAAGCCCCTGCAGCAGCGGGATATTCGCCGTCGTCAGAGTATGCCTGCCGACTCCGAAGACATCCAGCGCTTTCCCATCGCGGTAGAAGATCGCATCCTGGCTCTCGCGCACGGTGAGCTGGGCGCCCAGCTTGATCGTGCCCGGCCCTACTTCCGGCCAGCGGTGCACTATCTCATTGCCCGTCACATCTCGCCACTCAATGACATCTATCCCGGCCATCTCTTAGCCCTCCTGCTTCCTGCCGACATTCGTCTGCCCTATTCGGTTACATCCATCAAGCGGGGAAGACCTCCACCAGCGCACTATCCAGCGGTCTCCCGATTACTATCTCCCAGCCCTCGCGGCTTTGCGTGGCTACTGCGATGCCCCCGTCGTCGCGACGCCAGTACTTGTAAGGCCGCCGATTGAACTCGCGGCCTGTCCGTCCCTCCAGCTCACACTGGGCCTCGCCTTCCCGTATCAGTCGGAAGCCTTCGGCCTGGGGGCCATTCTCATCCCCCGCAGCGGTCTCGGTCTCATATAGCTCCCCCTCCAGCCGTGTGAGCCATTGGGTCTCGCCATTGGCTTCCACCTCCCACACGGCCCAGTTGAGGCCCGGGGCGGCATACTTCGCCGTCCCCACTATCTGCCCATCTACGCCGCAGACCGTTATTTCGTCCCCGACCTTCGCGCTTCCTGCGCTTCCCATCTGTTTACCTCATCAGCCCGTCTTGCCGTCGCGTCGTTCGCTTCACTCAGTCCCCGGCACTATCCCCTTCGCCACCTCACTCCGATCGTCCAGCATCTGCTCGAATTCATCCATCTGCTCCGCCAGTTCCGAAAGCAGACTTTCGTAATCATCGGCGTCGGCATCCTTGAGCTTGGCTACCGTCGCATCCATGTCCGCTATGTTCTCCATCAGCGACATGTCATAATCATACATGCGATCAAGCTCCTCGTTCTCCACCTTGACGGCATCGAAGAAGCCACTGTAGCCGTAGGCGGCATGGTCCACTCTGTCCCGCAATTTCGTCAGCCGTCTCTGAGCCTCCCCGATCTTCGCGGTCATATCCATGTCGGAAGTCCCCGACTTACGCATCAGATCATTCAGATCACCGCGCGTCGCGTCCAGGAGCTTCACCATATGATCCCGCACGAGGCGGTCTGCAGTCCTTCGTATCTCGGCCTCACGGTAGCCTGCGAAGCCGGGGATCGCCTTCGCCAGTTTCTGGAACGAGTTTTCATCGCCCTTGATACGGTCGCGCATGTCTGACATATTCCAGCCCGCCTTTCTCGCACCTCTCTCTTATATCCGCCGGTATCGGTATTCGCCTCTCTGACTATACTTACCTGCACAAGCGAGGAAAAACGGCATGCGTCCGTCACTTGACGAATCCCCTCCCCCGTATTATACTGTCCAAAATCAAGACACAGCAAAAGGCAGAGACGGGGAAGAGTAAGCGGTCGCCGCCGGGCTACAGAGAACCGTTGTCGAGCTGAGAGACGGTGCCGACGAGCCGCCGAATGTCGCTCCTGAGCCGCCGGGCCGAACGAAATCTGCACTGGTAGGCCTCGCCGGGTACGCCCGTTACCGCGTCAAAGAGTCCGGTGCTGACCAGCGCACCGGGAAACTGGGTGGTAACGCAGGAGCCGGCAAGCCTCTTGTCCCATTGTGGATAAGGGGTTTTTTGCACCTCTGCAATCGCCACCACGGGGCCACTCAGCACCGCTCCGGAGACGAGACTCTCATGCACTCGCAGCTCACAGGCACGTTTTCAATTGTCGCACGGGACCCGGCCACCGGCGACCTCGGCGTCGCTGTGGAGTCGAGGTACTTCGCGGTAGGCACTGTGGTTCCCTGGGCGGAGGCCGGAGTTGGCGCGATCGCGACACAAGCGGCGGTCAATCGGGATTTCGGGCCCTCGGGACTGACACTCCTGCGCGAGGATCTGCAACCACAGGAGGCTCTCGATCGGCTCCTGCAGGGCGATGAGAAGCCCGAGGTCCGCCAGGTTGGCATCATTGACCGTAAAGGGCGAACGGCGGACCACACCGGCCCCGAGTGCCAGCCATGGGCAGGAGCCGCCTCTGGCAGGGACTTCTCCGCTCAGGGCAACATTCTTGTCGGGCCTCAGGTCATCGCGGACATGGCTGCGGCCTTCGAGGACAGCGCCGCTGTCGCCTTCGCCGAGCGGCTCATGAGAGCCCTCGAAGCCGCACAGCAGGCCGGCGGCGACGCCAGAGGGCAGCAGTCCGCGGCACTGCTGGTGGTAAGTGAGAAAGCCGGCATCCCTGGGCATACCGACCGCCTCGTGGACCTGCGCGTGGATGACCATCAGAAGCCTATCGAGGAACTGCGGCGCATGTTCGACATTCTCTGCGACATGCGCGGCTGGTGAGGCAAGTACAAGTAGCTCCCAGACGGCGAATGGAGGTAGTGAGATGAAAAAGCACAGCGGACCAGTCGTTCAGGGCATCAGCCGAGCGCCGGCGCGGGCCCTGCTCCATGCTTGCGGCTATACGGCTGCACAGCTTGACGACAACCCGTTCATCGGTATCGCCAACAGTTACAGCGACATCGTTCCGGGGCATATCGGGATGGCGAGGCTGCTGCGAGGTGTCGAGCTTGGCATCGCCGGCGGCGGTGGGACACCCATGTCCTTCGGCATCCCCGCAATTTGCGACGGCGTCGCGATGGGGCACGCCGGCATGTTCTATTCTCTTCCCAGCCGCGAACTCATCGCCGACACCGTCGAGAGCATGGCCATCGCCCACGGCTTCGACGGCCTGGTGCTGCTGACCAACTGTGACAAGATAACTCCGGGCATGTTGATGGCTGCCGGACGTCTGGATATCCCGGCCATCGTCATTACTGCCGGCCCAATGCACTCCGGTCGTCTGGCAGGCCGACCGCTGTCTCTGGTGCGGGACACCTTCGAAGCGTTCAACAAGGCGGAGCGCGGCCTGATCAGCGAGGACGAGCTCCACGAAATGGAGCGAGAGGCCTGTCCGGGCGCGGGCTCGTGTCAGGGCCTCTATACGGCTAATACCATGGCTTGCGTGACAGAGGCCATGGGTATGAGCTTGTCCGGTGCAGGTACTGCTCTGGCGGGTTTCGCCGAGAAGGAGCGCCTGGCTTACGATACGGGGCTCGCCGCCTGTACGCTCGTGGCTGAAGACATTACCGCTCGCCATATCATCACCGACGCTTCCATCCGTAACGCTATACGAATGGACATGGCGCTGGGCGGCTCCACAAACTCCTGCCTGCATATTGCCGCCATCGCCCACGAGGCCGGCGTGGATATAGACCTCGACGTGTTCGATGAGATTTCGGGCGACACTCCTCAAATCAGCCATCTGCGTCCCGGCGGCGACTATATGATGGAGGATCTGCACTGGGCCGGAGGGATACCCGGGGTCTTCTCGGTTCTCGCCGACAAGCTCGATGATAACATCACCGTATCAGGAAAAACGGTCGCTCAGATAGCGGCGGACGGTCGCGTCACTAATGGCGATGTCATCCGCTCGCTGGACAACGCTTACCGGGAAGAAGGTGGTATCGCCGTCCTTCGTGGCAATCTCTGCCCGGACGGGGCGGTAATCAAGCAGTCGGCGGTGTCGGAGAAGATGCGCAAGTTCCGCGGCAAGGCAGTCTGCTTCGACTCCGAAGAAGAGGCGCTTGAGGCCATCATCGGCGACAGGATTCCTGACGGCTCCTGGGCGATCATCCGCTACGAGGGCCCGCGAGGCGGCCCGGGCATGAGAGAGATGCTCAACCCGACTGCCACGCTCACCGGAATGGGCAAGGAGGACTCAATCGGACTGCTGACCGACGGTCGGTTCTCCGGCGGTACGAGAGGGCCTTGTGTCGGGCACATATCGCCCGAAGCTGCCGGCGGCGGCCCGCTGGCACTTGTAGAGGACGGCGACGAGATCTCGATTGACCTGGACACTCGGACGCTTGAGCTGCTGGTTGATGATAGCGAACTCGGCCGGCGCAAACAGGCCTGGAAGCAACCCGAAGCCAAAGTTACCACCGGCTGGCTCGCACGCTATGCCCGCAGTGTGCAGTCTGCCTCAACTGGAGCTGTCATGAAATAACGACCCCAGCGGCCGAGCTGCAACTCATTGACGGCCCGCTGCGATCTCAGGAGGTGCCAGATTGACTGATAAAATGATAAACGGTGCCCTCGGCATATTAGCCGTGTTTGAGGAAGAGAATGTGGATGTCATCTTCGGCTATCCCGGTGGCTCGGTGATACCGATCTATGACAAGCTGCATGGCTCAAAGATTCGCAATATCCTGCCCCGGCACGAGCAGGGAGCGGCTCATGCTGCCGACGGATATTCGCGCGCGACAGGTAAGGTCGGCGTCTGCATGGCAACTAGCGGCCCGGGCGCGCTCAACCTCGTCACCGGCCTTGCCAACGCCTACATGGACTCAATCCCGATGGTCGCGATCACGGGTCAGGTGAAGACCAACCTCGTGGGCAAGGACTCCTTCCAGGAAGCCGACACTACGGGCGTGACCCTGCCCATCACCAAGCACAACTACCTGGTCACCAATCCCGACGAGCTTGTGGATATTTGCCGCGAAGCCTTCTACCTGGCACGGAACGATCGCCCGGGGCCCGTGCTCATTGATGTCCCCTTTGACATCAGCCTCGGCGATGTGAAGTGGACCGAGCGTGACATCAAGCGTCTCGACTGCTACGAAGAGCCGAAGCCGGTGGATGATGAACGCATCCGCCGGGCCGCCGAAATGCTGGCGCAAGCCGACAAGCCTATACTGATGATCGGCGGTGGGATCATCGCCTCGGGCGCCTCCGAGAAGCTCTTTGAGCTTGCCACCAAGTGCAACCTCGGCGTGGTGCACACGATGATGGGCAAGGGTGCGTTCCCCGAAACCCATGAGCTTTCTATGGGCATGCCCGGGATGCATGGTATGGCCTATGCCGCCTTGGCACTGCAGAACTCCGATCTTATGCTCGTCATCGGCGCTCGCTTTGATGACCGCATCACCGGTGACCTAGAGAGGTTTGCCCCGGATGCCAAGGTCATCCACATTGACATTGACGCGGCCGAACTGGACAAGATTCGGCCGACACAACTTGCCATCTGTGCCGACGCCGGCGCCGCACTCGAGAAGCTCGTGCCGGCCTGCAAGCCACGCGACAAGGGGCCGTGGGAAGAACAGCTCTTCGCATGGCGCAAGCAGCACCCGCTCACCTATTCTACTCCGACCGAAGGCATCGCGCCCCAGTACATAATCGAGCAACTCTATGACATTACCGGTGGAGACGCCATCGTCGCCACCGAGGTCGGCCAGAATCAAATGTGGGCTGCCCAGTACTACAAGCTCGATAAGCCGCGGCGCTTCCTCAGCTCCGGCGGGCTCGGTACCATGGGCTACGGGTTCCCGGCTGCAATCGGCGCCCAAATCGGAAAGCCCGACGCCCTCGTCGTGGACATCGCGGGCGACGGCTCCATCCAGATGAACCAGCAGGAGCTCACCACCGCCGTCATCAACAAGCTCCCCGTCAAAGTGATCATACTCAACAACAGCTATCTCGGCATGGTCCGCCAGTGGCAGGAGCTATTCTTCGAAAACCGCCTGTCCGGCGTTGACCTCACGGGCAACCCGAACTTCGTGCTTATGGCCGAAGCTCACGGCGGTGTCGGCCTGCGCTGTACCGAGGCCGATGAGGTCCGCGAAACGCTTCAGCAGGCGCTCGAAGTGACTGATAAGCCCGTCTTCGTGGACTTCCTTGTCAGCAAAGAGGAGAACGTCTTCCCATTTATACCAGCCGGCAAGAGCGTGGATGACATCATGCTTCACCAACTCAAAGACGAAAACTGACGCGGCCTTCGGCGGCCACGAAAGGTGATAGAAATGCCCAACAGAAATACTCTCTCGGCGCTCGTCAAGAACCGTCCTCGAGTTCTCGCGCGTGTGGCCGGACTCTTTGCCAGACGCGAGTTCAATATCGAGAGCCTCGCCGTCAGCACTACGGAGGACCCGACGCTCTCACGCATGACCATCGCTGTGGACATCTCGGGCACGCCGCTGGAGCAGGTTCGCAAGCAACTCGAGAAGCTCCATGACGTCGTCAGCGTCACCGACCATACGCGGGATGCCGTCGTCGAGCGCGAGCTGTGCCTGATCAAGGTCGAGGTCCCCGCCGAAAAACGCCCTGAGATCAGCGCGCTTGCCGGCATCTTCCGAAGCGACATCATTGACATCGGCAATGGCACGCTGATCGTTCAGTGCATCGGCGATACCGGCAAGATTGATGCATTCATCAGCAACTTCCGCGAGTACGGCATCGTCGAACTGGTGCGCACAGGCAAGGTCCTGCTCGCGCGGGGGCACCAGAGGACCTGAGCCGCCGGCGCGGAAAAGGAGCTCACCCAACATGTCAGGGCCTCGCAGCCATGTCACCGGCCTCGCCGTCAGCGCCGCTCTGTTGCTGGTAGCTGTCGGCGCCTGCCCATCACCTCTTCGCTATGAGCGAAAGGACCTTACCGACGCGGAGTTCAAGTCGCTGACCATGAACAGCCCGGATTTCTGCGACGTCAATCTCCGTGACGGCGAGTTCCTCCGCTGCTCCTTTTACAATGGCAAGTTCGACCGTTGCTCCTTCACGGAGCCATCCTTTCGCGACATCACATTCCAGAAGCCGTCATTCGGCAACGCCGCTTTCGAGTACCCATCCTTCCATACCGGTTCATTCAAGTATGGACGCTTCGAGAACGTAACCTTCGACGGCACTCGCTTTTACAATTGCGACTTCAATAATATCGTCTATGAATACGGTGCCACCGACGATTTGCATCTCCGCAATTGCACCGGTCGCGACTGGTATCTGGAACGGGTGCAGGTCCGCAGCCTCCGCGCGGAGTACTTGGAGGCCGCTCATGGAAACTGGCGCTATTGCGAGTTCGATCACGGCTCCTTCTACTCCGCGGACTTCTCGTTCAGCACTATGGACAACGCCGACCTCCGGCGGATGTCGCTGCGGCGCTGCGATCTGTCCGGTACGCGTCTGGAGAATTGCGACATCCGGGGCCTCACCATCAACGGTATTGACATCGAAGAACTATTGCGTAAGGCAGGCCATTAGGTACATGGCGACGAAAATCTAGCCCGGTACCTGAAACCGCATCGTGCGGGGAGAGGCTCAGTGGACCCGCAGCTTCGTGAGATCGTTGACCTGGCGCAGGTGGACCTCGCGATGGTCTATCTGGCGCTTGTTGCTCCGCTGCTGGGGCTCATCATCGGCGCTATTGCCGGTAGTTTCCGGGGCCGCGTACTGTATGGCATCGGCCGCGGCCTGGCCTTCGGAACGCTCGGACCGGTGATCTTCATCATGTGGCGTTTCTACCGCTACATGGTTCGCTATGACCCCGGCACCGGTTATGTCGGCCTCCACAAGATGTCGGTTCTGGTGTTCAATATTTGCGTATTCGCCATAGTGGGCCTCTTGCTGGGGGCACTCTATGGCAAGCTCATCGCCGGCCGGCCATCGCATCCGACCGAAGACACGAACCAAAGCGACAAAACAGAGTCTGGCAACTAATTGACAAGGAGGAATGTCTCATGGCTGTTACCATCTACTACGACGAAGATGCCGACCTCGGGGTGCTCGAGGGCAAGAAGATCGCGATCATCGGGTACGGGATTCAAGGGGGAGCCCAATCGCTCTGCCTCCGCGATTCCGGCCTCGATGTGATCGTCTCCGAACTACCCGGCACGCCCAACCACGATCGCGCCGTCGCCGACGGCTGGGAAGTCTATGATGATGCGGCAAAGGCTGCTGCGGAGGCCGATCTCATCCAGATACTCACCCAGGATCATGTCCAGAAGATGGTGTACGAGAAGCTGATCAAGCCCAATCTGGAGGCCGGCAACTCGCTCATCTTCTCCCACGGCTTCAACATCCACTACAAGCAAATCATCCCGCCCGACAACGTTGACGTCTTCATGGTCGCACCGAAGGGTCCCGGCGCTCTCGTCCGCGAGTGTTACATCTCAGACACCGGCGTCCCCTCTCTGCTCGCCGTTTATCAGGACTACACCGGCAAGGCCAAGGACTATGGTCTCGCCTACGGCAAGGCGATCAAGGCGACAAAGGCGGGCCTTATCGAGACCAGCTTCGCCGAAGAGACCATCACCGACCTTTTTGGCGAGCAGGTTGTGCTTTGCGGCGGCGTCACCGAGCTGATCACCGCCGCCTTTGACACTCTCGTTGCCAACGACTATGCCCCCGAGATGGCCTACTTCGAGGTGCTCCACGAGCTCAAGCTCATCATGGACCTAGTGTATAACCGGGGCATCATCGGCATGAGGCGCGGCGTTTCGGACACGGCGACCTATGGCGACCTGACGCGTGGCCCGCGCATCATCACCGAGGAGACCCGCGCGGAAATGCAGGATATCCTCCGGGAAATTGAGAACGGGTCTTTCGCCAAGGAGTGGATTCTTGAGAATCAGGCGGGACGGCCGATGTACAATGCTCTGCTTGAGGAGTCAGCGAATCATCTGGTCGAGCAGGTCGGCGCCGAGCTTCGCGCCATGATGCCGTGGATCAACCCCGAGTAGCATCGGGGAAGCAGAAGACGTATAGCTCGGCCGGGCGAGGAGTATGTGGTTCGGCCTGGCTTCGCGTTTTTTCGAAGTACAACTGCGAATGGCACAAGTTATACTTGTGCCATTCGCACCTTTCAGCCCGTGTTCACTCTGCCTCTCCCCTCCGCGACCTACTTCTCCATCAGTCCGAAGTTGTCCCGGTAGGCGAGCACGATCACGATCTGCACCAGCGGCAGGGTTACCAGCGCGCCCAGCCCCAGCGTGAAGAGAACGATCGCGCCAGCCAGCAGCATTAGCAGGAACCAGAACAGGCTGAATTCAAACCAGTGGGCCTTAGTCTTCTCCCAACTTGCTACTATCGCGTCCCAGAAACCCATGCGACGGTCTATGACCAGCGGCATCACGAACACCAGCAGCGCCGAGACGATGATCGCGCCGACACCACATGCGAAGGCACCGACGCTGCTGAACAACCCCACTACCAGCGACGCCAGGAAGGCCTCCAGCCACACCTCTATCCCCTTGCTCAGGTCATTGATATTGAGCGGCGCCGGCCGATTTCTCAGCTTTTGCATGATGATGTACTCATAGCCGCACGTCAGCGGGCCGATCAGGAGGAAGCCTACGCCGGTGCTGTTGAGCGCAGTGAAAATCAGCGCCACCAGCACGTGCCACCAGAAGTCCTCCTTGAGCAGCTCCCATGCCTCGGAGATCCACGCCCCCGTCTTCACCATGCCGATCCGCTCCTATCGCCCCCGGCACATTCCACTATCCGGACGCCCGCTCGGCTCGCCATTCGGCGACATATTTGTGTGCCGCGAACGCTGCTATAGCCGCATCACCGACGGCGGTCGCTATCTGGCGGAGGGGTGTATCCCGGATGTCGCCACAGGCCAAAATTCCCGGCTGATTGGTGCGCATCAGCTCGTCGGTGACTATAAAGCCGCCCTTGATTTCCAGTAAATCGGCCAGCCATTCTGTTTTCGCAATATGACCGATGGCGACGAAGACGCCCTGCACCTCGACATACCTGAGTTCATCAGTCTGGGTGTTTCTGAGTTGTAGCCGCTCGACCGCACCCTCGCCCTCTACCGCCACTATTACGCTGTTCCAGAGTATCTCGATGTTCTCTGCCTCAAACAGCCGTTTTTGCAGATACTGCTCGGCACGCAGTTCATCGCGCCGATGGATGACATAGACTTT
>Ga0180431_10003870_pt1 | contig 18909 bp, 11 predicted proteins | sample SS_ome_11_FD_132459 | JGI IMG/M metagenome (GOLD analysis project Ga0180431, IMG submission 132459) | Hypersaline lake sediment archaeal communities from the Salton Sea, California, USA - SS_1_MS_1 metaG | ecosystem: Environmental > Aquatic > Non-marine Saline and Alkaline > Hypersaline >... | reverse complement strand
TTACCATTGAGATCCCAGAGACCGAGAAAAATCGTTCGGGGCCCCAGATGTCCAAATTACCCCCCTGGCCGCCCTAATTTGGCCATCTGCCCAAACGATTTTTCTCTCGGCCCGGTCCCAGATCCCCTATCTACGGGGGCCATATACGCATTATCCGCATGAAGCATTCTTTGCCCAACATGACCCATCTTACTACTGATGGGCGACGATTCGTTAATCTGGGTTGCAGCTTTAGGTTTGGACGGTCTATCCTTGGCGCGGAAGTGGAAATAGATTATAATAAGACCGCTTCAAGAAACAACGAGAAGGTATGAACTTGAGTCTGACATCGGATGAGGCGACTGATTTATTTCAAGTAACCAATGACCATAGAAGATCAGAGTTACCAACTGCTTGCGTGTGGCTACCTTCGATCACAGCTTGATGCGTTAATTAATGCGATCGAGGGAGTTCCACGTGGCGAAGATATTGAATGCGTGCATAAGTCCCGAGTTGCGACGCGACGCATAAGGGCTGCGCTGGGCATTTTCGCCGATTGCTTCCCATCCAGGAGAGTCAGGCAGTGGCGAAAACATATCAAACGGCTGACGCGCGGACTCGGCCCGGCCAGGGACAAGGACGTTCAGATCGAATTCGTTGAGCGGTTTCTATCGGAGCTTGATGAAAGCAACAAAGACTGCCAAAGCGGCATAGAACGTCTGGCGTTGAGACTTCGGCAGCAGCGGGAAAGCTTTCAGGCGGGTGTTATCAGTACGCTGGATAAATTTGAGGCCGCTGAGATACTCATGGATATGCATTGCGAGATCGAACGCCTCCTGTTCGGGCTTCGCAGAACCGAAACGCAATTGCAGAGTTCCTTCGTATTCCGGCATACCCGCGAACACATAGTCGAGAAGTACGATGCCCTGCGTTCCAGCCAGTCAGGTCTGGATGATCCCGGCGACAAAAAGGCCCATCACCGGATGCGCATCGCTGCTAAAAAACTTCGCTATGTGCTGGAGATATGCAATCCCGCCTATGAAGAAAGGCTCTCTGCGAGCATCAAGACCGCCAGGAAATTGCAGACGATGCTGGGCGAGATTCACGATTGCGACGTGTGGATGGACTTCATTGCGCAGTTCGCGATGGAGGAAAAGCACAGAACGATGGATTACTTCGGAGAATCTGGTCCGTTTGAGCTTATAGAGCCGGGATTGATATACATTGGCCGGGAAAGGCGCCAACGCCGCGAAAAGACATTCGAGCAGCTCGTGACTTACTGGCAAAAAGTCAAGGCCAACCGCGTGTGGGAAGACATGCTGTCTCTGGTCGAAGCGTGTGCGGAATAGTCGGATCGGACTGCTAAGGAAAGCGAATACATCGGATAATGAAAAAGCACCCGAAAAAAACACGGACGATCTTACTTTGCAGTGATATCCACGGCAACCTTCCTGCGCTGGAGGCTGTGCTCGATGACACGCGCAAGGAGTCGATCGACGAAATCTGGAATCTCGGCGATATCACCGGCTACGTTCCTTTCCCCGTTGGCGTTATAGAACTGCTTCGCAAGCACCGGGCAATCAACATCATGGGTAACTACGATCAAAAGGTGCTTGCTTTTGGAAATCATAAAGAAACATGGAAAGGCAGCAAGCGGTCCGATAAATATGCGGCTTTTGAGTGGAATTATGGGCAACTATCCGGCACAGCGCGGAAGTTTCTCGAATCATTGCCGGAATCGGTTCACATTGAGATCGCGGGCCTTGACGTAACGCTGGTGCATGCCGGAGAGGACGCCGACGGCCCCGGCATCACTGCGGATACACCACCTGAGTATCTCGAAAATCTGGCGCGAATCCACAATACGGATGTCCTGCTGTTCGGACATTCGCATGTGCCGATGATAAGGCGCGTCCGTGGTAAGGTCTTCATTAATCCGGGCAGTGTGGGCGTACCTGATAGCGATGACTTGAGGGCTTGCTATGCGGTTTTGAGAATTGCCAACGGCAACGTCGAGGCGGATTTGCGACGCATTGAATACGATGTGTACCGCGTCATTCGAGCCATGGATGCAGCGGGGCGATCCAAGGCGCTCATTAGCTTTTTTCGAAAGATGGCTGACGCGTCTTCAGCTCGCAAGGGCGGTTCTGGCCCGTCTGAGAAGGTGCTCCTCGGCCAGGTCCTTGCCCTTGCCCAGAAGTGCGACTATGAGCGAGAACACACCGAGCAGGTTACGAAACTGGCGCTTGGCATCTTTGACGGTCTGGAGGGGCTCCACGGCATGGATCGTCGGCGCCATTTTCAACTGCACTGCGGTGCGCTGCTGCACGATATCGGGTGGATCGAAGGTCAGAAGGGCCACCACAAAACCTCTCTGCGTCTTACTGTCGAGGAGTCTAACCTGGATTTCGACCGAGTTGAGCGTCTCATCGTCGGACTGATAGCACGGTATCATCGGAAGGCCCTTCCCAAGCCGAAACACCGTTACATGCGCGACCTTGCCCCTCAGGATCGGGACGCTGTGGAGAAGTTGGCGTCAATACTGCGAGTAGCGGACGGCCTCGATCGGACGCACACGAATGCCGTATCGGAAATTAACTGTCGTTTCGACGATAAATTGATTAGAATCCAGGGCCGGTCCGAGGGGCCTGCGGAAGCCGAGATCGAGGCAGCCACCCGGAAGGCGGATCTTATGCGGCGCGCCTTCGGCCGAGAAGTCGTGATCGAAATTAGTCGGTAAAGGCGGCCATGCGGTGGCGATGACACCGAATATGTAACAAGTAACCGGCATAAAGGGAATTAGAACGTTGGCGCAATCTGACGCCAAAATGAATGAAGAAGATCGATCCTTCGTTCTGGCCGTTATTGATATCGGCTCTAACGCCGTTCGAATGATGATCGCCCAACTGTCGCCGGACGGCAGGATTGAGGTCCTCGACCGACTTAGCCAGGCGACCAGATTGGGCCACGACACCTTTCGGGTCGGTCGTTTGACGGGTCGATCCATGCGCAGCACCATTGCGATTCTGAGGGATTACCGTAAGGTCGTTGATTCATATCAAGCCGACCATGTACACGCCGTAGCCACAAGCGCCGTTAGAGAGGCCTCTAACAGCGACACTTTTGTTGAACGTATATATATGGCCACAGGTTTTGATGTCTCGGTTATCACCGTACCGGAAGAAAGCCGCCTGACGGTCTCAGCCGTTCGGGAAGTGGCGGGAGAAGCAATCACGACGCGCAAGAAAGTGCTCGTCGCGGAAGTCGGCGGCGGCAGCACAATAGTCAATGTACTCAAGAGCGGCCGTATCGTGGCATCTCAGGGATTACCCATTGGAACCGTACGCCTGCAGGAGGTGCTCGCCACCAGCACCGAGCCGGCCGACCAGGCGGCAAAACTCATCGACCATCAGGTGCGCAGCGCCGTCTTTTCGTTCAAGAATCTTGTGCCGCTTAAGGGGATTGAGACGTTTATTGCTGTCGGTGGGGACATGCGATGGGCCGCACAAATTGTTGGCAGGCAGGCCCCCCAGCCGAATTTGTGGAGCGTTTCGCGTGAAGCTTTGAAAAAGCTCACGCAGAAGCTGCAGCATTCGACCGCTGATGAACTTGCAAGAACTCATCGGCTCGAACTGACTCAGGCAGAGACTCTCGTTCCTTCACTGCTGATCTATTATATTCTGTTGGGAGCTACGGGCGCTCGCAGTATCCTCGTTTCTGATGTATCCATGCGGGATGGACTGCTTCAGGATCTGGCCCGCAGGCTGGCAGGCGGCCACGAAGAATCCTTCCGCAGTGAGGTGCTGCAGTCCGCAAAGGCAGTGGCCGAGAAATACGGCTCCGACCTCGTTCACGCCGATAAGGTAAGGGAGCTGGCCGTCAGGCTCTTCGACCTGCTGCAGCCGGTCCACCGTCTCGATGCAAATCATCGCCTTTTGCTCGAGGCCGCTGCGACGCTCCACGAGGTCGGTTTGTTCATCTCCAGCCGGGCTCACCACAAGCACAGCTATTACCTTATCACGCATTCCGAAATTCTGGGCCTGACGCCCGACGCCCAGTCCATAGTCGCCGCGGTCGCCCGCTACCATCGTCGAAGTCGCCCTAAACAGTCGCACCCCGAATACGTCGGCCAGTCTCGTGATAAACGCATAATCATCAACAAGCTCGCCGCGATCCTGCGCGTGGCCGACTCGCTCGACATCAGCCGCACTCAGCAAATTCAGGATTTCACACACAGCCTGGGTAGCCAAAGCCTCACAATATCGGTTACCGGACACGTAGACCTGACTTTGGAACGGCGATCACTCGCCCTGAAAAGCGATATGTTCGAGGATATTTACGGTTTGCGGGTATCGCTTGAGGCCGTCGAGCAATAAACGCCACTGATGTGAACTTGAAATAGATTCAAAGCTATAAATATGTCAAGAATATAACGGTAGTACAGACATGGCCAGGAAATACAGTGACTTGAATTCTCCCGATCTGCTCATCAACCGCGAATTGAGCTGGCTCGAATTCAACCAGCGAGTTCTCGAAGAGGGTGTTTCGCCCGATGTTCCTCTGGCCGAACGGCTGAAGTTTCTGGCGATAGTTGCCTCCAACCTCGACGAATTTTTTATGGTGCGCGTCGCCGGCCTGATGCAGCAAAGGAACGCGGGGCTGAGACGCCGCGATCCGAGCGGCCTGACACCAGTTCAGCAACTGAATCGAATCGCCGAACGCGCTCATCGCATGGTGGCCGATCACACAGCCGCTATCGAGGAGGTTCTGGAGCTTTTGAGCAGGAACAACTTTCAAATTCTCCGCCGTGCTGAATGGACACCGTCACAAAGACAATTCTTAAGAGATCACTTCAGAACTGAGCTGGCGCCGCTGCTGACACCTTTATCCGTGGACGAACTTGATCCTTTTCCTCTTCTGCCGAGTCTTCAACTCAATGTGGCGGTCATATGCCGAAGAGCCGGCAGAGAAAAGCAAAGTGGCGTTGTAGTCCTTCCGGTTCCCAGTCGAAGCAGTCGCTTCGTCAACGTGCCGGTCGAAAGCGGGATCGGCCTGGTCCCAATCGAAGACGTCATAGCCGACAACGCAACAGAAATTCTCGGGAATGTCCGGTTGGCCGGCTCTGCGGTTTTTCGTCTCACGCGTGACGCGGACGTGGCCGTCCAGGAAGACGAGGCCGACGACTTGCTCAGCGCTATCGAAGGCGCCGTTCTGGAGCGCCGTCGCCGAACGGCGGTTCGGCTGGAGATATCGGCTAAGAGCGACCGCCGGCTGCTGACCTGGCTCGAACGTACCCAGCAACTGGCCAGGGAGAGTGTCTATGAGATCGATGGGCTCCTCGACGCCAGGGCCCTGATGCGCGTCGCCCTGATGCCCCAGCTCAGTAAGCTGCGATCCCCCGACTGGGCGCCTCAGACTCCCGAGGACCTCATTGGCGCCGAGGATTTGTGGCTGAGTGTTCAGGAGCACGACGTACTCTTGCACCATCCGTATGAGAGCTTTGAACCGGTCATTCGGATGATTACTGAAGCGGCGCAGGACCCCGATGTTTTGGCCATCAAACAGACGCTGTATCGCACCAGTGTAGATTCCCCTATCCTCAGCGCTTTGGCGCGTGCGGCTGAGAACGGCAAGGAAGTGACGGTTCTTGTCGAGCTAAAAGCCCGATTTGATGAGGCGCGAAACGTGAACTGGGCCCGGCAGCTCGAAGACGCCGGTTGTCATGTAATCTATGGAGTGGCGGGTCTGAAGACGCACGCAAAGGCCCTGTTGGTTGTAAAACGCCGGCAGGGGCGGATTCGCAGATATGTGCACCTGGCAACCGGCAACTATAATGATGCTACAGCGAGGCTTTATACCGACGTCGGACTTATCAGCGCCGATCCGGATCTCGCGGCCGATGTATCGGCGTTTTTCAACATTCTAACCGGCCGGTCCGAGATCGTCGAATGGCGTGCCCTGAGTATCGCGCCTACCGAACTTCGGCGCCGATTTATCGAATTGATAGATCGGGAAATTCGAGCTTCGAGTCTCCGTAATCCCGGCCTTGTTATGGCAAAAATGAACTCACTTGAAGATCCTGATATCTGCCGCGCTCTTTACAGGGCCAGCCGGGCCGGTGTAAATATCAAACTTAATATTCGCGGCATCTGCTGCCTGCGCCCGGGCATCAAAGACCTGTCGGACAACATTGATGTCCGTTCCATTGTGGATCGCTATCTCGAGCACTCCCGCATATTCTACTTCCGAAACGGCGGCCATGAGGAAGTCTTCATCAGCAGTGCCGACTGGATGCGGCGGAACCTGGACCGCCGGCTCGAATTGCTGACTCCCGTCAGAGATCACAATCTTACGCAGCGACTTATATCCATTCTCAATACCTTCTTTGCCGATAACGTGAAGGCTCGAAGACTCCAGTCAGACGGAACCTATGACCGTGTGCCAACAGGCGCCCAGGCAAATCGCGCCCAGGAAGTGTTGCAGAAGAGATCTGTGGAGATCGCGCGCACCGAAACCGCCAGCCGAGTGAGCTTTCGGCCCTTGACAGGTCAATCGGACAAGTAGTATTATGAATGTTCTATGTATTGGCAATCTATCGCGAGTCGATTGTGAGATATGAATGATGAAGAAGAAGATGTGTGAAAATGTCAAGGACGGTGCTCTGAAGAACAATCTGAAAGATTATAAGAAGCTGGTAGCCGGGGCGCGGCACGTATGCAAGAAATGTGGGCGTGCGGCGGCAAAGCCAGGCAATCTCTGTAAGCCCTCTAAGATATGAAGAAGCAAGTTGGAATTCTTACCAGCGGTGGTGATTGCCCCGGCCTCAATGCGGCTATCCGCGGTGTTGTCCGAGCCGGATTAGGGAAATTCAATATGCAGTTCGTCGGCTTCAGGGACGGTTTTCGCGGCCTTGTGCACGATCGAACCATCCGGCTGGATGTTAAAATGCTTTCGGGCATTCTAACCGACGGAGGCACTGTTCTCGGTACGAGCAGAGACAAGCCGCATCGTATGCCCATCGGCGGGAAAACACGCAACATGATTGATGTTGCGGTCGAGACCTACCATCGTCATCATCTCGACGTACTTGTTTGTATCGGCGGCGGGGGTACGCAGAAGAATGCCATGAGACTCCAGAATGCGGGCTTAAGTGTTGTGACTTTGCCCAAGACCATTGATAACGACGTGGCAGGAACCGACACAAGCTTCGGCTTCGACACAGCTATGAGCATCGCCACCGAGGCCATCGACCGCTTGCATTCTACCGCGATGAGCCATGGACGAATCATCGTTGTGGAAGTGATGGGGCATCGCGCCGGGTGGCTCGCACTTGGTGCAGGACTCGCCGGCGGGGCCGACGTCATCCTGATTCCGGAAATTCCCTACGAATCCAAAATCGTCTCCGATGCAATCCTTCGCCGGGCCCGCGCAGGCAAAACCTTCAGCATTGTGGCTGTGGCTGAAGGTGCTATGTCTGCGTCGCAGGCCAGAAAAGTCGGCGAGCTCGCCGGCGCAAAGGAAAAAGCTGCCGATAAAGCCGAGCGCAAGGCTGTTTCAGCCAGGCTCGATGACTTCCACGCTCGTCACGTCAATCACACCGTTGAACTGACTGAAAAACTTGAAAAGCTCACCCAACTGGAGTCGCGGCTGACGATCCTGGGCCATCTGCAGCGAGGAGGATCCCCGTCGGCTATGGATCGTGTGCTCGCCACGCGGCTTGGGACCGGATGCGCCGAGCTCATAAGCCGGGAGCAGTCCGGAGTCATGGTTGCCGTACGCGGCGATGGTGTCGAGCCCGTGCCGTTGGAGGAAGTCGCCGGGCACAAGAAGCTTGTGCCCCCGGACCATCCGTGGATCAAGGCGGCGCGTCAGGTAGGAACATGCTTCGGTGATAAGATTTAACCTACCCGCGAGCCCAACGCGCAAGGATAGCAAAGCCGCGGGTGATGTATAGAATCTCTGCCATAGGATTAGGAATCCGCAGAAATCTTCGGTTTGACCCCCTCCCACTGCAATCCGCCGATTATGGCCTGAGCAATATTAGTCAGATGATCCCCCGTCTTCTCGATATTGTCCACTAAATCGATGAATATCAGACCTGCTTCGGGGGAGCACTTTCCCTCACTCATCCGCTGTACGTGGCTGCGTCTGAAATCCACCTGCATCTGGTTGAGCGTTTCCTCGTGCGAGTGTGCCTGTTTGGCTCCGTCGGGATCGTGTGTCTCCAGGGCTTCAACAACGTGGTCAAACATTTCCTCAATTTCTGCCTTCAACTGCCCGGCCTCAACTCGTGCTTCACTGCTGAAATCCAGCTTCTGGCCCACTTTCCGTTCGGCAATCTCGACAATGTTAACGGCATGGTCGCCGATGCGTTCGAGATCGTTGACCGCATGAAGAAGCACGGGCAGCTCAGTAGATACCTCATCCGAGAGTGTCTGACGCGATAATGCAGAGAGATACGAAGTGATTTCAAGCTGGAATTCGTCTATATAATCCTCCATTTCGAGCACCATCTTGAGTGAACGCTTGTTCCCGTCAATAATTCCATCGATTGACAGCAGCAGTGTCTTGCGAGCTGTCTTACCCATGCGAACGATTTCACGTTTAGCCTGGTCCAGGGCGATGACCGGCGTTTTGAGAAGATGAGTCTCCAGAGCCACGGGTTTGCGGGCTATCTCGTTCTGCGTTACCGGGATAATCTTCATGACGGCTGCCTGCAGCAGCCTAATCAAAGGAAGGAAAACAACAGTGTTGAAAATATTAAAAGTGCAGTGAGCGGCGAAAATGTGCGTCATTATGGTATTCTCATTCAGGGTGCCCGGAGTAAGCCACTTGACGATATGGCTATACCAGCCGAGCCAGACCGGCAGCAACATATAGAGAACACCGATGACATTGAATATGGTATGTCCCATTGCCGCTCGTTTGCCGTTTCGCGAGGAGCGCAAAGCCGCAATCTGAGCCGTGATGGTTGTGCCTATGTTGTCACCCAGAATGTAAGGTATGGTCACACTGAGAACCTGATCCCAGTTAGTCCCGAATGCGCCCTGCCACGCGAGAACCTGAATCATCGCAATAGATGCCGAGCTGCTCTGCAAGAGCATTGTAATCGCCGTGCCGGCAAGGACAGCCAGAAGCGGATTGTGCCCGACCCATATCAGGGCCTTCTGAGCGTCCAGGCTGTCTTTAAGAGGTGCGAATGCCTCTTTCATGAAATGAATACCTAAAAACAGCAGGCCGAAGCCGATCAGTATCTGCCCTGCATTGCGGGCCTTCTGCGACCTACCGGCAATCATCAGCAGAAAACCCAGTCCGACTGCGGGCAGGGCGTAGTTTGTGATTTTGAACAATGCCAAAACCGAAACCAAACCGGCCGTTATTGTTGTGCCGATGTTCGCCCCCAGAACTACACAAAGCGCCTGTTTCAGGGTCAGGAGGCCCGCATTCACGAGACCCACCGTCATTACTGTTGTTGCAGAACTCGACTGGATCAAAACCGTTACCAAAGCCCCGGTGACAACAGCCACGAGACGATGTTTTGTCAATACTTCAAGTAGACTCTTAAGCTTCTGGCCCGCTGCTTTTTTCAGACCGTCCGACATCAGCCCCATCCCGAACAGAAAAAGACCCAGACCTCCTATGGTGCCGAAAATACCGTCCCGGATCGCCGTTCGCTTCTGATCTTTTGCCGCTTCGAGTATCTCGGCCTCCACGAGATCCTTAATCATGACGTCGAATTTATCGCGATCCTCTTTCCACAAGTCTTTCAATTCGGCCGCCTTTTCTTGGCCTTCGGCCCCTTTCTTCTCAATCCACCTGAGCGACTTTACGATCTCATCTTCGGTGAATCTGTCGGAATCTCTACGGTGCAGCATTTCCAGCGATTCGGCCTTGGCGAAGTCTTTTTTGGCGATTTCCTTGAGGATTATCTTGACCTGTTCGGCAGACAAATGTTCATCTGTGCCCCCTCCCGATTCTGCTGCAAAGTTCTTTCCGACTGCGAGGCAAACGCCCGCGCATAGAAGCAAGACGAACACTGAGATTCGCAGAAACTTATCGGACATTTTGGGCATTTTGTTTCTTTCTCAAATCCAGTTCTGTCTACTATTAACACCGGGCCTTGACAAGGATCACTATACTTACGGTCATTTGGCCACAGCGACGGATATCCTAATCGAGTTTTTCAGCAGGACTTTGTCAAACTCACGTCAAACAAAACCCCAAGGGCGGTGGACTGCTAAGATTAGTCTAAAGCAGGCACCGAAGACTAACATAAGCCTTACTCAATCATAACGTTATCCTAACATATTGCTAACCGAAAATTTCCAGTGCATAGAAACTTACTTAAAACACGGTCTCTTAAGGATACCGCACGGGATGGCTCAGATGGAGATACCGCCCCAACTGAATCAACCTGCATTTATAGTTGAGCAAAATTATGAATCCCGGAGACTCTGCACAGGCACTGTAGCTCAAGGTTTCGAGGTGAGAGAAAGACTTGCCGCCGGGCGTTCTTCTTACGTTGACGATGGGCTTTACCCATGCAAGCTTAATCCTGAGACCTGTGAATTACGTAGCCGGAAGAGGCCGGCGCGTTAAATCATAACGACATTTCGTTCGTCCAGGGTGAGATGGTTTTATAACATCGCCAGCAATCTGAAGTCTTCGGACAACTCCAGTAACTACTCGCTGTTGTCGAGGATCGTCATGAAAGCCTCCTGCGGTATCTGAACGTTACCGACGCTTTTCATGCGCCTCTTGCCTTCCTTCTGTTTCTTGAGCAGCTTCATCTTGCGCGTCACATCTCCGCCGTACAGCTTTTGCGTGACGTCCTTGCGAAAGCCCTTGATGGTCTCTCTGGCGATGATCTTGCCGCCTATCGCGACCTGTAGCGGAATCTCGAACTGATGCCGCGGGATTGCTCGCCGCAGCTTTATGATGAGTCTGCGGCCGCGAGCCTCGGCTTTGCTGCGATGGACGATCAGGCTCAGCGCATCGACTGCGACCTTGTTCACGAGAATATCAATTTTGACCAGATCACTGGCCTCGAAACCTATGAATTCGTAGTCCATCGTCGCATAGCCCCGGCTGATGCCTTTGAGAAGGTCGTAGAAATCGTACACGATCTCGGCCAGCGGCGCCGTGTATTCGAGCATGACTCTCGTGGGACTGAGGTAGTCGGTCTTGACAAGCTTGCATCGCCGGGACTCGGCAAGCTTCATGATCCCGCCGATTGTGTCGGTTCCGGTGATGATTTCGAGGCGAACAAAGGGTTCTCGCAGCTCTTCTATATGATTGGGCTCCGGCAATTGGCCCGGTGACTCGATCCTCTTGACAGCACCGTCCTTCGTCACGATCTCGTAACTGACCGTAGGGGCGGTTTGAATGACCTCTATGTCATTTTCGCGTTCGAGGCGTTCCTGTATTATTTCCAGATGCAGCAGGCCGAGAAAGCCGCACCGGAAGCCGAAACCAAGCGCAGGCGAATTCTGCGGACTGAACGAAAAACTGGCGTCGTTGAGAGTGAGCTTGTCAAATGCATCCCGCAGATCCGAATAATCCGTGTTATTGCCCGGATAGAAATCCGAGAAAACCATCTGCATCGGCGCCTTGTAACCGGGTAAAGGTTCCGGAGCAGGTTTGTCCTGGTCTGTAATTGTATCACCTATCGTCACATCGGCCAGTTCGCGGATATTCGCAATAACGTAACCCACCTCTCCGGTTCCAAGTTTGCTCACTGGAGTCATCTCCGGCGTGAATTTTCCAAGCTCGGTTATGTTATAAGTTCTGCCGCTGCGCATGAAGCTGACCTTTTGCTTCAGGTTCAGCGAACCGGCAAAGACCCTGACGTAACAGATAACGCCCCTGTACTGGTCGCTGTGACTGTCGAAGATCAATGCCGCAGCCGGTTGATCGCTCTTATCCTCGGGCGGCGGGAGAAATGTTACAATCGCCTCAAGAAGCTCATCGACTCCCACGCCGCTCTTGGCGCTTATCTTGAAAGACTCATTCGCGCCAATACCGATGATGTGATCGATTTCCTCGGCGACGCGCGTCGCATCTGCGGCGGGCAAGTCAACCTTGTTGATCACGCTTAGAAGCTCGACATCGTTTTCAATCGCCAGATAGGCATTTGCGACGGTCTGCGCTTCGACGCCCTGGCTGGCATCGACAACGAGCAGCGCGCCCTCACATGCGGCCAGTGCGCGTGAGACCTCGTAGTGGAAATCGACGTGGCCGGGCGTGTCGATCAGATTGAGCATGTACTTCCTGCCCTGGTGCTCGTAGTTCATCGTGACGGCCGAGGCCTTGATAGTTATGCCCCGCTCTCGTTCGAGATCCATATTATCGAGAAGCTGATCGACCCGCTCGCGGTCGGAAATCGTTCCGGTCAACTCAAGCATGCGGTCAGCCAGAGTGCTTTTGCCGTGGTCGATGTGGGCTATGATAGAGAAATTACGTATGTGTTTTGTGCTCATTTGTGCGGCGGGATCATTCCAGGTAGGCCCATTTGCTCTCGCTCTGAGGCCGGTACCAGAACAGCTTCCAATACTGCTGGTCCGTTTCAAAAACATCTATCGGGTCGCGGCTAAGATCGAAGTCAGCCGGCAAAATCCCGAATTTCTTCATTTCTCGAACATATTGCCTGTTTGGCTTGAACTCAGGAGTTCCGAATCTTGGCACTTCCCGTAGCCGGTTCTTCTGTTTTTCGATAGCAGCCAACAAGACCTTGTAGGCGATATCGTCCTTGCCGGTGAATGCCGAAGGGCAGGTGCCCCAGCCGCCGGCCGCTTTCGGCAGCGGTCCTAACAGCAGCGGCGACAATTCCGGCCGGGACATATTCAGCAGGACATGACCCGAGAAACGAAAATCCTCCTTCTGCACAATGCGCTCATGCGGAGCCGTTCCCAGCTCTTTCACAAGTTCTTTGCGTTTATCCTGCGGCATTGCCAGAGGCAACTGGGAAGCCTGGCCGCCCGGCTTGTGGCACGTCCGGCACCGCTGGTTCATCCCCGGCGTGGCGAAGACGGCCCAGCTCCTGCCGTCTCGCTTCTGGTCCTCTCCGTTGCGAAGCGCCGCATAAGTCCCTGCGTAGGGTGCGCCGCTTTCAATCCACATCCATACGGTCCGCCACTGATCGGGCGTAACGGTTACATCGTAGTGAGAACCGTCAATCTTGCGCATTAGTTCACTGGCCGATGAGCCGATGGTCCGCGGCTTTTGATTTCCGTGGCCGTTGCGGCCGTCCGCGACCTGATTGGTCGCTATGAGCGTGTAGTAGGCAATAGACCAGCAATAACCAAGATCCTCGGTTAGAGATATCTGCCCCTGCCTATCTCGAAAGTTATGGCATTTTATACAATGCTCATCCAGTATGGGCTGGACGTGCTTTCGAAAATCGATCACGTCCGGAAGTCCCTCAAACGCCTTGATGCTGCTCGGCGCTCGCTTTAGCGCCTTTAGAGTGTTGCCTGCGGCCGGGGAGACGGGCGATTGCGCGCGCTGCTCATGGCAACCGATACAACTGAGCGTCTCGCCCGGCATGACGTTTGTGAAACTCTGCATATGCTTGACGGACATGCCATCGGCATCCAAAGCGACGAATAGGACGGGTCTTCCGGCAGGGACCTCAAAATACGCCGAGCCATCGGCCTCGACGGGGACTGTGCCCATAACGCGTTCGAGGATAAACGTGCCGAGCCACGAAGTGAGGTCCATTCCGCCGCTGAAATTAACCGGCTTGGGCAAAGATTCCAGAATCAATAGTTCCTTGATCTCACCCGGTTTGATACCTTCCATGTTGCGCCCGTTGTAGACATCGGCCATGACTATCCGACCCGTCGGTTCGTCCTGATGTGTACGGTCGATAATCAGCTTCTCCCGCTGGCGCTTCATCACCGGAATCGGCTCGTGGACGTTTGCCTGGCCCTTGTATGCCAGAACCGGGGTAAGCTCGCCCGAATGTGTTCCGAAAAGAAGCTCTTTGAAGGAAGCAACCAGAAAATGATCGGCGCCAATCGGCTCCGGGTCATTGTACGGAGCCTTCCATTGAGGTCCCTGAGTCACGCGATGATAACCTCGCATGTCGTCCGGGCCATACTTGGCCTCGATGGTACAGACGTGTCCGCGATGGTCGGACCTGCCGTGCCCCGGCGAATCGATCAGGAGCAGCCTGTCGGTTCCCGGGATCGGCTCGGGTTCTATGTACAGCGGATAATGCGCCTGGTTGCCAAAATAGGCGGCGACGTTGGATCCGTCGGGATTCATCGTCCATAGCTGGTGATAACCCACCTGGGAACGGTCAATATACTCCCATCGGGTATAGAGTATGCGCCCGTCAGGCAGAACCACGGGAGTATTGTCATGTTCGAGGTTAACCGAAAGCGGGCGAATATTGCGTCCGTTTCTGTCGCATCGAAAAAGCGTTCCGACCTGGGTCATCCAGCATCCCACCCAGCGTTTGCTCCGCGTTGAGACAAAGACAATGTCATCGCCGGGCAGGTACGTCGCCTCGTAATCGTCGAACGGCGCATCGGTTATGCGCCTGAGTCCCGTGCCGTCGATTTGCATCTCATACAGGTTGTAGTAATCAGAGTCCGGCCGTCGGCAGGAGAAAAGGACGGTTCTGCCGTCGTAATGAAGCCGCGGATCGCGAATGCTGCCGCCTTTGCCGTCGAACAGAATCCGCACCTGCCCATCGGCGACGTTCAGCATATACAGCATGCTCTCATCGGGTTTGCCATTGCCGGAATAGGCCTTCTTGTTCTCGTCGTCACAATAGTAGCCTATGTTGGCATACCAGTGCGGATCGTCATACTTGAGCCTTGTGGCAAAAACCACCTGGTCTATGCCAAGCTTTCCGAGACGCTGCAAACCTTGCTTGTTCAAAGTTATTTGCTGCGAAGCGAGCGGTAACGTATCTGCACCATCTGCGACAGCCGAGAAAACAAACATCAAGAGCGCCAACAGTGAGAAAGTCATGCAGGGCGGGGCTTGCCCCACCGAAATAAGCTTTACTATGCCTTTTGGTGGGGCAAGCCCCACCCTACTCTGCTTCGCCATGGCATACTCCTCATATCCAAACGCCGACGGTCATTCTTCGGTATGAGATTATATCAGTTTCACCGCATTTTGACAAATAGTGAGGGGAGATTCACTCGGAAGCGCCGACTCCCCGGATGGTTTCGACCCAATGCAGTGCTTTTACATTGGCGCCGTCTGCAATCTGGTGGCGGCAACTGAAACCACAGGCGACCGTTACCGTACCTTCCTCGGCGGCGCGTATGGCCGGCAGCAAACGATCCTCCGCAATTTTGGCGGAAAGCTCGTAATGTTCTTTTTCGTAACCGAAGGAGCCCGCCATGCCGCAACAACCGGTATCGACTTCGGAAACCAATATTCCCGGCACAAGTTTGAGCAATTGCTTCATACTGTCGGTTCCGAAGAGCGCTTTCTGGTGACAGTGGCCGTGAATGAGAATCTTTTCGTAGGGCGACGTGAATTCGCATTTTAGATCGCCCCGCTCAACCTCACGGGCCAGAAACACGTCGATCATCATAACGTTTTCCTTGATCCGTGCGCCAAGTTGTTCGTCGTCGATCAGATCGGGCAGATCATCGACCAGGGCCGAACAGCAACCCGGCTCGCAGACTACTATCTTCAGACCTTGCTCAATGTACTTGTCCAGATTGCGAAGCGTTCTTTCGCCCTTAGCTTTGGCGTCTCGCAGGAAGCCGTGACTGATCCTCGGCCTTTGACAGCATCCTGCTCGGGCCAGGATAACCTCGTAACCGCATGATTCGAGCAGTTCCACGGCCGAAATGCCAATCTCGGTTTGATGGTAATTCATATAGGTGTCGTCAAACAGAACGACCTTTCTGCGCGATTGGCCGTTTGGCTGCGGGCGTGCGGCGAACCACTTTGGGAAGGGAACACTGGCGTAAGTTGGCGCCTTGCGGCGGCAGTCGAAACCGGCTACCAACTGGAGAATCGTACGGAAAAGCCAGCTTCCCTGGATGAAGTTCACAATCGCCGCTTTCCGCCCCGCCATCAGCCGGGCCATTGTGGTCGAGTTGGCGATGATTCGCTCTCTCAGGCTCACGCCGTGCGCATCATGGCACTTCTGCAAAAACTCACTCTTGAGCCTGGCCACATCGACGTTGCTGGGGCATTCGGACTTGCAGCTCTTGCACGAGAGACACAGATCCAGAACCTCGAAAACAGGATCGCTGGTCATCCCATCGGGGCCGAATTGCCCGGTCATCGCCAGTCGCAGGGCATTTGCCCTGCCGCGGGTCGAATGCGCTTCATCGAGGGTCGCCTTATAGCTCGGACACATCGTCCCAACGAGCTTCTGCCGGCAGGTCCCGACGCCGTTACACATCTCGACCGCGGCGGCAAAGCTGCCGTCCTCGCGATAATGATATACCGTCGGTTCGAGAGGCGACTTGTACTTAGTGCCGTAGCGCAGGTCCTGATCCATCGGATTTGCATCGACGATGGTGCCGGGATTCATCAGGCCGGCCGGATCGAAGAGTTTCTTCGTCTGCCGGAAGGCGTCGTATACCTTCGGGCCGAAAAATCTCTCCAGAAACGGGCTGCGAACGCGTCCGTCGCCGTGTTCGCCGCTCCAGGCGCCGCCGTACTTCTTTATCAATCCGAACGAATACTCGGCGATCTCCTTCATAAGGTCGATGTCTTCCTGAGATTTCAGATTCAGCACCGGCCTGACGTGTAAGGTGCCGACGCTGGCGTGGGCGTACATGGCAACGCGAACGTCTCGCTGTTTGCAGAATTTCAATATCCGCTCGACATAATCCGGGAGATGTTCGACGGGAACGCAGGCGTCTTCGATAAATGCAATCGGCTTGCGGTCGCCTTTGACGCCGAGCAGAAGTCCCAGGCCGTTCTTTCTAACCGCCCAGACCTTTGCCTGCTCGGCCGGTTCGGTTATAACGGGCCAGGCGTAGCCGAGCTTGTTCTTTTTCAAATCGGAGGCGAGTTTCTTTGCTTTCCTCTCGGCTGCTTTGGCAGTGCCGCCGAAAAACTCGACGACGAGAATCGCCTCGGGGTCGCCCTGGATGAAACCGCACAGCGGAGCTATGCTGCGGTTCTTGCGCGCCATGACGATCACTTCAGAGTCAAGTATCTCCACGGCGGAAGGTTTGTGCTCCAGAATTGTCTCCACCGTGCGAATCCCTTCGAGCAATTCGGCAAAGTGAACGGTGCATAACGCCTTGGCCTTCGGCAGCGGCTCCAGGTTGAGCTTTGCTTCGAGGCAAATGCCGAGCGTTCCTTCGCTGCCGATCAGGAGATTCATCAGATTCCAGGGTTCCGTCCTGGTGAACAAATCGAGGTTATAGCCGTTAACGCGGCGCATTACTTTGGGAAATTGCTTCTCGATTTCACTGCTGTTATCTTCGATGATCTTCTTGAATCCGGCGAGTATTTCCGCCTCGCGCGGATCGGTTGATTCGGCTGAGACACGCTGGTCGTACTGCTCGGACGAAAGCTCCTCGATATCAAGAATCGACCCGTCCGAAAGCAGGACTTTGCCGGCCAGCACGTGGTCGGAGGTCCTGCCGAGGACGATGCTCTTTGTTCCCGATGAGTTGTTGCCGATCATACCGCCGATGGTTGCTCGATTGCCGGTGGCCGGATCGGGAGCGAAGTGAAGGCCGTGTTGGGCCAGCTCAGCGTTGAGCTCGTCCAGGACAATTCCGGGCTGGACTCTCACCCAGCGATCCTCGACGTTTAGTTCGAGAACCTTGCTCATGTACTTGGAAAAATCGAGGATCATGCCCGGCCCTATCGCCTGGCCTCCCAGGCTCGTGCCGCCGCCGCGGGGGACGATTGTGACGTTGAACTCGGCAGCGATTTTTACCGAGGCTCGCACGTCCGCTTCGTCCCGCGGCAGCACCACAGCGACGGGCATGATCTGATAGAAGCTGGCATCGGTGGCGTAAATGCCCCGCGTGACCTCATCGAAAGAAACGTCGCCTTTCACACGATCGCGGAGCGCTCGCTCGAATTCTTTGAGTTTTGCATTATCCACTTTAGCCCCCTGGACTTATGCCCTGCATCTGTTGTCAGTCGTCGATTTCGCGAATCCAAATGTTGCGGTACCGCACAGGATTGCCGTGGTCCTGCAGCGAGATCGGCCCTGTGTCGGCGTGCGGCTCATAGTCGGAAATCGCGTGTTGGCCGCGCCAGCCCGTACCTCCTTCTAAGTCGACATCACGGTGGACGAGGACACCGTTTTGAAAGACGAAGAAGTTCGCCTTTCTGACCACCTTCTTGCCTTTGAAGATTGGACGAATGAAGACAATATCATATGTTTGCCACTCACCGGGCTCGTCGCACACATTGACCAGCGGGACATTCCTGCCGTAAAGCGCTGCGCACTGACCGTCCGCATAAGTCCAGTTATCCTCGTAGTTATCCTCAGTGTAGGAGTCAAGAACCTGGACTTCATATTCGCCCATCAGAAAGACACCGCTGTTGCCGCGACCCTGGCCCGAGCCCTTGACCGGCACGGGGGTTCTGAACTCGACGTGCAATTGACATGAGCCGAACTCGCGTTTCGTGCGGATGTAGCCGGCGCCCTTTACGGACTCCATGTAGTCGTCCCTGACGATCCATTTCGAGTCTCCGCCCTTCATGTCGGTCCATCCCGACAGGTTCGGATTGGACCCGCCGAACAGCAGAACAGCATCGCTCGGCACCTTACCCGGCGTTACTACGGGCGGCCTCGGTCTGTTCACGTCGTGAATAAGCCACGTGCCGGTATCGGTTTCGACATATTGCCGTATCGGTCCCTTCTTTTCGGCTGTTTTCTGTGTGGCGCAGCCGGCTAAAATCACGAGTCCGCATAAAACAATGCTCGGGAGGACTTTCCTTGCCATAGCCAATCCTTTCATAGACATTTAT
>Ga0180431_10003866_pt1 | contig 18917 bp, 18 predicted proteins | sample SS_ome_11_FD_132459 | JGI IMG/M metagenome (GOLD analysis project Ga0180431, IMG submission 132459) | Hypersaline lake sediment archaeal communities from the Salton Sea, California, USA - SS_1_MS_1 metaG | ecosystem: Environmental > Aquatic > Non-marine Saline and Alkaline > Hypersaline >... | reverse complement strand
GGGAGAGAGGGTTATCAAGCCACGCTTCCGTGGGGCTGGTGGCTTCTCCGAAGGGCTCGCAGTTGTAACGACTGCCGGCTTCGGGCGCAACGCCGGCAAGCAGGGCTATATCGACAGGACCGGGAAGATCGTCATCAAGCCACAGTTTGGCTCGGCTTGCAGCTTTTCCGAGGGACTGGCACAAGTAATGGAGTTTCGCGGCGAGGACGCCTACAAGGTTGGCTACATCGACAGGACTGGGAAGACCGTTATCAAGCCGCAGTTCGATTCGGCCGGTCCCTTTTCCGAAGGCCTGGCACGCGTGTGGTGGTGTGATGGCAACTGGGGCTACATCGATAAAACAGGCAAGACAATCATCGAGCCGCAGTTTGACGATGCCGGGGACTTTCGCGAAGGACTCGCACGCGTAGAGCTCCGCGGCAGATGGGGCTTTGTCAATAGGGCAGGGGAAATGGTCGTCAAGCCGCAATTCGATGATGCTCACGACTTTTCTGAGGGCCTCGCGTGCGTAGCTTTCGACCACGAAGACAAGAAGTGGGGCTATATCGACAGGACGGGTGGGATTGCTGTCAAACCTCAGTTCTGCCGGGCTGGCGTCTTCTCTGAAGGGCTCGCACAGGTAAAGACTCTCACCTAGGAAGTCGAACTGCACCGCCTGACAGGACGGCACTAAGTCTGCCGCTATCGGCAAGACGGCCAAGCATGCCTCGAAGCCTACAACGCAGTCAATTGCCTGCGGATAGAGAGCGCCGCAGAAATGAATTGCCCAAAACGGCAGTCTTCGCCGAGATGTAGGAAGTAGCGGGGCCTGCGCCCCCGTGCGAGTCCATTGTTTGACCCGCAAGCCCTGCGTTGTCTGGTATGCTTTCTCTGATGAGTGCCGAGGAACAGAGATACGCCCAGGTCGCCGTCGACGCCGCCGTCGGCAAGCGCCTCGACTACCTCGTGCCCGACGAGCTCCGCTCACGCCTCACCGTCGGCTCACGCGTCTGGGTCCCCCTCGGCAAGCGCAAGGTCCAGGGCACGATTACGGCGTTCCCCGACGAGCCCGCATACCCGAAGCTCAAGCCCATCATCGGCGCCATAGACAGCGGATTCGTCATCCCGCCCAACCTCCTGAGACTCGCGCACTGGATCGCCGACTACTACATGGCCGACCTCGGCGCCACCCTCAAGACCGTCGTCCCCGCCAGCGTCCGCAAGCCCTCGCCGCCCGAGAAGGTAGTCCGCCTCGTCCGCCGCGCCGTCACGCGCGAGGAGACCCGTGCCGCCTGCGTCGCCAGACGCCGCCGCGCGCCCAAGCAAGCCGCCGTCCTCGACGTGCTCCTCAACACCACCGGCGCCCTTGCCCAGGCCGACCTTTGCCTCAAGGCCGACGCCTCCCCCGCCACCCTCAAGGCCCTCGAGAAAGACGGCCTCGTCGCCATCGAAGCCAAGCGCGTGGACCGCGACGTCACAAAGGGCGAGGTCTTCATCCGCACCGAGCCAAAGGCGCTTACGCCCGCCCAGCAGGCCGCCTACGACGCCATCGTCCGACAGCTCGACGACGACGCCCCGCGCGTCAACCTCCTCCACGGCGTCACCGGCAGCGGCAAGACCGAGGTCTACCTGCAGGTCATGGCCCGCGTCCTCGAGCGCGGCCGCGGCGCCATCCTCCTCGTGCCCGAGATCGCGCTGACGCCCCAGACCATCGAGCGCTTCAAGGCCCGCTTCGGCGACCTTGTCGCCGTCCTCCACCACCGCCTCTCCGGCGGCGAGCGACACGACGAGTGGCGCCGCCTCGCCGAGCGCCGCGCCCGCATCGCCGTCGGGCCCCGCTCCGCCGTCTTTGCGCCCATCCCCGACCTCGGCCTCATCGTCGTGGACGAGGAGCACGAGACCACCTACAAGCAGGCCGACACCGCCCCCCGTTACCACGCCCGCGACGTCGCCGTCGTCCGCGCCTCGTTCGAGAACGCCGTCGTCATCCTCGGCAGCGCCACCCCCTCGCTCGAATCCTACTGGAACGCGCAGCGCGGCAAGTACCGGCTCTTCGAGCTGCCCGAGCGCATTGACGGCCGCCCCATGCCCGCCGTCCGCGTCGTGGACCTCGCCCGCGAAAAAGGCCCGACCGTCTTCTCCGCCGAGCTGCTCAACGCCATAGACGACCGCCTCAAAAAAGGCGAGCAGACCATCCTCTTCCTCAACCGCCGCGGCTACGCCACCACGATGAAGTGCCGCACGTGCAGCGCCGTCGTCGAGTGCGAGCGATGCAGCGTCTCGCTCACCTACCACAAGAAACGCGACGAGCTCGTCTGCCACCTCTGCGGCGCGTCGCGGCCCGTAGTGTCGAGTTGCCCCAGGTGCGGCGCCGCCGCCATGCTCTATCGCGGCGTCGGCACACAGAAAGTCGAGCGCATGCTCTACAAGGTCGTCGAAGAGGCGCAGGCCGTCCGCGTCCTGCGCATGGACTCCGACACCACCACCGCCAAGAACGCCCACGCCGGCATCCTCGGCGCCTTCAAGGCCGGCAAGGCCGACGTGCTGGTCGGCACCCAGATGATCGCCAAGGGCCTCGACCTCCCGAACGTCACCCTCGTCGGCGTCATCGTCGCCGACACCGCCCTCGGCCTCCAGGATTTCCGCGCGGCCGAGCGCACCTTCCAGCTCATCACACAGGTCGCCGGCCGCGCCGGACGCGGCGACGTCCCCGGCGAGGTCATCGTCCAGACATACCGCCCCGGCAGCTACGCCATCCGCGCCGCCTCACGCCACGACTTCCGCGCCTTCTACGACGACGAGATCGAAAGACGCCGCAACCCGCTCAGCCCCTACCCGCCCCACGTCCACATGGCCTGCGTCACCTTCCGCGGGCCCGACGAGAAAAAGGTCCGCGCCGCCGCCGACGCCCTCGCCGCCGCCTGCCGGGCCGGTGACATGCAGGGCGTCGAGCTCCTCGGCCCCGCCGACGCCCCCATCGCCCGCGCCCAGCGCGAGCACCGCACCCAGCTCTTCCTCAAATCCACCCGCCCCTCCCGCATCACGGCCCTCCTTCGGAGCGCATTGGAGAAGACCAAGGTCTTCTCCACGGTCAAACTGGCCGTGGACATGGACCCCGTCGACTTGATGTAGCCACAACGCCGGAACCGAAGCGACATCCCCGCACGTTCTCAAGTAAACAGATACAGCTCTGCTTTTGCAGAGCCCTCTGCGGTCTCCGCGAGCTCTGCGGTGATTCTCGAATCGGGTGAGCGACTTATGCACGTGATCGTAGGCATACTCAGGGACGCCTGGGCCGTCATCGTCGAGTCCGCCCCGTTCCTCATCTTCGGCCTGTTCGTCGCCGGCCTGCTGCACGTCTTTCTCGACCCCGCCATCGTCGCCCGCCACCTGGGCCGGGGCCGGCTGCGGCCCGTCGTCATGGCCTCGCTGCTCGGCGTGCCGCTGCCGCTCTGCTCGTGCGGCGTCCTGCCCGCCGCCCTCAGTCTCCGCAAGCAGGGCGCCAACGACGGCGCCGTCACCTCCTTCCTCATCTCCACGCCCGCCACCGGCGTGGACTCCATCGCCATCACCTACGCCCTGCTCGGCCCCATCATGGCCATCGTCCGGCCCATCGTCGCCTTCATCACCGGCGTCGCCACCGGCTTCGTCCAGACCCTCTCAGGCCAGACCCTCTCAACGAAACAGCCCGCCGCCGCCCCGCGAGCGCCGGACGCCGACGCCTGCAAGGTGGACGCCTGCAGAGTAGACGCCTGCTGCGCCGGCGACGACTGCCCGCCCGACGAGCACCGCCGCCACCACGGCGTCATCGTCAAGGCCGCCGCCGGCCTGCGCTACGCCTTCGTTGACCTGCTCGGCGACATCGCCGGCTGGTTCCTGCTCGGCGTCCTCATCGCCGGCATCATCACCTTCCTCGTGCCCGACGACCTCATCACCCGCTACCTCGGCGGCGGTGTGCTCACCATGCTCATCATGCTCGCCGTCGGCGTCCCCCTCTACGTATGCAGCAGCGCCTCGACCCCCATCGCCGCCGCCCTCATCCTCAAGGGCCTCAGTCCCGGCGCCGCCCTCGTCTTCCTCATGGCCGGCCCCGCCACCAACGCCGCCGGCATCACCGTCGTCGCCGGCATGCTCGGCAAGCGCGCCGCCGCCATCTACCTCGGCGGCATCGCCGTCTGCTCCGTCGCCATGGGCCTTCTGCTCGACGCCCTCCTCGGCGCCACCGGCTGGCGTGTCGTACCCAAGATCACCGCCGGCCACCAGCACGGCTTCGCCCCGTGGCGCCTCGTTCTCGCCGGCGTCTTCCTCGCCGCCGTCGCCGCCCTCTTCCTCGCCCGCATCCTCCCCCGCCTCAAAAAGAAGCCCCCCGCCCCGACGCCCAGCGCGGCCCCCTGCCCCCACTGCGCCGACGAAGACGAACCACCCACCCCCTCCTGCCACTAGCAGCCCGTGGTGGAAGTCGCGCACAGCCGGGGCCAAGCCCGCGCAGACTTCGGCGAGCTCAGTCGAGCCGCGGGCGGCATGATGTAGCCTCGGGCGCAAGCCCTGCGAAGCTTCAGCGAAGCAGGGCCAGCCCGTGGATCATGAGGACGTGGACGGGAAAGCCCCCGCAGGGGGCGACAGATAGGATCCTCGACGGCAGAAGGCCGGATGCCGCCCCCTGCGGGGGCTTCGTTCGCGTCGCTGCCACGTCCCACAGGCTGACGCCTGTGGCTACACGATGGCGTCCCCTGCGGGGACTCCGCTCACTGTCATTCAGCACCTTCACCACGGCCCACTCACAAAAGACAACCCCGTCCATCCCCCAGCGTGCTACAATACCCGCCGTTGGGACACTTGCGGAGGGAACTCTCATGGACACGCAGACACCGGACTTGCAGGCGGTCGTCGAGCGGCAATGTCGTCAGCTTGTCGAACGGCTGGAGAAGGTAGAGAAACAGAACGGGAGGCTGAAGAGATGGGGCGTGTTGGTCGTGGTTGTTCTTGGCGTGTTGACGCTGGTCGGCTTTCGCATGGACATAGTCAAGTGGTGCCGCGTTGGGCCCAAGACCCCTTCGATGGCTGTCACCGAGGCGCCTGAATTCATCAAAGCACGAAACCTTTCCATAGTGAACAGAAGTGGCGAGAAGGTTGCCCACTTGAACGAGTCAGGGTTGTGGTTCTACGATAAGCGAGGCAAACAGCGAGCGCACTACACCGACTCTAGCTTGGGATTCATTGATGAAAAGGGCGTGAACCGAGTAACTTTATCTTATTCAGACTTCGAACAGAACGAGACGCGATTTTCAAGTGAGGAGCTATCTCTTTCTGGTGGCCCTGGAAAGCCAAGCGCTACTCTCGGGCGGGCTCTCGGTGAAGCGTACCTATCGCTCGAAGAGAGATCGCTGTCGACCGAGGAGCTTTTGGAATCGTTGAAGGAACCGAGCAAGGCGTCCAAGGGAGCTTCAACGCGCGTGTCGTGGAGGGGCGTGACTGTTGAAGCCAAGGGTACCCAGAGCACGGCTTTCTTGGAGCCTGAGCGTCTTCGTTTCCTCGATGAGAGCAAGGTGTGTATCGCGCTAACAAACACAGATAAAGGTCCGTTTTTGTTCCTCTACGGTGAAGGCGAGAAACTAGGCCCTGCTCTGGGCCTTACGGACTTCCACATTACCGACGAGGATGGGAATATACGTGTGTGGTTGGGTATCAACGAAGACGGCTCGCCCTTCTTGAAGCTCTGCGACGCAGACGGGACGGGTCGCGCCTCCTTAGGGGCGACTCAACTAGTCACACCTCGAACTGGCGCATCCCGAACAACGGCGCCTTCTTCGCTAGTGCTGTTCGACAAAGAGGGAACGGTCATCTGGAGAGCCCCGCAGTAGTTCCCTTGCACTGGACCGCCAGCCTCTTCCAGAGAAGGGAGGAATGAAATGTCAGATGTTCTCGAAATCGAAGGCAGACAGACCGGCGACTACTTCGCCATCGTCTGCAGAAAGTGTGGGAGCCCCACGAAGAACAAGTACCTGGGAGGCGACCCCGCCATGCCACACTTCCGCGCGAAGTGCGAGAAGTGCAACACGGTGGGCGTCTGGAAGCTCCTCCAGCCAGCGGCCTGGGAAGGCCTGCCGTTGCGACCGGGCATCTTGGACAAGGATGAGTAGGGACTTCGATGTCCGGAAGCATGACCCTCCACTTGATGCCGGGCTACATCAAACCGCTCGCCTAGGTCGCTAAGAGAAGCATAGGCCGTCAGCCTGAGGCAGTGTGCGGGCCTCCCGAGATGCCGACCATTGAGCCCGGCGACCGGTGAGCAAACCGTCGGGCCCGCTGCAGGGAAGGAGCAGCTCTAATGAACATGTTCTGGAAATGCCTCATCGTGCAGATACGGATAAAGAAGGTCTTGAAAGCCGGTAGGACTCCCGACGAGACGTGGCCCAAGCTCGAAGAACTCGGCAACGAATTCGGGGTGAGCATTCCGTCGGGCTTGGTCCCCGGCAAGCACGAGCCAATCTTGATAGAGCGAATCCTGGCAGCAGCGCGGGCCCATCGCGATGGGATTGGCTGGATGATCGCACTCGTGACAGCCGTGGCTGCCTTCATCAGCGCATCGGCGGCTCTGATCGCTGCCTTGCGCTAGATCCCGTCTTGTTGGAGGTGTGGGAAATGCAAAAGGCCCAAAAGGTTCTGAGCGCACTAAGAATTGCTGGTGTTCGTGAGCGCCTGGCCGAGATCATGAATGGGGAACCTGCAGCCATACAAAAAGAGCTCCTGAAGCTTGCCAAGGAGATCGGTTGTAGCACTGCTGCGGTGTACGCAGAAGATTTGGCGCGTTTTCGTGAGCATGTTGTCGTTGACAGGATTATGGCGATGGCGAGGCTCCATTACCAGGCTCGTATATCGCGATCCGCCTTCGCCTCGGCAGTTGCGGCGGCTGTGAGCGCCGCGATTGCCCTGATTGCTGTCTTGCTTGGCTAGTGGGGGCGCGAGTCGCCCCACGCCCGCGCGCTGCTCGCTCGCAACTAATCCTCGCCCTATCCCTTCCGGCGTCACCTACTCCCCGCCCCTCACGGCCCCAACACCCGCCGGAGCCACCGCTCCAGCTCCGACCTCGAGGTAGGGAACATCGCCACCTTCCCCTCGGCCTCGGCCGCCTCGTAGATCGCGATCAGGTAGTCGTCGAGGTGGGCCTGCGTCGTCGAGTTGATGTCGTGGAACAGCACGATGATGAGCCCGCGGCCGGCGCGGACCTGCTCGCGGACCTGGCGCCGGACGTTGGCCGCAATCACCGTGGGGCCGAGGCTGCGGTCGAGCGCATCGCGGCTGTCCACATTCCAGAACACCATCTGCAGCCCGAGCGTGCGGTACACGGCCCGCACCCGCCGGTCGGTCGCGCCGTAGGTGGGGCGGACGAGCACAGGCTCCTTCCCGGCCAGCGTCTTGATCCGCGCCTTCGCGCGCAGCAAGTCGCTCTCGAGCCCGTTCGCGCCGTCGCGCGCATCCAGCACCCTGTCGCGGTTCCAGTCGTAAGCGGGCGTCACCGCCCGCAGCCGGTGGTCCACGTGGTCGCGGGTGCTCCCCGTGTGCACGCCCACGACGTGGCCCGCCGCGGCCGCCCGCGTGATCAGTCGTTGGCCCACGTCGCTTCCGCCGCGGATCGCCACGTGCGTCTGGACGAAGAACACCGCCTTCATCCCGTCCTGCACGCTGTTCGTCTCGAGCGTGCGCAGGATGTTCTCCGTGTAGTTCTCGCCCGTGCCGGGCGGCACATGGTGAGGGCCGTCGTCGAAGCTCAGGATCACGCGCACCTGGCGCTCACGCCAGGCGTTCTGGGCTCGGACCGTTACGACGGCCCGCCGGCAAAAAAAGCCGCGTCCGCCGCCGCGTCCGCCAGCGCGCCCGGCACCCGGCCGAGCCGCTCCGTCACCCGCGCCGCCATCCACGCCGCCGGCCGGATGAACAGCCCGGCCCCCCGGTCCTGCGCCGTCACCCGCGCATTCGCGAGCGGCCCCGTCCCGCCGGGCCCGTCCCACATCGAGGAGCCGGCGTCCGCCGGCGCGTTCGGCTCCGACCCCTCACTCGTGATGGCGCTCATCCGCGCAACGGCCCAGACCATCCACACCAGCGCCGCCACGGCGACGATCGCCACGCCCAGCGCCAGCAGCTTGTGGAAGACCGCCTCGAACAGCTTGCCTTCGTCGTTGTCGTGCATCGCCTTCCGCCAAATCGTCGGTCACAGTGTTTGACCCAGGATAGCCCCTCCGGCCCCCCTGGGCAATTGATTTCCTTCAGCCTACGACCTCATGGGCCGATGCCTATAAAGCAAGAATTCCAGGAAAACCCTTGATATCTGCACCCCGGATGGTGTATAAGTGACCTTAGCGCGGACCACACATCGGCCCGGGCGATCCGGCTGAAAGGAGGCTGCATGAAACGGCTCATCGTGCTCGCGGCGCTGGCGTCGGCCCTGTGCGCGCCGGCAGCGTTCGCCCAGGGCGATCGTACGGACAGCATCAACAGGCCCACCAACCTCTACATCACCTCGATGTACAGGGTGCGCGTGTACCTCAACAACAGGGTGGTTGACGTCCTCCGCCCGGGACAGCGCACCAAGATCATCAAATCCAAGGGCGGCTGGCTGTTCGTGCAGTATTATCGCGGCGCCAAGCTCTACGAGGGCTGGATCCGCCGCTGAGGCCCCCCACCCCGCACCGACGCTCCCGGTCGCGCAGGAGTCGGCTGTGTCCCCGTGCCCTGCGTCCTCCCCCGTTCCTCTCACCACGGCCGTGCCGTTACTGCGCCCGCCGGCGCCGCCGACGCTCCAGCAGCACCGACACCACAATCGACGCCTCGTACAGCAGGTACATCGGCCCCGCCACCAGAAACATCGAAGCCGCGTCCGGCGGCGTCAGGCACGCGCTCGCGACGAGAATGATCATGATCGCGTGGCGGCGCCGCTTGCTCAACTGCCCCACCGTCACCACCCCGAGACGCACCAGGATGATCAGCACGAGCGGCAGCTCGAAGATGAGCCCGTTGGCGAGCATGAACTTCGTCACGAAGCTCAGATACATGCGCACGGTCCACATGTTCTCCAGGCCCACCTGTTCGTAGAGCCGCCACAACAGCCGCAGCACGAGCGGCAGCGTCACGAAGAACGCGAACACCACGCCCGACAAGAACAGCACCGTGCCCGCCACGAACGCCGGCAGCAGTAGGCCCCTCTCGCGCCGCGTCAGCCCCGGCAGCAGAAACTGGCCGACGAAGTACAGCGTGAACGGCATGCTCAGCACCAGCGCGCCCGAGAACGCCGTCATCATCAGCGCCACAAAACCTTCCTGCGGGCCGAGCGTCAGCAGGCCGATCGTGTTGGGATCAGCCCCCTCGGTCTCGGCGAGCGCCCGCAGCGGCACCCGAAGCAGGTCGAAGATATGGCCGAGGGACGCGGCGCAGATAATGGCGAACACGAAAAAAACGACAACGATCTTGATGAGGGTGACGCGCAGGTCGCTCAGGTGCTCGAGAAACGGCTTCTTGAGCAATCCCCCGGCCGCGGCCCCTTCGTCTTCGAAGACCCCTTCGTCCTCGAAGGCTTCGTCTTCGAAGGCCCCTTCGTCCTCGAAGGCTTCGTCTTCGAAGACCTCAGGGCTTTCGCTGCCGTGGGCTGCGCGCGCGGCATCGCTCTCAGGATCGGCGGGCGGCTCACTCATCGGCCTTGGTGGGCGGCTCCGGTTTGTCCGGGGCGTCAGTCTTCTTGGCGTCCTCTTTTTTGGCGTCCTCTTCCTTGGCCGCCTTCTCCATCTCGTCCGACAGCCCCTCGGACGCCTTCTTGAACTCGCGGACCGACTTGCCCAACGAGCGGAACAGCTTGGGCAGCGCCGCCGCTCCGAACAGGACCAGGAAGATCAGGAAAATCCAAAACCACTCGCTGCCGCCGGGCATACTGATGGACGGATACGTGATGGTCGTCATGGCCACGCCTGCACCTCCTGCGCAAGAGGCTGTGTCTTGTCTCGCCGCCAACCCTACGCCCGCCCCACTCGCCCCGCAAGCACAAAATCGGCAGCCCGCGCGCCGCACATGACACCTTTTCGCCGCAAGCCCCAGGCCGCCATCACAACCGCGCCCCCGCCGCCACAACCGCGCCCCCGCCGCCACAGCGAGCACATCCCAAGCCCCGCCAGGGGCGACTGGAAGTAGCCTCGGTCGAGGCCGCCCCGAGCCTGCCCTGAGCTTGTCGAAGGGCCTCTCGAGGGGCGGCCGAGCCCGTGGAACGCGAGCGGCAGAAAAACAACCGAGCCCCGGCAGGGGCGACTGATTTCCCCGGCCAACCTCACCCACGACTTTTTTCGCACGGCCCTTGACTCGCGACCCGATACACTGTATACACGCACCTTGCAGGATCTCCAGGGCAACACCCGGCCGGCGGGTCGGGAGGCAGCCTCGGGCGATGGGCCCGAGGTTTTTCGCCCCGGAGCCACAGGCACGAACCGGAGCACGAAGACATGTTCGCGGTGATCGAGACCGGCGGCCGACAGCACGCCGTCAAAGAAGGCGACATCATCCAGATCCAGCGCCTCGGCGCCAAGGAGGGCAAGGACGTCAAATTCAAGGACGTCCTCTACATCGGCGGCACCGACGCCCCCCAGATCGGCGGCCCCAGGGTGCCCAAGGCCCAGGTCCTCGCCGAGATCCTCCGGCACGACAAGGCCCGCAAAGTCCGCGGCATGAAATTCAAGCGCCGCAAGGGCTATCGCCGCCACCTCGGCCACCGCCAGCCCATCACCGTCGTCAAAATCACAAAGATCGAGCTCGGAAAATAGGGACAGTCACCTATTTTTCTGAAGCTCTGCGGAGAACGGCAGCGTAGACACGAAGGCCTTCGCCCCAATCGAGGGCCGACGCATCACAAAGAAAAATAGGTGACTGTCCCTATTTTCCGAGGAGAACCCTCATGGCACACAAGAAAGGCATGGGCAGCTCGCGCAACGGCCGCGAGAGCCACAGCAAGCGCCTCGGCGTCAAGCGCTACTCGGGCCAGACCGTCCGCAGCGGCACCATCATCGTCCGCCAGCGCGGCACCCGCATCCACCCCGGCCTCAACGTCAAGCGCGGCAACGACGACACCCTCTTCGCCCTCGCCGACGGCGTCGTCGAGTTCGACTCCGCCAACCCCGCCCGCAAGCGCGTCCACGTCCGCCCCCCCGCCGCCTAGACATCGCCCCACACCCAAACCGGAATCGCCGGACGCCTCACCGATCTCTTGACATCTCCCCTCGCCATCCCCAAACTATCCCCGGTCTGTCCGCCTCACCGCAAGACGCCCGCACCAACACGGCAACAGGGCATGAATTACGTATGGTGTCCCCTGGATTTGAATTGACCCGAAAGAAATAGGTATGGTGTCCCCCGATTTGCCCGATTTGCGATTCTAAGGAGGGCCGACGATGACAACGAGAATCATCCTGATCGCGGGGGCGCTGCTCCTCGCTTCTGAGGCGGCGTTCTCGCTTGTGGTTTCGGTCGAGACCGACACTGAACTATACGCCGCACAAGTGCCTGTTATAGGCACCATCAAGCTCGGTGAAATCGTTTCGGTTGTCGCAGAGAAGGGCGGCTGGTGCAAGGTGCGCTTCAAGACGGCTTCCGGCGAGTTCTCCGAGGGCCTAGCAGAAACGGATGCCTTCGCAAGGAAGAACAACCGGCTCGGCCAGGCTCGTCGAAGCACACCAGTCTACGCGTTGTCACGGCCAGTTCTGGCGACAATTCCGACGGGAAGCGAGGTCGCGTTGATAGCCGTAACGACGCGCGGCTATCGCGCTCGCTTCATCGACTCCCAAGGACGAGAGTTGATGGGCATCATCCGCGCATCGGCGATGCCCGACACTGACGACGTGCGAGCGTGGCGAGAGGAGCTTGGGAGGGCAGCGGAGACAAGAACGCAAGTCGAATCGCCAGTTACCCTGAAAGTTGGCGATGGCGAACTGCGCGTAAGGTTTCAGTTTACGACGCTCTATATTCCGGCGAATATCCCCAGAGGCAACGACGTGCTCGTTAGATACTCGCGGACCAAGCAGTGTGGGTATTCTCGATTCTTCTTCGTGGGCTACCGACAGCCTGAGGGAAAGAACTACCAGAAACCGACTGAAGGGTTCTTCCGTGTCAACGGCAAGGCCGAAAAACTGAAGTGCCAGTCAAGCAACCCGGCAGTGGTTCGCGTCGTAGGTGTTGATGACGAAGAGGGGCTGTGTGTAGAGGCCCTTGCGCCGGGCAAGGCGAATATCGGTGTCTCGCTCGCGGGCCGCAGTGTCGTAATTCCGTTGAAGGTTGTTCAGATTCCAGTACGGGCGGGTGACTTCCATATCGAAGAATACACTGGTGTGAAATCGCATACAAGGAAGGACGTCATCAGAATACTTGGACTTCCTGACAAGCGACAGGAGTCACTTGTCTCGTGGCCGGAAGCCGTGTTCTATGCTGGTCAGCACTTCGGTCCCCCGGCGGGAGCATCGTGGCGTATCCAACGCTGGACCTACGAGAAGTACCCTGGGGCAGAGATCATATTCGTCGGCAACAGCGAGACGTATTACGCACGTTCTGCTCAAACGTTCGAGGTCGCCGATACCGTGGAGTGAAAGCACACATTCTGCGAATTCTGGGGACACCAGACATAATTCTCGCGCACCTACCCACCAACTTGCCCTAACCACGGCCTCAGACCGAATCACGCGTTGCGTCCCGCGAATTCCCTGATACCCTCTGCGCCCTCCGCGCCCTCTGCGGTGCATCTCTTTCCGTGCCCTCCGTGCTCTCCGTGCCCTCCGTGGTTCATCTCCCCTTCCCTCCGCGCCCTCCGCGCCCTCTGCGGTGTATCTCTTCCGTTCCCTCCGTGGTTCATTCCCTCGTCCTTCTCTGTGCCCTCTGTGGCCAATTCCTCCCCCCGCCCTCCCCTCCACCGAATTCCTTGCGCTCGCCGGACGCCCTGCGCTACACCTCGCCCATGAATCAGTCCCCCGACAGCCGCCGCCCTGTCCTGTACCTGATACTGCTCCTCGCCGTCGGCGCCTTCCTGTTGTTCTACCGCGCGGGCGCCAAGGGCTTTTGGCCCTCGAGCGAGGACCGCACCGCCGAGATCGTCCGCGAGATGTACGAGACCGGCGACTACCTCATCCCGCGCATGCGCGGCGAGCCGCTCGTGACCAAGCCCCCGCTGCTTCACTGGCTCATCGTCGGCACGACGTCCGTCCTCGGCCTCGACGAGTTCGCCATCCGGCTCCCGAGCCTTTGCCTCGCCCTCGGCACCGCCCTCGTCATTGTCCTCGTCGGCCGAAAGCTCGTGCCCGAGCGCGCCGCGTTTCTCGCCGCCCTCGTCTTCCTCACCGCGCCGAGGCTCCTGCGCCACTGGCGCACCGCGAAGATTGACGTCCTCCTGACCTTTCTCACCACCGCCGCCCTGCTCGCGTTCTTTCTCGCCATCCGTCGAGAAAACAAGCGCGCCGGCCTCTTCGCTCTCTTTTTCGGCCTCACCGGCCTCGCCGGCATGGCCAAAGGCCCCGCCGGCATCGCGCCCCCGCTCCTCGTCGCCCTCGTCTGGCTCGTCGCCACCCGCAACTGGCGCACGCTCGCCCGCGTGCCCTGGGCCTGGGGCGTGCCCCTCGTCGTCGTCGTGGGCCTGTGGTGGTACGGCGCCATGCTCGCCCGCCTCGGCGGCTGGAGCGCCCTGCGCGAGATCACCGGCGGCGGCGCGGGCACCTACTTCGGCTGGCAGCACGAGATCGCCCCCGCCGTCTCGTGGTACTACATCCCCCGCATCCTCCTCGACTTCTTCCCGTGGAGCTTCTTCCTCCCCGTCGCCGTCGTGTTCGCCGCCCGAAAAGCGCGGAAGGACCCCCTGTTTGGCTTCCTGCTCACGTGGATGGCCGTGTACTTCGTCCTCTTCTCACTGCTCGGCAAGAAGGCCGGCCGCTACATCCTGCCCCTCTACCCGGCCGCCGCCCTCCTCGTCGGCGTCGCCTGGCACGAGGCCCTCGCAAGGGCGCTCACTCGCCGCCAGGCTCGATGGATGCAGGCCGCCGCCGTCGCCGTCGCCGTCGTCTGCCTCGCCGCCTTCGTCCGGGCCCTCGTCGGGCTCATTGGCGACGTGGACTACGACTCCTGGTACGTCACCCGCCGCTGGACCGAGTCGAAGGACCGCTTCATCCTCGACGAGGTCGCCGCCCTCTTGCGCGGCCACGTGCCCGTCACCCTTCTCGTCGTGGGTGGCCTGTTCGGTGCCCTCACCGTTGGCGCCCTCCTCGCTGTCCGCAGCGCGCTTTGCCGCCGACGCAGCGCCTGGGCCTTCGGCCTCATCGCCGCCGCGGCCGCCGGCGCCAACGTCGCCTTCGACACCGCCGTCGTGCCGACCCTCGACCGCTCGCTCTCGCCCCGCCACTTCACCCAAAGAATTCGGGAGCTCGTCCCCGCCGACACCCCCCTCGCCGCCTACCCCGCCGCCGACGACTGCACCCACTTCTACATGGGCCGCGCCGTCGAGGTCCTCGCCACCGAGGGCGAGCTCCGCGACTGGGCCACCCAGCCCGCGCCCCGCTACGTCTTCATGCTCGACGACGACCTCAACGCCGTCGGCGGCGTCGTCTACGAGTGGTTCCGCCTCCTCGACGACACCGCCTCCTACCGCGGCCAAAAGCTCCTCCTCTTCCACAACACCCCCGACCCCCCGCCGGACCCCGCGAACGATTGATGGCCTCCCCGCCCCCTGATGCTCCTTGCCACTGCCTTGTGCTCCTGGCAGGCTGCTCAAGAACGGGGCCTCAGCCGGGTCGTGCCCCCACTAGGGCCATAGGCCCGACAGCGGGTAGCCTGGGGCGTAAGCCCCAGGTTCACGACGAGAAAACACACAATCCGAGCCCCGGAGGGGCGGCAGAAGCATCTGCAAAGTCGCGACGGCTTCTGAGTGTTGACGGCGCTTTTCAGCAACCTGCTGGACCACTCAGCCTCCCGCCCGCTCCAATCGAACGCGTAAGGGCTTGCCCGCCGAAGGCGGGTTGTAGGGCGGGTGCCCTGAGCTACCGAAGGTAGCCGCCCGCCGAAGCCGCGGAGCGCGACACGAACCCGCCCGGCCAGGCGGCGCCACCCCCTCCTGATCCTGCTTGCCACCGGCTTCAGCCGGTGGTTTACTCAACGCCCGGAAGATTCCTTGAGCCCGCTTCCAGCGGCCCCGGCTGTGGCGGGCCTTCTCGACAAGAGGGCTTCAGCCGTCTTCGACATCGCGCGCGAGACGCACGGCCCTCTTAGCGATACCGTGCAGGAACAGCCGCATGTTCACCGACGAGATCACAATCAAGACAAAGGCCGGCGACGGCGGCGACGGCTGCATGAGCTTCCGCCGCGAGGCCTACGTCCCGCGCGGCGGCCCCGACGGCGGCAACGGCGGTAACGGCGGCGACGTCGTCCTCATCGCCGACGAGAACGTGGACGACTTCACCGCCCTCAAGTTCAAGCCGCACCTCACCGCCCGGCGCGGCGCCCACGGCCAGGGCAAGCTCAAAACCGGCCGCCGCGGCGCAGCCGCCACCGCCGCCGTCCCGCCCGGCACCATCGTGCGTGACGCCGGCACCGGCGAGCTCATCGCCGACCTCGTCGAGCACGGCCAGCGTTGCGTCGTCGCCCGGGGCGGCCGGGGCGGCCGGGGCAACGCCGCGTTCAAGTCCGCCACTCGCCGCGCCCCCCGCGAGCGCGAACGCGGCCTGCCCGGCGAGGAACGCACCGTCGCGCTCGAGCTCAAGGTCATCGCCGACATCGGCCTCGTCGGCTTCCCCAACGCGGGCAAGTCGAGCTTCCTCGCCGCGGCGTGCGACGCCCGGCCCAAGATCGCCGCCTACCCCTTCACCACGCTGGCGCCCAACCTCGGCATCCTGCGCGCGAGCCCCGGCGACACGCTCATCAAGGTCGCCGACGTCCCCGGCCTCGTCGAGGGCGCCCACGAGGGCCGCGGCCTCGGCCACCGCTTCCTGCGCCACATCGAGCGCACCCACGTCCTGCTCATCATCCTCGACGCCGCCGGCCTCGACGGCCGCGACCCCCTCGACGACTTCGCCGCGCTGCGCGACGAGCTCGCCTGCCACGACCCGGCTCTCGCCGCCCGGCCCTTCCTCGTCGCGTGCAACAAGATGGACCTCGACGCCGCGGCCGAGGCCTACGACCGCTTCCGCCAGAACGCCCCGGTCGAAAAGGAGTTGATCTTCCCGCTCTCGTGCCGTACAAGAGCCGGCATGGAGGCGATCACCAACGCCCTGGTGCGGTTCGCGATCGGGGCCCGCCGCACGCGTCGCCCCCTTCCGGCGACCGACACCCCCAACGACACGAGGCCGGGGCCTCGATGAAAATCGGTATCTTTGGCGGCACATTCGATCCGATCCACGTCGGCCACCTCATCATCGCCGAGAGCGTCCGCGACGAGATAGGCCTCGACACCGTCCTGTTCGTCCCCGCCGCCACGCCGCCGCACAAGCGCGGCCGGGCCATCAGCGACGCCGCCGACCGCCTCGAAATGGTGCGCCTCGCCGTCGAGGGCAACCCCGCCTTCGACGTCTCCGACATCGAGGTCCGCCGCGGCGGCGTCTCGTACTCCATCGAGACCGTCACGGCCCTTGAAGCCGCCGCGGAGCCCGGCACACAGTTTTTCTTCATCATCGGCGCCGATACCGTACCCGAGCTCACCGCGTGGAAGGACATCGATGAGCTCGTGCAGCGCTGCACGTTCGTCGTCGCGGCCCGGCCCGGCGTCCGCATCGAGGCGCTCCTCGGCGCCGACCTCGGCCTCACGCCCGAGACCAGGCATCGCGTCCTGACCCATTTCGTCGACGCCGTCCGCGTGGACCTCGCCTCGACCGGGGTGCGCGCGCGCCTCGCCGAGGGCAAGTCCATCCGATATCTCGTACCTGAACCCGTACACGACTACATCCGAGCGAAAGGACTCTATGGCACGAAAACGAGCACGCCCGCTGCCGACCGGTGAAGACATCGTCCACCGCTGCCGCGACCTGCTCGCCGAGAAGCTCGCGCGCGACGTCGTCGTCCTGGACCTGCGCGGCCTCTCGACGATCACCGACTACTTCGTCATCTGCAGCGGCGACTCACGCCGCCAGATCAGGACCCTGGCCGACCACTGCATGGCCGGCTTCGAGGCCGAAGGCCTCGGCGTGACCCACGTCGAGGGCCTCGACGAAGGCTACTGGGTCGTGCTCGACTACATCGTTGTCATCATCCATATCTTCGACCCCGAGACCCGCGAGCTCTACCAGCTCGAGCGCCTCTGGGGCGACGCACCCCGCGTGAACTGACCCTCCTGCCAAGTAGTGGCCCATGGTTACCATGAAAGGCGAAGAGCGTTTTGGGCTAGCCCCGAAGGGGCGTTTGGGAGTAGCCTTGGGCGTAAGCCCGTGGGCACCCGAGCGCGAATCCACACCGAGCCCCTTGAGGGGCGATTGAGCAGATTCGCGACAATGCGCCTCAATCGCCCCTAACGGGGCTCCATGGGTGGTTCGCCGTCGCCCCCAGCCACGGGCTTGCGGGACGATGATGCTGATTCGCCCGCGTTTGCCGCGAAGGCCGTCGCCCTGAAAGGGCCAAATAGCTTAGCCCAGGGCAAGCGAAGCGCCGCCCTGGGTAGGGAGAGAACGCAGGGACAATACCCTGAAAGGGTTTCATACATGCCTCCTCGAGGAGAAAGACGCGGCTCGCACGCTGCGTCTATGCAACCCCTTCAGGGTACCTCGTGGGTGTTGCCCCTCGACCCAGGGTGGCGCTTCGCCCCTCGAGGAGCTCGGGGCAAAGCTGACCCTGGGCTATTCTATACAGCCCCTTCGCGGCAAAGCTGCGAAGAGCAAAGGCGGACTTTGTCAACAGGCCCTTGCGCCCGAGGCTACTCTCAGTCGCCCCTTGCAGGGGCTGTCGTCGCGGAAAAGGATTGGAAGCTGTGAAGCCCGTCGTAAGGAGAAATGAACTCGAAGAGGCATTCAACGACGCCCTCGACGAGCTTGTGGCTGAAGGGAAGATTACTTCGAAGCCGCAGATCTACCTCGAAGAGCCCAAGGATGAATCGCACGGCGACCTCTCCTGCAACGTCGCCTTGCGCCTCGCCAAGTCCGAGCAAAAGAAGCCGCACCAGATAGCCAAGCTCCTCCTTGAGAAGCTCGTACTCTATGGCATCGAGGCATCAGCCACCCTGGAAGCCCCGCAAACCTCGCCAGCGGCACGTGTCGCCACCATGGTCACGACCACTGCCGAAATCGCTGGTCCAGGGTTCATCAACTTGAGACAGCCGCTCTCGGCCTGGCACATGTCGCTGCGCGACGTGCTCGCGGCGGGCGACGACTACGGCCGCTCCGACACGGGCGCCGGTCAGACGGCCAACGTCGAGTTCGTCAGCGCCAACCCCACCGGCCCGCTGACCGTCGGCCACGGCCGCCAGGCCATCCTCGGCGACGTCATCGCGCGCGTCCTCGAGTTCGCCGGCTTCCGCGTCGAGCGCGAGTACTACTACAACGACGCCGGCCGCCAGATGCGCCTCCTCGGCGACTCGCTCCGGCTGCGCTACCTCGAGGCCCTCGGCGAGCCCGTCACCCTCCCCGACGACCACTACCGCGGCGAGTACCTCGCCGAATACGCTCTAAACCTCGTCGAGGACCACGGCGAAGCCCTCCGGGACAACGAGCCCGAAACGTTCAAGGCCCTCGCCGAAAAGCACGTCTTCGCCATCATCGAAACGACCCTCGACCGGCTCGGCATCCGTTTCGACCGCTTCTTCAACGAGTTCGACCTCTACCAGTCCGGCGCCGTCGAGAACGTGGTCCAGCGCCTGCGCGCCCAGGACGACGCCTACGACAAGGACGACGCCGTCTGGTTCCGCGCCAAGAACTACGGCTGCAACGACGACCGCGTCATCGTCAAGGCCACCGGCG